>Ga0070737_10000752_pt1 | contig 59967 bp, 60 predicted proteins | sample Coa_R1_10_FD_66438 | JGI IMG/M metagenome (GOLD analysis project Ga0070737, IMG submission 66438) | Surface soil microbial communities from Centralia Pennsylvania, which are recovering from an underground coalmine fire - Coalmine... | ecosystem: Environmental > Terrestrial > Soil > Unclassified... | reverse complement strand
CCGGGAAACCGGACGGCCAGGTTCTTGCCCCACTTGCCGACGGTCGCTTGCGCCACGGGCTTTACCTCCGGAGATATTCCTAGCATATCCTACCTTGATGATCGAGCGGAGCGGCCGAGGAATCGCCGCGAAGCGATAATTTGCTTCCGGCTCGATATCAGCCGAATCGGCCTGCGGTCAAACGTCCGGCTGCCCAATGACGGTTTGCGCGCGGGCCGCCGGGCGGGTGAAAATCAACCTGATGACCGGATACGAGAGCGGCGGCCCGACCGCGATCCTGCTGATGAAGTGTCCGGACCGCAAGGGTCTGGTGCGCGAACTCGCAGATTTCATCTCGAGACACGGCGGCAACATCCTGCACGCCGACAATCATCTCGATTACGAGACGCGCGAATTTTTCGGCCGTTTCGAATGGGAGCTCGACGGCTTTACGATTGCTCCCGAGCGCATCGCCGACGCCTTCCGGCCGACTGCCGAAAAGTATGCGATGGAGTGGCAGCTCCATTTCTCCAATGAAAAGCCCGCGGTTGCGATTTTTGTTTCCAGGCTCGCGCATTGCGCGCTCGACCTGCTCCATCGATGGGAGATCGGAGAGATGCCCGGGCGGGTCGCCGCGGTCATCAGCAACCACGACGACCTGCGCGCGGCGGTTGAGCGGCGCGGTGTTCCCTATCATTATTTTCCGATCACGCCGCAGAACAAGCGGATGCAGGAGGCGAAGCAGCTCGAGCTATTGAGGTCGCTGAAAGTCGAGCTGCTGATACTCGCGCGCTACATGCAGGTCTTCACCGACGAATTCATCGCGCAGTACCAGAATCGCGCGATCAATATTCATCACTCGTTTCTGCCGGCGTTCGTCGGCGCCAGTCCCTACGCGCGGGCGTACGAGCGCGGCGTCAAGCTGATCGGCGCGACCAGCCATTACGTCACGCCGCATCTCGACGCCGGCCCGATCATCGAGCAGGATGTAGTGCGCGTGACGCATCGCGATACGCTCGCCGACTTCATGCGCAAGGGGCGCGATCTCGAGCGCATCGTGCTGGCGCGCGGTGTGCGGCTTCATCTCGAAGGCCGCGTGCTCTCGTACGCCAACAAGACCGTGGTGTTCGACTGACGGAAATGACGGAAGCGCTCCAGGCCGCGGTCCCCGGCCAGATCCTCGACGGCAACCGCATCGCACGCGCCGTTCGCGAACAGGCGCGCCGCGGCGTCGAGCGGCTGCTGGCCGAGCGCGGCGTGCGCCCCGCGCTGGCGGTGATTCTAGTCGGCGACGATCCTGCGTCGAAGATCTATGTCGAGACCAAGCAGCGCGCGTGCGAGAAGGTCGGGATCGTTTCGAAGGTCTACCGCCTGCCGCCGGAAATTTCCGAAGACGAGCTGGTGCATTTCATCTATCGGCTCAATCGCGATCCCGCTTTACACGGCATCCTGCTGCAATTGCCGCTGCCGGACCGCGCGCTCGAAAAAGCCGCGCTGGCCGAAATCGACCCGGAGAAAGACGTCGATGGCCTCTGCCCGATTAGCCAGGCGCGATTGATCAACGGCGATCCCGGCCTCCGTCCGTGCACACCGCTCGGCGTAATCGAGCTTATCGATCGCACCGGAATCGATCCGGCCGGAAAGCGCGCGGTGATCGTCGGGATGGGGGCGCTGGTAGGCAAGCCGCTCTCGATGCTGCTGCTGGAGCGCAACGCCACAGTCGTCCTGTGTCACGAGTTCACGCGCGATCTGGCCGGGGAGATTGCCCGCGCCGAAATTCTGGTTGCAGCGGCCGGAAAGCCGGGGTTGATTCGCGGCGAATGGATTCGCGAGGGCGCGATCGTGATCGACGCCGGCATCAATCGCACGCCGGCCGGAATCGTCGGCGACGTGGAGTTCGAGACGGCGCGCCGTCGCGCGGGTTTCATCACGCCGGTTCCCGGCGGAGTCGGGCCGATGACGGTCGCGATGCTGGTGCGCAATACGTTGATCGCAGCCGAGCGAATTGTGACGCAGTTGAGATAGACGATGGCACGCAAGCTGACCACACTCTTAAACCCGGTTCCCAGCGACCTCGAGATCGCGCAGGCGGCGGTTCCGGTTCCGATTGAGACCATCGCCGCCGAGGCGGGCGTCAAACCCGACGAACTAGAGCTTTACGGCCATAGCAAGGCCAAGGTGCAGCTCAAGATTCGCGATCGTCTGAAAGACGTGCCGAACGGCAAATACGTGGTGGTGACGGCGATCACGCCGACGCCGCTCGGCGAAGGAAAGACAACGACCACGGTCGGGCTGAGTCAGGCTCTGGGAGCACATCTCGGGAAGAAAGTGTTCACCTGCGTGCGTCAGCCGAGCCAGGGGCCAACCTTCGGCATCAAGGGCGGAGCGGCCGGCGGCGGATACAGCCAGATCATTCCGATGGAGGAATTCAATCTGCACCTGACCGGCGATATCCACGCGATCACGGCCGCGAACAATCTGCTCGCCGCCGCGATCGATGCGCGGATGTTTCACGAGCGGTCGCAGACCGACAAGCAGTTGTTCGATCGCCTCTGTCCGGCCGACGGCTCCGGCAAGCGCCGCTTCACGCCGATCATGATCCGGCGGCTCAGGAAGCTCGGCATCGACAAGACCGATCCCGAGGCGCTCGATGAGACCGAGCGCGCGCGCTTCGCCCGCCTCGATATCGATCCTGATACCATCACCTGGCGGCGTGTAATCGACACCAGCGACCGGATGCTCCGCCGCATCACCATCGGACAGGGCGCGGAAGAAGAGGGCGCCGAGCGCGTCACCGGCTTCGACATCACAGTGGCGAGCGAAATCATGGCGGTGCTCGCGCTTGCCACCGATCTCAACGACATGCGCGAACGCCTGGGACGGATGGTCGTCGGCACGAATCGCGCAGGCACGCCCATTTCGGCCGACGATCTCGGCGTCGCAGGCGCGCTCACGGTCCTGATGAAGGACGCGATCATGCCGAATCTGATGCAGACGCTGGAGGGGACGCCGGCGTTCGTGCACGCGGGCCCCTTCGCGAACATCGCGCATGGCAATTCGTCGATTGTCGCGGATCAGATCGCGCTCAAGCTGGTGGGGCCGCAGGGCTACGTGATCACGGAATCAGGCTTCGGCGCCGACATGGGGATGGAGAAGTTCTGCAACATCAAATGCCGCTACAGCGGCCTCAAGCCGGATTGCGTGGTGATGGTCGCGACGATTCGCGCGCTCAAGATGCACGGAGGCGGCCCGCGCGTGGTCGCGGGACGTCCGCTGGCGGCGGCGTATGCTAATGAAAACCTCGAACTGCTCGCAAAGGGTTGCAGCAACCTGGTCAAGATGATCCAGAATGCGCGCCGCTTCGGACTGCCGGTGGTGGTCGCGATCAATCGCTTCCGTCAGGACACCGATGCCGAGGTCGATTTGGTGCGCCGCGCGGCGATCGAGGCGGGCGCCGAGGATGCCGTCATGTCCGACCATTGGGCGCGCGGCGGCGCGGGCGCGGTGAAGCTCGGTGAGGCGGTGATTGCGGCCTGCGAGAAGCCCGCGGATTTCAAGTTTCTTTACCCGCTCGAGGCGAGCATCAAACAGAAGATCGAGACTATCGTGCGCGAGATGTACGGCGGCGCGGGCGTCGAGTATCTCCCCGAGGCGGAAAAGAAGATCGAGCTTTATACGCGCAACGGCTTCGACAAGCTGCCGATCTGCATGGCGAAGACGCATCTGAGTCTCAGCCACGATCCGAATCTGAAGGGCGCGCCGACGGGTTTCGTCGTGCCGGTGCGCGACATCCGTGCGAGCGTGGGCGCGGGCTTTCTCTATCCGCTGCTCGGCACGATGAGCACGATGCCCGGGTTGCCGACGCGGCCCGGATTTTACGACGTTGACATCGATCCGGTGACCGGACGGATTATCGGGCTATCGTAAATGGCATCGTCGCTCTGGAAGCTGACGCTGGAGCGATTTGCCGAGGAGGTCGCAGCCGGTCCCGTTCCTGCCGGCGTCGCGGTGTCCGCGATTGCTGCGCGGGTTGCGCTCGAACTTTTTGCGATGAGCCTGCAAGTAACGGCGAAGCGCCGCGATTCAGCCGGCAAGCGCGAAAAAATCAGCGAGCTGCTCGAAGCCGCAAAAATCGAAGCCTCGAACATGAAGAAGTACGCGGATGACGATGTCGCCGCGTACAAGCGCTACCTCAAACACCGCAAATCGGCGCGCGCCCAGGCGGCTTTGCGGGTTGCAATCGAAGTGCCGGTCAAAGTTGCGGAATCGGCGCTGCGCGGCCTCGAACTATGCGCCGAAGCGTCGAACCTCGTGAGCGCATCCGTGGCGCCCGATCTGGCTTCGGCGGCTGCGATCCTCGGGGCCGCCGCGCGCGCATCGGTCCGCAGCGCCGAGGCGAACGCCGCGAACTCATCGGAGCGTGAACTTCTTAAGCGCCTCACGACCGAGCGGCGCGGCCTGGAAGCCGACGCATCGAGCCTGATCGACAAGATCTTCGAAACGGCCGCGGCGCGTCTTACGCGGCCCTAGCCACTTCCAGCTTCGTAAGGCAAGCACGGTCGCCGCCGACTGCCTGAACGATCCGGCTGATTTGCAGACTGGATATCGAACGCATTACGCTGGACTTGGACCGGCTGCCCTGACTTCGGTCCCGGGGGAGCGGCTAATGCAAGGACGGCGTGCGCGCGTTCGGCGTGGCGGCCGCGCACCAACCGTATCCACGCGACCGCGGTCGACTCGCCCGCGACGGAAAGGGCTCAGGGGAAGGAGCGCGGCTCTGATGAATGAGACCATCACGGGTAATGGAACTGGAGTCTTCGATCCTGCGACGGCAGTGATCGACGATGTGCGCAACGGGCGGTTCTACGTCGACCGCCGCGTCTTCACGGACGACGCCATCTTCGATCTGGAAATGAAACGCATCTTCGAGAGGACCTGGGTTTTTCTCGCACACGAAAGCCAGATCAAACGGCCCAATGATTATATCACCACCTGGATCGGCAGGGTGCCGGTGATCGTCAATCGCAAGCCGTCGGGCGAAATCGGTTGTCTGATAAATTCATGCGCGCATCGCGGCGCGATGATTACGCGCGCGGCAAAAGGCAACCTGTCGGTCTTTGCCTGCCCGTATCATGGATGGTGTTATGACGCAGATGGCAAAAACGTGAAGGTCAAGGACCGCGAAACAGGCTGCTATCCGGAGCATTTCGAACACGAAAATCACGACTTGGTCACGGCTCCCAAGGTGGCCAGCTATCGCGGGTTCATCTGGGGCAGCCTGAATCCGCAAATCGAAGCTCTCGAGGACTATTTGGGTGCGACGCGGCCGTTTATCGACCTGCTCGCCGATCTGTCGCCCGATGGCCTCGAGGTGCTGCGCGGCACGTCGACCTATACTTCGCGGGCGAACTGGAAGCTGCAGATGGAGAACGGGGTGGACGGCTACCATTTTCCGCTCGTGCACGCGAGCTACATCATGCTCACACAGCGGCGCGCCGAAAGCGGAAAACTTTCGAACATCGACGTCCGCGGTCTGCACCAGATGCTCAACGGATGCTACGACTTCGGCAATGGTCACGCGATGATCTGGGGTGAACTGCCGAATCCGCAGTGGCGTCCCAACTACGGCGATCGCGACGCGCAGATAAAGCAGATCGGCGAGGCACGCTTCGCCTGGATGAAAGAGCGGATGCGGAACCTGCTGATTTTTCCCAACGTCCAGTTGATGGATCAGGCCTCCACGCAAATCCGTGTTTTCCGGCCGCTGTCGCCGCATGCCACCGAGGTGAAAATCTATTGCATCGCGCCAGTCGGCGAGAGCGCGCAGGACCGGGCGCTCCGGCTGCGTCATTATGAAGACTTCTTCAACGCCAGCGGCCTCGGCACGCCCGACGATCTGGCGATCTTTGAGGCGTGCCAGTTAGGTTACAAGGGCGCTTTCGGACGTTACCGGCAGCCGTACGACCGCGGAATCGGCGCGATGACCTGGGGAGCCGACGACCAGGCCGCGAGTCTGGCCAGCCATCCAGTCGCAAGCGGCTCCGACATTACTCACGAGGTCCTTTATCACAGCCCTTACCGGCAATGGCTTAAGCTGATGACGCAAAGCGCGGACGACCGGGAGCAAGTCAGAACGTGAGCGAAGACCTGTTAAGGATCGCCTCCGATCTTCTCTATCAGGAAGCCGATTTCATCGACCATCGGCGATGGGAGCAATGGCTCGCCTTGTTTACCGAGGACGCCGAGTACTGGGTTCCATGCTGGGACGACGACGGCTCCTTGACCGATAACCCGTCGACCGAAGTCTCGCTGATTTACTACAACAGCCGCAAAGGCCTGGAAGATCGGGTGCAGAGGATAACCTCGGGGCTTGCCCCCGCGCTGGTCGAGATGCCAAGAACCTGCCATCAGCTAAGCAATGTGCGGCTGGTTAAGAGCTATGGCGAGGCGATGGAAGTCGCGTCTAACTGGACCGTTCACTCATTCAATCATGGCGAGACGAATTCCTTCTTTGGCTTCTACGACCATCGCTTACGCCGGGTTGATGGTGTTTGGAGGATCTGCCGCAAGAAGATCACGATCCTTAACGACATCATACCGGGCCTGCTGGACATCTTCAGCGTTTAGGCCCGGCTTCTGCACAGGTTGCCAACCCGCACAATCGCCGGGAGCTTAGAGCAATGCTGGGAATGTGCAAAGTTCGACCTATCAAGGGCGGCGTGGAGTTGCGCGACGGGTTGGCGATCGCCGAACCTGCGCCGGACGAAATTAGGATAAAGGTTACGGCCGCGGGAATCTGCGGCACCGATCTGCATATCTATTACTGGGTTCCGTGGGCAGCGCAGCGGATTCCGATTCCACAGACCTTGGGCCATGAAATAGCCGGCATCGTGGAGGCGGTGGGAGAAGCGGCGTCCGGCGTGAGTGTCGGCGATCTGGTCAGCCTCGAAAGCCATATTTTCTGCGGCAAGTGCCATCAATGCCTGACCGGCAAGGCGCATCTCTGTGCCGACCTTCACTATCCCGGCATCGACCGGCCCGGTGGATTCGCCGAATACGTCACGGTGCCCGCGCGGATCGCATGGGTCCATCGCATGCCTGTTCCGATCGAAGTTGCGGCGATGTTCGAGCCGTTCGGAATCGCGATTCAGGCAGCCTTCGAGGGCTGCGGGGTTGCGGGACAGGACGTTCTCATCACGGGTTGCGGGCCGATCGGATTAATGGCGGTTGCGGCGGCGCGCGCCTTGGGTGCGGCCCGCGTGATCGCGACCGACGTCAAGCCGGCGAGGCTGGCGGCAGCATCGAAGTTCGGCGCCGATCGCGTGATTGATGTCCTCAAAGAAGACCCGGTGGCAATCGCGATGGACATGACCGGGCGCAAGGGGGTCGACGTGGCGATGGAGTTCTCAGGTCAGGAGAAGGCGCTGTCCCAGGCGCTCGACGCGTTGACCCGGGGCGGAGACCTGCGGCTAATCGGCGCGCCCGACGCTGCGGTCAATCTCGACTTGAACCGTGTGATCCTCAAAGGCATCAACGTTCAAGGCATCCACGGCCGGAAAATTTTCCATAGCTGGGAGCATGCAAGCCGCCTGGTCTACGGCGGCAAGGTGGACTTGCGGCCGCTGGTAAGCCACGTGTTGCCCTTGCGTGAGGGATTGAAAAGTTTCGAGCTCATCGAAAGCGGCGAAGCGGTGAAAGTTATCATCCGGCCCAATTAATGGATAGTCTCTTCCAGGCGTCGTGAGAGGACTGACGATCGATACGCAGGCGAGCGTCGCGGCGCGTCAATCGGCAAAAACAGCTCTTTCCAAATCCTTGAACGTGCCCTGGCGGCGCAAGCGCTCGCGAACGTAATCGCCGCAGTTGATCGCCGGGTAGCGCGCCGGACGCTCCGGGCTGCTGCAATTCGGCAGACATTCGATGATCGCGTCGTAGTTGGTCTCATGGAAGAACGCGATCGACATCCGCCGGCTCGCCATCGCGCGCTCGCGCGGCGGGTTCAGCACGCGATGAGGCGTCGAGACCCAGCGATCGTTCGTCCATCGCATCATCATGTCGCCCAAATTAACGACGAACGAATCGCGAATTGCGGGGACGTCGACCCAGGCGCCGGCGCGGTTCTGCACCTGCAGGCCGTCGGCGCCGAATTCGGCGTCATGACGAAGCAGGGTCATCGTGGAGTAATCCGTATGCTCGCTGCATCGCAACTGTCCGGGCAATGGCTCTGCCGCGAGGTCGAAATAATGCAGCACGCGCATCACGCTGAAGGACTTGTCGCAGCGCGGCGCGAAATACTCTTCTTCGAGCCCGAGCGCCAGCGCAAACAGACGCATCACAACGCGCGACAGATCTTCCATCGCGCGATAGTAATCGGCATACGCCGAGGCGAGGTTTGCGGGACGAGCGGGCCATAGATTGCGCGCAAAATGATGGCCGGCGGCGGCGCAGTGATAGTAAGGCTCATCGGGAACATCAACCTTGCCGATCGTGAACGATTCCTTGAGATCGGGCGGCGTAATATTGAGCCGGCTATATGCGGAACTCTCGGCGCCGGGCGCGCTGTAGCCGCGTCCGATTTCCGGAGCGGGGCGCACAACGCGTTGTTTCTCCTCAGCCGGCAGATCGAAAAAGGCGCGAGAAGCCGCGAACACCCTGTCGGCAAGAAGCGGGTCGACACCATGGCCGGTGATGACGAAGAAGCCGATCTCTTCGCAGGCGCGATTGATTTCGGCGGCGATGCGGTGCTTCTCCGCGTCCCTGGCGACGAAAGGTGCAATATCGACAACGGGCACGTTCAGCAGCGCCATGCCTCTCAGCTCCCCTTGCGGTCTGAATTGAAAACTACGCCTGCGAAAGTGGCGCGATCAACCCAATGGGTTCTCCGTTTGTATATCGCGTGTCAATCGCGATAACGATCGGCCGCACATCGACCGTGCCATCGAGGGACGGAAGGAGAGCGCACAATGGCAAATCCAAAGGGCAACATTCTGCTGGTCGGGAGCATCCCGCTGAGTTCAACCGAAGAAGTGTTCAAAACCTGCGGGCCGCTGCTGGGCAATGATGTCGCGAGTCTGCCCGACGGCGAAGTCGGCGTACGGATGTGGTGGATCATCTTCGTCGCTTACCAGACCTTTCACGGCCATCCATCGATCATCACGCTGATGCAGCCGAAGCATGGATGGAAGCCGACCGGCATGGACGACATCTTCAGCTTCAAGCTGAAGCCCGGCGTGACGAGCCTGCATTTCGACAAGCTGGGCTACGCCGAAGAGGCGATTAAGTCGTATCAGGCGTTCCGCAAAGCGCGCGACGAAGGATCGATCGCGAAGGGCGTTCGTTTTCAGTTCGCGTTTCCATTCCCGCAGGATGCCACCTTTCTCTTTTTCCGCGATCCCGCCGATCATGCGGCGGTCGAGGCGGCATACGAGGAAGTGCTGGGGCGCGAGATCGATCAGATCGTCAAAGCTGTACCGGCCGAAGACCTCGCGATCCAGTTCGATGTCTGCACCGATCTGCTCGAGGCGACGGGCGAGTACTATGCGTGGTCGCGGCCCGAGACGGTGTGGGAGCGTTACACCGGCCCGCTGCATCGCTTACCGCGCCGCGTCCCCGTGCAGGCGTTGCTTGGATATCACTTCTGTTACGGCACCTTTCCGACGAAACCTGCGCTGCAGCCGAAGGACCTCGCGCTCAGCGTGAAGTTTGCCAACGCGGCGATCGCGGAGTCGGGCCGACGCGTCGATTACGTCCAGCTCACGGTGCCGATCCAGCGCGACGATGATGCCTACTTCAAGCCGCTCGAGAATCTGAAGGCCGGCGATACGCGGGTCTTCCTCGGTGTCGTCAACAGCGACGGCCTGGAAGGCGCGAAGCGGCGCGCAAACGCAGCCAGGAAGTACCTGAAGGATTTCGGGATATCAGCCGAATGCGGTTTCGGACGGGAGCAGCCCGAACGAATTCCCGAGCTGTTGCGGATTCATCGCGAGATCGCGGACGAGCTGCTGAAGTAATGAAACTGCGGGGCGGGCCGGAAATCGAACGCCGGCCTGCCCTCAGGTTTTCTTCGGTGCGGGGACGAAATTGAGCGCAGCGGAGTTAATGCAATAGCGCAACCCGGTCGGCTGCGGACCGTCATCGAAGACGTGACCGAGATGCGCGTCGCATTCGCGGCATAACACCTCGGTGCGCTCCATAAAGTAGGAATGATCGGACTCCGTTCGGATGTTCTCTTGCGCGATCGGCTGCCAAAAGCTCGGCCATCCTGTCCCCGATTCGAACTTGGCGTCGGAACTGAACAGCGCATTCCCGCAGCAGACGCATCGATAGATGCCCTGCTCGTGCCACTCATCGTACTTGTTGGTGAATGGCCGCTCGGTAGCCTTTTCGCGCGTGACCGCGTATTGTTCCGGACTCAGGATTTCCTTCCATTCCGCATCGGTCTTGACCACTTTTGCCATCGTAACCACTCCTTTCCGCCGGCCGGAGTTGGTGAACTCGACCACCGAAACGCGCTCGATGCCGCCCGCATCCGAACGGGCCGAACCCGCATCGGCGACCATCAGCAGAATCGCTGCAGCGAGCGTGCCGGCGATGAAATCCCGGCGCGAAGGTTGCCGATCGTTCGTCAAGCTTGCTGACATCGACGATGCCCTCCGGGATCGAGGCTGATTGATAAACGCGCCCCGGCCGATGCAGGTTCCCGCACGCCGATTTCGCTAAGCCTTCGCGCTCGGCCGCGCCGAGACCGTTTCATGCCATCGCTTGATATATCGCGCGTGCGGCGGCAGCGGGACGCCCGCGGCCTCCTGCCCGAAATCGACCGCGACCTGTGCGGTGATGTCCGCGATCGTGTAGCGATCGCCTGCCACGAATTCGCGCTGCGCGAGCAGCGAATCAAGCCATTCGTAGCGCTTCAGCGCATGCTCGCGCTGCGTAGCGCCGAATTCGGGGAACTGCTTGATGCGATCCTTGAACATCGGATGGCTATGCTGGAACGCGCGCCCGATCGGTCCGAACAACTCGAACTCCATCCGCCGGTTCCACATCTCGACGAACGCCGCATCCTTCGGATTGATGCCCATCAGCGGCGGCTCCGGGTACATCCCTTCGAAGTACCGGCAGATCGCAACCGACTCGGCGAGGTAGGTGCCGTCATCGAAGTCGAGCACCGGCAGTGCGCCGAGCGGGTTCTTCTGCAAAAACTCGGCGTGATAGTTATGACCAGCGAAGAGATCGACTTGTATGTACGTCATCTCGACGCCCTTTTCGGCGATGAAAATCCGCACGCGGCGAGGATTCGGCGCCAGCCTGAAATCGTAAATCTTCATAATGCAACGACGATAGGAGCATGGCCACTCCCGCGTCAACCGCGATTATCACCACCGGCTCGCCAATCCTATAATTGAAATGAGTTGGCCTACTTGACTCGTGCCGAGTTTTTGAAATTGATCGCCGGGGCGTTGATGCTCGCCGGTATCGATCGCGCCGCCGGCGCTGAATCCCGAAGAGGCCGAACCATGGAACGATCGCAACCAAAGATGATGACCCGACCGATTCCGGCGAGCGGCGAAGAACTCCCGGTGATTGGACTCGGCACCTCAAAGGTCTTCGATGTCGGCGAATTATCCGCCGGACCGCGCAACCGGCTGACAGAAGTCTTGCGTCTGTTTTTCGCACGCGGCGCGAAACTGATCGACAGCTCGCCGATGTACGGGCGCGCCGAGAGCGTCGTCGGCGACCTGGTTGCCGCCCTGCACGCGCGCGACAAAGCCTTTCTCGCGACCAAGGTCTGGATCACCGGACGCGAGGCTGGAATCGAGCAGATGAAACGCTCGGCGGAGCTGCTGCGCACGAAAACCATCGATCTGATCCAGATTCACAACCTGGTCGATTGGCGGACGCATCTGGCGACGTTGCGCAAGATGAAGGACGAGGGCGAGATTCGCTATCTCGGCATCACGCACTACACCGCCTCCGCGCATCCGGCGCTCGCCGAGATCATCGAACGCGAGCAGATCGATTTCGTACAGCTCAACTACTCGATCGGTGAGCGCGAAGCCGAGTCGCGCGTCCTGCCGCTGGCCGCGGATCGCCGCGTCGCAGTGATCGCGAATCGGCCGTTCGGCGACGGCGATCTGCTTCGCCGGGTGCGCAAAACGCCGCTTCCGGCGTGGGCCGCGGATTTCGATTGCGCGAGCTGGGCCGAGCTGATGCTCAAGTTCGTGATCTCGCATCCGGCCGTGACCTGCGCGATTCCGGGTACCAGCGATCCGAAGCATATGGCCGATGATCTCGCCGCCGGTTTCGGCCGCATGCCCGATGAATCTGAGCGACAACGCATGATCAAATTGTGGGAGACGCTTTGAGCATCAGAAACGGCCATGCCTTGAGCGCAGGCATCGCCGTTTCGGTCATCCCCACCAGGGCCGATGCGACGCATAGCCTGACTGATAATCGAAAAATCGAAGAAGACCGCTAAAGCCCGGATGGAGGGGGATGCGCCGCACCGGGGGCAAGTCCGGTGCGGCGCAAAGGACAGAAAGCGTCGAATACGTAACGCTCTCCCGCGTGGGAATACGAGTCTCATCGCCGGACGTTACAAGTCTTTTAAGAATGCAGCGACTCGAAACGCGCCGACAGTGAGAGTTGTTTCCAATCCCCGCTCCCTTTCGAAAAACTTTTGACAGAATTACCGGACCGGTCTCGTGGAAATATGTGAAACCGACCAACTCCGTCGGCGTATTAGATTGTCGGCGTTGGTTGCCAACGATTATGCCATCTTGCGTCCATATCGCTTACCCTGCGACTTCAGTATGAAAAAGGACAAGCGCAGGCCGGATCCGGATCGGACGATGCAAATCTGCAATAGCGGCTCGTTCGGCGAAACAGGAGCGACCATCTGGGCGTGACGTTGGATACTTAGGCATTTGGCGCAGGTCCTGCTGTAACGGGCAGGATCGAAAGGGTGGTGTGGCGGATGGGTAACTCACCCCACAAAGCGATTCTGCGGCGAAGGCTGCTCGAGAAATCCCGCGGCCAGGTATTTACCCTCATTGCAATAGGGCTGTTCGTGCTCATCGGTTTCGGCGCGCTTGCCGTCGATGTCGGCACCTTATGGATTGCGAAGCACCGCATGCAGAGTGCGGCCGACGCGGCCGCCTTGGCAGGAACGGACGAACTCAGCATCCAGATGACTTCGCTTATCACGTCGGCGGCGCAAAGCGCGTCCGCACAGAACGGCTTCCCAAACGGCTCCGGTTCTTCCACAAGTTCCTATCCAGTTTCTGTGGCGGTGTACAATCCGCCTCAAGATGGTCCGTTCAGCGGCAACGCGAACGCGGTCCAAGTAAAAATAACGGAGGATCAAGGCACCGGCTTCATGGGTGTGCTCGGCTGGAGCAAGGTGCCGGTGTCGGCGAACGCCGTCGGAATCACGGTTTCGGGGGGTTCCTGCGTTTATGCACTTGACCCAAGCGCCCCTGGCACTGTCACCTTATCTGGTGGCGGCACGCTTAATTCAAGTTGCGGCGTTTACGATAATTCGAATAGCGGTTCGGCGCTAACCGTAAGTGGCGGCGGCACTATCACCGCGCCCTTCGTCGGCGTGGTTGGTGGGACGAACCTGAATGGCGGAGGCAGTTCGCCGCCGGTATCGGGAATAGCCGCATTTGGCGACCCATTGGCATGGGTTCAGGCGCCAAGCACCGGCTCCTGCAGCAGTTACAATCAAAAGAGCATCAACATTACGACCACCCTCAATCCAGGTCTCTACTGCGGGGGAATCAAGATCAACTCGGGCGCCAACGTCACCTTCAATCCGGGCACTTACATCATCGATGGCGGAGGACTTACGGTTCTATCGAGCGCGGTGGTCAACGGGTCGGGCGTCACCTTTTATCTGACAGGCCAAAACAACAAGAACAGCAATCCTTCAAGCTATGCGGGTATCAACATAGCCGGTAGCGCCACGGTCAATCTAAGCGCGCCTTGCGCAGGAGCTTCCGGCGGAATTGAAGGAATGCTGTTCTTCCAGGACCGCTCCATCACCACTGACATGGGGAGCGTGATAAATGGCGGCTCGAATTCGACCTTCGCCGGGGCGGTTTATTTTCCAACCACACCTCTTTCGTACAGTGGTAGTTCCGGGAGTCAGTACACCTTGCTCGTTGCCGATACAATAACGATCAATGGTGCTTCGTCGATTGGTAATAACTATAGCTGTCTGTCCGGCGGCTCTTCGTTGATCAAGAACGCCAGCTTGGTGCAGTAGGATGGTGTGCAAGGAGGGTTTTATGATTCGCAGGCAAAAGTGGCATAGGGGACAAAGCGCTGTCGAGATGGCGATTGCCGCTCCTGTGTTGGTCCTCCTTCTGCTGGCGGTCGCAGATTTCGCTCGCGTCTCGTACGCAGCGATGGAGGTCGCCAGCGCTGCGCGCGCGGGAGTTCAGTACGGGGCGCAGAGTTATGTGACCGCGATCGATCTTGCCGGCATGCAGAGCGCGGCTTTAACTGACGGCAAGGACGTGCAGGGATTAAGCGCGACTGCATCGGATTTTTGCATGTGCAATGGCGCAGTAGTCGCATGTAGTCCACCAGCATGCAGCGAACCGCAAAATTTCGTCCAGGTGACCACCAAGGCCACCTTCAATACGGTGCTAAGCTATCCGGGCATTCCTTCCCCCGTGAACCTCAGCTCGACAGCCGTAATGGAGGTGCAGTAGACGTGAATAACAGGTTCGTTTCAAGCGCCAAAGCGAAAAGCGGCCGGAAGTGGTCCCGCGGCGTGGCGTCCTCTGAATTCGCGATTGTTGCTTTGCCCTTGTTTACGCTTTTGTTCGGAGTGATCGCCGGAAGCCTGGCAACCTACAGTTACAATTTCGTGTGCACCGCGGCCCGCGATGCCGTTCGCTACGCAGTGGTTCATGGAGCGACCAGCAGTTCGCCGGCGACTCAGCAGGACATCACGAATTTGGTGCTCAGCGAGGCATCCGGCCTCGATCCCAACAACATAAGCGTCAGCACGAACTGGCAACCAGACAACAAACCGGGCAGTTCAGTGAGCGTCCAGGTAACCTACAACTTCCATCCCCTCTATCCTGTTGCTGGAACCGTGCTGCCATTATCCAGCACTTCGCAGATGGTCATAAGCTATTAGCCAATTTCGGTCTGCTTAATTGCCAAACACTCCGCGCACGGCGTAGCATCTGTCCGTTCTGAACCGAGAAGTCGCCGCTCGCGGCGATGATTCCGAATCTGATGAATCGCTTCGCGGCGATCTTTTGATTTCGTTCGCCGAGTCGTCGCGCTTGGGATGACATAAGGCAGAGCCGCGGCCTGGCGGAGGTACGGCATCTTACAGTCGCGGTACTGCTCATGATTAAATCGTGAGCGAGCCTTTGAGCGCGGCTCAGCTTACGATGTCCGCCAATCAAGAAACCGCTTTCGCGCTTTTGATCGCTATTTGCATCGCGGGCCTGCTTGCCCTGATGAGCGGCTTTCTGATCATCGCGATGGCGTGGTCGGAGTACGACCAGCAGGACCGCGAGCGCGCCGAATCGGCAGAACCGCGCCCGAGCGGCGGAACGCTGGTGCGGCGAGCGATCGCGCGGCGATGCCCCCGCTGCGGACGCGGCGCGTTATTCCGCGGCTACATGACGATGAATCAAGCGTGCCCCGCATGCGGCGCGGAGTTCTGGCAGAACGCGGGCGAGTGGATGGGTCCGGTGGTGATGGATTACTCGGTCGCGGCCGGCGGGGCGCTGGTCACATGGAGCATCATGGTGCTCTTGAGCGCACCGGAATTTTTTCAGATCATCGTGCCCGCTCTGGTTGCAGCAGCCGGCGGCGCGGCGGTGGTGCCATGGTCGCGAAGTTTCTGGACGCTGTTTCTGTTCGTAAACGGCGAGATGGGACTCGCGAGTAAACCGGCGAAAACCGCGCGGCTCAAGCCGCTTGCAAAAAAAGTCCTTGAATTCGGCCGCCGAGGCGGCGACCGCTCGGGCAACCGGCGCGATTGAGAGATTGACGAGGAAATCATGGCGAACGGTGCGATTGCGATGAACGGCTTTACCGGCCTAGATGGCGGCGTCGGCGGCGTTCTGAACGGACGCTACTCCGAAGAGGCGCTGAACGCGATGGTCGAGCGCGGGCGGGTGCATTCGGCGGTGTACACCGACCCCGTGATCTTCGAGATCGAACTCGAGCGCATTTTCCATCGCACATGGATCTATATCGGCCACGCGAGCGAGGTGGCGAATGCCGGCGACTTCCGCCTGCGCAACATCGGGCGCCAGCCGGTCATTCTGGTGCGCGGCAACGACGGCGTGGTGCGCGTGCTGATGAACCGATGCCGCCATCGGGGGGCCGTGGTATGCGAGGTCGAGGCGGGCCGGGAGAAAGTGTTCCGTTGCTGGTTCCATGGCTGGACCTACGACAACACCGGCAGGCTGCTGAGCGTGACCGCGCCCGAAGGCTACGGCGAGGATTTCAGTGTCGAGGAGCATTCGCTCACGCCGGCCCCGCGGGTCGAGAGCTACCGCGATTTTATTTTCGCGTCGCTCGCTTCTGACGGTCCGTCGCTCAGGGAACATCTGGCGCTCGCCGCGCCGATGATCGATCTGATGATCGACGCCTCGCCGGAGCGGCAGATCGAAGTCGACGCAGGCGCGCATAAGACCATCTACAAGGGCAATTGGAAGCTGGTCGGGATGGACGGGTACCATCCGAACTTCGTGCACGCGTCGGTGGTTGCGATGTGGCAGCGCAAGGCCGACGCCGGGATGGGCGCGACGCATCGCTCCGACCCCTTCGACGGCAAGGCGCCGACCTACACGCGGGATTTGGGCAACGGCCACGCGATGCTCGATCTGCGCGCGCATCGCCTGCTGCATTATCCGCAATACTCGAAATTTCTCGCCGGAGTGCCGGGCGGCAAGGAATACATGGATGCGATGTTCGCGCGTGACAGCGAAGAGCGCGCGCGGCTGCTGCTCGCGATCGCCGGCGACCCGCACACCGGCATCTTCCCGAACATGCAGATCATTCACAACCAGATCCGCATCATCAACCCGCTCGCGGTAGGCGAAACCGAAGTCGTGATGTTCCCGGTTCTGCTGAAGGGCGTGAGTCCACAAATCAACGCGCTTCGACTCAGGCAGCACGAATCGTTCTACGGACCGGCGGCTTCGGGATCGCCGGACGACGCGGAAATTTTCGAACGCGCGCAGCGGGGGATGATGGCGCAGGTCAATCCGTGGATCGACATTTCGCGCGGGCTCGCGCGCGAAACCGTCGACAGCGACGGCGCGATCGTCGGCAACGTCACCGATGAAGTGCCGCAGCGCGCGCAAATGCGCCAGTGGGTCAGATTGATGACCGGCGCCGAGTCGTCGAAATCTGCGGCGGCGCGCGCATCAGGATATTAGCTGGAGGAGAGCTTTGTACAATTCTCAACTGCTGCGCGCGGTCGAGGAATTTCTCTTCGACGAAGCCGAGCTGATGGATTCGCATCAGTACGATCGCTGGATGGAGCTGTGGGACGAGGAGGCGCTCTACTGGGTGCCGTGCAACGCCGACGAAACCGATCCGGCGCGCAAGGTTTCGCTGATCTACGAGCATCGCGAGCAGATCGAGGATCGGCTGTTTCGGCTGAAGGGCCGTCATGCCCACGCACAGCGGCCAAGATCGCGCCTGATGCGCGTGATCTCGAACGTGCGCATCCTCGAGAGCGGCTCGGAGCAGGTGAAAACCAGCTCGAATTTCGTGCTCGGCGAAGTGCGGCTCGATCGCCAGACGGTCTGGATCGGCCGCAGCTTTCATACGCTGCTGCTTCGTGGAAACCGCTTCAAAATGCGCGAGAAAAAAGTCGTGCTGCTCAACAACGACAGCCCGATGGGCAACCTTACGTTTCTCATCTAGGCAATCATGGCGACCGACACTCGGAAACGCCCGATTATCGCGACGATGATTGGCGATCCAGCCGGCGTCGGGCCGGAGGTCTCAGCCAAGGCGATCGCGACCGGCGAGCCGCAGCAACTCTCGCGCCCGATTCTGATCGGCGATACGCGTGCGATCGAGGCCGCGATCGCCAAATCAAAGCTCGGGATCGCGATTCAGCCGATTCGATCGATCGACGAGGCGCGTTTCGAGGAGAGGACCGTCGTGGTGCTCGATACGGGCGAACTGCACGCGGGTGACTACCAAACCGGCGAACCGTCCGCGGCGGCCGGGCGCGCGGTGGTGCGATGGATCAGGCTGGCGGACCGGCTTGCCGAAGCGCGCGCGATTGACGGCTGGATCATGGGACCGGTTGATTCGACGTCGCTCAAGCTGGCGGGCGAGATCGAGAGCATCGATGATCTGCAGCCGCCGAACACCTGGATGTTTCGCATCAGCGGGCCGCTGCGCGTGGCGCCGATCACCGAGCACATCCGGATTCGCGACGTGCCGCAGACCGTGACGAAGGAAGCGGTGCTGAACCTCATTCGGCTGGTCGACTCCACGATGCGGCGCTGGGGCATTGCGGCGCCGCGGATTGGCGTCGCCGGCCTGAATCCGCATGCGATGTTCGAAGAGGATAAGGAACGGATCGCGCCGGCGGTGAACGAGGCGAAGCAGGCCGGAATTAACTGCCGCGGCCCGATTTCACCGGACTCGATTTTCCGCATGGGCCTCGACGGCCATTTCGATGCGATTGTCTCGATGTATCACGACCAGGGACAGATCGCGCTCAAGTCCGCCGCCTTCGAGGGCGCGTGCACGATCTATCTCGGACTGCATTTCGTGCGGCTAAGCGTGCCGCACGGCACCGCGATGGATATCGCGGGCCAAGGCCGCGCGCAGCATCTGAGCATGCTGGCGGCAATGAAAACAGCCGCGCTGCTCGCCGCTGGCGGCGGCTTCCTCAAGGAATTCCGGTAGCGGCGCGGGCGCCGCATCCGCGCCCGCGCCGCTCCAATCCGCTAGCCGGCGCTGTTCGCGATTTTCAGATGGTCGTGAACGCCGCGAACGCCGGTCGTGTTCAGCGCGTCTTTTTTCGCTCGTTCTGCGACCTCGCTCGACGGAACCGTCCCGCGCAGCGTGACGATGCCTTCGGTGGTGCTCACATGAATATCTTTGCCCTGCGTAACCTTATCGTCGTGCAGCGCCATCTTGACCTTGGCAGTTACGTCGGAATCCTTAACCGCCGTCTTGGTGCCGTGGTAAGCATTTGAGGCGGCGTGCTCGATGTCTGTCCCGGCCGCCTTCATCGACTCGCTCGCAGACTGAGCGAAACCCGTACCAGCGGCTCCAACCGCCGTCGCAATGACCATTGCAAACGCAAACCCGGTGAGCTTTTTCATTTTGCGTCTCTCCTGCGGCTATCCAGACTGGGTGGTCTCGAGAACAGCCCGATGCAATTGGCCTACTTCCACCGATAAATGGTTTGCGGTTTTCATTCAAGAACTCTGGATCTGCAACTGCGGACATCCCGGATTAGGAATTATCCATGTTGTGCGTGCGTGCATGCATTTGCCGCCGCTGCCGCATCCAACTATGTTTCGAGTTATGCAGGACGCGAACGGCGCGCAACGAATCACGCCTGAAATTCGAGCGGACGGATCGCCTGCGATGAACCGTCCAATCTACATGAACAATGCCTGGTACGCCGTGGCATGGAGCCACGAACTCGCGCGCGAGCCGCTCGGCCGCCGTATCTGCGGGTATCCAATCGTTCTGTATCGAACTGCGGACGGCACGCCGGCGGCGCTCGAGGATCTTTGCTGTCATCGCCTGCTGCCGCTCTCGCTCGGCCGAATTGAAGGCGACCTGCTGGTGTGCGGCTATCACGGACTGACGTTCGATCGCTCGGGACAATGCGTGCGCATACCGAGCCAGGGGACGCCGGGCCGTCATGTGCGCGTGCGCAGCTACCCGGTGGTCGAGCGCCATCGCCTGGTCTGGGTGTGGATCGGCGATCCGGCGCTCGCCGATCCTGCGGTGGTGCCCGATCTGCACTGGCACGACGATCCTGAATGGACGTTCGTCGGCGACCTGCTGCCAATGAACTGCGACTATCGGCTGGTGGCCGACAATCTGCTCGACCTGACGCACGAGACGTGGGTGCATCAGACGAGCATCGGCCATGCGCTGATCCCCGCCTGTCCGATCGAGACCACCTCCGACGGCGGGAGCGTGACGGTCTCGCGCTGGATTCTTGATCACGAGCCGGCGCCGTTCTGGCGCTTCCTGATGAAGCGCGTGCGCGGCTACGAAGGACGCTGCGATCGCTGGCAGATCGTGAAGTTCGTCCCGCCATGCAACGTCGTGCTGCACATCGGGGTCGCCGAGGCGGGGAGCGGCGCGCGCGAGGGCGATATGAGCAAAGGAATTCGCGCGATGCAGCTCAACTCGATCACGCCGGCTACCGCGGATTCATGCTGGTACTTCTGGTCGTTCAACCGCAACTTCCTGCATGAGGACGAGGAACTCTCGTCCACGCTTCTGACCACCTCGCGCCGAATCTTCGGCGAAGACCAGGTCATCATCGAGGCGCAGCAGCGCGCGATGCGCGAGAATCCCGCCGCGGCTACGATCAACATCAATCTCGATGCCGGTTCGGTGCGGATGCGCCAAATGATCGACGCGCGCCGCGCCCACGAACCCGGCACGTCGCGCGCCGACTAATCAAGTTGCGATCATCCCGGACGTAATGTTTAGCTGATAACGTTCCGCCCCGAGCGCCCGGCGCTCATGATGCCATGAAATTCCGGAGGCTCGATGACCACTGATAATTCGATACGCCTGATGGACGCTGACGGCCATATCGTCGAGGATCTCGACGATCTCGCAACCTTCATGGATCCGGCGATCCGATGGGTGGTGAGCAAGGAGCGTCCGTTTGCCTCCTGCGTCGGCGCCTTCCCGATGCTGGACGGCGTGCATAATCTGACGCGCTACGCCGAGGGCGGCATGATCCCGAAAAATCGCCGGCGCGTGCATGCCAGCACGAATCGGCCCGGCTCGCCTGCGGACTGGAAAGCGCTGCTCGACAAGACCGGTCTTGAGCACACCGTGATGGTGACGAGCGACGGCCTCGGCATCGGCCAGCTTCGCAACCGCGATTACCTGCGGCTTATCTGCCGCGCCTACAATGATTACGTCGCCGAGCGGTTCGCGCGCTTCGATCGCCGGCAGCATCCGCTGGCGCTCATCCCGATGCAGTATCCGTCGGACGGCGCACAGGAGTTGCGGCGCGCGGTCAGGGAACTGGGACTGATCGGCGCGATGATTCCGTCGACCGGATTGCAGATGCACGTCGCGCAGGAATACTACTGGCCGGTCTATCGCGAGGCTGCTGACCTCGGCTGCGTGCTGGCTTTTCACGGCGGCTCGAACAAGGGCATCGGACTCGACAGCTTCTCGAGCCTGACGGCGTCGCACGTGCTGCATCACTCGATACCGCTGATGATCGCGTTCGTGTCGCTGGTGTTCGATCGGGTGTTCGATCAGTTCCCGGGACTGCGGCTCGCGTTTCTGGAGGGCGGATGCGGATGGGTGGCGTTCATCCTGGATCGCATCCATCGCGATTCGACGTTCGAGGGACATTACGATACCGCGGGTCATCGGCGGCTGCGACAGATCCTCGAAGAGGGCAACGTGCTGATCGGCTGCGAGGGCAACGACTCGATCATTCCGTTCCTTGCCAAAACCATCGGCGTGAAGACGCTCGCGTTCTCGAGCGATTACCCGCATGAATCGGACCTCAACGATGTGACGCATGAAATCGAGGAGACGATGGAAACCGCGGAGCTGTCGCGCGACCAGAAGGCGGCGATTCTGGGCAGCAACGCGCGCGAGTTTTTCCAACTGTAAGGTTTAGGAGCGAGGCAAGCGTTGAGTATTCCGAAGACCTCACGCGCGGCGGTCCTGACGGCCTACAATCAACCGCACGAAATCCGCGAAATCGCGATTCCGGAACTCATTCCCAATGCGATCCTGGTGCGCGTCGAGACCACCACGGTGTGCGGCACCGACGTGCATCAATGGCGCGGCGACTATGCATCGCTCACGCATCCGCCGATCATCCAGGGGCATGAGATCATCGGGCGTGTAGTCGCGCTTGGCTCGGGCCGCGAGCAGGATACGGTCGGAAATCGGCTCGCCGAAGGCGATCGCATCTCGTGGACCTATGCGTTCTGCAACAATTGTTATTTCTGCCGCGTCGCCCGCGAACCAACGCTCTGCACGCGGCGTCGGATGTACGGATGGCTCTGCTGCGATGACTTTCCGCACCTGATGGGCGGGTACTCGGAGTATGCGTACGTATTGCCCGAGTGCGACGTGGTGAGGGTTCCCGATTCGATTCCCAGCAGTCTCGCGGCGGCGTCAGCCTGCTCGCTGCGGACGGCCGTGCACGGCTTCGAGCGCATCGGCGGAATTGCGACGCAGGATACGGTGGTCGTGCAGGGCGCCGGACCGGTCGGCCTGTGGTCGACTGCGATGGCTGCGGAAGCGGGCGCCGGGCAGGTAATCACAATCGGCGCGCCCTCATCGCGGCTTGAGCTGGCGACGCAATGGGGCGCATCGCGGACCATCGATATTGAAAGCGTGCCGTCGCCGGCCGATCGGCAGGCGCTCGTAATGGATCTGACGCGCGGGCGCGGAGCGGACGTGGTAATCGAAGCGGCCGGTGTTCCGGCTGCGCTGCCCGAGGCGATTGAGCTGGTGCGGCGCGGCGGCCGCGTGCTGGTGATGGGCCTTGCGGCGAACACCACGCCGGTTTCGCTTCCCGCCGGCGTCATCGCGACCAAGCATCTGCGCGTGACCGGGGTCATCTCGGGCTATTTTCCGCATTACTATCGCGCGTTGCAGTTTCTCGAGGCGAACTGCAGCAAGTATCCCTTCGATAAATTGATCTCGAGTACCTACTCACTCGAGCGCGCCACCGATGCGATTCGTTCGATGGCCGCGATGCGCGAGTTGAAGCCGGTGATCGATCCGCAGCTTTGATCGGGGAGGAAGCCGGTGAATCGAGTTCGAGTGACGCTCGCGATCAGCGATTACGATCACGTGCGCGACCTCGCCGACGGCATCGTGCAGCCCGAGGGCATCGAGGTGGTGCGGCTCAACTTCACCGTCGAGGAAATTTTCTGGCGCTTCTCGCGTAATCGCGAGTGGGATGTCTCCGAGATGTCGTTCGCAGATTATGTGGCGCTCACGAGCCGCGGGGACGATACGCTTACCGCCATCCCGGTCTTTCCGTCGCGTGTATTTCGGACCTCGGCGTTCTATCTGCGCGCCGACGGCGGCATCCGCACGCCGCACGATTTGAAGGGCAGGCGAATCGGCGTACCCGAATGGATTGAGACCGCCGGCGTCTACGCGCGCGGCTACCTGGCGCATCATTGCGGCGTGCCGCTGAGCGCGATCGAATGGTTCCAGGGCGGGCTCCGCGAGCCCGGCCGCACTGAGAAGATGAAGTACGAACCGCCGCGCGGCGTCAGGATTACGCATCTCGAGCATCATACGCTCGAAGCGATGCTCGAAGCGGGCGAGCTCGATGCAATCCTCACCGCGACGCAGCCGTCGATCTATCACGCCGGCAATCCCGCGATTGTACGCTTCGCCGGCCATCGCGCGCTCGAGGAGGACTACTTTCGCGCGACCGGCGTCGTGCCCGCGATGCATCTGATCGCGATCAAGCGCGACGTGCTGCGGCACAATCCGTGGATTGCGATGAATCTGTATCAGGCCTTCGAGGAATCGAAGCGCCGCAGCGTCCATCGGATGTTCGAGATCACCGCCTCGCGCGTGCCGATCGTGTGGCACTTCGCAGCGGCCGAGGAGAGCCGCAAATTTTTCCCCGGCGAATACTGGCCGTACGGTATCGAACCGAATCGAAAAACGCTCGAAGCGTTTCTCCTTTATGCCTACGAGCAGGGCGTGGCGGCGCGGCAGCTCAAGCCCGAGGAGCTGTTCGCGTCCGAAGTCCAGACGTTTTTCAAAATCTAAAGCATGGCTGATGCGGGAGATCGATGACGGCAGCGAGCGAAGTAATTCGAAAGCTCGACGAGCAGGTGAACGATTTCAGCCTGCGCACGCGGTTGTTTCGCGAACCGCTGACGCGCGGGCGCGCGTGGATGTTCGCGATGCAGCATCGGCTCAACACGCGCCAGCGCAACTCGGTGCTCAAGTTGCGGGTCGCCACCAACTGTCCGGACTGGGACACGCGCATCGCGATTATCAAGGCGTGCTCGCAAGAATTGATCGCGGACAATGAATTCGCCGACGGCCGCCCGCATTGGCTGCTGCTCGAAGATCTCGGTGTCAGGATCGGGCTCGATCGCGAAAGCATCCGGCGCGCCGAGCCGTTGCCGTCGACGCGGATGGCGTGGCTGGCGTGGGACTCGCTGATGTCGAACCGGCACTGGCTCGAGGGCCTGGTCGCGAACACCTGTGCCGAGCGCATCAATGTGCCCGGTTACGGCGAAGGATTGTTCCGGGAGCTCGGATGGTTCGGATTTGAGCGCACGCGCTGGGCGAAGCTGTTCGGCCTCAAGGACGAGGAGCTGATCTTTTTCGGCGTCCACGAAAAGGCCGACCTCGAACATTCTGATCTGGGCTGGAACGCGGTCGGCCGTTTCGCCGAAGAATTGCGGATGGGCGAGCGCGTGGTCGAGGCGTGCCGCGTCAACCTGATGGTCTGGGAGCACTACCTCAACGGCATCGCCGAGGCCGGCGACGCCATCGATCGCACCGAGGCCTGAGCCTGCTCCGCTGCGCGCGCGACATGAATCAGCTTCAGCTCACGCTCGCACTAAGCGACTACGATCACACGCGTGACCTGACGCGCGGGAGAATCGCGGCGGATGGCATCCGGCTGGTCGGACTCGAACTCCAGATCGAAGAGATCTTCCATCGCTTCACACGCTACCGCGAATGGGACGTTTCGGAGATGTCGTTCGGGAAGTATTCGTCGATGCGCTCGCAGGGAGATGATTCGATCACGGCGCTGCCGGTCTTCCCGTCGCGCGTCTTCCGGCTTTCATCGATCTATGTGCGGCGCGGCTCGGACTTGCGAAGACTCGAGCAGTTGCGCGGCAAGAGGATCGGCGTTCCCGAATGGGCGCAGACCGCGGCGATCTACTCGCGCGGCTATCTCGCGCGTCACGCGGGACTCAAACTCGACGAGATTCGATGGTTCCAGGCGGGCGTGAACCAGCCAGGACGCGCTGAGAAGGTTGCATTGCGATTACCGCCGGGCGTGGCGCTCACACCGGTTCGCGACCAATCGCTGAATGCGATGCTGCTCGCGGGCGAGCTCGATGCCGTGATGTCGGCGCATCCGCCGCAGGCTTTCGAGGACGGCAGCGGCGACATCGTCCGGCTGCTGCCGGATTTCATGCAGCGCGAAGAGGAATATTGGCGCGTAACCGGCATCTTTCCAATCATGCACGTAATCGCGATCAAGGCCGAGATCGTGCGCGCGCATCCGTGGGTCGCGTCGAGCCTTTACGCAGCATTCGAGCGCGCCAAACAGGCGAGCATCGAACGTTTGAAGGTAAACGATTCGTCGCCAATCCCCGCGCTCTATATTTCAGATGCGATCGACGTTTCCAGCCGGATGTTCGGACGTGATTACTGGCCGTATGGAATCGATCCGAATCGCAGCACGCTGGAAGCGTTCCTCCGTTACGCGTATGAGCAGGGTACCTGCCATCGGATGCTGACGCCGGAAGAGATCTTCATCGATCCGGGGAAATAGCCGGGGAACGGCGGCGCTCGCCGCCGTTCCGACAGCCGGTTGATCCAAACTCACTTCATATTGTGCAGCTTCTGGCTCGCCGGTCGCGACAGGCATTTCTGCAGCCATGCGCTCGCGGTCGGCGCCGCCGGAAAATCGAGCTTCACCATCATCGCGAGGCTCAGAATCGACGCGACATTGAGATCCGCGATGGTGAAGTCATTGCCGAGTATGAAACTGCTGTGCTTCAGATGATCGTCGAGCACTTTGAGCGGAGCCTTGAGCGCCTCGACTGCTGCCTGATCCGCCTTGGCATCGCGCTGCTCGGGCGGCAGGAACACGCGGTTGCGCAAAATCGTTACCAGATGTGGCTCGACCTCGAGCATCCCCCAGAAACTCCACTGGTAAACGTGCGCATGCTGCTCCGGCGTAGCCGGCCAGAACGGAGCCTTGCCGTATTTCTCGGCGAGATAGAGATTGACGGCCATCGATTCCCAGACCACCACTCCGTTGTCGTCGAGCGTCGGGATGTGTCCATTGGGATTCAGCTTCAGCATCTCCGGGCTTTTTGCCTTTGCCACTTCGACCGGGATGTGCTCGTACTTGAGGCCGAGCTCTTCAAGCGCCCACAGCGAGCGCGCCGATCGCGACATTGCGGTTCCGTACAACTTGATCACGGGTGATTACCTCCATCGGTTGTCCAGTGTGATGCCTATATAGCCCGAACCGCCGGCCATCGCTATCGTTACACAAGAGTCCATTGTGAAACTGTCGATCATCGATCAATCGCCAGTTCCGGCGGGTTCCACGCCGGCGGATGCGCTCCACAACACCATCGAGCTCGCCCGTCTCGCTGATCGGCTGGGCTACGAGCGCTACTGGATCGCGGAGCATCATGCGATCGAGGCGCTGGCGAGTCCGGCGCCCGAGATTCTGATCGCGCGCGTAGCGGCCGAGACCAGCGGCATCCGGGTCGGCTCGGGCGGCGTGCTGCTGCCGCATTACAGCCCGCTCAAGGTTGCGGAAATCTTCCGGATGCTGCACGCGCTCTACCCGGGCCGCATCGATCTCGGCGTCGGACGCGCTCCCGGCGGAACGCCCCTCGATGCGTTCGCGCTGCGGAGCGAGCGCGAGCATGAACCGCCGAGAGATGATTTTCCGCAGCGCCTGCTCGAGCTGTTCGCGTTCCTCGATCGTACGTTTCCGCCCGACCATCCCTTCAGCCGCATCAAGGTTTCGCCGGTGATGCCGGGCGGCCCCGAAATCTGGCTTCTGGGATCCAGTCTGTGGAGCGCGTCGGCGGCAGCCCAGCTTGGATTGCCGTACGCGTTCGCGCACTTCATCGATCCCGAGCCGACGCGCGCCGCCCTGGAATACTATCGATTGCATTTTGTGCCGGGACGCGTGCCCGCGCCGCGCACGATTCTCGCGATGGGCGTGATATGTGCCGATGACGATGCGGAAGCCGAGCGGCATTTCGCGAGCACGCGGCTCTTCCGGCGGCGCATCCGGCGCGGCGATCTGCGTCCGATTCCGCCGCCCGATGAAGCGTTGAGCGAACTCGGTTCGGCGCGCGAACCTCTCGTCCCGAGCGAATTCCCACGCTACGTGGTCGGCGCGCCGGACAAGGTCGTGCCGCAGCTTACCGCGATCGCCGAACAATTGCGGATCGACGAGCTGATGGTCATAACCGTGGTGCATGACCATGGGGCGCGGATGCGATCGTACGAGCTTCTCGCGCGATGCTTCGATCTCGCTTCGCGCGCGGCGCGCTGAGACGCTTGCGGCGTGTTTGCGCCTGATATATCGGCTGTATAGCCTATCCCTGTTATCCTGACCTGACGATTTTCGAGGAGCGCACGATGGAACAACGGATTCCCGAGAGCAAGTTCATTCAGGCCGGCGAGGTCAAGCTGCATTACCAGGAAGGCGGCAGCGGCTACCCGCTCATCTGCCTGCACGGCGGCGGCCCCGGCGCGTCCGGATGGAGCAACTTCAAGGGCAACTTCGACGAGCTGTGCAAACATTATCGGACGATTCTGGTCGACATGCCCGACTACGGCCGCTCCGACAAGCCGCGCGTGCAGAGCAACTGGCTGGCGTTCGTCGCGCGGAGCCTGAAAGAGTTCATGGACAAGCTGGATATCAAACGCGCGCATTTCATCGGCAATTCGATGGGCGGGCAGGCGACGATCAAGCTCGCAATTGATCATCCGGATAAAGTCGACCGCTTCGTGATCATAGGCAGCACGCCGATAAAGTGCACGGTGTTTCAGCCGATGCCGCTCGAGGCGATCCGCAACATCATCGAGTACTACCAGGGTTCGGGTCCCTCGCCGGAGAAGATGCGCACCCTCATCAAGAGCCTTACCTACGATCACGGGTTCATCACGGATGAGCTGGTTAAGGAACGCTACGAGGCGAGCGCTCAACCCGACAGCGTCGCGCTCTTCCGCGATTACTTCCCGCCGCTCGAAGATCTCTATTTCGAAATACCCAGGGTAAAGTCCAAGGCGCTGATTATCTGGGGCCAGGACGATCGCGCGGGCGCTCTCGACGTGGGCTTGATTATGCTGCGGCAGTTCCAGGATGCGCGGATGTATATTTTCTCAAAATGCGGGCACTGGGCGCAGGTTGAGCATCGCGATGAGTTCAACCGCGTGGTACTGCAGTTTTTCGAGAAATAGTCAGTCGGTTCCTGTACTGAGGCGGTAGGCCAGCAAAAAGGAGATTACCACCATGGCTGCTCCGAAAGTGCGCAACCGTCCACCGACTCCCGCGAAACATCCGTTTCAATTGCCTCCCAAAGGCGTGCTGCCGACCTACATGGCGCGTGCCCAAGAGATGCTCGCCAACCCGTTTGTCGGCATCACGACAGACGGTAAGCCGGCGCCGGGTCTCTTTTCGCTGCGCAAGACCGGCATCTCGGTACAGCCGATCATCGATGCGACCGAGCGTTTCCTCGCAACTCTGAATTCCGAGCAGCGCAAGGCGGCCACCTTCGGCATCGATGACAAGGCGTGGCAGCTATGGTGCAACGTCCATCCGTACCTGGTGCGGCACGGCGTCTGCCTTGACGACATGAATGACGACCAGAAAAGCGCTGCGCTCGGGATGGTTCGCGCGAGCCTGAGTGCCGCCGGTTACGAGACCGCGCGCGGCGTGATGAAGCTCAACGAGACCATCCGGGAGATCACCGGCCGCGACGAAGAGTATGGCGAATGGATGTACTGGATGAGCGTGTTCGGAACTCCCTCGGGTGAAAAGCCGTGGGGCTGGCAGATTGACGGCCATCATCTGATTATCAATTGTTTCGTGCTCGGCGATCAGATCGTGATGACGCCGAATTTCATGGGCTCCGAGCCGGTCTACGCCGAGAGCGGAAAGTACGCCGGCACGCGCGTCTTTCACAACGAGGAAGCCGGCGGCTTTGCGCTGATGAAAAGTCTCACCCCCGGGCAGCAGGCCAGGGCGATCATCGGCAACGAGCTTCCGTTCGACGTGTTCACCACCGCCTTCCGTGACAACTTGCAACTGAAGTACGAAGGCATCCGATACGACGAACTCGCTGATGATCAGCGCGCGCTTCTGATGCGGCTGATTGAAGTCTACGTCGGCCGCATCCGTCCGGGCCATGCCGAAATCAGGCTCGAGGAAGTGAAGGCGCATCTCGACCAGACCTATTTCGCCTGGATCGGCCCGGTCAACGATGTGAGCCCTTTTTATTATCGAATCCACAGCCCCGTTATCCTGATCGAGTTCGATCATCAGACCGGAATCGCGTTCGACAACGACGAGCATACACGCAATCACATTCATACATTGGTGCGAACCCCGAACGGCAATGACTATGGCAAGGATCTGCTGCGGCAGCATTACGAGCAGTTCGATCATTCGCATCCGCACACTCCCCATCGACTGGGGAAAATCTAGTGCCAATAGTCAGTCATCAAAAGGAGCCGCGCGTTGTCAAAGGAACTGACCAGAGAATACATGGAAGGCCACATTCGCGGTTATTTCGACGCTTGTAACTCCGGCGATCCGGAACGCATCGCGAAGTACTTCGAGCCTGACGCGGTCCACTATTTTCCGCCCGGTATGTATAATGGTCCGTTCCGGGGCGCGCGCACTATCGCCGAGCGCTGGGAGCATTTCGTAAAGACCATCGGCTCGTACTGGACTGTCGATCGGGTCCTGTGCGATCCGTCATCGCGTCAGGCAGTCATAGAATGGACCCATTTCAAGCGCAAGGATGGCAAGGTTCTGCGCGGCGATGAATGGTACGTCTTCAGCGAACGCGGCCTGATTGCGGAAATTCGCGCCTACTATGCCTCGCCGCAGGACGCGAAACTCGACCGCATGGAACTGGGCGGCTTCGACTATGTGAAGCTCGGCTATCCGATGAAGGCGCCTGAGTAGCTACTCAGTTCAGCGTTTGGAACGGAAGTAGGGTATTACCTGCTGCGCAAACAGATTCGCGACATCGGTAGGAAGTTCGTATGACTTGAAGCCGAGCAGATAGAAGTGAGTAATCCCGCGGTCGAGTACTAATTCAAGCTTCTGGACGATCTCGCGCGCGGTACCCATCAAAGTATATTTCGCGCAGAACAGGTCCAGCACGTCATCGGGCACCCAGTCCGTAGCCGCGACCGCGCGATCCCAGTCCTCGCAATGGTTCACGTCGGGATACAGATCAGGCATCGGGCGCGGCTCAGGCACCGGAATGCCGACCGCTTTCAACACCTCGGGCCAATGCATCGAAAATAGCGCCGCGTAAGGACGGGCGAGCTTGCGCGCATCGCGCCAGTCCGCGCCGACATAACAATAGGCGCCGAGCATGATGTCGAGGTCGCTCAGCTTGCGGCCCGCGCGTTCGGCGCCGGTGCGGACGTTGTTAATGGCGTAATCCACGTTGTCGCGGTCGATGCCCGCGAGGAGAATCGCCCCGTCGGCAAGTTCGCCTGCCACCTGCAGCATCTTCGGCCCGGAAGCCGACAGATAGATCGGCGGCGCGGTGGTGCGGCCTTCTGCGCTCTTCAGCCGGCGCTGGCGGCCGGCGTAATCGATCCATTGGCCGGCGCTGAGCGTGCGGATCAGCCGGATCGTGTCGCGCATCTCGGCGAGCCGGCTCGGCCGCACTCCGATGAGACGCACGGAACTGTCGCCCTGGCCGATACCGAGGAGCGCGCGGCCGTTCGCAAGCTCGTTGAGCGAGGTAATCGCACACGCGGTGACCGTCGGATGCCGGGTGATCGGCGTGGTCACCCCGATGCCGATTTTGATTCGTGTGGTCGCGAGCGCGACCGCCGACAGCGTGACCCACGCGTCGCGCCACAGCAACTGCGAGTCGGGAACCCATACCGAATCGAAGCCGGCGGCCTCGACGCGCGCCGCCGCATCGGCGATCGTGCGCACCGGCTCGCAAGGCGGCAGTCGTATTCCGAACTGGATGCTCATCGGGCGCTCGCGCCCACTTGCTCAACTCCGGCATTTTCCGCAGCTGCGCCGATCCTGGGCGCCGCAACCGCGAGGCTAACGAACGCGCCGATCAATGCGAGCAGCGCGCAGAGTCCGAATGCATCGCGATACCTGTGAGTCACATCGACGATCCATCCGCCGACAAATGGCGCGAATGACAATCCGAAGAACAGCACGAACTGGCCGGCGCCTGAGAAAAAGCTGAACGATTTGAGGCCAAGCGTCTGTGCGAGCAGCATCGCGAGCAACCCGGTCGGGGATGCCACGGAAAATCCGAACAGGATTACGAACAGTACTCGGAGCGCCGGCGAGCTTGCGCCCAGCAACGCCCAGAAGCTCACCGCCATCATCACGAAGCAAAGCGACAGCACGAACTTGCCGCCGATCCGATCGCCGAACAGGCCCATGATGAGGCTCGCGACGGTGCCGACGGCTTCGTACCATACAATCAGCATCGCGCCTTCATGCGGCGTCAGCCCGATGCTGATGAAGAACGGAATTACGTGCGCGACCGGCAGTCCGACTGCGAATCCATAGCAGGCGTAGGCGGCCATGATGAGCCAGAAGGCGGCGCTGCGGAAGCCTTCGCCGATTTCAAGCCCGGGCACTTCACCCGCCGCGTGACCCTGCACAGCGCCTTCGGGCGGGCGTGTACGGATGACGAACAGAATCAGCGGAATCACGACCGCGACGACGGGAACAATCGAGGCGATGTATGCGCCGCGCCATCCCCAGCGTCGCAGTGTCGCATCCGCCAACAGCACCATCGCGAAGCCGCCGAAGGCGGTCCCGGCCGCGGCGATCCCGAAGGCGGTGCCGCGCAGGCGCTCCTCGAACCAGTTGGCGACGATGACTTGGGCGGGTACCAGTGTGGACATCGCGAGAGCGATGCCCATGATGATGAACGCGGCGAGCATCAGTCCGTAGCCGGCGGCCTTGCTCGCGATGAAATACGAGACGCTCGCCAGGATCGCGCCGATGAGCATCGAGGTTTGCGCCTCGACCCGCTCGAGCATCAGGCCGACCAACGGGCTCGCGACCGTCAGCGACAGCACGAGCGCGGTAAGCAGCAGCGAGGTCTGCGCATGGCTCCAGTTAAACGCGCTGCGCAGCGGCTCGAAGAAGACGCCGAAGTTCAGAAAGCCGCCGAAAAGAATCACGATGGTCACGAAGAGGCCACCGACGATTATCCATCTGCGCTGAGCTGTTCCCGTCATTCCTGGTCTCCGGACTTTCGTTGTTCGCCGCGCTATGAGCCGTATATGAACATCACTGCGGTAACGCCCGCCCCGCTTAATGTCAAACGCCCGCGCTTGCCGCTCGGATCGAGGCGGCTATACTGATCGCAGGACGATGGACGCGACGGCCAACAACGGCGGGGGCCAACTCTCGCGGATGCGCGATCGTTTCCCCGAGCTGGGCAGCGGCGTGCTGCCGGTCGAGCCCTACATTTCGCCCGCATACTTCGAACTCGAAAAGCGCCATATCTTCAAACGCGTATGGCAGCACGTCGGGCGCGAGTCCGAGATCCCGAACCCGGGCGATTTCTTCGTCGTCGATTTGCCGGCTTCCGACGCCTCGCTGATCGTGGTGCGCGGACACGACGGTGTCATCCGGGCGCTGCACAATGTCTGCTCGCATCGGCTGAACAAGGTGGTTTACGAATCGCGCGGCTCGGTCCGCCGCCTCAACTGCAAGTTCCACGGATGGTCCTACGATTTGACCGGGCGGTTGGTCGGCGTTCCCGACGAGAAGTATTTCAGCGGCCTCGACCGTGAGCAGTGCGGAATGACGCCGGCGAGCGCGGACCTGTGGCAAGGTTTCATCTTCGTCAACGTCGACCCGCATCCCGCGATGTCGCTGAACGACTTCCTGCGGCCGGTCTATGCCGACCTCGAAGGCTATCCGTTCGAGAAGATGACCAACTGCTATCGATGGCGCACGGTCGTGAACTGCAACTGGAAGCTTGCGCTGGACGCGTTCCAGGAGACTTATCACGTGCGCTACGTCCATGGCCGATCGATAGCGGATGCGCTACGCAGCGACGAAGAGGGCAGCATGCTCCCGATCGATTGCCTGTGCGGTGATGTTCATCGGCGGCTTTCGATGGCGGGAAATCCAAAGACCGTCTACGGCAATCCGAAGGCCGCCACGACGGTCGATAAATCGACCGCCCAGGCCGGCACGCAGCGCGTTGGCAAAATCGCGAGCGCGGCGCTTCGGGCGGGACGCGGCGCGACAAAGCTTTCGTTCAATCCGGCCGACCTGCCGCCGGGCATCAACTGGCGAAAGGATCCCGACTGGGTTTTCGACATCAACGTCTTCTTCCCGGATTTTTACGTTTCGACGCGTCCGAATTATTACCAGGCGTACAACTTCAGGCCCATCGCGCATAACCGGACGCTGTTCGATGCGCGCGTTTATTATCCCGAGATGAAAAACGCCGGCGGCCGCTTCTATCAGGAATATATGAAGTGTGTGCTGCGCGATGTGCTGCTCGAAGACCTCGGCACGCTCGAGCAGATTCAGGCCGGATGCGAGACCGGACCGAAGACCCACATGATCCTGCACGACTACGAAGTGATGGTGCGTCACAACGCCCACGTCGTCGAGCGGCTGATCCGAGAGGGCGAGGCCCGGGCGCAGGTGGGATTATCGTGACATCGGGAATCCTTCCGTCTGAATTCGCCGCGCTCGAACCGTTCGCGCATTGGGCGCTGTCAACCGAGACCGCGCGCAATCATCATCGGTATGAAAGCACCGTTGCGGACATCGAAGCGTTCGTCGATGCGATGTTGGCGCGGTTCGATGAGATCGTGGCGAGACTGAACGAATTTCCGCTCGATGCGATGCCCCCCCAATGGCAGCGTCTCTACTGGATGCTGTTGTCGGTGGCGGAAGTCGCGCCGGCGGTTGAGTTTTATCATCGGCCCGATGTGCCCGACGGCTACGATACCCATCGCTTCGTCGCCGACGAGGATTTTCCGTTGCGCCCGCGCATGTAGGACTACGGTCGATGGCGCGCTGCAGAATCTTCACGATCGATGAAGGGCTGCTTCCGGTCGTCGAGGGCGGGCTCTATACTAAAAATTTTTCAACCCTGCGCATCAGCGTTTCGGTCGTGAAGTTCGTGGCGCCGGGAGGCGCATCGCTCAAAGCGCGCGCGCACAGCCATGGCGAGGAGGCCTCGCTCCAGCTAACCGGCGGATGTTCGGTGTTTCAGCCCGACGACAATCCCGAGGCCGAGTTCCGAATGGAGGCCGGCGACGCATTGCTGATCCCAGCGGGCAGCTCGCATTACGGCAACAATCGTTTCGATGAGAGCGGCGTCTCCATGCGGCTCAATGTGGTGTCGCCGCCGCGCGCGGAATTTGTCGCGAAGGACGCCGCGCCGTTCTATCCGCTCGCCGACGTGCCTGCAAAACCGAATCCATGAATAGCTGCAAGCTGCTCAACGCCGCTGCCGTGATCGCGCGCGCCGGTACTGACGGCGAATCGCGTCTACTCATCGAGACCGGCAACACGCTGGTCGCCGCCATCGCGGTTTGCGCTCGCGATGAACGCATCGCGGCGCCGATCACGCCCGCGGGTTGGACCGAGGAGGTCGGCGCGATCGTGAAGGGGCGCTTCGAGCTTATCTTTGATGACGAAACCCGCACGCTCGACGCCGGTCAGGCCGCCGCAATCGATCAAGATCAGCCGCACGTCTGGCGATGCGTCAGCGACGATGGCGTGCTGTACCGCGTCGCGTTGAAGGCGCTCGACAATCCGCAGTGAGCCGCATTCTCCGCGCCGCCGCTCCAGATGGGGCGGATTGATGGCTCCATCAGGCACCAGCCTCTCGCGTCCCAAAGTCGCGCTGGTCAGCACGGGTGGGACGATCGCGATGGTCGGTCGCCATCCTTACGACTGGGTCGATTACGCCGAATCGGGAATCGTTCGCGATGCCGCCGAGGTGCTGCACGAGCTCGCTGACCTGCTTCCCGATGTCGCCATCGAGGCGGTTCCGTTCCGGCGTATCGGCAGCACTGCGATCATCGTCAACGACTGGCTCGCGCTGGCAAAGCTTGTCGCGCGGCTCGCGAAGCGGCGTGACCTCGCCGGCATCGTCATCACGCACGGCACCGCGACGCTCGAAGAGACCGCATGGATGCTCGCGCTCACCGTCATCACCCCGAAGCCAATCGTCATCACCGGCGCGCAGCGGCCGCCGAATACCGCCGGTAGCGATGCTGGCCCGAATCTCCGTGCTGCTATTCTCGCCGCGGCAAGCCCGGCGCTTTCGGGCTGCGGCGTGACGGTCGTGATGAACAACCAGATTCATGAGGCGCGCTCGGTGACCAAGCTCGCGAACCATGATCTCGATGCGTTTCAGAGTCCTGAGTATGGTCCGCTGGGTCGTGTCGCCGCCGATGGCGCGGTCGTCATCCGCCGCCGGCCCGTGCCTCTGCCGCCGCGGCGTCCATGGCGCCTGGAGCGGCTGCGTTCGCTGCCGCGGGTCGATATCGTCTACTCGTATGCGGGCGCCGATGGCGCCGCAGTCAAAGCGATGGTCGCCGCGGGCGCGCGCGGAATCGTCTCGGCTGGCCTGCCGCCGGGACGTCCCGCCAATCGCGAGCGCGCGGAGTTGGTGAACGCGGCGCGCCGCGGCATCGCCGTGGTGCTCGCGAGCCGCGCGATCAAAGGGATCGTCGAGCCTGCGGCAGACGCGGCCCGCGACGGGTTTCTCAACGCCCGCGACCTGAGTCCGCCTAAAGCGCGCATTTTGCTCATGTTGGCGCTCGCTTCCGTGCGGCATCGTGACGGAATTCAGGCTATTCTCAACCAGTTTTGATCGTCGCCAGGCGGCGAAATTTCATGAATCCGATTCGCGTGCAAACCTGGCCAAACCGGCTGATTCTCGGCGCCGGCAGCGTCGCGTCGCTCGCCGAGGTCGCGGGTGAACTCGGAGCGCATCGCGTGCTGGTGCTGTGCGGACGGACGGTCGCATCGGGACCGATCCTGCGCCGCGTGCGCGCTGCGCTCGGCGATCTCTGCTGCGGGATTTTCGATCAGGTCGCGCCGCACACGCCCTTGCCGATGGTCCAGTCGATCATCGGCCTGATCGATCGCAATCATGCCGACGCGATCGTCAGTGTCGGCGGCGGCAGCGCGATCGATGCGGGCAAGGGCGCGGCGCTGCTACGAAAGACCGCGGGCCGTCTTGATCCGTACGTGATTCGCTACCATCCGGACGGCACGATGGAGCGCGATTTGATAGACGGTCCCACGATCACGCATATCGCAATCCCGACCACTGCCGGCTCCTCGAGCGAAGTGCTGCCGACGGCGGGAATCCGCGATGTCGACAAACGCCGCAAGCTGCTATTCTGGGATGACGCGCTCGTGCCGAGCGCCGCGATTCTCGACCCGGAGCTGACAATTCATACCGATGCTCCGCTGACCGCGGCGACCGGAATGACCGCAGTTGCGCGCGCTGTCGAATCGCTCTACTCGGTCAATCGCAATCCGTTTTCCGAGGGCCTCGCCTTGCACGCGCTGCGCCTGCTCTATCGCAACCTGCCGCGAGCCGTTGAAGAACCGGCGAACGTCGAGGTGCGCTACCAGTGCCAGGTCGCTTGCGCGATGTCGGGGGTCGCGGCGATCAACGCGATGGTCTCCGTCGTGCACGCGCTCGGGCACATCGTCGGCGGCCGCTATGCGCTCCAGCATGGCGTTTCGCACGCGATCCTGATCGCCCCGGCGATGCGCCGCTTCATCTCGGTGATGGGCGAGCGCCAAAAACTCGTGCTGCAAGCGATGGGCGCCAGCGACATCAACATCCCGATAGATCGGATGGCGCAGATGGCGGCCGATCTGATGTCTGCGTTAATCGCACGATTGCCGCTGAAAAGCCGGCTTCGCGATCTCGCGATCCCTGCCGACGATCTACCCGAAATCGCGCGCCAGGCTGAGCATGACTACATGATGGCGAACGTGCCGATGCCGACGACAGTCGCCGATATCGAAATGCTGGTGCGGGCCGCATGGTAAGGGCCGGTGCCGACGAACCTCTTGCGATGCGGCTGGCCGGATGGCTCAGCCGTCTCACGTGGCGCACGATTCCGAGCGAGGACCGGGACCTCGCGAGCCTGCGATTACTCGATACACTCGGCCTGATGCTGGGCGCATCGCAGTCCGAAGCGGCGGTTATCGCACGCGCTCGCGCGGTCCGGGGCGGCGCCGGCAGCGCGACCGTGGTCGGGGGCGGGGCGGGCGTGCCCGCCGAGTGGGCGGCCTTTGCCAACGGTATCATCGCGCACTGTCTCGATTACGATGACACTTTTCCGGACTCGGTGGTTCATCCGGGCAGCATCGTAGTCCCGGTTGCGCTGGCGATTGGCGAGGAGCGCGGCGCATCCGGCGTGGAAATCCTGACCGCGATTACCGGCGGCTACGAGATTGCGGCCCGCATCGCGCACGCAGGCGGCCGACGTTTTCACGAGCGCGGCTTTCATGCCTCCGGGATTTTTGCGCCCGTCGTAGCTGCGTTCGTTGCGAGCAAGTTGATGCATCTGAAAATCGAATCGATCGCCGCTGCGGTCGGTCTTGCGGCCAGCATGTCCGGCGGCCTGATGGCTTTTCTCGCCGACGGCTCCTGGTCGAAGTGGCTGCACATCGGTTGGGGTAATTTCGGCGGCATCCTTGCGGCCCAACTCGCCGAGCAGGGATTTCGCGGGCCGGCCGGCGCCCTGGACGGGCGGCATAATCTCTACGACACCTTTCTCGGCCACCCGCCGGCGGACTTTCACGCGATCACCGCCCGGCTCGGCGAGCGATGGCTCGGCGAGAGCGCGCTCTTCAAGCTCTATCCTTGCGCCCACGTGATCCATCCCTATATCGATCTCGCGCTCGCGATGCGTGCCGACCTCGGGCTGGAACCCGACATGGCGCGGCGCGTGACCTGCACGGTTGCGCCCTGGGCAGTGCCGATCGTATGCGAGCCGGCGGCCGAAAAACGGCGGCCCGCGACGACGCTCCAGGCGATCGCAAGCCTGCCGTTTCAGGTTGGAGCCGCGCTGGTCGACGGCCGTGTCGATCTCGATACGCTCTCCGAATCCGCGCGCAGTCGCCCCGAGTTAATCGCGGTTGCCGGCCGCGTCGGCTACATCGTGAGCGGCGATCTCGAGGGCTTCGCAGCGCGGATCGAGATCGAGCTTGTAGACGGGCGGCGAATCCAAAGAGAAGGGCACGCGGCGGAAGCAGACGCCGAGCGGATCGGTCGCAAATTCCGCTCACTCGCCGAACGCGTACTGGCGCCCAATCATGCCGAAGCGCTGGCGTTGGGGGCATCGCAGTTCGCCGAGGCCGAGGACGCTCAAGCGCTCATGGCGATTCTGCGCACCGCCTCTCCTTCAATTAAAGGCTGAGAATTTCAGAACTTATCCTTCTTGTTTCGTTCGGGACGGAAGAGAAGATTACTGAACGGGGAGGGGGAGATGATTAAGCCAGACAGGTCGAAGGCGGATCGCAGTCGCGGTCTGATTGCCGTTACCATCGCGATGCTCGCGATGATGCTGCTCAGCGTGCAACTCGTACATGCCGATCAGACGCAATCGGCGAAGCAGGCCAGGCAGGAGAGTCAGGACAAGAAAGCACAGCCTCGTACCATCCCGGTGTCGCTAAACAAGGGCGAGACCTATGTGATCAGCGGCTTTCGCGGCATGGCCAAAATTAAAGTGGTCGAAAACGCCAACACACTCGCCGTGCAAAGCAGCGCACCCGGCAAGATCGTGCTGGTCGGCAGCGACAACGGCAGTTGGAAGGTGGATGTGACGCTCAACAGCGGCGAAAAGGTAATCTACGTGATAAGCGTACGAGCCGCCGGTACGCCGCAGGGATCGCTCGAGCCGGGCGTTGCGCCGACCGTGGTCCCGTGACCGCGTAAACCCATATACGATCTCAGAGCAACCATCCGCGGTTGTTCGGGGACAATACGACCGCGCCCGTTTGACCCAGCAGAGAAGGAGAGAACAACGATGCGCACGTTCATCCGATGCCTGCTGACGATTGGTGTTATGGCGACGATGTCCGGAGCCGCAGCGGCTCAATCGGTCACCACGTACCACGGAGGGCCGAACCGCAGCGGCCACTACGTCTTTCCCGGACTTACCTTCGCGACCGCCGCCGGGATGCATCTCGATCCCAACTTCGCCGGCCAGGTGGACGGGAACATCTACGCGCAGCCGCTTTACTGGAACCAGGATGGCAAGAACCTGATCATCGTCGCGACCGAGAACAACAACGTTTACGCACTCGATGCGACGAGCGGCAAGGTCATCTGGCAGAAGCTGCTCGGGCAACCGGTCGGTTCCGGCATCTTGCCGTGCGGCAACATCCTGCCGCTCGGAATCACCGGGACGCCCGCGATCGACAGCGCGGATCAGGCCATTTACCTGGACGCGATGATCAACGACAGCACGGGTCCGCAGCATTACCTCTTCGGCCTGTCAATTAACGACGGTTCGCTCCTGAGCGGCTTTCCGATCAACGTCGCCGACGCGCTCAAGTCGACCGGCCAGACCTTCGATCCCAAGGTTCAGAACCAGCGCAGCGCGCTACTGATTGTTAACGGGAATCTTTTCGTTCCCTACGGCGGGCATTTCGGAGATTGCGGCAACTATCACGGTTGGGTCGTCGGTTTGAACCTCAAAAATCCCGCAACTCTCTGGAGCTGGCATACGCGCGCGCAAGGTGGCGGCATCTGGGCGCCCGGCGGGATGAGTTACGACGGCATTTCGATGTTCGCGACGACCGGGAATACGTTCGGTGCGAGTTCGTGGTCCGATGGCGAAGCAGTGTTCAGGCTCGGCGCGAATCTTAACCACGATAACAATTCACGCGATTTCTTCGCGCCTGCGAACTGGCAATTCCTAGATCATGCCGATCTCGATCTCGGCGGTACCGGCCCGGTGCCGATCGACGTGACGGATGCGAAAGGAACAGCTCAATTCATCCTGGCGCTGGGCAAGGATGGTAAAGCGTATCTGCTGAGACGCAAGCATCTGGGAGGCATCGGCGGCGCGCTCGTGGTCGAATCGGTCGCGCACAATCAGATCCGCACCGCTCCCGCATTCTGGAGCGACAAGAGCGGCACGATGGTCGCATTCCCGGCTTATCCCGTTGCGTGCCCGCAAGCGGATTCCAATGCAGGATTGATGGTGCTCCGCGTGAAGGCTCATCCGCCGCGCCTCGCAACCGCATGGTGCGCGGCGCTTGCCGGGTCAGGCGCACCGATCGTGACCACGCTTGCCGACGGGTCGAACCCGGTCGTCTGGATTACCGGCGCCGAGGGCGACAACCTGCTGCACGGATTCCGCGGCGACACCGGCGCTGTGGTGTTCAACGGCGGCGGCGCGGAACTCAACGGGCTGCGCCATTTTGGAACGATCGTCGCGGCCAACCGGCGGCTCTACGTCGCCGGCGACGGCCGCATCTATTCGTTCATTCCCTGACTTCGATGGCTGGTTCGGTCACCGCAAGGCGGCGTTGACCGCGGGCATCACCGCTTCGGCGAACAGATCGATCGACGCGAAAGTATCGGCGCGCGAAATCCCGCCGAGGTCGAAATAGCAGATGAATTTGTCGAAGCCGCCCATGTCTTCGTGCGCCTTCAGAATTTTGTCGGTAACCTCGGCCGGGTCGCCGCAGAAATCGCCCTCGCGTTCGCCCATCAAGTCGGGCAGCGTGGCGTACAGTTCGTTCAGGCCGCGCGTCAGTCCGCGCACGCGCGTGAGTGCGCGGGCGAACGCGCGATAATTGTCGCGATACGGATGCCAGAATTTGCGGGCGTGCCGCCCGTCGCGGTGGACATAGACGTAGGCGATGCCGGAGACCACCATCCCGGCGGGGTCGTGTCCCGCCGCCCGGTACGCTTCGCGATAGGCGGCGGCGAGCGGCTTCGCATCCGCGAAACTTCGCACCACGGTCATCAGCATCAGGCGATGGCCCGCGCGGCCTGCTTCGCGTGCGATGTCGATCGAAGCCGCGGTCGCGCGGCTGATCGGAATCGCACGGCCGGAAAATGTCCGCGGCTCGATCACCAGTCCGCGGATCGGCGCACGAAACTTGCCCTCCCAATGAATTTCGTGCTCGTTCCAGAGCTTCTGGATTAGCGCCAGATTCTCAGCCGAGATCTCGTCGCTCTGGTTGATGTCCTGCCCGAAAAGCTGAAACGTATGCGCAGTGAAGCCGGCGCCGAAGCCGATCTCCGCGCGTCCCATGCTCAGCAGATCGAGCGTCGCGAAATCCTCGGCGAGACGCACGGGATCATTGTTGGGCAGAATCGAGACCGCGGTGCCGAGCCGCACGCGCCTGGTGCGCATTGCGAGAGCCGCGAGCAGCATCTGCGGCGACGACACGATGTAATCGCTGCAATGATGCTCGCCGACCCAGACCGCATCGAAGCCTGCCTCTTCGGCCAGCACGCCCATATCGATCCACATCTGATGCCGTTCGGCCTGGCTTTCGTGGTAGCGATGCGTGTGAGGATCGGGCAGATGATCGCCCAACGTAATCAGATCGAATTTCACGATAATCGATGGTCCCGGGTTTCAGCGAAATATCCGCAAATTGTATCGCGGCCGCTCTCGATCTATAAGAGCGGCAGGGTCCACGACAACCCCTTGCGGACGGCGAGCCGATGCCGTCGAGGTGCCAGCCATGACGAACGATTTCACGATCTGCATGGGAACGGTCGGCGCGGGAATCTGGCTCAGTTCCGACTGCGGCGAACATTGGAGCAAGGCGCGCGTCGAGTTGCCGCACTTTTGGGAGCTCGGCGATATCCGGGTCTACGCGATGGCGGTGTCGCCCCACGAGGCGCATCGCGTGCTCGCAGGCTCAGAACTCGGCCTTCACGTGAGCGAAGACAACGGCCGCACATGGAAGTCCATGCCGTTTCCGATCGAAGGCCGGCAGATCTGGTCGATCGCGTTCGATCCCATGGATCGCGACATCATCTTCGTCGGCGCCAAACCGGCCGCCGTGTTCCGATCGGTTGATGGGGGCCGAACCTGGGAACGGCTGCGGGTCGCATTCCCGGAGCGCTGCCCGATTCCGATCGGTCCGCCGCGCGTGACCGCGCTGATGGTCGATCCGGTCGATCATCGAAGTGTCTGGGCGGGCGCCGAAGTCGGAGGCGTGTTCCATAGCGTTGACGGCGGCGATAGCTGGCAGGCGATCCCGCCGTTCGGCGGAAGCGAAAGTTCGCTCGATATCCATGGCTCGGCAATCAGCGTCGGCCGTCAAAAGAAAATCATGATCACGACGCCGGACGGGATCTGGAGCAGCGTGGACGAGGGGCGCAACTGGTCGATGCACGGGTTCAAATTTCCGAACCAGGAGCAGAGCGCGTACACCCGCGCCGTCGCCGTGAAGCCCGGCGATCCAGAGACGATTTTCGTCGGCAATGGGAATGTCGTCTTCGGCGATAGCGGATTGGTGCAGCGCTCGCGCGATGGCGGCCAAACCTGGCAGAACATCCCGTTGCCGGTGCCGCCTAACTCGGCCGTTTACGGCTTCGCAACGAATCCCGCGAATCCGAATGTCGTGGTGGCGAACACCTTCTACGGCTACATCTACTTGAGCGAGGACGGCGGCGATTCATGGCGCAAGCTGCCGCGCGAGCTCACGGAGATTCGTTCGCAAGCCCTGCTGCCGAACTAGCCTTTAGCCGCGCCTTGCGGGCGATGGCGTTTGACGGCCTCGGGGTTGGTCGAATCCGCGCCCATGTAGACGCCGCGCTCCCATTTGCGCTTGAGCGGATCGCAGACTTTGAGCGACATCCGCCCAATTCGCTGGATCTCAATCTCGACCGTCTCGCCATCCTGGAGCGCGCCGAGTCCCTCGTGATTCGTGCCGCACGCGATCAGGTCGCCCGAGCGCAGCGTCATCACGGTGCTGGCGAATTCGACCAGCTCGGGCACGCGATGCTCCATGTCGTCGGTGTTGTAGTTGTGGCGCAGCTCGCCGTTGTTCCAGAAACGGACGTGCAGATCGTTAGGCTCGGGAATTTCGTCGGCGGTCGCGATGCATGGACCGATCGGCGCGAAGGTGTCGAATGATTTGCCGAGCCAGCTTCCTTTTTTCCACGTCATCCGGCCCTCGCCGCGCGCTGAGACGTCGATCAGGCAGGTGTAGCCGAACACGGCGCTTCGCCAGTTGTCGCGGCTCACCCGCTTCGCCGGGCCCTTGATGACGATCGCAAGCTCGGCCTCGTGCATGAATATCCAGGGCTCGGTGAACTCGGGCAGCACAATGGTGTCGCCGGGACCGACCACGGCGTCGGGGTTTTTCATGAACATGTTGAGCGGGCGCGGCTCGCGCTGCGCATGCTCCCAGTAATTTCCGATGCAGCCGAGAATCTTGCCCGGCCGCGGCAGCGGCGGCATCAAGCGGACTGACTCAAGCGGCACAGCCTCGCCTCGCGCAGCAGCCTCTTCGAGCGCCGGGCGAATCCGTTCGAAGTCGTCGATGATGCCCTCCATCGTGAGCTCCGGCGTGTAGCCCGTCTTTACGGTCCGCGCAATGTTCACCACGCCGCGCTCGGTCATCAGGCCGGGAAGAATCTCGTTGCTCGAACCGGGGCGGAACAGCACCAGCTTCATGTCATGACGTCTCCTTAGATTCCGAGGCTCGTGCTAGTTCTACGACGACGGCGCTGCGATGCAAAACGATTTCGGCCGCGGCGTCCGAGGAGAAATCGATCGTGCTCTATTCGTGCCATCCCGCTTCCGCCGTTCGCTCGGGCGCGTCGCGCCGATCGCGCGCACCCCGAAAGCATTTCACCGTCGATATTCACTGCCATGTCTTTACGCCCGAGGCCGAGGAACTGGTGAGGCCGCACTATCAGCCGGAGAACGACACGATGGCGCGCTTTGCGAGCGCAGCGACGCGTGAAGTGAATCGGCGCCAGATGGAGGCGATCGCCGGCAAGCTGACCTCGGTTGAGACCAGACTTAAAGACATGGACCGGATGGGCGTTGACGTGCAGGCGATTTCGCCGGCGCCGCCGCAATATCACTACTGGACCGAGCCGGAGCTGGGACGCGAGGCGGCGCGGCTAATTAACGATCGCATCGCAGCGATCGTTGCTGAGCGTCCGGACCGATTTGTGGCCCTCGGCACGGTTCCGCTGCAGGCTCCGGAGCTGGCGCTCGAAGAACTCGATCGAATCGTGAAGCGGCTCGACTTTCGCGGCGTCGAGATCGCGCCGCACGTGGCCGGGATGGAACTTTCCGATGTGCGGCTGCGTCGCTTCTTCGCGCGGGCCGAGGAGCTCGGCGTGCTGATCTTCATCCATCCGCAGGGTTTTTCGGACGGCGCGCGTCTCAGCGAGCATTACTTCATCAACGTGATCGGCAACCCGCTCGATTCGACAGTCGGCGTGAGTCATCTGATCTTCGGCGGCGTGCTAGAAGCCCGTCCGAAACTGAAAATCTGTGTTGCGCACGGCGGCGGTTATCTTGCTGCCTACGCAGGCCGGATGGATCATGCGTGGACGCATCGCGAGGATTGCCGCCAGATCATCAAGCGCCGCCCGACCACCTATCTCCGCCGGCTTTACTTCGATACGATCGTCTACGCGCCGCATCAGCTTCAGTATCTAATCGACGAGTACGGGAGCGATCACATTTTGATGGGCACCGACTACCCGTACGACATGGGGATGACCGACCCGGTCGGCTTCGTCGGAAGTCTTAAGCGGATCGGGCGCGAGGCGCGCGAGGCGATAACGGGCGGCAACGCGGCCCGCCTGCTGCGCCTCACGCGCCGCACGGTCGCGCGTCAGTGAAGCGCGCCGCCGCCGTCGACGTTGAAGGCTTGCCCGGTGATGAAGTCGCTCCCGTCGGAAGCGAGAAAGACGACCATGGGCGCGAGATCGGCGGGCTGTTCGTTGCGCTTGATCGCCTGCAAATTCAGCAGCTCGCGCTTCACGAGCTCGACGCTCTCCTTGTCGCCGAGACTGGTCGCTGCCTCGGTCATCGTGTAGCCCGGCGTCAGGGTATTCACGTTGATGCCGTCGCCGCCAAGCTCGCGTGCGAGCGAGCGCGTCATCGCGAAGACCGCGCCCTTCGACGCCACGTAATGCAGATAGAGCGGCGTACCCATCCAGATGGTTCCGGATGACACGTTGATGATCTTGCCCTTGCCCTGGCGCTTCATCGCCGGCACCACCGCCTTGCAGCAGTTCCAGATGCCCTTGACGTTGATCGCCATCACGCGGTCCCATTCAGCCTCGGTGATCTTGTCGAATGCGACCCAGCGTCCGAGGTCGGCCGCGTTGTTGACCAGCACGTCGATGCGTCCGAAGCGCCGAAGCGCCTCCTCGGCCATCGCGCGCGTCGCCGTTTCGCTCGAAACGTCGGTCTTGATCGCGATCGCCTCACTGCCAGCCTGAGCGACTTTCGCCACGGTCGTATCGCCGGGCAGGATGTCGGCGACCACAATTTTGGCGCCGTTCTTTGCCAACGCGACGCTGTATTCCTGTCCGAGCCCGCGCGCGCCGCCGGTCACGATTGCCACTCGACCATCGAGCATCATGCGTTCCTCCTAAATGACAACGACGTGGAGTCCTACGCGAAAACCTCGGAAAACAATCCGCGCATCGCGGCCCACGAGCGCCGGTCGGCCAACGGATGATACCCGAAGCCTGGGAACGGAATCTGATCGGCGCCGGTGTTGGTGAAGGCATGCTTCGCGCCGCTGTAGGTGATTACCTGCCAGTCAACGCCCGCCTTGGTCATCTCGTCTTCGAATTCGAGCACCTGCGCAGCCGGCACCAGCGGATCCTCCGCGCCCGTGCAGACCAAAATCTTCGGCTTGACCTTGCCGGCCGCCGCGGGATTCTGGGTCTCGAGCAGACCGTGGAAAGTAACAGCCGCGGCGAGATCGACGCCGCTGCGCGCCAGCTCCAACACGCAATAGCCCCCGAAGCAGTAGCCGATCGCGGCGAGCTGGCGTTTCTCGACGTTCGATTGCGCGACGAGCGCTTCGTAGCCGGCGCGCAGCCGACCCAGAAATTTCGGCCGGTCGTTCTTCACCGCGTTCATCAGCTCGAGCGCCTCGGGGCCCATAGTAACCTTGCCGTCGCCGTACATATCGACGCCGAGCGCGACGTAGCCAAGCTCGGCCAGCATCCCAACCCGCTTTTTGGCATGTTCATCGAGTCCCGGCGCTTCGTGAAACACCAGCACGCCCGGCCGTTTGCCGGAGCCGTCGGGGGTGGCGAGAAGTCCCCGGCACGTAACACCATCGTGCTTGTATTCAAGGGTTTGCGTCTTCATGCGAACCTCCGAAGCGTCGCGATTGGAAATCGAGCGCAATACATCACGCTCTTATCGGTTCGGCAAGTGATCGAGCGATGCGATGGCGATCGGCTTTTGCGCAGCTCCTCGGGGGCAACGATTGAAGAACAGCGTGGCTCCGTAGCTACGGCGTAGCAGTCCGCCGCATCCGGGCTCAGTGCTGACGGGCTGGCGCTGACGCGGTCTGCTTTACATAGCCCTCAGGCCCGTTGGTGGTGACGGCAAGATAGGAGAGCCGCCCTTTACCGGTGTTGCGGATGCCGTGGAGCGTCGCACGCGGAATCACGATCCAGTCGCCCCCCTTGATCGGCACCGATTCATTCTCGCGCAAGAACAGACCCTGGCCTTCGAGCACCATCATCGTGTGCGCGTTCGCCGGATGAACATGCGGCGCGTTTTCCTGCCCCGGCTCGAGGTTCCAGACGACCAACGTCTGATCGACATCCTCGTAGGTGACGACCACGTTCGCCTCTTGGTTGGAGAAACTGCGAAACGGCGCGAGGTCGCGCAGCACGCCGGTTCCGAGCGTCGCCGGAGTCATCTTTTTGCTCAAATCTGCTGGCATCGTGATCTCCTCCCGAGCTGAATTTGAAGGCCGGTCGACGGCGGCAATTGTCGAACGGCCATGCACTCATGCATATTGGAAAACCGGTCCGGCGGGCAATCGAAAAAGGTGCGCGGTGAAATTCGGGATTCAAACCAAGGTCACGCTCTCCTCGATGGCTGTGAGCGAGCTTGCCTGCGCGATCGAAGAGCGCGGCCTCGAATCGCTGTTTCTGGCTGAATACACGCATATTCCGAAGCGCCATAAGTCGCCCTTCGGCGGTCCGCTGCCCGAGCCGTTTTTCAACACCTTCGACCCGCTGATCGCGCTGACCGCGGCGGCCGGCGCAACCAGCCGAATCATGCTCGGCACGTGCGTGATGGTCGTGGTGCAGCGCGATCCGATCGTGCTGGCGAAAGAAGTTGCGACGCTCGATCAATTGTCAGGCGGACGGTTCATCCTGGGCGTAGGCGCGGGCGGAATTCCCGAGGCGAATCTGAACCACGGTGTCTCTTCCAAACAGCGATGGGACGTGCTGCGTGAGCATGTGATGGCGCTCAAGGCGATTTGGAACTCCGCCGAGCCCGAATTTCATGGCAGCGTGGTCAATTTCGACCCGATCATCTCGAATCCCAAGCCGAAACGCGCCGGTGGTCCGCCGATCCTGCTCGGCGGCCATACGCCGCGTACGATCGAGCGCGCCGCGCAGTATTGTGACGGATGGTTCCCCGGCTTCGGCTTCGGCAATTTCGATCTGCGCGCCGGCATCGACGCCTTTCGCAGCGCCGCCGCGCGCGCCGGCCGGACGCCCGACTCGCTCGCCGTCAACGTGGTCTCAACGCCGATCGATGCTGCGAAGCTGGCCGCGATTATCGATTTGCCGATTGAACGAATCGTGTTCCAGGTGCCATCGGAAGCGCGCGAAACCATGCTGCCGATACTCGATCGATGCGCCGCGGTTGCGCGCCAACTCTCGCGATGAGGTCCTCGACCATGACTGCACTAACGTTCGCGTGCGGGCTCTACGATCGGATGGTGCCGCTCTATACCGGCGAGGTGAAGCCGGAAGGAATCGATCTCAAGTTCCTCGTGATCGATTCGCCGCGCGAAATCTTCGATCGAATGGCGGGCAAGCTCGAATTCGATGCCTGCGAGATGTCGAGTTCAGAATTGATTGCGCGGACCGTGGCCGGCCAGAGCCCGTTCGTTGCGATCCCGGCCTTTGCGTCGCGCGTCTTCCGCCACAGCTTCATCTTCATCAATCGCAACGCGGGTATCCGCAGTCCAAAGGATCTAGAAGGCAAGCGGGTCGGCGTGCCGCTCTACACGATGAGCGCGGCCATCTGGATTCGCGGCCATCTTCAGCATGACTACGGCGTCGACCTGTCGAAAATTCATTGGGTGCAGGGGGCGACCAACAGCCCGGGCTCGCATGGCAGCCCGACCGTGCTGCCGCTTTTGAAGCCCGTTTCGATTGAAAACAACCGGAGCGACAAGTCGCTCAGCCAGTTACTCGAGAGCGGTGGGATCGATGCGATCGCCGGCGCTGAAATTCCCGCGGCGTTCGGCGTGAACCCGGATGTCCAGCGGCTGTTTCCGAATTTTCGCGAGGTCGAGAAAGAATTCTACCGACGCACGCGGATTTTCCCGATCATGCACCTGGTCGTCATCCGGCGCGATGTCTACGACAAGAACCCATCGATCGCCGCGAGCCTCTACAATGCGCTGGTCCGCTCGAAGGACATCGCGCTCAAAAAGATGCGCTACATCGGGGCGACTCGCTACATGCTGCCATGGCTCGCCGCCGACCTCGATGAACTTCGCGAAGTGTTCGGTGACGATCCGTGGCCGTACGGAATCGAGGCAAGCCGGCCGACGCTCGAAGCACTGGTTACGTACATGTTCGAGCAGGCGATGATTCCGCGCAAGATTCCGATCGAAGAGCTGTTCGCACCGGGAATGCCATAACAGATGCCTCATCGCCCTGCTTTGAATTCAGATGCGCGGCCACGTTGCTCGATCGGGAAGGCCGGTGCGCCGGCAGATCGCCTCGCCGGCCTGCTGCGCTTCAGCGTACAGCCGATCCTCATCGATGGTCGTCAGGCGGTAGTTCTCGACCACGATGCGCCCGTCGACGAAGACCGTATGCACGCTGCGGCCGTCGGCCGAATAGACCAGTTGATTCGCGACGTTCAGCAGCGGGGTCCATTCGGGCCGCCGTCGATCATGCAGCACGAGATCGGCGCGCTTACCCGGCTCGATGGAACCGATCTGATCCTCGGCGAGCAGCGCCCGGGCGCCGCCCAACGTCGCCATCTCGAAGGCTTTCTCAGCCGGAAACATCTTGGTGTCGCGCCGCGCATCCTTGAACAGTCCGGCAACCAAGTAGGTCGCCCGCATCATGTCGGAGTAGTTGGAGGCGTTGTTGCCGTCGGTGCCGATCACGACATTGACACCGCGCTCGACCATCTCGGGCATTTTGCCAATCTGTGTGACGCCATAGGCGACCTTGAGCGCAGTGGTCGGGCAATGGGCGACGTTGGCGCCATGCTCGGCCAGGAGATCTACTTCATGGTCATCGAGATGGACGCAATGCGTGACCACAACGTTCCGATCGAGGATGCCGTTGCGGGCGAGGAATTCCATCGGGCGCATGCCGTATTCCTTGAGGAAGCCGGCGGGATCCATCGCGGCGGGCGACATATGGAAGTTCATCCCGACGCGGCATTCGTCGGCGATTCGCTTGGCGGCGCGCCATAGCTCGGGCGTGCAGGTGGTGTGGCCGACGAGCATCGGCCAGGCCATCAGGCGACCATCGGCATCGTCGCGATGGCGGTTCATCAGGCGCTCAAGGCTCGCGATCGCGTCGGCGGTCGTCCGCCGGTAGACGGCAGGCTCTTCCGGGCGATCCCAGGTCCATTCTCCTATGCGGCCGCGGATGCCGACGGCGGTGAGGCCCTCGACAACCGCATCGACGAACCGGATAGTGCCAGCCTCTAGAAAAGTCGTGGTTCCTGATTTCAGTAGCTCGGCCGCCGCCAGTTGCGCCGAAAGCTGCTCCTCGCGCTCGTTCGCAGAAGCGTAGAGTGGGCAAAGCCATTCGAAGACATTCTCCTTGAAGGTGGTGTCATCCGGCACGTAGCCGCGCGTGATGGGCTCGCCGGTTATGTGGATATGGCAGTTGATGAGGCCGGGGCAGACAACGAATCGCGAGCCATCGAGTTCTTTGCGGCTTTGAAAGCAGGCCTTCAGGTCATCGGTCTTGCCGACTGCGGCAATTTCACGGCCGCGAATCGCGACCGCGCCGTCAGTGATGACCTCGCGGCGCGGGTTCATGGTGACGACGATCGTATGCGAGATAAGGAAGTCGACGGGTTGGTTCGCGCTCATATCGATTCCGTCCAAAGTCGAAGGATTTGGCCCTTCCAGTAGCATCGCGGGCCCGTCTCGGCCAGCGACGGGAAATCTGGAACCGATTTCGCCTGCCGATGATTAATATGTGGGCAGTTCGAGGAACTGGCGAGCTAATAATACAACGCTATTCGATACCTGCGAGGCGCCGTGCGTAAGCCGCATGCTGCGCGAAGTTGTACTCGCGATAGGCCTGAAGTTTCTCGGCTTCGAGTCCGCCCTCGGCATGCACCGCGAGCACCTCCTGGTAGCCACCGAAATCCGACGCCGTGAGATCGCCGATCAGGTTCAGCAGGCGCAGACGCTTTTCGGCATCGAAGCCTTTCGCGCCGCCGAGATAACGGAGCACGTAATCGCACGTTGCCTCACTAGTCAGATCCTCGGCCGCCGGCGCGGTCACCAGCAATCCGCCGGCGAGGTCCTGCACGATCTGCACCGCCTGATGATAGTTGTGCGCGAAGTGATACTTGGCGACGTTCGTGAGCAGCGTATTGGGCACGGCGACGCCCTCTTCGATCGTGCAGGTCATCGCGGCGTGCTCTATCAGTCCGCGCACCGTCGTATGGTACGCCGCAAGCTGCGTCAGCTTATCGCGGACGTGGGCCGCGCGGAGCGTCCCGTTCGCTTCAGAAATCGCGTGCGCCGCGCCCGCCATCAGTTCGAGCAGCGGCAGTTTGTAGGAGACCGCGGTGTAGCGATGGAACCGCACGAAGGTGAGGGCGATCGGTCCGGCGAATTCGGTCTCGCCCTGCAGGAAGATTCGGTCGCGCGGCACGAAGACGTCGTCGAAGACTGTCAGGGTCTCCATCATTTTGTGGCGCGCGCTCAAGGGATGCTCGAACGGATCCTTGGGTGCGGAGCCGTGCGGACTCGCGATCATCTTGAGGCCGGGAGTGTTGGCCGGGACCGCGAATGCGACCGCGTAGGCGCGATCTTCGGGGCGCATCGCACGCGTCGGCAGCACGATAATCTCGTTGGCGTTGGTCGAGACGGAGGTATGCACCTTCGCGCCACGCACCACGATGCCGTCGCGACGCTCCTCGACGATGCGCACGTAGTAGTCCGGATGCTCCTGCGCGGCGGGACCGAGCGCGCGGTCGCCCTTGACGTCGGTCTGGGCGACTGCGACGGCGAGATCATTGTCTCGGCAATGGAGGTAGAAATCGCGGATGCGCTCGCGGTACGGCAGCTTGCCCGCCGCCGACATCCGCTCGCCCATGATGGTTAGCGCCAGCAACGCATCGGTGCCGATCTCCTTGATCAGCACTACCAACGTGCCGCCCTCACGCGTCGCGGCCGCGATCAGGTCCTTGCGCGCGAGCAGATCTTCCGCGCCGCGCGGAATCTGGTAGTAGCGGCTGTAGCGCGCGCCTCCCTCGTGGACCACGGCGAGCTTCTCGTAACGCGGATCCTCGGCCATCCGGTAATCGGTGCCCGCGTGCTCGACTGCGAGCCCGATCACCGGGTGCGCGGTGACGTCTGCCACGCGCGCGCCGCGAAAGAAGACTGCGCGCCCATCGCGCAGCGACTGCTTGTACTCGTCCACTGTTCTGAGTGCCATCGCTCGTTACTCCGGCGGCCTGCCTGCCGCAATCCGTTTACATCACAGATAGGCGCACGCGGGAAAGGTTTAACCGGCGCAGGACATCTTTTATCATCGCGCATTATGTCCCGCGCAAAAACCTTAGCTCGCCGGACGCCGCATCGCGCCGGATCTTTTGCGGGTGTACCCGATCTCAGACCGCTGCGAATCCTGGTCGCCGGCGAACTCGTGCTGGATCGCTATCTGTGGGGTGACGTCTCGCGTATCTCGCCCGAAGCGCCGATCCCGGTGATGCGCGTGACGCGCCGCGAGGAGAAGCTCGGCAATGCGGGTTTCGTGATGGCCAACCTGCGCGCGCTCGGCGCAGAGGTAACCGCGCTCGGCCTGATCGGCGCGGATCGCAACGGCCAGCGCCTGCGCGAGATCCTCGACGGGCTTGGGGTCCGCACACGGTCACTGGTGGTGGACGACGGGCGCCCGACGATCGTGAAGGAGCGGATGCTTGGTTCGGTGCAGACTGCAAATCGCGCGACCCAGCAGCTTCTACGCGTCGACGAAGAACTCACCTATTCGATCGGTCCCGCGCGCGAGGCGGCGCTCAAAGCGCGGGTCGCGCGGGAGCTTAAGGACGCTGACGGCGTGCTGATTTCCGACCTCGACAAGGGTGTGATGACTGCCGGCCTGCTGCGCGAGCTGATCGAGGGCGGGCGCCGCCGGCGCATCCCGGTGATCGTTGATCCGGGCCGTGAGCGCGATTTCGCAATCTACCGCGGCGCAACCGCGATCACGCCGAATCGTTATGAAACCGAAGTCGCGACCGGAATGAAGCTGGTCGACCGCGACGCCTGGCGCTCCGCCGCCGAGGCGCTCGTGAAGCGGCTCGGCCTCGCGGCCTGCCTGATCACGCTCGATCGCGACGGGATGTATCTGTCGGAGCGCGGCGGTGCGGATGAATACATCCCGACCACGCCGCGAGAGGTCTATGACGTGACTGGCGCGGGCGACGTCGTGCTCTCGACATTTGGGCTGTTCGTCGTGGCAGGTCTGAGCTTTACCGCGGCGGCGACGCTCGCCAATCTCGCCGCCGGCATCGAGGTGGGCCGGCTCGGCGCCGAGGTCATCACGCGCGATGATCTCGAGCGTGCGCTCAGTCCCGATGACCGCGGCTATGAACGCAAGCTGGTGTCGGATTCAGAGCTGCAAGCCATCCTGGAGCGAGAACGCCGCGCCGGGCGCCAGATCGTCTTCACCAACGGATGCTTCGACGTGCTGCACGCCGGCCACATCCAGCTTCTAAGCTTCGCGCGGTCGCAGGGCGACCTGCTGGTGGTCGGGCTTAACAGCGATCGAAGCGTACGAGCGCTCAAGGGAGACGGCCGGCCGGTCTATCCGGCCTCTGAGCGCGCCCGCATCCTAGCCGCTCTGGAAGCAGTCGCGTACGTCGTGGTCTTTGATGAGACGCGCGCCGAACGCATCATCCGCAAAGTCCGGCCCGACGTCCTAATCAAAGGCGAGGACTGGCGCGGCAAGGGCATCGATGGTGGTGACTTCGTCGAATCATACGGGGGACGGGTGGTGCTGGCGCCGCTGCTGGCGGGGCGCAGCACGACCGCGACACTCGAAAGGATTCGCACCGCGACACCCTCGAAGAGGTCGCGTGCATCGGCGTGAGCTCAGGAGGGTTTCCGTCGGCGCGCACCGCGCAGCCGGCGCATCATGAAACCGACGAACTGATCCAGCTCGGGCATCCCAGCCCACCATGCGAGGCCGAAGTAGATCGCGCCGTAAACCGGTATCACGCCAAGCGCAACCACCCGCGGTCCGTGACCCGCGAGCGCGAATTTCACTGCCAGCGCGGCGGCGGCCGCGATCAGGGCATGAAGCCAGAGCCGTATGACGTAGGCGCTGTCCAGGCCGGTGCGCCCGATCCGGCGGTTGAGCGAGCGGCGCAGCAGCGTGAACTCGACCCATCCGGCCACGCCGGCCGAAGCCGTGAGCCCTGCGACGCCCCATCGCTGGGCGATCCCGAGCATCGGCGGCAGCGGCAGCGCGCATAGATAGCCGAGCACGAGCGTCAGAAGAAAGCGAATCGCCGCGATCTTGAGCGGCGTGCGCGTATCATACAGCGCATAGAAGGCCGAGTTGTACAGGCGGCCCATCGTGGTGGCGAGCAGGCCGACCGAGGTTCCCGCCAGCACCGCCCACACATAGATCGCGTCGGCGTGAGTGAAATGTCCGGACTGGAAGAGCAGGGCGACGATTACATCGCCGATGAGCAGGAACGCCGCCGCCGACGGCACCACCATAAACGAGATTTGCCTGAGGCCGGCGTCGAGGCGTAGTCGCAAGGTCGCGCCGATGTGATCGAGGTTGCCGGCTACGCGCGACATCGTCGGCAGCTCCGAGGCGGCGACCGAGGACCCGAAGAGGCTCACCGGGAGCATGTAAAGAATCTGCGCGTAGTTGAGCGCCGCGACCGCTCCGGTCGGCAAAAGGCTTGCGAGCAGGTTGTCCACATAGCCGCTGATCTGACCGACGCCGCGTCCGGCCACCACCGGCGCAAGATTGTTGAAAACAATCTTGAGATAAGCCGCCGAGCGCCGAAGATCGATCTTGAAGCGTCGCAGCAACGCGAGCGTGGTCGGAAGCTGCACCGCGATTTGCAACGCCGCGCCGATGACTGCGCCCCACGCCAGCGCGATTACGAGTCCGTCCTGCGTGCTCGTCGGGCCATACCAGACAAGCGCGACGATGAGGGCGAGGTTCCACGCGACCGGCGCGGTGTAGGAGACGAAGAATCGATGATGGCTGTTGAGGACGCCCAGGCACCACGCGGACATCACCAGCATCCCGGCGCCCGGAAACAGCACACGCACCAGCGTAATCGTGAGTTCGCGCGTGTCACCCTGGAAGCCCGGCGCGATGACCTCGATCAGGAATGGCGCGCCGATGACGCCAATCGCGACCATCACTGACATCGCGAGTGACAGAATCGCGCCCACGCCCCACGCCAGCACGTCGGCGGCGTCGCGATCGCCTTCGGCGATTAGCTTGCTGTAGACCGGAATGAACGACGCCGAGAGCACGCCTTCGCCGAACAGGTTCTGCAGCACGTTCGGGATTCGGAAGCCGGCTTTGAAGGCGTCGGCGGCGGCGGAGTTGCCGAGATAGTGCGCGAAGATGCTCTCGCGCACCAGTCCGGCGATCCGGCTGAGCAGGATTCCCGCTGCAACCAGCCAGGCGAGGTTCGGAGCGAGCCCGGGATCAACAGCGACGGTGGATCGCTCGCGGGGCGCAGCATCCGGCGCGAGGGCCGGATCGAAATTACGATCGATTTCTGGCGAAGCGGGACTCCTTGAATGATGGATCGCGAGCAGTATACCGACGCATCGCCGGCAAATGTAGGCGGCGGAGGCCGCCGCCGATCACATGTTTGGTCGATTGACTCCGGGGTCGTAAGATAGATGGAAAGTGGACGCCAAAAGCACACTCCTGGAACGTGCCGATGCGATCGCAACCGTCACGATCAATCGGCCCGAGGCGCGCAATGCGCTCAACAGCCCGACACTTGCAGAGCTGAACGCGATCTTCGCCGAGCTCGCCGCCGATCCTTCCGTCCGAGTGGTCGTGCTGCGCGGCGCGGGCAATGCCGCGTTCTCGGCGGGAGCCGATCTCAAGGAGATCGCGGCGATCGCCGATCTGCCGGCGCGCCGCCGCTATTTCGGCGCGGTCGCCGACCTGCTCGAGACGATCCATCGGATGCCGCAGCCGGTCATCGCGCGCGTCGCTGGCTTTGCGCTGGCGGGCGGGATGGGGCTCGCGGTCGGATGCGATTTCGTGATCGCCGCCGAAAACGCGATTTTCGGTCTGCCCGAAATCACGCTGGGGCTCTTTCCGATGGTTGTTATGGCGCCGATTCTGCGGCTCTGCGGACCGCGCTCAGCGATCGAGCTGGCGCTCACCGGCGACCGAATCGATGCGCGCCGCGCCCGCGAGCTTGGGCTGGTGACGCGCGTCGTCTCGATCGACGATCTCGATGCCGAAGTCGCGCGGCTGGCGAATCAGCTCGCCGCGTACAGTCCGCTCGTGCTCGGGATGGGGAAGCGGGCGATCTATGAATCGGCCGCGATGGACTACGTCGGGGCGCTCACCTACCTGCGCGAGATGGTTGCGATGGTCTCGACGAGCGAGGACTTCGCCGAAGGCGTCCGCGCCTTCCTCGAAAAACGCAAGCCGAGCTTCCGCGGGCGCTGACGATGGGCTTTTCGCTGTACGCGCATATTCCGTATTGTCACGCGAAGTGCCCGTACTGCGACTTCAATTCCTACGCAGCGAGTTCGTGGCCGGAGGATCGCTATGTCGATGCGCTGATCGCCGAGCTTTCAAGCCGCGCCGAATCGGGACCGTGGAAGAACCAGCCGGTCGCGACGATCTTCTTCGGCGGCGGCACGCCCTCGCTCTTTCGTCCCGAATCGATCGGCCGCGTGATCGACGCCGCGGCGCATCGGTTCGGAATCGAGGACGATGCGGAAATCACGCTGGAGGCGAATCCGGGAACGATCGACGATGCGAAGCTTGCGGGCTTGCGCGCGGCCGGCGTCAACCGAATCAGCTTCGGCGCGCAGTCGTTCAATAACGCGACGCTTAAGCTTCTCGGCCGGATTCACAGCGCCGACCAGACGCGGGCGGCGGCCCGCGCCGCGCATCGCGCCGGCTTCGAGCGGCTGAATCTCGATCTGATCTTCGCCGTGCCCGGGCAAAGCCTCGAGGAGGTCAGGTCGGATATCGAAGCGGCGGCCGAACTCGAACCCGACCATATCTCGGCCTACAACCTGACCTTCGAGGAAGGCACCGCGTTTTTTGCCGATCTGAAGGGGGGGAAGATCCGCCAGCTCTCGTCCGACGATCAGGCCGCGATGTATGCGGCGGTGCGCGAGGAGCTTCCGCGCCGGGGCTTTCCGATGTACGAGATTTCGAACTACGCGCCGCCCGGCCATGAAGCGCGCCACAATCTCACCTACTGGCGCGCCGAGAGCTATCTCGGGATCGGCGCCGGGGCGCACAGCTACGCGCGCAATGGGGCCGGCGGCCGGCGATGGTGGAACGAGCGCGCGCCAAGCCGTTACATCGAGCGTGCCCTGAGTCGCGGCGTGGCCGAAGCCGGCGCGGAAACGATCGACGAAAAGACCGCGGCGGGCGAGTTCGTGTTCCTGAATCTGAGATTGCGCGAAGGCTTCGCAAGCGCGGACTTCGAGCGGCGGTTCGGCCGCGACTTCGATTCTGTCTTTGGCGCGCGCGCGGCGCCCCTGCTCGAAAGCGGGCTGCTGATTCGCAGCGCGGATCGAATCCGGCTCAGCGATCGCGGACTCGAGCTTGCCGACGCGGTGTTCGCGGAGTTTGTGTAACTCCGCGCCGCCTGCCGGCCCTGCTTTGAGTCTGTGAATTTTTCGCTCGAGGAACGGAGCGCGCGGCGGCGAAGCGCCGTCCGCTCTTTCATCTCGACCGGAGCCGAAGCGACGCAAGTCCAGCGTCTCGCGCTGCTCGCCAATCCACACCTGCAACTGGCCGTAATCGACCTGGGCCTGCTCGTCCGGCCCGGTCTCGTAGCGCACCGTGGCTGGCTCCGACCATCTGCGCTGCTCGCGGCGGGGCCGCACGAAACGCTGCACCTGCATCAAGCCGCCGGTGAAGCCCAGCGCCTTCAACTCGCGGTGCAGCACGACACCGTTGAAGCCGACTTCCGGTGCGCGCCGCTCGATAAACGCAGCGAAGCGATCCAGTTGGCGAGCTCGTCGCCGCGGTCGCCGCGGTCGCCACCCGCCCAGCCCTGACCGTCTTGCGATCGACGTGAGTTCGCGCGCAATCCGTTTGATGCCCTCGCCGCGTTCCTTCCGCGCCACGATTTCCTGCACCAGCTCTGCCCGCAGTATCCGCTCCTCCGCCGAGCGGCTGCGCGGCCAGAAGCTCGGCGCCGGTCGGCGGCGCCGGCGTCGCCGCCGCTTTCGGCGCGGCCTCGGTTACGATCCGAAGCGGCGGCGGAGCCGGTTGCTGCTGCGCCGCGCACGCCGTCAGCGAAACCGCAATGCCAATCGCGAATGCCGACTTGATTCCCTTCATCGCGCTTCCTCCCCTTCAGCCCTGCTGCCTGGTCCAGCTGATCTGGGTCACGTAGAAGCCGAGCGGATTGCTCACGATCGCGTCGTCGGAGTTGGGCGGGACGATTTCGGTCTTAAGAACCGCTTCCCAGTGCGCCGGCGCGCCCAGTGCCGCGCCGTTCAGATCGCGCTTCGTCTCGGTCCAGCGCACCTGGTAGCTCTCGGCCGAGAGCTTCAGGATCGAATCGATCTGGACCGTGACCGTTTCCCTCTGCGCGCGCTTGAACGGGTTATGGGCGAAGCCGTCCGAGTGGTAGTACTCGTCGAGGAACCTGTCCGCCGCGCCGCGCGCATGCGCGACCAGCGCGTTGAACATCTCCTGCTCGACCTGCGCGTCGCTGCTGACCGCGCGCGTTGCGGATAAAGGCGGCGACCTCGTAGCGTGCGATCCGGTCAGTTACGTCGGGGACCGACGTTGGCGTGAGTGGCTGCGGAACGGTGAGCGCGTAGCCGAGCTTGTCGACCTCGACCACGTACGGGATGTAGCGGCTTCGCGTCGCGAGCCAGACTATGCCGATCGCGAGAATCAGCGCGACCGCGAGCAGCCCGCCCGCCGCGATCTGCCAGTTGCGTTTGCCCAGTCCCAGATCGGCGTAGCGTTCATCTCATTCCCGTCGCGCTTCGAAGTACGGATTCGCGGCCATAGGACAACTCCCGCAACCCGATTTCCTCGGGTCGATTTACTCGCGAGAATTGTCCGAAAACTGTCCGAATAGCCTTCACGAAAAGGCCCAACAAGCCCCAAAAATGAATCGCGGAATTTCTTGATTTTTGTTGGGGATTTTTGGCTTTTGTTGGAGGCTTTGACCGATGAGAATGGCATGCGGCTACGGCACCTCATAGGCACCAAGCGCGCGTTGGTCGAAGGGCTTACATTGGGTTGTCGGTGGCTTTGGATTGTGTGGCTGGCTCGATGCAGGAACTGTTCTGGATTCCGAAGCTCTTTGTCTTAACGACGAACCAAGCTCGCTACTCCCGCTTATTATCGGAAAGTCCGGGCTATCGATAATAACGCCCCGACTATTTTCGTTACAAACAATTGTCGCTAACCAGCCACGGGCGGCGCCCCTTCAAATCAAGGGATCATCTGATGATCCTTTCAGAGCTGCCGCTAGCGTTCCTCGCGACCTTCCCGGATCAAATGCGGCGAATCTTCCGAAAAAGGGTGGCGCTGCTCTGCGCGTATGGCGGCAAGGCGCCCAAGGCGGCGTGATCTATGAAGCCGGTGCTTATGCGAGATGGTGCTTCATCCCTTTGGCAGCTCCGAGGTCTCTTGCTCTCTTTGAGCCTTCCGGGCATTTGCGGCCCCCCGAGCCGAACGATCATACCGCGATCCTCTTCTCGAATCACTGTAAAATCGAGGATCCAGCGTTAAGGTTGCCGAGGTTTTCAAGACCGCGCAAAAATACGCCGCGGATCGCATTTGCGATAGAAGCACAATTGATACAGACGTGAGACGTTGACTCTTCGTTTGGTTCAAGCTGCTTATTTATGATATAAGCGCTCTTGATGGCGTCAGGCGCCCAATCGGGGTTACAGAGAGACGCAGGTCAGCGCATCCGGCGGCTGCGGGGCAAGCTGGGCTTGACCCAGGTCCAGTTTGCGGAATTGATGGGCGTCTCCTTCGCCTCGGTCAACCGTTGGGAAAACGGTCAATCGCGTCCGTCGCCGCTCGCCTGGCAGCGGATTCTTGCAGCCGAGGAACACGGGTTGGATGCGCTGCTGCGCCAGCCGACTGAACCCAGTTCAAGTCGAGCCGATGGCCGCCAATCGCAAACTGACGTAAC
>Ga0070737_10000747_pt1 | contig 60110 bp, 61 predicted proteins | sample Coa_R1_10_FD_66438 | JGI IMG/M metagenome (GOLD analysis project Ga0070737, IMG submission 66438) | Surface soil microbial communities from Centralia Pennsylvania, which are recovering from an underground coalmine fire - Coalmine... | ecosystem: Environmental > Terrestrial > Soil > Unclassified... | reverse complement strand
CGTCTACTCGTCGAGCCGCTGGGGTTGGTGTGGACCATTGCTGAGGGTAAGTTAAGTCTGCGCAGCGAAGACGAGATAGGGGCGGCAGAACGAAAGTCGCGGTGTCTGGCCAACGCGCGGCGGAGTTTGGGGGAGGCCCTTCGGGCCTACCCCCGTCATCCATTGACTCCCGCGGCCTACCTGGAACTGGGCAACCTGGAGGCGCTGACCGGCCATCTCGACGAGGCGCTGGCCTGGTACAACCGGCTGACACGCGAGTGGCCGCGCTCGCCGTTGGTAGTCGAGTCCTACTACAATGTTGGCCTGCTGCGCTACCGTCAAGGTGATCCTGCTGCCGCGCGCCAGGCGTTCTATCATGTAGTCGATCGCTCTCTTGGCCATGAGTTGGCGCCCTTGGCCTACTGGCGTATCGGCCGAATCTACCTGGAGCAAGGCGAGGCGGAGCAAGCGCTGTCGCCCTTGCGGCGGGCTTGTTCGTTCCCGGGCGGAGCGTGGGAACGAGGCGGCGGTTCCCCTGTTCAGGCCGCTGCTGCCCTCACGATCGCTGCGGCTCACCTGTTGACCGATAACCCGCGCGCCGCCAATGCTGTCCTCTGCGAGCACCGCGAACTGATCAGTCGCGACAGTTACCACAATGTTGCCGCTTTCCTGGATACCCTGGCGCGCTTTCGCGCCGCCACCGATCGCCGCCGCCGCCACCGAGAAGCCGCCGACTTGCTGGCTGCGCTGCTGACCGTGCAGGATAGTCCGTTGCTAGGACCGGAAGGGCTGGCGCTGATGGGGCAGGCTTACCGCGAGCTGGGCATGCCGGGGGAGATGATGCGTTTCTATCAGAAGGCATTGAAACGACTACGCGGGCCGCTGGCATCCAAGCTGACTCTGGAACTGGCAGAGGAGTATTGGGCAGCCAACAAACCCGGAGCCGCGTTGCCCTTGTATCAAAAGCTGGTTGCTGGGGGGCCTTCTAATGAGGGTAAGCGCGCCCGGCTGCGCCTGGCGGAGATCGCCTTGGCCGAAAAAAAAACGCAAGATTGTCTGAAGTGCTGTCGAGAATTGTTACAAGAAAAGACCGGAGTGGACGTACCGACTGTACTGCGTTTGATGGCTCGGGCCTACGAGCAAAACGGCGAACACGACAAGGCTATCCGCTGCCTGTCCGGCCAATTGCCGTGAACTGGCCGCTAACGCTGTTGGTTCGCCGCATTCTTTCGACGCCGTTGCTCGGCGAGAAGAAAGCGCGACAGCGCTTGCTCGACTTGGCTGTTGATACGCACATCGGCACTGGGCAGGAAGCGAAGGCCGCAATGCCATTCCTTGCCGTACTGCGTCAGAAAGACGACGCGCGACGGCACGGACAGATTCAGCGTGACGGGCGCCGGAGCATCTCGGCCGAGCAGGCGGGTGACGAGAGAATCGCCGACGCCAAGCGGATCAACCAGCTTTTGCAGCCGGGCGCGCATACCGCCGAGGGAGAGGTCGATCACCTCGCAAGCGAGGGTAGGCCGTCCTGGTCGATATAGCTCGGCCCGCAAAACTTCCTGCGGATCGAACAAATGGCGGTAGGTTTGCCGTCGATTTTCCATAGGGTCCGATGCCCTCCTCGTTCCCAAACTCTGTTTGGGAACGAGGAGGGACGTTCCCAAACAGGGGTTAGACATGAGGAGTAACTCAAAACCCTAAAAAAGTCAACACGGGATCACATGATGCACGTATTGGTGGTAAGTTATTTGGTCGGATTTCTGGGGGCTGGCTCTCTATCCTCGGCGACGCCTGGCACGCTGCCGCCCTCTGTCCCGCCAGCGAAACGCGGCCAGCCTGTAGCGCAAGCAAGGCCAGCTCTTGCCCTTGCTTACGCGGCGGGTTGGCAAGCAGAGGATGCTGCCTTGCCTCCACCGCGTGCGGATGCTTCAACACCTCCGCCCTCGTCGGGGGAAGGCAAGATGGGAACAATCGTGGAAGAACCGGCCCCAGCACCGCATGAGCTGCCGCAACCATCTGGTGGGACCGCTGTCCCGTCAGCCCCGCTGTTTCGCGATGAACCAGCACCGATGCCACGCGAACAGACGCCGCCAGCCCGTTTCGGGAAGCCCGGCGTGCCGCACGACCCATCTCTGCCCGATGTGCAGTCTCTGCACCGCGAGATCGAGAACTTGCGGGTAGAACGCGCGGCCATGCTTGCTGAGGAGACAGACTTAACGACCGCCAGGGACCTGCGCACTGCCAAAAGTGCCCAAGCCGACTTGCAAAAGCGCATTGTCGAATTGATCGCCAAAGTCGCTCAACAAGCCAAAAAAGAGAAAGAAGCAGCCACTGCCTCGTCGCGCACGCCAGCCAGAGATCAGAAGTCAGAGATCAAAGATCAGAAATCAGCGGCCGGCCCCACGCTGTCTGTCCAGTCTGCACTTCCGGTGCAGCCTCCGCACCGGCCTTCCCCTTCGGCGTCTGCGAAGCTGCCGGAAGTTCCCAAGCAGAATGAAGGAACGAAGAAAGAAGGAATGCAGAGCGAAGCAGTTACGGATGCGCCGGTCGATCCGCTGGCGCTGGCCCAGTCGCTCTTTCGGGCGGGAGATTATGCGGCAGCCCTGGACGCCTATCGTAAATTGGACAAAGAGGACCAAAAATTGGAAGATCGCATCACCATTCAATACATGATGGCGTGCTGCCTGCGCAAGCTGGGTCAGGTGGACAAAGCATCTCTTCTGTACCGCGAGGTGGCCAATTCGTCCGGTAACGAGTTTGTGGTAGAAAACGCCCAGTGGTATCTGCGGGCCATGAAAGAGCGGCGCGAACTGGAAGCGCAGTTGGAGGAACTGCGGCAACGCCGCCAAGCAATGACGCCGAGGAAACCATGAACGCTAGCCCTCAGGCTCTGGCATCCGCACTGTATACGGCTTACCAAGATGTGGCGAAGCGCTACACCGCAGCCTTGCGGATGGTCGGCGAAGTGGTCGCCGCCTCTCATCGCGGCGAAGCGATCGATGAGCAGCTGGGCCAAGTCTTGGCCTTACTCGCGGAGACAACCAGTCAGGATGTCTCCCTCGCCCCGGTGAGACAGCAATGGGAACAGGCTGGCCGGCCCTGCAGCGACACCCTGCGTACCGTGATGGAGTCCATTGCTTCGCTCATCCGGCAAATCCAGAACGAACTGCAAGTCCTCTCGCAGGCCGTGCAAGCGCGGCGCGATCAGCTGGCCGACGAACTTGACGCTTGCAACCGTCGCTGCCGGATGCAACGCGCCTATCAGGGGAAATCATGAGGGTCCGTAGTCTCGGCAGACTGCACCGGCGCGCGGCATGTGCTATTTTACAGCTGAAGTGCTATACCCACCGAGTTACGGACCCCGCTTCCATGCCCGCGCTCTCCACTTTGTCCCTTCTCTCCACAGCTGTTTCCGGCTTGATCAACGTCGCTGGACAGGTGGCGGATGCGCTGCACAATGCGAAGTCTGGTTCAAGCGTTTGTTCCCACGTAGAGCATGGGAACGGGGCGTCCTCGAATCAATCCCAGGATGCGAGCCAGCTGGCCAATGTCTTCGCCGCCTGTCTCGCCGCTGCCACTGCTTCTCCGACCAGCCCGCCGCGCCAGCAAGGGATGCCCTCGCCGACGCCGCCGGCTAAGTCGGCAGCCTTTCCTCAATCCGCAAGAGAGAGCGCGCTCTCACTTTTGCCGCTGTCGATGATGCTGGCTGTCGGGCCGACTACGGCGCTAACGGCGGCCACTGCACTGCGTTCCACGATGACAGGAGGCAACACAGCTTCCTCTCCGCCAACCACCACGCCTTCCCGCGTTGCCGGGCACGCTGCCTGTATGCCCGACACGTTGCCTGCGTGCCCTACCGTACAGACAGCAGCGCGAACTCCGGGAGCGAATGCCCGAAATCTGGGAGCGAACACAATCGGCCCGTCGCTGCCCTCCCTGGTACAGGGGACAGCTCCAACGGCGCCTACAGCGAAACAACCTGCTGTCGCAGGCGCGAAAATGGACCTGCACTCCCACAGGGAGCATGGAAACAAAGTCCTGGTTGCGAACGTCGGTGAGCAGACGCTTCCTGCCCCGGGCAAAGGGACGCCAACCACCCAAAGGGGGGGACACCCGTCCTCCGAGTCTCCCCAGCCCAGAGGATCGACGCCTGTCGCTCAGCAAGTGCTTCCTGCGTCTGGCCAGAAGACGACGACTGAGATTCCCATCCTTGCTCTCCCCGATGTTCCAGGACCGAGCCTGCAAGATAATCCGAAATCGGCCGCTGTTTTCAATGCGTCGTTGAGCAGCGAACGATCCGCATCAGCCAGTTCGTCAAACACGCACCAGCCGGCGTCCGCCAGCCGCTCGCCCATGGAAGCACCATCTGATTCAGGAGTTTCACAGCAAGGTCAAGTGGCTCGCTCTGGTTCCCCCCTTCTGTTTCCCTCTGGTTCCCGAACTCTGTTTGGGAATCCTCCTTCGCACAACTCGGTTTCGCCTCTGCCGTCGCACGCTGGTGAAGCAGACGCGAAACCAAGCTTCGCAGACAGTGTCTCCAAACAGAGTTTGGGAACGAGAAACGACAGTACCAGATACGAATCGACCTCGTCTCTGCCCGTGTTGCCGCTTGTGACGGCGGATGGATCGGCCGGTCCTCTTGCAGGGAACACAGCTGCAGCGGCATCGAATCATGCACCGACGAACGTGCCGGTTGCCGAACAGCTCAGCCGCGCACTCGTCGCTCAAGCGGCTATCGTCAACCAGGCGGGTCGAACGGATTTTCATCTGCGCCTGGAGCCACCGCAGCTGGGCAGCGTGCAAATCCATCTGACGGCCACGAACCACAACACGGTCTCGGCTCGCATCGTCGTCTCCCAAGAAGGGACGCAGCAATTGATCGCGGGACAGGCGCATCAGTTGCGGCAATCGCTGGCCGAGTCCGGCGTGATGCTGGGCACTTTCGACGTGATGCATAGCGGCGGCGGCGGTTTCACACAGGGCGGACACCATCAGCCGCCAGAGCCGCCGCTGCCTCTGACCGACGTGCGGAGTACGTCGGCCACAACAAAACAGACGCACGTTCCCACGCTCCGTGTGGGAACGAGGTTATATGTCCCTACGGATGGCATTGACATCCTGGCTTGACGAATCACCTCGTTTTAGTTGGGAGCCGCAGAGCACACTGGCCAGCGTGTCCTGCGACTCCCAACTAAAACGAGGTCATGGAGGAAATAAAGTCATGGCAGTATCGAGCATATCTGGCGGAACTACCCTGACGACGCAAGGTAGCAGTGGTTCGTCGCAGGTCCTGCTGACTCAGCAGCAATTCCTGCAACTGCTGACAGCGCAGTTACAGAACCAGGATCCCCTCAACCCACTCAGCAGCCAGGACTTCACGACGCAGTTGGCCCAACTCTCGACCGTTAGCGGCCTTCAACAGTTGAACAGCAACATTCAACAGCTGTTGCAATTGCAGCAGCTTAGTCAAGGAGCGGCTCTCATGGGCAAGACAGTCACTTACTCTGGCGCCAACTCATCGGGCAAAGGTGTTGTGCAAGGCGTCAGCCTGCAAAATGGCCAACTGCAAGTTCAGGTTGGCGGCCAACAAGTATCGATCAGCCAGATTAACGGCATTGCACAATCGTAGTCTCTTCGGTTAGCCGCGTGCCCTGCGGGTCGCGGCCAACCGAAAGAATTCACACCAGGGAGATGCATCGATGTCTGCTTCATTACTCGCGGGTGTTTCGGGATTGACCGCTGCTCAGGATTTGCTCGATGTGGTGGGAAACAATCTCGCCAATCTCAATACCACCGGCTTCAAATCGCAAACGCCGTTGTTTTCGGATCTGCTCTATCAGACGTTGTCGCCGGCCTCGGCGTCCAGCAACGGTAGCGGCACCAATCCGATCCAAATTGGTTACGGCACCTTGACCGCATCCATGGAGACCAACTTCACCCAGGGTGCCTTAAACACGACCGGCAATCCCCTTGATGCCGCTATTCAGGGACAGGGCTTTTTCGTGGCCAACGATGGAACGCAAAATCTGTACACGCGCGCCGGCGCCTTCAGCATTGATGCCGCTGGCTACCTGGTCGATCCGGCCACCGGCTACTTGATTCAGCGCACGGGCACGGTCGGTGAAGCCAGCGCTACCAACCCCGGTTTCCAGACGCCGGGCAATGACAATATCCTCATTCAGATGGGCACCGGCATTCCAGGCAAGGCGACCTCCACGGTCACGTTGACAGGCAATCTCAGCGCTCAAGCCTCCGGCCCGTTGGCCCAGACCTTGACCTCGGCGACCCCCTTCCAGACCAGCAGCGGCCCGGCCACGACGGCGACGACCCTCAACAGCCTCTCCGACAACATCCGTCCGTATCAGCCCGGTGATTCCATCCTCTTGCAGGGCACGACCACATCCGGAACACCGGTCAACGCCACCTTGCCGGTCAATTCCTCGACTACACTCGGCGACCTGATTAACGCTATCAATACGGATTTTCCCGGCTCGACCGCATCGCTGAACGGCAACGGCGACCTGATTATCCAGTCCAATACCCCCGGTCCCTCGAAATTGAGCGTAACGATCAGCGACAGCGCCGGCGATCAAGGCGCGTCCAGTTGGAGCACTCATACTTTGCAGACGACAACCACAGGCACTGACGGCTCTAGCGTCAACACGGCCATTCAGATTTACGACACGCAAGGGACGGCGCACACGCTGTCGCTGACGTTTCAGAAGCAGGCCAACAACACGTGGAACTTGACGGCTTCCATTCCCCCCACCGACGGCACCATGATTAACAACACCGTCACCGGCATTACCTTCAACCCTGACGGTTCCTTCAACATGGTCAGCGGTTCCGGGACTATTTCTTTCGCCATTAACGGTCTTCCAACTCCGCAAACGGTGGCCTTGAATTTCGGCACGCCGGGCGGTTTCAACGGACTGACGCAGTTCGGCGGGGGATCGTCGGTAGCGGCGACGGCCCAGGACGGCTATGCAGCCGGCACGCTCACCAGCGTATCCATCGCCCAGGACGGTACAATCAACGGCCTGTTCAGCAATGGCCAGATTTTCCCGCTGGCGCAACTGGCCTTGGCCACCTTCGCCAATGTGGATGGACTCAGCCGCGTGGGACAGAATTACTATCAAGCGACGATCAACTCCGGCTTGCCGCTCATCAGCGGCGGCCAGGTCGGCAATGCCGGTTCCATCCAGGGAGGAGCGCTGGAATCTTCAAACGTGGATGTGTCGAAGGAGTTCACACAGCTCATCACCGGACAACAGGCTTACGAGGTCAACTCCCGTTCTATCTCCATCAACAACCAGGTGATCCAAGATTTGGTGAACATCATCCACTAAAGCGCGGTATCGCGTGCGAGGTATCGTTTTGCACAAAACGCGATACCTCGCACACTATATCCGTTTTTTCGGTTCCGCAACTTCCTTAATGCGGACGGCGAAGCGGTCATCGACAACGACGACTTCGCCGCGCGCCAGCAATACGCCCTGAACCATCAAGTCCACAGGTTCAGCGATGCCGCGATTCAGTTCCAGTACGGAATGGACATTGAGGTTGAGGATAGCGCTGATCGGCAGCGTCACGCGCCCCAGCTCGGCGGTGACGGTGACCGTGACATCAAGCAACCGATCCAACGGTGCCGGCGCTCCCGAAGGGGGAGCGGCGGACTGCTCGGCGAAATCGGCGACATGGGCCACTACCCCCCTCTTATCCCCTCCCCGCGCGGGGGAGATAAAGGGAGGGGGATCGCTGTCCGCATCTTTAAGAGCAGCGGAGGGATGGATAGCGCTGACAGACTCTGGCGCAGGTATTTGGCTTTCCGTGGTCATGTTCTCTCACTCCCATAGAGATTCAATTTGCAGCGATTGCCGCGAGCCGACCCGGCCGGGCCAGCCCCGGAACTTCGCCTGCTTATCCACACGAACGGTTAACGGTTCCGAGACGCGCTGGTTAAGAATCAACAAGTCTCCCTCTGCCAAATCGGCTGCCTGCGCCAGAGGCAGCTCGACCACGCCCAACTCCACGGACACTTCAATCGGCAGCTCACGCACCAGCGCCTCCAGCTTGCGCAGCGTGTCCTGCGAGGTCCGCGCGGCCTCGTCTTCTCCCGCTTGGTTGAGAAGCTCGTACAGGGCAGGGTAGGGTGCCAGCCAGTACCAGTTCTGTTCGCCGAACGAGGTGCGTAAGGTGAAAGTGCATTGCAACACCTCCTCGACCTGAAGAAACAAGCGTGTCCAGCGCGGCGAAGGCTCAAGTTCCGTCGCCGTCAGTTTCAAGGGGACCTTCCCCGTCCATGTCTCTTGCAAAGCAGCGGCGGGCAACCCCTGCATCAAGTACTCGCATAACGCCAACTCGACGGTGCTTAGCTCCCGGTCTTCGGGCAGGGCGGTCGGTGTCTCGCCCATCAAGCCGGCAATCAGGGCGAGGACCAGTGGGCGGGGCCAAACGAACAGCATCGTCGGCGGCTGACCGGCCAAGGCGACCCGGTAGCCGATCAGGGCGTCGGACAGGCGGGCCAGGGCCTCGGTCGGGGAAGTGATTTCCAGAGAATGCGGCGTTATTTCGATGCGGAAGGGAAAATGTCGGGCGCCCTTAACAGCAGCCAGTTGGCTGGCCGCGCGCAACCATGCCGTCAAACGTTGCTCCAGGGTTCCCGCCAGCCGATCCGGCTTGCGAAAGTTGTAGGGCCGGTGCGTCATTGCACAACGAATTCTTCAAAGAAGATATCGAGGATTTTCTCCGAGCCATCGGAGTACAGTTCCGTGTTGAACTGGTGCCACATTTCGCGGCGTAGCTTGTTCATACCCGCAGCTCCGCTGACCTCTTGGAGCGACTTATCGGATAAATGTGCGATCAGCCAGTTCTTCAGGAGTGGCTTTTTCTTCTGAACCAAGTCCGTCAATTCCTTTTCTTCCCGTATATCGCAAACGAGAAGGATCTTGACTTTCAGGTAGCGCGTTAGGCGATCTTCGTTGAGGTTGACGATGATCTCGCCGAACGGTACGTAGGCCTGTTTGAAACCAGAGCTTTGGCCGTGCGGTTCGTCTGGCTTGCTGGGACCGTCCTGGGCCGGCGTGCGCAGCAGAAAATAGGGCACCCCCCCGCCGGCCGCCAACGCCAGCAGAGCGCAGGCGAGGAACAAAATCCAAGTCGTTCGCGTGCCGCTCTTCGCGGGCGGTTCAGCCTTTTCGTTCGCCATGATCAGACGGTCTCCGCTGCGCCTTCGCCCCCGGCGCGTTCAGCCGATCCGCCCTCTTTCAGCATCGGTTCGTCGGACGGACGGCCTTGAGGATCATTCGGAATTTAGCGTCCCATGGCCCTGGCGCACAGGCAGCGTGCCCGAGGCTAGCTGAGATGGCGCAGCCACTGGTAATAATTGTGCAGCTTCTCGCGTGCTGCAGCTTCGCTGAAGATTCCGTGATTTACCAGGTCTGCGGCCAAGACTTCGGGCGGATCCAGCTGCAAGGCGAGCAGGACAGCCAACTGTTCCTGCCCCAAGAAGCCACGCTCGCTTACAATCTCGTCAAAACGTCGCCTGCTCGTCCGCCGCTCACGGAGGATGAGTCGCAGCTGCTCCGTGGTCAGCCAGCCAAGACGGCGGGCCAGCCGGCCTGGTGTCTCAAGACGGGCACTGCGGCGGCAAGACGGCATCTCGATGCCCAATCCTCTCAACCATGTCCCAAATCGCCTCTGCTCAACGATAGTCAGAAAGTGTTGGTCGGCCTCGCTGAGCAGAGAGACAAACGAGATCTGATTTTTGCCGCTGGACTTGGCAGCATACATGGCCTGATCGGCAATGTGGAGAAGGTCTGTCGCCGATTGCGGATAGGTCCGCGGCAAACACAGGACTGCGCCCAGGGAGGCGCTGACCGCAACACGGCGGCCCTCGGCAGCCAGAGCATAATCCTTAAGGACTCGCCAGAGCCGATCGGCTACGATGTGCAGTTCTCTCGGCGAAGTGTTCTCCACAAGGACACAGAACTCGTCTCCGCCGTAGCGGGCAACGAGATCGCCGTGCCTCACCGCAGCGAAGAGACTGTTGGAGGTGTCCTTGAGGACGCGGTCACCGAAAAGATGGCCAAAGTGGTCGTTGATTCCCTTGAAATTATCGAGATCAATAAAGACCAGGCCCAGCGCCGTACCCCGGCGACAAGCGCGGCGGAACTGCATGCGCAACTGCTCTTCCAGGCATCCACGGCTGAAAGCGCCTGTGAGCGCATCGCGTTGTAACTCACTACGCAAGCGATACGCCTCCTGTTCCGCTTGCTGCATCTGTTCGCGGAGGCGTGCCTGGTCCACGCTATTCTCCAGCGTCAGCTGGGCCAGCGTCTCGGCGGCGCGGGCCAAAATATGGGGATAATGCTCGCAAGTGCCGATGTCGAGATCCACAAGGGTGGCGAAATCTTCAATCTTTTTTGCCAATGGTTCGAGGAAGGCAGCCAGAGCGGACTCATCCAGGTCATAGTGTCGTCGGCCAAAAGCGAAGATGTCGCGCAGCAGTTCCGCCTGCCCTGCATCCAGCTGGAGCTGAGCGATGTCGCTGGCAAAGGCTAGCAGACAGGCGCGCTGAGCAACGACGTGCGGGAGATCGTCGGCACGTTCGGGGGCGTGATGATGACGGATGGCCTCGGTGATCTCTTCGGGCAGCCACCAGCGGCGGAGCAAGAAGGCGCTGACTTCGGCGTGATCCACGCCCAGGAGCTGCTGCTCTCGCTGGCAGCGGTCCCTCCCGCGTTCCCACGTTCCACGTGAGGACGAAGCGTACTCCAGCAAGCGGGCATATTCAGTGGGGCAAGCCTGGATCAGGGCCAACATACCGATGTCGCGCAGCAGCCCGGCCACCAGGTCGTCTTCGGGACTGGGACGCCCCAGGCGAAGGGCCAGCTCGTGAGCGATCATGGCGCCGGCAACGGATTCTTTCCAGAAGGTCCGTGCGATCGGCAGCCGGGCCGTCTGGCGTTGCAAAGCCGGCAGAGAAAGGCCCAATACCAAAGAACGCAGCGGTTTAAGACCAAGCAATGCAACGGCCTGTCTGATTGAAGTTATGGAGCGCGGCAAACCATACAAGGCGGAATTGACCGTGCGGAGGATTTTACCGCACAGAGCCGCATCGCGGTGGATGAGCATGGCCAACTCCGCAGGCGCGCAATCGAGCCGGCTGGTCATTTCCAGGACTTGCAAGACGACCCCAGGCGGACTGGGCAAATGGAGATCGTCTGCCAGCCGCGCGAACACGCTCTCGCGGGGAACACAGTCATTCTCTCGGAGCTGGGCTGTGCAGAGTGACATTGCTGCCTTGATTTAACCATCTCCTTCGGAACCCTTGCTGTTGCTACTCTGGCTCACAAGAGACGATTCGTCAAAAACGGGACCTTGATTTCTCGTTGCCCAATCAAACGATAAACCGGAACGCCTCAAGAGCCAAGACGGCGCAACCGATACAACCGGCATGAGCCTTAACGTCCCACAAGCCGATCTCCTGACGCGTCTGCTGGACGTGGCCGCTTTGCGCCATCAGGTGATTTCCCAGAACCTTGCCAATGTTAACACGCCAGGCTATCGCCAGCTGGAAGTGTCTTTCGAGGATGCGTTTTCCCGAGCCCTGGGTAAACAGGGCGAATCTGGTGCTCTGCGCCTTGTTCCGCGCATCGTTGAAGGGCAGGAGAATCCGATGCGGCAAGACGGCAACACCGTCGATCTCGATAGGGAAATCGGCAGCTTGAACAAGAACTCGGTTCTGTTCGGCACAGCGATTCAGCTGTTAATCAGCCGGATCAATATGATGCGCAGCGCTATAACGGGACGCTAATGAGAGGGAGATAGCCCATGCATGGAAATCCCTTGTTCGCGGCGGCAGACATCAGCGCATCGGGGCTGGCCGCCGAGCGGCTGCGCCTGGAAGTGGTGGCCAACAACATCGCCAACGCTTTTTCGACGCGCTCGGCCAACGGCGGGCCGTATCGCCGCCAGGATGTGGTATTCTCAGCCGTGCTCAACCAGCGTCTGGGCGGTCGAGCGGGGCTGGGCGGCGTCCAGGTGGCGGGCATCGTCGAAGACATGTCCGACCTGCGTCGCGTCCACAACCCCGGCCATCCCGACGCCGACAAGGACGGTTACGTCTCGATGCCCAACGTCGATCTGCCAGTGGAAATGGTCAACATGATAACGGCCAGCCGAGCCTACGAAGCCAACCTCCGCGCCATGCAGTTTTTCCGGCAGATGACAGAACAATCTTACAGCCTGCTGCGCAACCAAGGAGGATAAATCTTCCTCGCACTTCCATAGAGCGTGGGAATGAGAGAGAATACCTCTCCAATGGCAGTGAGGATGCCTATGAGCGTTTCTTCGGTATTATCTGCCGCTGCGGCCGAATCGGCTGGCCGCCTCGCTGTTCCGGCCGGCTCCGGTGCCGGCGCCTTCGCACGCGTGTTGACGCAGTTTCTCAACGAGGCCAGCATCCACCAGGCCCAGGCCGAGAAGAGCGTAACCAACCTCGCCGCCGGTCGCGCTGACAATGTGCATAACGTGATGTTAGCGATGGCCAAGGCAGACTTGAGCTTCCATCTCGTTCTGGAAATTCGCAATCGTCTCAGCGAGGCGTATCAGGAAATCATGCGGATGCAGATTTAGTCTGAGCCGTACCCATAAGGGAGCGGTTGGGAACTACGGATTGCCATGCGCTTTTTTCGTCAACTCTGGGAACAGTTGCGGGCCATCTATCAGGGCATGAGCCGGCCGCGGCGCATCGCCCTCTTGGTCCTGAGCGGCGTCTGCGCAATTGCGATTTTGGCCGTCGGTATCTATTCCTTTCAAACCGACTATCAAATTCTCTATTCCGGCCTCAGCGTTGAAGATGCCGGCGCCGTCACTGCCAAGCTCCAGAACCAAGGGGTACCGTTCCGTTTGAGCGCCAATGGTACAACGATCCTTGTACCAGCCGAGCGCGTCCACCAGTTGCGGCTGGATCTGGCTGTTGAAGGTGTGCCAAGCAAGGGCAAAGGCTTCGAGCTTTTCGACGAGGTGAACGTGGGTATGACCCCGTTCCAACAGCACATCACGCTCGATCGCGCCCTGCAAGCCGAGTTGGCCCGTACCATCATGCAGGTTGACCCGGTTGTGCAGGCGCGCGTTCATCTGGTTCGGCCGGAGCCGACACCCTTTGTGCGCGAGCAGAAGCCGGCCACAGCCAGTGTCATTCTCAAACTGCGGCCAGGGGCGGTGCTGTCGCGTAGCGCGGCCCAGGGCATCGTCGCTTTGGTCTCGCGTAGCGTTGAGGGCTTAGCACCGGAGAATGTGACGCTGGTGGACACGTCGGGCCGCATCCTCAGCGAAACGCACGGCGACACACCGGCGCCCGTGACAACGCAGATGGAATATCGCCGCGACCTGGAAACGTACCTGTCGCACCGTGCGGAAGAGATGCTGGCGCAAGTGCTCGGTCCCGGTCGAGCCGTGGTCCGCGTCACGGCGGAGGTGAATGTTCAACATCAAAAGACGAGAAAAGAGAGTTACGATCCGGACCAGCGCGTGCTTGTCAAGGAAACGATCACCAACCGCAAATCCACGAGCGGCGCCCCGACGAACCGGGGAGCAGCCGGTGCCGTCAGCAACTTGCCGAAGAAGAACGCTCCTGCTCCCGCAACGGGCCAACACCACAGCAATGAGAATGAAGAGAATACCGATTCGGAATGGCGGGCAACCAAGATCGAGCAAGAGATGGAGGAAGGGCGCAGCAACATCGAACGGCTGACGGTGGCAGCGCTGCTGGATCTCTCGCGGCCAGAGGGAGCAACGGGGCCAAGCCTGACAGTCGCCGAGGCAGAAGAAATCATCAAGCAAGCGGTCGGCTTTAAGAAAGGCCGCGATGAGATCAAGGTGAACGACGTGAAGTTGGTTGGCGGGGCGGCCCTGGAGAGCGTGGAGGCGGAATATCAGCAGGCGCAGCGGATGCGCTGGTATCTCGCCCTGGCCCGCAACGTTTCGCTGGGCATGGCCGCTTTGTCGGCCTTGCTTATGGGCTTGCTCTACTACCGGCGTCTGCGGCCCAAGCCAGAAGTTAAAGAGCAAAAGCCGGAAGGCGGAGATCAAAAACCAGAAGTCAAAAGTCCGAACGACCGTCTGGCCGAGATCGTAAAGGACAACCCTGAGCTGCTGGCCAAGGTACTGGCACGTTGGATCGATCAGGCGGAAACGCCAACGGAATCTCCAGCCGCTCGGACAGCGGCGTAACCAAGAAGACCAGCCTCACAATCACGGAGAACGCAGAGAAGAAAAAGAAGAAAGCAGAAGAACAGCCGGGTAATTGATGGGCCTGTATACGGTTTGTTTTTTCTTATCCGTGTTTTTTTCTATGGTCTCAGTAACTCTGGGGTTAGCTGAAGGCGCTATATGGCGACGCGTACAGGGATCGAAAAAGCCGCTCTTCTATTACATGGTCTTCCACCCGAGGCAGTGGAGAAAGTGTTGACCGCAATAGGCCCCGAGCGCGGCGAACGTCTGCGGAACGAACTGGCGAAGCTGCAGCAGCAGGAAGGCTCTCCTGATGATATCGGCGAAATCATCCGCGAGTTTGAGGAGCTATTGCTCCAGAGCGACACCGCTTCCCCAGCTGCGCCGACGCCACGGCAGCTCGCCGCCTACCAACCACCCTCGGACACGGATATCTCCCTGCCGCCGTTGCCGAGCGATCCTGTGCAAGCTTTACACGCTCTGCCGCCAGATCGCCTTGCGGCTGTGCTGCAAGGCGAACAAGCGCACACTATTGCCTTGGTGCTCAATGACCTGCCGGCCGAGACAGCAGGAGAAATTCTCCGCCAGCTGACTCCGGAAAGACGTCGCGAGGTATCGGTTCGCCTTAGCCGGCTGAACGGCAGTGCCCCGGAATTGCTGGTTCGCATTGCTCGTGCCCTGGTCCAGAAGAGCCAGGCCCTGAGCGGCAAACGCCGCGGCGCCAGCGCCGATGCTAAATGCGAGAAGATGGCGAGCATGCTGCGCTGCCTGGAAAAAAACGAACGCCTGGAAGTGCTCGCCGCTCTGGAGGAAAGTGACCCGGAGACGGCGGCACGCATCAAGGAAATGCTGTACACCTTCGAGGACCTGCTGCGCGTCCACGATCGTTCGCTGCAGAAGCTGCTGGCAGAAATCGACTCCAAGACGCTGAGTATGGCTCTCAAAGGGGCCAACGAGGCGATTCGGGAAAAGCTGCTGACGAACTTGAGCAAGCGCGCTCGCGAGGCGCTCCAGGAAGAGATGGAGTTCGTGGGCATGGTGCCTCTCCCTCAAGTACGGCAGGCCCAGAAGGCGATTGTGGATGCGATGCAACGTCTCGATCAGGCGGGCGAATTGATGATGAGCGAATGATGGATTTCATCGTTTCGCGCGAAACGATGAATTGCGCGCCGAGGAATTGCGGCGAAACGAGGCCGCCGGAGGAGCGATGCGGGAACACAACTCGGTTCGCAGCTTCGAGATCGTCTTTCGTCCCTCGCCGCGGCTTTACGAAATTGTCCGCGCTAGCCCGCACCTGCCGCTGCCGCCCGTGCCGTCGCCCAAGCCTCCACCGCCGCCGCAGCCACAGCCGGCGCAGCAGGAACGCGAAGAACGGCAGGCGATCGAGCGGGTATTGGAACAACTACAGAAAGCTGCGGAACAGCTCGCCGCACGCTACGATGCGGCGCGCGATGAGATGCGACAAGCTGCGATTGAATTGGCGATTGCTGTCGCCGGGCGCGTCGTCTTCGACAAGCTGCAAGCCGGGGAATTTCCCATCGAAGAGATGGTGCGCCAGGCATTGGCACATCTGCCGGCTGCTCCGGTCCTGACCGTTTACTTACATCCGGAAGATCGGGCACTGCTTCAGCGCCGCCTTGCGGATAGATCGTTGCTGCCGACGCGGGAAACACAATTGCGGATCGAGGCGGATGCGTCGTTGAGGCGAGGTGGCTGCCGGGTGGAAGCGGGCGAGATTCACGTCCTTACCGACCTGGCGGATCAACTGGCCGGGCTGCGCCAGCATCTCTTGTGGAGCGCAAACCATGCTCAATCTGGATCTGGATCGGCTACGTCGTGAGGCGGCCCGATACGAGTTGTTTCGCACCAGCGGTGTGCTCCGCAGTGCTACAGGCTTACTCTTATCGTGCAGTCTGCCAGCGGCGATTGGCGATCAATGTGCCATCCATAAACCTGACGGCGATTCACTACTCGCCGAGGTGATCGGCTTCCAAAACGGCGTGGCCTACGTGGTGCCCTACGAACATGTCGAAGAGGTTCATTCCGGAATGCGTGTGACCCACCTGGGCCGCGGCTTGATCACGCCGGTGGGCCGGGGGTTATTGGGACGCGTTGTGGATGGGCTGGGCCGGCCGATCGATGGCGGCGGTCCTCTACGCGGCTGTGAGCTGCGGCCGGTGCGGCGCGGCACACCGCCGCCGTTGACGCGGGCACGTATCTGCCAGCCATTCGGGACCGGCCTGCGCGTCCTCGACGGCCTGCTGACCTGCGGGCAGGGCCAGCGTCTCGGCATCTTCGCCGGCAGCGGCGTCGGCAAAAGTACACTGCTGGGTGAAATCGCCAAGGGATCACAGGCCGATGTAAATGTGCTGGTGCTGGTTGGTGAGCGCGGCCGGGAGGTGCGTTCCTTCCTGGAAGATTGCCTCGGTACGGAGGGGCTGAAGCGCTCGGTGGTGGTAGTGGCGACCTGCGATCAGGCGCCGCTGATGCGCGCCCGCGCGGCCCAGGTGGCGATCACGATGGCAGACTACTTCCGCGCCCATGGCGCCCATGTCCTGTTCATGCTTGACAGTTTGACGCGCCTGGCAATGGCCCAGCGCGAACTGGGCTTGGCCTTGGGCGAGCCGCCCAGCGCCCGTGGCTACACGCCCTCGGTATTTCAGGTGTTGGCCAACACGGTCGAGCAACTCGGCAATGCTGCGACAGGCAGTATCACCGGCATTCTCACGGTGCTAGTCGATGGCGATGACCTCGATGAGCCGATCGCCGACGCCGCGCGCGGAATGCTCGATGGACACATTGTCCTCGATCGCCGCTTGGCCGAGCGCGGGCATTACCCGGCGGTTAATGTGGCGCGAAGCATCAGCCGTGTGGCCTGCGAGGTGACGGATGCGGGGCATCAACAGTCGGCCCGCAAACTGCGCGAGATCCTGGCCGTACACGCCGAGACCGAGGATCTCATCCGCATCGGCGCCTATGCCCGCGGCAGCAGCCCTCAAGTCGATCGCGCCATCGAGCTGATGCCGTCTGTGCTGGAGTTTTTACGGCAGAACATCGGCGAACACGCAACGCTTGCCCAGACACGCGAACGGATGGACCGCATCGCCGCCTTGTGGCCGTTCTGAGAAAGGGAGGATGAACCGCCAAGGATGCCAAGACCGAAAGAAGAGAAAATGATTCAAGCACGAACAGCAAAGAAGACAAATTAGACCTTTATTTGTTTTTGTGTTGATTCTTCCTTCTTGGCGCCTTGGCGGTTTGTTTATGAAACGATTCCGATTCCGTCTGGAGCGTGTACTGTCGCTAAAAGAGCAACGCGAGCGGCTGGCCGAGAAGCGGCAGCAGCAAGCGCGGGCGCGCTGGGAGGAAGCGCGGGCAGAATGTGTCCGCATCGAGGAAGAGCTGGCGCGCACGGCGGCGCGCGCCATGGAAAAGCTGCGTGAGGCCGCGATACTGGGAACATGGCAGAGCCATTATGAACAGGCGGCCCGTTTGGGAGAGTTGTTGGCGGCAGCGCAACGGCGGCTCGCCGAGGCCGAGAAGCTGTTGCAGGAAGCGAACCGCTTGCGTATACAGCTGGCCCGGGAAGTGGAGATGCTGCGCGATCTTCGTAGGAAAGAATGGCAAAATTACCAAAAAGAGGCGGCCCGGCAGCAACAGAACAAATTGGATGAGCTAGGATTGCAGCGCTGGCTGGCGGCGCGGTCCTCAATGCACAATGGCGAATGACAAACCAAACATCTTAAATGCTGCACTCTGCATTGGCGCGGAGGGAGATGGAGCATGAAAAAGTTACTGATCATCGGCATAACGAGTCTGATCCTGTTTGTGCTATCAGCTTCGGCATCCTATTTCTGGCAACAGAAGATGCGTTCTCACGCAGCGGATGGCAACGCGAAAGGTACGGAAACGACGGGCAAAGACGTACCGGCCTCCAAGGAAACGGTACGTTCTCACGCTCCGAGTGGGAACGAAAAGACACCGAGCCGCGACGACAATGCACTGCGAGCAGCGGTACGACCGACTTACAACGCTGGTGCCGAGGAGATCGCCCGCATGACCAACGAGCTGCGTATGCGTCTGGCTGCTGTACGCGAGCGCGAGGAACAGCTGGCTGCCCGCAAAAAAATGATCGATTTGATTCAGGAAGATATTCGCGGCGAACGCACGGCGCTGGATGAACTGCGCACCCAGATCAAGAACGAATTGGAAGCCTTGAACGAAGCCATGGAAGGCGTCGAGAAACAGCGCGGCAGCCTCGATGAAGAGCGCCAGAAAATCAGCAAGAGCACTCAAGAGATGGAGGCGCGGATCGTGCAGCTGCAAAAGGAGGAACAGGAGAATTTGAAGAAGATGAGCGGCATGTACAATTCCATGTCGCCTGAAGTCGCGGCCAAGATCCTGCAAAATCTCGCGGACACGGGCAAGATGGATACAGCCGTCAAAGTACTTGGTCAGATGCAGGAGAGGCAGGCTGCGAAGGTTTTGGCGGAATTGACCGACGCCGGCCTGGCGGCGCAGCTGGTGGAAAAACTCAAAAGCCTGCGTCGCGCTTCGCCTCCAGCCGAGCCACGACCGTAAATTCCCCGAAGCGGGAGCTTACGTCCCTGAAACATCCCTCATACAGGTTCCCGCTGATCCTATCTCATCACTGCCTTTCTTCCCCCCTCCCCTTGTAGAGGAGGGTTCGGGCAGAGGGGAAACCTTCATCCCCTTCCCCATAAGGAGAGAGAGGGGGGAAAGAGACAGTACCATCGGGATCTTGTATCAGGAGATGTAAGCCCCCGCTCCGATTTTGAAATTACAACTACGATTGCCGCTCGAATTATCCGCACATTCGGAACAATCCTCAAAGTTTCCTCAATTGCAAGTCGATAGCTTGAAGTACCCTGTCGCTGCGTCCACAAGAGTATCTCTTACAGACGCAGTAACAGGGTAAGAATCACGGTTCGGGGTGCGTAGATCATGTTCCCGTCCGAGAAACAGCCGCCGTCCACAAAGGCGATGCCGACCTGGCCGATCTTTTGCGCACTGGGCTTGGCAGCCATGATTGGCGGTCTTTGTCTGCCTGGTGCGTTCGCGCGCAAACTAGGGGAGCAAGAAGGTATCCAAAAAGGTATCCAAGGACCAACCGCAACGATCCCTGCGTCTCAGTCGCGTTCTCCGGCAGAGCCTGGGAACGGGAGGAAGGGTGCGCTGGAATATGAACCGCCTGACCTGCCGGAGATGGCGCCGCCTGGCCCCATATTGTTGCGCTTGGCTTTAGGAACTATTTTTGTACTTATACTCTGTATATTCACATTATGGGCCGGCAAGCGTTGGGTCCGTCCCCTGGCTGTGCCCGTAGGCGAGAACAGAAAGCTGCGTGTGCTGGAATCGTTGCCGCTGAGTGGACGCTGCTCGGTGTTTCTGCTCCAAGCGGGCGAAACGAATGTTCTTGTGGGCATCGATCCGGCGGGACTCAAGGCGCTTTTGCCGCTGCCGCAGTCTTTCGAGGGCGCGCTGGCGGAGCTGGAAAAAGAGGCGAAGCCGAACTTCGCAACCGTGTGTTCCCAAGCAAAGCTTGAGAACGAAGGAATGGAAAGAGGGGCGTCATGACGGACCCGATGTCGATGGTTGAACGCCTGAGCGACGCCGGGGGAATGCAAAATCTGTCTACACCGCTTCAGACGGCCTTGTTCCTCGGCGGATTGGTACTGCTACCGACGCTCTTGGTGTGCCTGACCCCCTTCACACGCATCATCATCGTGTTGTCGTTCGTGCGCCGGGCAGTCACATCACAGGATATTCCGCCCAATACAGTCCTGTTAGGGCTGGCGCTATTTTTGACGCTATTTGTTATGGGGCCGACGCTCGATGAGATCAACGCCAAGGCCTTGACGCCGTATCTGGACAAGAAGATCAGCGGCAGCGAGGCCGTCCGTGCCGGCGGCATTTCTCTGCACCAGTTCATGCTCCGCAACACGCGGCGGCAAGACCTGGCGCTTTTCATCCACCTGGCTGGGTACAAATCCCTACAACAGCCGAGCGATACGCCCTGGCATGTCCTCGTTCCTGCTTATGTCGTCAGCGAGATGAAGACCGCATTCATCATGGGTTTTTGCATCTATATTCCGTTCCTGTTGGTGGATCTGGTTGTCGCCAGCATCCTCACAGCGATGGGCATGATGATGATGCCGCCTGTCATTGTCTCGGCACCGTTTAAAATCCTGCTGTTCGTGCTGGCCGACGGCTGGCATCTGGCGGCGCGGGCGTTGAGCGTGAGTTTCGGGTAATGAGGACTCCTTATGTCCATTGAACAGGTCGTTGAAATTAGCCGCGATTTGCTGTACACGGCCCTGCTCTTGACACTACCGACTTTGGCGGCCAGCCTCCTTGTCGGCCTTATTATCAGCATTTTGCAAGCCATCACCAGCATCCAGGAACAGACACTCACGTTTGTGCCGCGTCTGTTAGCTGCCGGCCTGGTCCTTGTTGTGGCGATGCCGTGGACCATGCAGATAGCCATCCATTTCACCATGCGCATGCTCGAACGAGCCGCGGAGGTGGGACGGTGATCGAACCGCTGGTGCTGTCGTTCGCTCTGATTCTGGCGCGAACCGGGGCATTCGTCGCAGCCCTGCCGCTGCTCGGCGGCAAGGCCACGCCACGCACCGTCAAGGTCGGCCTGGCCGCGGCCCTGGCCGTGCTGTATTTCCGGCTGCTGGGCAGCTCGGCGACGCCGCCAGTTCTTGCCGATAGTGAGCCGGTATCGTGGTTGGTTTTCGGTATCGTTCTGGGCAAGGAAGTCTTGCTCGGTGCCTTCCTTGGCTACGTGATGAGCCTGGTCCTTTTGCCGGTGCAGATTGCCGGTGATTATCTGGGGCAGGAGATGGGGCTGGCCCTGGCAACACAGACCGATCCGTCGGCGACAAACCCATCGCTGGTAATCAGCCAGCTTTTCCAGATGTTGGCCGGCTTGCTGTTCTTCGGGCTGAATGGGCATCATCTGTTCCTGGCCGCACTGCACAGCACGTTTTTGTACGTTCCTCTGGGCGGCCTCTCCCTCGTTCCTACGTTCCGTGTGGGAACGGCCATGGCAGCGATGATGGGAGGTCTCTCTTCGGCCCAGGAATGGGGCCTTGTGTTGGCTGCTCCGGTTGGTGCTCTCTTGTTTCTCGGTTCGATTGTCTTGGCCCTGATAACACGCGCGGCACCGCAGATGAACCTCTTTTCGATCGGTTTCGCACTGCGCATTGCCATCGGCCTGGCCGCTTTGTTTGTGCTGTTACCGGATTTCATCTTCGCTGTGATGCGCTGTATCGCCCACATGAGCACTTTGCTGGAACGATTGGTGTGATCTCATGGCGGAAGACCTCGGCCATTCACGGACGGAAGCCCCGACGCCGCGTCGGCGTGAAGAAGCACGCGCGCAAGGCCGCGTGGTTATCAGCATGGAACTGGCGGCGGGACTGCTGCTCTTGGCCGCAGTGGGCGTACTGTGGTTTGGTTCGCGCGGCATGGGGGCGGAACTGTTAGAGGCAGTGCGTTACGGAATGCTGTGCAGCTCTGTCCACGATCTGGGACCGCACCAGACACGCGAGCTGCTGACCTGCTTCCTGATGAGAGGAATGCAACTCTTAGAAGTCTTATTTGGCCTGTTGTTCGTGGTTTCTCTCGGCGTGACGGTGGGCCAGGCCGGTTTTCGGGTCTTGCCGGCGCTGGCGGCGCCGAACTGGGAGCGCATCGATCCGGCGGCGGGACTGAGACGGATGTTTTCGCTGCCCGCACTGCTGCGCGGCGGCGCGGCCACGACGAAAGTAACGTTGACTCTCGTGCTGGCCGTGGTGCTGACGAAAAGGCGTTTCGCCCGGCTGGCGGCGTTCCAGCAGCAGGACTTACCCAGCGCCGCTGCGCAAACGTGGGACATGGTGTTACTTTTGAGTCTGGCCGTCGCCGCCGTTTTCCTTCTCGTCGGAGCGGCCGATTATATCTTGCAGCGCCTGCGCTTCGAGGCATCGCTGCGCATGACACGCGAGGAACTGAAAGAAGAGATCAAACGGGAAGAAGGCGATCCGCACATCAAGCTCCGCATCCGTAAACTGGCGCGGGAGCTGAGTCAGCGACGCATGATGCGCGAGGTGCCACGAGCCACCGTGGTAGTCACGAACCCGATTCACCTGGCCATTGCTCTGCGTTACGACAAGGGGGCTTTGGGCGCTCCACGCGTCGTGGCCAAGGGCGCCGGCCACGTCGCTCGCCGCATCGTCGAGACGGCCCGGCGACATGGCGTGCCGGTCGTGGAACGCAAGCCGGTGGCACAGGCGCTTTACAAAGCGGTGCAAGTCGGCCAGGAGATCCCGGCGGCGCTCTATCAAGCCATCGCCGAGGTGTTGGCTTACGTGTATCGGTTACGAGGATTAGCGTGATTCAGGCGAGCGGGGTCGCGTAAGCGCCCCCGAGAAATCTTATGTCGAGAGCAATGATGCTTTCGGATCGTTCCCAAGCTCCATTGGGGAATGCGCTGGGGCAGCGGAGCGAGTTGGTGCTCTCCGTCGCGCTATTGGCCGTGCTGGTGGTACTGCTGGTACCGCTGCCACCGCCGCTTCTTGATCTGCTCTTGGCGTTGAACCTTGGTTTGACCATCCTGTTGCTCCTGGTCACACTGGGGGCCACCAAGCCGCTCGATTTCTCGGTGTTTCCTTCGCTGCTGTTGCTTTTGACGCTGTTTCGGCTCGCCCTCAACGTTGCCACGACGCGGCTGATTTTGCTCAAAGGCAGCGCCGGACACATCGTTTCTACTTTCGGCAACTTCGTGGTCGGCGGCAGCCTCGTCGTCGGCCTGGTGATTTTTCTTATCCTCATCATCATTCAGTTCGTGGTTATCACCAAAGGGGCCGGCCGTATCTCGGAAGTAGCGGCACGCTTCACTCTTGATGCCCTGCCCGGCAAGCAGGTGGCCATCGACGCCGAGCTGAATTCTGGCGCCATCGATGAAAATGAGGCGCGCCGCCGCCGCCAACAATTACTCCGCGAGGCCGAGTTCTACGGAGCGATGGACGGCGCTAGCAAGTTCGTCCGCGGCGACGCCATCGCCGGCCTCATCATCACTGCCATCAACCTCGTCGGCGGTTTCATCATTGGCCTGAGCCGCAACTTGGGGTTTGCTCAATCTTTCCGGACATATTCGATCCTTTCAATCGGCGATGGCTTGGTCTCACAGATTCCGGCCCTGATTATTGCCACGGCCTCCGGCATGTTGGTGACCAAGGCGACGACACAGACGAGCCTGGGGGTGGAAATTGGTACTCAGGTGATGATGAACCCTCGGCCACTATTTGTTGGTGCCCTGATTCTGCTTGTCCTGGCGCTGGCGCCGGGCCTTCCTCCACTGCCGTTTGCCATCCTGGCCGGGCTGCTTTACTACAGTGCACGGCGTCTGACAGCGAGCGGGGTAGCGTCAACGGCCCCAGAGACTGCCACTCGGGGCACTGATGCAACTCCGCTTGCCGGTCCCGGTCGTTCCCACGCGGAGCGTGGAAATGAAGATGTCCATAGAATCCACCTCGATGACTTCCTGCAAATCGACCGGGCCACTGTCGAAGTCGGCGCCCGCCTCATTCCGCTGGTCGATCCGCGCCGCGGCAACGGTTTGCTCGATCGGGTGTCCGGTCTGCGCCGTGATCTGGCACGGAAGGATGGATTATGGGTACCGCCGATCCGTCTGCGCGATAATATCCAACTGGAATCCAACACTTATCGTATCCTTATTGGAGGTCGAGAAGTTGCACGCGGACAACTGCGGCCCGAACGCCTGTTGGCCATCGAGCCTGCCAAGACAAACATCGCCCTGGACGGCGAAGCGACGAAGGATCCGGCCTTCGGTTTGCCGGCTCGCTGGATCAGCGACAATGACCGCCAGCGCGCCGAACTGGGCGGCTTCACCGTCGTCGATGCGCCGAGCGTGCTCATCACCCATCTGGGTGAGATCATTCGCCGACACGCCCACGAACTTTTCAGCCGTGAAGACCTCAAAATGCTCATCGATAAAACACGCGAGACGAACCCCTCCGTGATCGATGAACTGCTGCCCAACATGCTATCGATGGGCACGCTGCACCGCATACTGTGTCTGCTCTTGGAAGAACACGTGCCGATCTCGAACTTGCCGCGCATTCTGGAGGGACTGGCCCATCATGCGCCGGTGATCAAAGATCCGGTAGAGTTGACGGAGCGCGTGCGGATCGATCTGGGCCGAGTCATTTGCGATCGCTTTCGCGATGCGCAGGGCCGGCTGCACGCTGTCATCTTTGATCCGCGTTTGGAGCTGGAACTGCGGCGAACATTGCAGGACAAGACGCTGGCCATCGAGCCGGGCCGACTGGAGAAAATGATTGTGTTTTTGCTCAACGAATGGCGAAAAGCGACGGCACGCGGCCAGGACATTGCCCTTTTGACTGATGCCAGTCTGCGCCGGCCATTGCGGCATGCCCTCCTGCGCAGCTTGCCAGACTTGGCCATCATCGCCTTCCAAGAAGTACCCAGCGACCTGTTGCTGGAACCAGTCGCTATGCTCAAGCCGGAAGATTTAGGAGGAGCGACACCAGAGGTCCGAGGTCCGAGGTCGGAGCTTAGAGGTCAAATAATCTGATTGCGGACCTTTGATCTCTGAGGAGATGATCCATCATGGAGCAAGCCAAGCGAGCTTACGATGCCGTTGCTCAAAAGGAGCAGCGCGATCAACTCATCATGGAGCACCTGCCGCTGGTACGGCACCTGGTAGGCAAGATGACAGCCGAGCTGCCGCCCGGTGTCGATGTGGACAACCTGGAATCGGCAGGCGTTCTCGGTCTGGTCGAGGCAGCCCATCGTTTCGATTCGGAGCGTGGCATCCAATTCAAGACCTACGCCTACACGCGCATCCGGGGAGCAGTCTTCGATGAGCTGCGCCGCAATTGCCCGTTGCCACAACAAATGCTTCAGCAGACAGCGCGCGTGCGGCAAGCCTACGAAGAATTACCGCCGCCGGTGACAATTGCCGACCTGGCCAGCGTCACAGGGCTGAGTGAGGCCGAGGTTGCCGACTGTCTCGCCGCCATTCGTATGACGCGCTGGCTGTCGTGGGAGGAGCACGGCGAGTTGATCGGCACCCGGCTGGATGATCCGGACCGGCCCGACCGACTGGTCGAGAAGGAAGAACAAAAACGGCTGCTTACCGAGGCGCTCGGTGCACTCACCGAGCGCGAGCGGCTGATCGTCACTTTGTATTACCTGGAAGACTTACGCCTAAAAGAGATCGGTGAAGTGTTAAGTCTGTCTGAATCACGAGTTTCGCGGCTGCTCAACGCCGCTCTGTTCCATTTGGGCGAATACATGCGTACTCACGGAGGATGACCATGCACAACGAGCAAACGAACCGGATGCACGGAGAGTTTCCCACAGGAGCAGTAGTGCGCGGGACGTGTGTACGCGTCAGCAGCGATTCGGCCCGTGTCGGCGTCCCCGGTCAGGAGCCGGCCGCCGAGCCACGCATTGAGGTTCTGCGTAGCGGCGAGGTGATCCAGGCCATCGACATCATCTGCAGTTGCGGGCAGCACATCCGGCTACACTGCCGGTATGAAGGGGCCTAACCGAGTTTTTTCTCGTTCCTCATTCCCAAGTTTCGCTTGGGAATACCTGATTGCGAAGCCTTGCTTCGCCTCCTGGTGCAAAGGAGACAGCAAACAGAACTTCCCCCTGCGTTTCCAAACTCTACTTGGGAATAACAGAAAGTTTAATGATCTTTATAGGAGGTAAAGATGCGACAAAAAATAAAGCAGCGTACGTTGGCGGCGTTCGGATTATCGACGACGCTGCTGGTGAGCGGGTGTTTCAGTCAATCCCATTTTAGTTTGCCAGGGTTCGACAAAAGCTCATGGGCCGCCCGTCCACCGGGCGGTTTTGGGCCGGTTGGTCCGGGCGGGCCGACGCCGCCTGGCCCTCCGGTTGGACCGCCGGGTCCGGTCAACTTGGCTGGCTACAATCAGCTGGCAGAGTACCAGGCGGCAGATCTGGCACAGAAATTGGCAGAATTGCAAGACGAAAACAAGTCACTCCTGGCACGGTTGCAGGGAGTGCAGACGCTCTTGGAGGAACGCGAGCGTGCTGTGCTGGCCGCACGCGGCGAAGTGCAGACAGCGACGCAGGAAGTGGCGCAAGCGCGCCAGGAAGTGACGCGCTGCCGTCAGGAGATCGCCAGCTTGCGCGAGCACATCCGCGCCGCCGACAAAGAGAATCAGGCCAGTATGCAATCCCTGGTCAAGGTGCTGGAATCCATGCTCGATCACAGCAATACACCGGTCAATGCACCTGCCAAAGAGAAAGAACCCACGAAGAAGGCGACGGAGAACAAATGACGGTTGGATCATCTGAGGAAATTGAGCAGGCTCGCGTTCAGAACCTGCGCAGCGGAATAGAGCGTCGCTTGCAGCAGGTCTTGCTGTTCTTGCAGCCCGATCACGACCTGGCTCAAATCAGCATTTTGCAAGTTACCGATCTGTTGTGTCGTTTGTAATTGTACTTGCTGGATCTGCTGATCGATGCTCTGCAAGTTTTGCAAGCTGGCCGATTGCTGGCCGACAACAGCGAGGACACGAGTATTGGCGTCATCTAGCTCCGACAACGTCTGCTGGATGGCGGCAATCTGTTCACTGGGTGACAGATTGTTGACATTGGCGAGGGCGTCGCGCAGCGAGGCAAGAACCTGAAAAATATCCGGTGATTGAAAGACCTGACTGCCGGCGTAGAGCGTCTGCACCTGTTGGCCTTGGCCGATCGGTTCGCTCATCGGCTGGGCCGAGCCGTTGTAGACCACCTGTCCCTGAGCGTTGGTCGTGAACGGTTGCGTTTGTGAGGCAGTGCCGCCATAGAGATATTGGCCGTTCTGTTGAGTGTTGGCCAGCTGGATGACTCCCTTGAGGATGGAGTCAACCTGGGCGGCCATCGCCTGGTAGGCAGCCGGCGAGTTGGGTTCATTGCTGCCTTCCAGCGCCAGATCTTTCGCCTGAGTCAGCAGATTGGACACCTGATTGAGCGTCGAAACGCTACTGTTCAGCTTGGCCTGGGCATCGGCGATGTTCTGGTGATAGACATTCAGGCGATTGTTCTGGGCCTGCTCCGACAGCACCTGCAAGGCGGCGGGCGGATCATCAGACGGCTGGAGGATGCGTAAGCCGGTCGAGGCTTCTTGCTGGAGAAAGGCCAGCTGGCTGCTCTGTTTCTGAGCGTTGGCGATGGTGCTGGCGGTGATGATCTGGGGAGTAATGCGCATGTCCATGATTACGCGATGCTCGGCTGAACAATGAGATACAAGGACTGAAGGGTCGTGTTCACGGTAGCGATGTACTCGGAGGCGGCCTGGAAGGCTTGCTGGAAATTCATGAGCTTAACCAGCTCTTCATTAGTGTCGACTCCGGAGATACTCTGCTGCTGAGTTTGCAGCTGTTGCCCCAGCGCTTGCTGGCTGGTCTGCTGCGTGGTCAGCGCCTGCACCTGGGTAGCCACGCTGCCAACGATGGCGTTATAGCCCTGAGTGAGTGTCTGCGTATTGCCCTGAAGGACGGGCTGTGTTTGCAGGGCGGCCAGGCGAATCAGGTTACTGTTGTCGCCGCTGTCACCGTTGCGTGAGGCGGCCAGCAAGTTGGGATTGTTGAGCAGGGCCGGCTGCACGGCGAGATCGGAGGCTGTGCTGCCGGTGAAGAACGTGCCCAATCCCAGGGCTGTCAGGATGCCGGCGCTGTCCGGATTAGCGACAACAGGGGTCGAAAAGGTATCGCCGTCGTTGACGGTGCCAGCAGCCAGCTGCACCGTGACGCCGTTGGCCACCGCCAACGGCGTCCCCGGCGAATAGCCCTGGCCGATGTTCAGCGTGGCGAGGGAATTGCCGGCCGAATCTTTGACCTGCAACTCCAGGTTGGGCGTGACGCCGACCGTACCGCTGCCGGTCACCTGAAACGTGTAGGTATCGTTGTTGGCGCCTGTGTATGAGCCGCCGACTTGCGGCATGGCCGTGCCGGTGTAGTTGCTGGTATCGGGCGCAGACGGCAAACGACCAGCGAAATCGAAAGCGTAGCCCGGCTTGGCGAGGATCTGCAATGATCCTGTTTGCGGATCGGTAATAGCCTGAATGTTCGGCACGGCGCTCAGGGCAGCAGCGACGTCCTTGAGGCTTTGCGTCGTCGGATCGATATTCACTGGCGTCAGCGTGCGTTCCCCGGTAGACAGGTTCGTGACGCTGACGTACAACGTGCCGGCTTGAGGAGTGAAGGCCAGACCGGCCTTGTCCAGGGGCACGTTGACATTGTTGACGTTGCGCGTCCCAGACAGGCTGGTAAAGGGGCCGGAGAGGCCGAGCCCCGTCGCCTGCACTTCGTCCACTTGCTGGGCAACGGCGCCGGCCACGGTATTGAGCTGCGCCTGTACGTCCGGAAGCGACTGGTTGCGAACCGCCAGCATTCCGCCCACCTGACCGCCCGTCACCGTCAAGGGGATGGTCGACCCTACTACGGTCACTTGCCCCTGATTGCCGCTTGTGAGAGAGTATTGCAGCTGTTGGCTCTGGTTGCCGACGATAAGCGGCGTACCGCCGGCCATGACATTGACTTGATTAAGGTTTCCCGGCATTACCTGGATGTTGATTTCCCCGGCAAGCTGGTTTATAAGCTGGCCGCGTTGATCCAAGAGATCGTTGGGCGTGGCGCCGGCGGCAGTGGCATTGGCGATTTCCCCATTGAGCCGGGCAATCCGCTGGGCCAAGGAATTGATGTCTGTAACATTGTTATTCAGCTGAGAATCCAGTCCGTTTTGAATCTGCATCAAAGATGTGCTGAGGGAATTAAAAGCCGTAGCAAGGTTCTGAGCATCATGGATAACCACGGTACGCTGCGTCGTGTCACTGGGGTTCGTAGATAAGCGATTGACATCGTTGAAAAATTGCTCGATGGCGTCCCCAATCGAGCCGGCCGACGGGCTTAGATTGGTCTGTACTTGCTGCAAGGTGTTGAGCTGGGCCGTCGTGTCAGCGAGGACGAACGTCTGGTTGGTGAGGGCGGTTTCCAGCGGATTATCGATAATGCGGCGCGTATCGGCGATTTGCACGCCGTTACCTAAAGAGATATTGCCGATCTGTGTTGGGTATGCCTCGGTCAGATCCATAACTTGTTCGTGGTAGCCGGGCGTGTTGGCATTGGCCAAGTTGTTGCCGACCAGATTGAGAGCGTTCTGAGCGGCATCCAACGCCGATACACCAATCGTGTAGAGAGACATGGCATTACACCCGTGCTTCAAGGAGAGGACCGTACGTTCCGTTGTGCCGCTCGCCTTGTCGGTCATAACGCTCACTGACGTCGGCGCCTGTCCGTCCCGCGAACAGGCAAGCGAAGAAGCCGCGGGCATAGCCGAGCAGAGCGGCATTATGCTGACAGAGTTGATCGACCTCGCGCACCATTGCAGCGAGCTGAGCGCGGCGTTGGAGCAGTTGATCGCGCGCAGGCGGCGGCAATGCTTGAGCCGCCGTGCGCAGCGTTGCCTCCTGCATAGAGACGCCCAGCAAATCGGCTAGCGCGGCACAGAAACGGTCGCGCGCCGACGCCATTTCGATCGCCTTTTGGGCCAGTTGCTGCTGCTGCATTCGCAGTGTGGGCAGCACATCCAGATTGCGCTGAAAAAAAGCATCGCGGACCTGCCGCAAAGAAAACAGCAACTCCGCGAGCAATACTTCTTCGCGTGTCAAATGATCGTCACAGAGTGCAAGAATGCTTGCCATGTGCGGCTTTCGGCTCCAATTGTTTCATCAGGGCCTGGGCGAGGCCCATGCCTTTGCCCTGGGCCAAATGCTGGGCCATGAACTGATCGAACAGCCCCCCGTAGATATCGCTGCTGTCGTTGCTGAACAGCGAACCGGGTTCGAGTGTTTGCCGCATCTCCTTGAGGAGCATCGACAGAAAAACGCTCTCAAACCCCTGGGCGGCATCTTGCAGCGACGGCTTGGGCTGTCCGTCCATCGGCTCCGGCACACGCTCCCCAACAGAGGTGGGGAACGAGAGGGCGCTTAATTGTGGACCAAAGGCAAGTGCAGATCCAATCATTTACCCATTCCTCCCCGTATAGTCTGCCGTTAATATCGTCAAATTTCACGAAGCCGTTAAATGATGACCAACTCCGCCTGCAAGGCGCCGGCCTGTTTGATCGCCTGGAAAATCGAGATCAGGTCGCGCGGCGACACGCCCAAGGCGTTGAGGGCGCGAGCCAGGTCGGCAACCGTGACCGTCTGCGGAGCGATGTACAACTGCGCGGGTTGTTCCGTGACGCCGATCTGCGTGCGCGGCACCACTACGGTTCGCCCCTGACTGAAGCCATTGGGCTGAGATACCTGCGGCGCTTCGCGGGTGACAATAGCGAGGTTGCCGTGGGCAATGGCTACGGTGGCGATCTTGACGTTTTCGCCGGCCACGACCGTGCCGGTACGTTCGTTGATGACAACGCGCGCCGGCGCATCGGTCAGCACTTCGAGATTGCCCAGATCGCTAAGGAAGGCCACGGCATGAGAACGAAACTCTGGAGGCACCACGACCTCGATGGTACCAGCGTCGAGCGGCAGGGCGTGGCCCGGCATCCACTGATTGATGACAGCGGCGACGGAGCGTGCCGTGGCGTAATCGGCGTTTTTGAGCAGCAGATGCACCCGGCCCTTGCACAGCACCTCGCCCCGTGCTTCGTGTTCGACCAGTGCTCCACCGGGAATACGAGCCACGGACACGTAATTCTTCTGGGCGCTGGCCGCCGCGCCGCTAAAGAGAAAGCCGCCGACCGACAATGGTCCCTGAGCGATGGCGTAGACAACACCGTCCGCACCGTGGAGCGGCGTGAACAGCAGTGTGCCGCCCTGCAAACTGGTGGCATCATCGAGGATCGACACGGTGACATCGAGCCGGCTGCCGATGCGCGCGAACGGTCCAATCTCTGCCGTCACCATCACTGCCGAGATGTTCGGCGATACGAATGTGTTGTCTGTCAATTGCTGGAAGGCGATTTTTGAGACGACGCACAATCGCTTCATCATGTCCACGGCAACTTGCTGCGTGAAGCGGCTGCGCCCACCGGTGCCGTTCAGACCGACGACCAGACCAAAGCCGTACAATTGGTTGTTTCTCGCCCCTTCTAGATCGGTAATATCTTTGATGCGCGCTCCCGCCTGTGCCGGCACAGCAAGAGCAAGAATGCAACCTAGAACGAGGGATACACGAATCATGGATGATCCTCCTCGAAAGCGAGGGGTTCAATACGGCCACAAGTGATTCAACATACGGCTAAACCATCCCTGGTTGGTGAAGTTGGTTTCTACGCCGCGGCCAAGATACTGAATCTGAAAATTCGCCACATAGGACGAAGGAATGGTATTGTCGTAGTTGATGTCCATAGGACGAATGACGCCGCAAAGACGCAGGGTGCGCACCTCTCGGCTGACGACGCGCTGGCGAAAGCCCTCAATTACCAGGTTGCCGTTCGGCTGCACGGCGACAACTGTACAGGTCACCGTATCGGTGAACGTCTGATTGATGTTGTAGGTAGAATTTCCCGTGAAATTGCGATTGGCGTTAACATCGGTGGTCAGGCCGGCATTGGCCGTCCGATTCGCGGTCTTGCTAGTTCCCGTGATGTTACCCTTGAGGCTCAGTCCGCCGCCGCTGTCGGTTTTGCGATTGAGATTGCGTTGGTCCTGATGTTGGATGTCGGTATTTTCGGTGATAAGCACCGTGACAACGTCGCCTGGCCGGCGCGCACGATTATCCACGTATAAAAATGAGTTGAAAAAATTATGCCGCTGCCAAATCGAATCAGCGCTCGTCAAAGCTGGCGAAAATACGCAGATGGCCAGTATCAGACCCAGAATCCAGCGTGTCCAGCGAATCATGGCGGCCTCTCCGCAGAGGATAGAGGATAGGAAAAAGGTGTGTTCGATTATTCTCCGTCTTCTATCCTCTATCCTCTTCAATATTCCACTTCGACGGTCGAATGATCTACGACTCGCCCGGTCACGACATTCTTGGAGTCCAGATTGCGCACCTGAATGAGCTGTCCGATACGGCCGTCCTGCAAGGCTTCGCCGCGTGTCTTGACTTGCAGCGGCCCGACCGTGGCAATCAGATGTACTAACGCATTGGCGCGGACGACTGCAGCTGACGGGGCACCGGTCCTGCCGGCGACTTGTGTGTCCGATTCCACGTCATCTGGTCCGATCGGATGTCCGGCGGACATCGGTCGGCGCGCGCGTCGGCCCATCAGACCGGCGATCATTTCCTTGCTTACACAACGAGCCAGTGCGGCGTCCCCAATAGCGACGCGCTCCAGACGAACATTATCCACGCTGAGGGTTTCGCCGTTCTCGATACGGCGAATAGCTACCGGAACTGGCTGAAGTTTTTTCACATCTAGATAGACGATCACACCAGTGCGGCGCGCACCGTGTATGTAAATGCCAACCTCGACGGCCACCCGGCAGGGCGGCACGACTTGCGAACGCACTTCGGCTTCCAGATGAATGTCACCGCTGTCAGCCGACAAGGGCGGCAGAAAGACCGCCTGGGCCAACTCAATGCGATAATCGTCTTTTTGTCCGGGGAGCGCCTGCTCCAGTGCGTTACGGGCGACGGCAGCGATCTTATCATCCAGCCCTTCGCCGGCCGGCCGGCGGACGCGGACGCAGCTCGGCCCTTCGAGTCGATAGGAGCCGACAGCCAGTCCTGCCAATTGCAGGCGAAAGCCGATCTGATGCTGCGTTACCAAAATAGGCTGGCTGGACAAGGGCAGTTCGGCCAGGTCCAGGCGTGCGATCCGCTCCTGCTCCGATTGATCGCATCCTTGTAGATCGGCAATATCTCCAATTTTGACTTGTGGACCGGATGCGGTCGCCGTAGCGCGGAGCGCCAGGACGATTGGCTCCCTTGCTTGCCCTTTAGACCCGCCCGCAGCGCAAGCAAGGACAACAACAGCAGCCCCTATCGAAAAACCGCGGCACATGCTCGATCACCGGATAAGGTTGGTGGTGAAGGATAGCATCTGGTCGGCAGTGGTGATGGCCTTGGTGTTGAACTCATAGGCGCGCTGGGCGAGGATGAGGTTGACCATCTCGGCCACCACGTCCACGTTGGAGCCTTCGAGAAAGCCCTGACGGATCAATCCCGCGCCGTTCTGGCCGGCTTGCGTCTGGACGGGCGAACCGGAAGCCAGAGTTTGCGAATAGAGATTGCGCCCCTCATTATTGAGGCCGGCCGGATTCTGGAAGCGGACCAGTTGAAGTTGGCCAACTTGCGTCGGCGTGGTGGAGCCGGGCGTCATCACGGATACGCTGCCGTCCTGGCCGATCGATACAGAAATAGCGTTCTGCGGGATGCTGATTTGTGGATTGATCAAAAAGCCGTCTGAGGTCACAAGGTTGCCAGTGTTATTGATGCTGAAATTGCCAGCCCGCGTATAGTAGATCATGCCGTTGGGCATGGTCACCTGAAAGAAGCCGTCGCCGTCGATGGCCACATCGTAGGGATTGCCAGTGTTGTTGAGGGTGCCGGATGTGAACACTTTTTCATTGCTGGAAACAGCGACGCCGTGGCCGACCTGCAAGCCATTGGGCAGCGGCATACCCTGCTGAGCGATCGAGCCAGGTATACGGTCGCTAACATAAATGAGGTCTTGAAACTGTGGTATCATACGCTTGAAGCCCACGGTGTTAACATTGGCGAGGTTGTTGGAACTGGTGTCCACCATGGTCTGCTGAGCGTTCATGCCGGTGGCGGCAGTAAAGAGGGCGCGGATCATAAGATACCTCCTCGTTGTACCTCCTCGTTCCCAAACTCTGTTTGGGAACGCCTTTAAAGATACCTCCTCGTTCCCAAGTTCCGCGTGGGAACACTCTTACATTTGTGCATTCGTTCGCTGCTGCATCGCATCGGACAAAGAGCGCAGCGCCTTGGCAGCGGCTTCGTATTGTCGCATGCCAGCGATCATTTGCACCATTTCCTGTACGATTTGTACGTTGGAGCCTTCGCGGTAGCCTTGGCGAATCCATGCGGTCGAAGTTTGCGGCGGAGTGTCGTTCGGCGCTGTGAACAGTGTGGGACCGACACGCTGGAGCTGGCTTGAGTCGGCGAACGATGCCAGACGAATCTGTCCGACTGGCACATCGTCTGCTATTACCGTGCCGTCTTGGGCGATGTGGATCTGCCCCGCGTTAGCCGGGATGCGCAGCGTTCCATTACTTCCACTGACCGCGTAGCCGCCCGGACTGACCAAGACGCCATCGCTATTGACGTGGAATTGACCGTTGCGCGTATATAGAGGGCCGTTGGGTCCGTCCAGGACGAAGAAGCCGTCACCCTGGATGGCGCACTCCAGCGGGTTTCCCGTGTACTGATAAGGGCCGGCGGCGAACGACGAGGAATGCTGCGCAACCTGGGTGCCATAGGAGCCGGAAGGGTTAGCGACAGACGTTCCGCCGCTTATGCTTCCAGCGGGTGCAGCACCTTGGGGAACAAACTCCTCGAAGGACAACGCCTGTCGGCGATAGCCGGGGACCGGGGCGTGGGCGAGGTTCTGGGCCAGAATGTCCTGATTGTGCAGAGCAGCGCTCATGGCGGAGGCCGCGCTGTAATATCCTTGGAGCATTTTCTCTCCTTGCACAGATTGTGCTGGTTTTACTAGCCCATCTTGTTATCGGAAAAATACCGCCTCGGCGAATAGGAGGAATGATGCTGCCTCTGCGGACAGCGTGCGAAAGGAGGGAATTTCTGCGGACAGAGAACTCTCCCATTAACCACCAAGACGCCAAGAACACCAAAGAAAAGATAGAGAGGAAAAAACGAAGAAAAACCAAAGCCCACGGAAGCCCAGCTGTCTGACGATTGTTTCTCTTTTTTTGTCTTTCTTTTCTTGGCGTCTTGGCATCTTGGCGGTTTACTTTGCTATTGCCGGCGGAGGCGGCGCGGGTACGGAAGGTCGAGGCACGAGAGGATCAAGGTGGGTGAAATCGACGAGGACAGTAGCCCCCGCATGGATGGCAATGTGACGGACATCTTCGACAGGCTTATCGTTGAAGCGCCAGCAGGCGCGCACTTCGTAGGCATATTCTTTGGCCGGATCCAACGGCGGCGTACGGTAGTGCCGCATCGAGCCTGTGCTGCGCATCTTCCGGCCCTCGAGCCAGATTTCGGCGTCCGGAGGCACTTGTACTTTGAGCAGAGCCGTCAGCAGCAGGGGCGGCGGCAACGGAGCGAACACCGGCCGGGGAGCATAGACCGGAAGGGGCGAAGGCGATTCCGTTGTGTAACTGGTGTTGCCGTAGGTGAAATAGGCCGCACTGGGCACGGAAGCTACAATCGGATCATAGCCGCCGTAACCGTATCCGCCTGGATAAGGGAGAAACACATTCGGGTAAGGGAAATAACCGCCATATCCCGATCCGCCGGGCAGTCCCGGTCGTAGCGGGGCAGCCATGCCGGATACAGGACCACGAATGCCCCCGATGGGCGCCTGCCCAAAGAGGCTCGAGACCGCCAAAATCAGCAAAACCAGAATCGATTCGGACGTTCGTGAGAGAAACTGGCAGCGCATGAGGATGATTCCTGTGGATCGATTGCTCGCACTTTCTCTACCCGAATCCTACAACATAATTTGGTCGCCGATGGCGGCAGTCAACCAAGATTACCCAGCGCGTTATCGGAGGAATAGCTCCCATGAAAACAATTCTTGCCGCGTGTAGCGCAGTCCTGTTGGCGCTGCCTTGTCAGGCAGCGTGTCCCCAGACGGGGGTTGAGAACGAGAAGAAGGTCGAGTTGCCCCGCAGCCGTCCCGAGGTCCAGGGCGTATCGCCCTCCGCTATCCTCGCTTTCGTAGACGAGGCCAATCGCAAAATCGATGCGTTGCACAGCTTCATGCTCGTGCGTCACGGTCATGTCGTGGCCGAGTGCTGGTGGGAACCCTACAGCGCCAAGACACGCCACGAACTCTACTCTCTGAGCAAGAGTTTTACCTCCACGGCCGTGGGACTGGCCATTGCCGAGGGCAAACTGAGCCTTGACGATCCGGTGTTGAAGTTCTTCCCCGATGCCGCTCCCGAGAAGCCGAGCAATAACCTCAAGGCCATGCGCGTGCATGATCTGTTACGCATGTCTACCGGCCATCAGACCGAGCCACGGTTGTATTCCGTGCAGGGGCAGACGCGATTGACCTCCGAGCAGGTGCCGTGGGTGAAGACATTCCTGGCTCATCCTGTCCCCTTCAAGCCGGGCACCCATTTCCTCTATAACACGCCAGCAACCTACATGCTGTCGGCCATCGTCCAGAAAGCGACCGGCCAAACGGTGCTCGATTACCTCCGTCCGCGCCTGTTCGAACCTTTGGGCATCGAAAACCCAACCTGGGGTACCAGCCCGCAAGGGATCACGCTGGGCGGCTACGGCCTGAATATCCGCACGGAAGACATCGCCAAGTTCGGCCAACTCTATCTGCAAAAGGGCCAGTGGCACGGGCGACAGTTGGTCCCGGCCGCCTGGATAGAAGCGGCCACGGCACGACAAACCTCGAACGGCAGCAACCCCAACAGCGATTGGGAGCAGGGCTACGGCTACCAGTTTTGGCGCGCCCGCCACGGTGCTTACCGTGGCGACGGCGCCTTCGGTCAGTTCTGTATCGTCCTGCCCAAACAGGATGCCGTGATTGCCATCACCAGCGGTACTCGCGACATGCAAGCGGTGCTCAATCTGGTTTGGGACAAGCTGCTTCCGGCCATGAGCACTGAGCCGTTGCCAGCCGATGATGAGAACAATCGCAAGCTCCAGGCCAGGTTGAATAAATTGACTTTACCTACCCCAAAAGGAACTAAGTCGGCCCGGTGCCCCGAAGGCGTTTCTGGCAAGACGTACAGCTTCCCTACCAACGAGCAGAAGCTCGAGGCGCTTGGTCTGGAATTCAGCAGCGAGGGCGAACCCGTGACCTTGGTGTACCAGTTCAATGGCAGCACTCCGCAACGGATTGTCTGCGGGCAGGAGGAATGGAAAAAAGGTCATGCCGCGATCGGCAGGCTTGCGGACCAGCCGGCCGCCGCCTGTGGGGCCTGGACGGGAGACGGGGAATACACCGCAAAAATCTGTCTCTATGAGACGCCGTTTGTTTTTACCTTGCGTCTCCATTTCGATGAGAAACGGCTGCGGCTCGATTGGGAGCCGAACGTTGGCTTTGGTGCCGCCCGAAAAGTCCAACTGATCGGCGAACAGAAGTGAAGCAGACGATGAAAATGTCAAACACGGCTGGACTGTCAACGGCGCAATGAATCGGTGCCCGTTTCCGACGTTATACCGTGATAGGTCGCGCACCTATACTCCGCCCGGATGAAGCAGACATCCGCTTGCAGCGCAAGCAAGGGAGAGAGGTTGCCCTTGCTTGCGCTCTGGAGATCGCTTTTGCTTCTCTGTCGTTTCATGGAGCTGCCTCCGAAGTGGACTCGGATAATAGAGCCGGATAGGTTCGATGCCATCCGCGTTAGGATCGCTAACAGTCGGCTCCAGATGCAGCAGCGGCTGCCCATTTTCCAATGGCCCTTCGATCATTTCGCGCCAAGCATCAGGGAGCATTCACCGAGCTTGGTCCAGAGGATGCCGGGTAACGACCCCCAGAAAATCGAACACCTTGGCCAAGAGCCACTCGCTCTCCCAGTTAAAAAGCTGCTTGGTACTCAATCATGCTTGTCCGCCCGCCTCGTCGGTCTTCAGCGGCCGCTTGACCAATTCCTGTACTTTTTCGACCTTGCTTCGCAGCCGTCCTGCAGGGCCTTTGCGGTAATCGATTTTGATTGAGCAGCTGATACGGTTGCAGTCCGACTGGAGCACCTCGAAGCAACGGCGGACCACGGCCAGCACTTCGTCTAGCTCGCCCTCCAGCGTGGTGCCCATCGCGTGCAGGCGGTAATCGAGTCCGCTGGCAGCGACGACTTCCATACAGCGGGCCACGTAAGAGCTGACACTTTCTCCTTTTCCCAAGGGCGTCATGCTGAAATCGAGCAAGACCATAAAACACTCCTCTATATCTGTTATTCCAGACAAGAAACCATCGGGCTGTCCATACATTATCATAGGAGTTACATGTTTCTTTTTTGGAGAGGAGGCATCACATGGATCCCGCAATCAAGCACTGGCTCGGTCTGTGGGATTACCTGGACGGCAACTTCTGGAGCTTCTGGCGCTGGGCGGCGGCGCACCTCAGACCGGAGGAAGTAAGCTGGCAGCCGACGCCACAAGTCGCTTCCATCGGCTGGAATCTGCAGCACCTCGGTGAGATGCTCGATTATTACCTGGTTCATGTCTTCGCCCATGCCAAGCAGGTACAGCGTTCGCCGTTGGCAACGATGCGCTCGGGCAGCCTTGATGACGGTCGCCACCGCGACTTGCAGGCAATCGCCGCGTATCATAAGCAGGTACGGCCCGTCTATCGGACGTTTCTGAGCAAGTTAACAGCCACAGACCTGGACCGCCCTCTTGGGGGCGGGCGAACGCACACGTGGGGATGGGCCGTCGGACATATTGCCGAGCATGAGAGCTATCACCTGGGCAAGTGCATGTTGCTACGTAACCTGCTTCCCGAACGGCTTGCATCCTGAGCTTTTTCTACAATAGCTACCATGAACCCGATTTACCTCGATTACAATGCGACAACGCCACTCGATCCCGCCGTGGTTGAAGCGATGCTCCCCTATTTTCGCGAACATTACGGCAATCCCTCCAGCACACACAGCCTCGGCAAGACGGCCCATGATGCCGTCGAACGTGCGCGGCAGCAGGTCGCTCAACTGCTGGGGGCCCAGCCGGACGAGATCGTCTTCACTGGCGGCGGTACAGAAGCGAGCAATCTTGCTCTCAAAGGATCGGTTTTTGTCAAATTGCGCGGCTTCTTTGGCCGCTGGGCGCGCGGCGCTCATATCATCCTCAGCGCCATCGAGCATCCGGCCACGGTGCAGCCATGTGAATTTCTCAAACGCCTGGGCTGCCGGATTACCGTGATACCGGTCGATAAGCATGGGCTGGTCGATCCCGACGCCGTAGGCAAGGCGCTGGAGCGCGGCACCACACTGGTCAGCATCATGCACTCCAACAATGAGGTCGGCACCTTGCAGCCGATCAAGGAGATTGCCGCCTTGACGCGCGCACGCGGCGTGCTGCTGCACACCGATGCGGCGCAATCGCTGGGCAAAGTGGCGGTTGATGTGAACGATCTGGGCGTCGACTTACTGACACTGGCGGGGCACAAGCTGTATGCCCCCAAGGGGGTCGGCGTGCTGTACGTTCGCCGCGGTGTGAGGCTGGAGCCGCTCTTGCACGGGGCTGGCCACGAAAACGGACGGCGTGCCGGGACAGAGAATGTACCGTATCTGGTCGGCCTGGGTGCCGCCTGTGCCATCGCACGCCAAGGATTGCCGGAAGCAACACGCAAGCTGCGCGAACTGCGTGATCGTCTGTGGCAGCGCTTGCAGACCGGACTTGGCGAACGCATCGTCCTCAACGGTCATCCGGAGAAGCGTCTGCCGAATACGCTTAATGCTAACTTCGTCGGCCACATCGGCTCCGAATTGCTGGAAAAAGTACCGGGAATCGCGGCTTCGACAGGTTCGGCGTGCCATGAAGGCAAGATCAGCGTCTCGCCGGTGCTGTGCGCAATGGGGGTGCCGCCGCAAATCAGCCGAGGAGCACTGCGGCTGACGGTCGGCCGCTTCACAACCGCAGAGCAAGTAGATCGCGCCGCCGACCTGCTCATTGCCGCGGCCAGCGAGCGAGGCGTGTAAACGTCCCGAGTTTGAGGACAGGACCATGAGACCAACGGATATTCGGATCGACGAAATCCGCTACTCCTACGAGGACTTCCTCTATCGCACGCCGATCAAATTCGGCGGCACCGTCGTCGATCGCGTCACGCTCCTGAATGTCGAGTGCCAGGTGCGGGGCGGCAACGGACAAATGGCTGTCGGCTTCGGCTCCATGCCGCTGGGCAATGTATGGTCTTTTCCGTCCCGCATCCTCGACTATGACACGACGCTTGGTGCCATGAAGACCTTGGCGGAGCGCATCGCCCGCATCGCCAGCTCCTGCACGGAGAGCGGGCATCCTATCGATCTTGGCTGGATGCTGGAACCGGAATATGAGCGCGCGGCGGTGGAGGTGAGCCGTGAGCTGCGTCTGGCTGAACCGATCCCGCGGCTGTGTACGATGGTTGTCGCCAGCGCTTTCGACGCTGCCGTCCACGATGCCTACGGCAAATTGCACAGACGCAACTGCTATCACACCTACGGACCCGATTTCCTCCCTCACGACTTGGGGCATTATCTCGGTCCCGAATTTCAGGGCGAAACGCTAGCACAATACATCAGCCGCGAGCCTGCGCCGCGGCTGCCGCTGTATCACCTTATCGGCGCACTCGATCCGCTGACGGCGGCGGATGTGACGCAGCCCGTCGGCGATGGCTTGCCGGAGACACTGCCGGAATGGATTCGCTTCAACGGCCTGACGCACTTCAAAATCAAACTCAACGGTGACGATCTGGCCTGGGACGTGGACCGGGTAGTTGCGGTCGATCGTGTCACCGAGGAAACGCAACGACAACGCGGTGTCTGTGGCTCCGGCGTCTCGCCGGTCCGTTGGTGCTACTCGCTCGATTTCAACGAGCGCTGCGGCCACGTCAGCTATTTGCTGGAATTTTTGCGCAAGCTGCGTGAACGGGCGCCGGCCGGCTTTGAACGTATCGCCTACATCGAGCAGCCGACGGCACGCGATCTCAAGGCCGATCCCAGCAACGTCATGCATGAGGCGGCCAAGCTACGGCCTATCGTTATCGATGAATCGCTGGTCGATCTGGAGAGTCTGCAACTAGCGCGCGAGATGGGCTATACGGGGGCGGCGCTCAAAGCGTGCAAGGGCCAGAGCCAATCGCTGTTGATGGCAGCGGCAGCCCGCAAATACGGCCTGTTTCTGTGCGTGCAAGATCTGAGCTGTCCGGGTGCCTCGCTGATTCATTCGGCGGGACTGGCGGCGCATGTCCCCGGCGTCTCGGCGATCGAGTCCAACGCACGGCAGTACGTGCCGGCTGCCAATCGTCCCTGGGAAAAGCGTTTTCCCGGTATTTTTCACATCACCGACGGCATGATGGAGACAGGCTGCCTGACGGGGCTAGGGTTGGGGGCCGTGTGATGTTTTCCTTCTTTGCTCGCTCCCAAGTAGAACTTGGGAGCGCAAGGAGGAATACGCTCTATGGCGCGATGTGCATGGCCAGAAGCGCCGCCAAGGCTCCTAGCGTCAAGATACTGGCCACGAGCATCCACTCCATCGCTGGCACACAGCCCCGCTCCTCACGCCAGAAATCGCCCAACAGTTTCTGCATCGGCTGGTACTCCGGAGATCGCATCGACCGCAGTCGTGCTTCTGTTTGAAACCATGCATAAGCCGTGCCGCAGCGAGAGACCGAAGCGTTGCAGTACAGGTTCTGAACAGTAACTTCTGTCAAAGGAAGACTTTAGGCTGGCAAGCTGCGCGAAGGTCGGTCCGAAGAGCACGACGCAAATGTAAAGCAAGAGCAAGACGAGAACGTTAAGGGCGCAAACGTTCGTTAACGGGAGGGGAGGATGCGAGCGATGGTCTCGGCGAGCGCGCGGTGGGCGGCGCTGCGCCCTTTGGCCAATGTCTTGGCCGCACCGAGAGTCAGATGCGGATCGGGAAAGGGCAGTAACGCCAAGGCCGCCTCGACATCCTGCTCCAATGTGTAGCGTCCGGCGACTAGCGTAATGGATATACCGGAGGAACGTGCCAATTCGAGATCGCGGTAGAAGCCACGCACATCGAGGCGGAGCCGCCGCGCCAGCACTTCGCGTGTTTGGGCGCCGCTGGCAAGCAACTTGATCATACGATACAGACGGACAAAACGATCCGGCGTGACGCCAGCGGCGGGCGAAGCAGGTTTGGCAGCAGGTTTGCGCTTCTTAGCCATATCGTCCTCAGCGCTTCAGAAAGGGAAGCGTGAAGAATGAGGCGTGCGGAGACCAAAACCCTTCTTTCTCCTCCCTCCTCATTCCTTACTCCTCACTTGAAGAGGATTTGTCCAGTAGGATAGTAAGGGCGCGGCAGCGCGAATGCAAGTGTGCGCTTGCCCGGCTCCACACTGACTGGCTCAACCGCATCCGATGCAGAGACAATGCTATGACACCTTTGGATTACCTGGTTATCGCCCCGCACCCCGATGATGCCGAACTGGGCGTCGGCGGCACCATTCCGCTCTTGCAAACCCAAGGAGCGCGTGTGGGCGTCCTTGATTTGACCGACGGCGAGCCGACGCCGTTCGGCAGTCCAGAAATCCGCCGGCGCGAAACGGAGGCGGCCACCGCTGTTCTGGGGCTGGCCTGGCGCAGCAATCTCGGTCTGCCCAATCGCCGGCTGGAAGCGACACTCGAAGCCCGTGCGCGTCTGGCCGGTGTCTTGCGCGAACTGCGGCCGCGCGTTCTCTTCGCTCCGTACTGGGAGGACTCTCATCCTGATCACGTCGCTGCCAGTGCCCTTGTTGAGGCCGCACGCTTCTGGGCCAAGCTCACGCGCTGTGATTTACCGGGCGAGCCGCACTACCCCAAACAAATCTTGTATTATTTTAGTGTTCATCTTCGCATTCATCCGCGTCCGTCTTTCATTCTTGACATCACGCCGTACCTGGAGACGAAGATGCGAGCGGTGGCCTGTTATCGTTCGCAGTTCATCGAGGGCCGACCGACCACGCCGCCGACACTCCTGGACGATATCAAGGACCGTGCCCGTTATTGGGGTTGGGCCATCGGGACCAGTTACGGCGAACCGTTTGTGATGCGTGAGGAAGTGGGATTACGCAGTTTGCGCGATCTGCTCTGACAAAAGGGTGGGCAACGGCCCAGCGCGGCCCTAACAGCTTCCAAAGTGGGTTTTTCATCGCACCTCAGCCTTGCGGCAGACGATACTCCTGGCGACGGTCCTTCATTGGCGTGAAAGGGAGGTGGTGCGTGGGGCGGGAGTTCAACGTCTTGGCGCTCATCAAAGGCGAAGAACGCTACGTTTACATATATGATGACGCCAGCCGGGCACCGCTGCTGGAGACGTTCCGCTCCCAGGCCGAAGATCCGAGCTTGAGCCTGAACTGGTTCGATGCCGCGGTGTTAACCCAGAAGGCCCGCGAGCAAGCCGCCGCCGCGCTGTCGCGATTTTGAGCGCGTTCGGCGAGCAGGGGTGTACTCCCCGGTTAAAGTAACGGGGAGTACACGCCCCGCTCGCCGCAAGGTTGAGTGATATGCAAGAAGCCTTGGCTGAATATCTGCGCCATCTGTCCTTGGAGAAGAATGCCTCCGCGCATACAGTCAAATCGTATCGCGAGGATTTGACGCAGGCCATTGACTTCTTCCGCACGCGTCTGGGTAATGAAGCCCCCCGGCCAGAGCAATTGACAACGCGGCTGCTGCGCGCCCATCTGGCCTGGCTGAGCGAGCAGGGCTATGCTCGCAGCACCATCGCGCGGCGGCTCGCCGCCCTCCGCTCCTGGTGCCGCTTTCTGTGCCGGCAGGGCACGCTCTCCGCCAATCCCGCACTAGGTCTGCGGGGGCCGCGGCAAGACAAACGCTTGCCACATTTCGTCTCCCGCGAAGACATGATGCGCTTGCTCCAGACACCGCCTGCTGCCACGCCGCTAGGGCTGCGTGACCGGGCCATTCTGGAGACATTATACTCGGCTGGTCTGCGGGTGAGCGAGTTGACCGGATTGAACGTCGAAGATGTCGAGCTTGCGGACGGCGTGGCGATGGTGCGTGGCAAGGGACGCAGAGAACGGCTGGCCTTGTTGGGACCGCCCGCGGTGTCGGCCATCCAACGATGGCTGCCGGAACGAGAGAACTTGGCCGGGCCGCACGCGGCCCATCAGCCTGCCCTGTTTCTCAACCGCAACGGTACACGCCTGACCTCACGGAGTGTCGGCCGGCTGCTGGAAAAGTATCTTGCTCAGGCCGGACTCGATCCGCGCACCAGCCCACATACCCTGCGACACAGCTTTGCCACGCATTTGCTCGACGCCGGCGCGGACATCCGCAGTGTGCAAGAACTGTTGGGACATCGGAGCTTGGCCACCACCCAGGTGTACACGCACGTAAACACGCAGCGCCTCCGCGAGAGTTATCACAAAGCCCACCCCCGCGCTTGATCGGAGCCGAGAGTATGAAAATTCACGCCTTCTCCCAGCTGATTTGTCTGTGTTGTGCAGGCACTTTGCTGTACGCAGCCTTGCCGACAGCTACCCAGGCGCAGGAAGTGGAATGGCGGCTGGACTACGGCAAGGCCCGCCAGGAAGCCGTTGAAAAGAATCGTCCGCTGGTCATTGACGTGGGCACGGAACACTGTTACTTTTGTAAACAGCTCGACCTGCGCACCTTTAAAGATCCAGCCGTCGTCGCCTTGCTCAACGAGCGCTGTATTCCCCTTAAGATCGACGCCGACCAGCATCCGAGATTGGCGGAGGCGCTGCGGGTGGAGTATTATCCGACACTGGTTTTCGCCACTGCCGAGGGCAAAATTCTCGGTTATCAGCAAGGTTTCATCGAAGCGGGGGCACTGCACGAGCGCTTGACCAAACTGTTCTTCACGTCGGCGACCGCCGGCGGTGGCGTGCCGAACCCCAGCCACGACATCGACGAAGCCAAGCATGCCATGGCTGTAGGCGATTATCCACGGGCCATTGCCCTGCTCAAGCCGATCGCTGAAACCGCCAAGGATGCCGCTGTACAGAAGCAGGCGCGGCAGATCTTGCAAGATCTGGAACAGCAGGCGGCCGGTCGCTGCGCCGAAGCTAAGCAGCTCGCCGAGAGCGGCAAGGTGCCCCAGGCCGTCGAGACGGTTACGGAACTGGTGCGTGTCTACCCCGGCACCAAAGCGGCGCGAGAGGGCGGCCAATTGTTGGTGACACTGGCTAGCCGGGTCGTGCCGCACGAGAACTCACGCAGCCATGTTGCCCGCGAATTACTCGAGCAGGCACGCGAGGATTATCAACGCCGTCAATATCTCTCTTGCCTGGACAGCTGTGAGAACCTGATCGCCAATTACTCTGATCTGAACGAATCAGCCGAAGCAAGCAAGTTGGCGGCCGAGATCAAGTCCAATCCGGAATACACCAAGCAAGCCTGCGAGCAGATGGGAGAACGCTTGACTACGCTATATCTATCGTTGGCCGAAACCTGGCTCAAAAAAGGTCAGCCGCAGCAAGCTATTTTCTACCTCGAACGTATCATTCAGACCTTTCCCAACACGCGCAACGCCGACATCGCCCAGGTGCGTCTGGCCCAGATTCAAGGCCCCGGCCGTATGCCGGAAGCGAAGAAGTGATTGGTTACCAGCCCCGCCAAGGATGCTTTGGTCCTTGCGAACCCTTATCATTCCTCTGGCAAGGCGGCGAGACGCTCAGCGATGTCGCCCAGAATATCACGGTCGCTTGCCGGACGCTGCGGACTTTGCGGATGTGTGTTGTCGCAATGGATCCAGCCGCGTAGCTTGAGGAACTGTGCCGCGCTGTGTTTGTACGCGGGCACCGGCGGGCGAAAGGCGAAAAAACCGAGATATTGCAACAAGTCGTTCAGTTCGTAAAAAGCCGCCTCGCCCGCTGCCCACAGAGCGTCGCGCCGGGCGAACAGATCTGGGGCAAATGTGCTCAACCCCAATAAGTAATCGCTGCCGTACATAATCATGTCGATAGCGAGATCGTTGCCGGTCAACACCAAGAAATCCGGCCGGCGCTGATCGCGGAGCATCAGCCGCTGCCATTCGAGGATACGGCTCAGCGAGGAATGTTTGGCCCCAATGCAAGCGGGGATATCGAGCAGGCCGGCGTAGGTTTCGAGATCGTAAATCTTGCCAAAGGGTGCGAACGCCTGCCCTAGTTCAAAAGCGAGATAACGTGGGCAATCTCGTCCCAGGGCGCGATACGCCTCGAGCAAGCGATCGGGCGGTTGCGCAATGAGACCGTGCGATTGGAAAAGAATCGGCAAACCACCGTACTCCTGGATTGCATCGATGGCCCGGCGATAGGCGTCGAGATCGAGAGCATCGCCGGGGCGATCGGCGACAAAGGCGCCCGCCACGAATGTACTGCCGCCGAGCGTGTCCCGGGTCTCGGCGAGGACCCGGCGGCGTGTAGCGTTGTCGAGAAGATGAACGTAGCCGGTATCCATGTTGACGGCCGGCGTCAGCCCCGCTGCGGCTGTGCGCGCAACATGAGTGCGAAAGCCGGCCCAATCCACATCGCCGCTTTCCTTAAAAGGCAAGAGGACGGCAGACATGCCTGCAGGTTTACGTCGTGGGCGCAACAAGGAAGAGACGTTCCCAACAATTGCGGACATGCAACATCCTTGATAAAAGGAGCAGCAATGAAAGTTGTCCCTATCGTAGCTACTGCGCCAAGGAACAACAAGAGGCAACAATAGCCTCAATTGTACGGTCGGCATCACGCCGGCGTGATGCCAGGCTGCTCGGCCCTTGTGGACGGCACTCCGGTTGTCATTTTTTGTTAAGGGCTAGCGGACATTTCCCTCCTCACCGGGGGAGGAGGGAAATGTCCGCTAGCCCTTATGCTTTCGGCTTACCAGGTGCGGCGCGTTTTTCCCCTTCTCCTGTTTTCCTCCGTCTATCCATCGCTCTGTAGCCAGCGCCGCCGCGCGATTTGTCTGAATCTTGCCCCGCAAGTAGACGATAACGGAATAGGGAAGGACGGAGTGAGCAACCGAACAGGTAGTGCTGTCCTCCGCCCCGGAAAATTCGGAAAAACCCGTCATAGTCGGGGTAACGATTCCATGTCTGGAAGGCCCCGTGGGTTGATTCGTTCAAATCTCAACCTTTAAGATGACCTGCCGTCGTGGCGCGGCGACCCGCACAAATCCCACGGCGTCAGGAGTGAGGTTCCGATGTACCGACACATGCCAACTTGCCCGCAAAGACCCTTCTCGCGCAACCGCCTGGACTGGCTGTTTAATCCGCCGCCAGCAGAGGCAGAGACTGAAGAATTCCGCCATGATCTGGTGGCGCGCATCCGCCGTCAGATAGCTGACGGCGTCTATGAGACGCCAGAGAAATGGCAAGCCGCCCTGGAACGCTTGGCCGAGGAGTTGCAGTAAGCTGAAAACAGGCGAGCGGGCGTGCGCCCCCGAAAGTTACCGAAGGGTTCACATCCCCGCTCGCCTGGTCTCTATGCGACACATCCATCTCTGTTTATAATGCCAATCGAGAATCATTCTTGATTTCGGAAACAGAGGAGAAGGATCGTGGAATTGCCAGCCGTCACTGTATCCCAGAGTCCCGAAGCCAAGTTCCGCGAGTACCTGGCCAGCCGTCCACGTCCGCAACGCTTCACCGACCAACAGCGCGACATGGTGCGATTCATTTTCAGCCAGCACCATCACTTCGACGCCGAACAGCTTATCGACGACATGAAACGGGCCGGTTTCCAGGTCAGCCGGGCCACGGTATATCGCACGCTGAACAAGCTCGTCGATGCTGGCTTGCTGCGCCGCCTGGAATTGGGGCCGCGTATGTACTACGAACACGATTACGGCTACCCCCAACACGAGCACTTGCACTGCGAACAGTGCGGCAAAATGATCGAATTTCAGAGTCCTGCCATCGAGGCGACGCTGCGCGAGGTTTGTCGGCAGCATCAGTTCCACGCCAACGGCCATACCTTCATCATTCGCGGCACCTGCGCCGAATGCAATCGCGCCCGCATGACCAAACGCCGCCTCGATCTCGTATAGTAACTCCACAGCGCAAGCGAGGACGGCCCTGGCTTGCGCTTCGGGCTGGTATGATTTCCCGAACGGGAGGGCTTTTCTGATGACGAGATCACGAGTGAACCGACGGAATTTCCTGAAAACGACAGCGGCGGGTGCTTCGGCATTGGCGTTGACGGCCGCGTCGTATGCCAAAGTCCACAAGATCAACGAACGCATTGGCGTGGCGTTTTTGGGCGTGGGCGGCCGCTGCCAGATCCACTTGGCCATCATCAACCGCCTGGCCAAAGAAAACAAAGGCGTGCAGCCGGTCGCCGTCTGTGATGTCTGGGATGGTAACAAGCAAGTCGGCCGCGGCCTGTATCCCTCGGCGGAAAAAGTCGGTCTGTCCGCCGACGACACGAAACACGTCACCAAGGATTATCGGCGTCTACTGGACTTGCCAGAGGTTGATGTGGTGTGCGTGGCCACACCCGATCACTGGCACGCCAAGATGTGCATCGACGCTGCCGCCGCTGGCAAAGACGTTTACTGCGAGAAGCCGATGACCAAGACCATCGCCGAGGCGCATGCTGTTGTCGATGCCATGAAGAAGTACAACCGCGTCATGACGGTGGGCGTGCAGTCGATGGCCGATCCGCGCTGGCGCATGGCCAATGAGTTGATCCGCGCCGGCAAGATCGGCCACGTTGCCCAGGCGCAGACCAGTTATTATCGCAACTCCGATGTCGGCCAATGGCGTTACTACAAGCTGACACGCGACATGAATCCCAAGACCATCGATTGGGACATGTTCCTCGGCCACGCCTTCCAGATCAAGGGGCTTGACGTTCCCCTGGGGCCGAAAATGCCGTTCGATCGAGCGGTGTATGGTCAGTGGCGCTGCTATTGGCCGTTCGGCGGCGGCATGTTTACCGATCTGTTCGTCCATCAGACGACGCACATGATCGCCGCTATGGGCGTGCGCTATCCCAAGCGGGTTGTCGGCGCCGGCGGTATTTACCTGGAATATGACGGTCGCGACGTGCCGGACGTGGCCACGGTAGTGGCCGATTACGATGAGGGTTGCCAACTGACGATTACCGCCACCATGATTGCCAGCTATCCCGTTGAGGAAGTGATCCGCGGCCACTTGGCGACGATCAAGTTCCTCAAGGACGGCTTCGAGATCATCGGCGACAATCCCAAGGGCGGCGCCGGCATCCCAGCCCGTCTGGAGCAAACGATCAAAGGCGAATACGTCGATGCCCATCCGCCGCGCTGGACCAAAGAATGGCATCACGCCGACACACAGGCGCTGTGGGAAAATTTCCTCAAGTGCGTTCGCGATCGCCAGCAGGAGACGCTGAGTACGCCGGAGCTGGGAGCGGCAGCCTTCACGACGGTGGCGATGGGCGTACAGAGTTATCGCCAAGGTAAAGTGCTGTTCTGGGACAACGAACAGCGCAAGCCGATCGAGGCCGATGCCAGCTGGGCGGCGGCCTGGGAGAAGCGTAGCAAGGAGCGCGGCAAACCCAATCAAATTGCAGGGTGGAAGGCTGGCGACACCGGCAGCTTGCTACACCCGCCGGCGTATCAGAAGCTCGCCGGCCCCTGGATCGATGGCAAGGATCCTGCGGACACAAGTGCCGGTTAGCGATAACAAGCCCGCGAACAAAACGTCCGCGGGCCTCTTTCCTGTTGCCAAGCTCTGCCTGGGAACGCGCCCGGTTCTTTCTCGTTCCCAGGCAGAGCTTAGAGCTAGCGGACCAAACCTCCTCTCGTAAGAGAGGGCTGAGGTAGGGGGTGTCAAGACAATTAAGCCAAGAAGCTGTGTCTCCCCACCCCAGCCCTCCCCCCCAAGGGGGAGGGAAAAGACCACCAACCCTCCCCCACAAGGAGGGAGGGAGAAAAACCTATAGCCGCTACACCTACTTGCAATGCGCTTCAACCCTTAAAAACGGAAAGAGGATTGCTGCATTGTAGAGCAGACCCCTACCTGTTCTTTCATCTGGGCACAACATTCAGCGTGTAATGCGCCTCGGCAGGATGGAAATCGCCGCCGCCGGGGGCAAGGTTCTTGAGGCGCAATTCATACACGAATCGCGGACGCATCTCGGCGAGAGTCAGTATCACGCGGCGCGCATCGCTGGAAACAGCCACCCCTGTTATTTTCTCTGTGCGGCGGTCCCGATCGGGGGCACCATAGGCCGACGTCGGTTCACGGCGATAGGACTGGATCGTGTAGCTCGCGATGCGTCCGGCCAAGTCGCGATCAATGGGACGGAAGAAATCGATCTGGAAACCGTCATGGGTGGCCCGGACCTCGGCGATGCCGCAGGGCAGCTTGTCGGGCTGGATCGGCACGCGGACAATCTCGCCGACGTTGGCGCCGGCGCCCCAGCCGCTGTCGCGGATGCTGCCGATGTACAACTCGCCGCGCGGCGACACAGCACAGACCAGCGGGCCAAGAAACCCGCGCTGGGGATCGCTTGGTGGAATGCTGAACGGATAGGCCGCGCCTTGGAAAGTAGCGCCGACACGCTGAAGTGTCATGCGGATTAGCCGGCGCGTGTCGTATTCGCAGCCGATCAGATGGCCTTCGAGTGGACCGAAGAGGTCGCGGCCAAGTCTGCTTTGCAGTTCCTTGGGTGTGTACAGGAAGCAGATGCCGTTGACGCTGCGCGTCCACGGATGAGGAATGTTGATGGCGGAAGGCGTACGTGGCGGGGTCGGTTTGCCCCGGTCGAGGAAGTTGATGAAACCGAAATAAGCCCCTGCCCGGACGTGGTTCAGTTCGTTGAATGGTTTGTAGTTACCTTGGTTGTCGGTGACGAACAACTCGCCAGCATGATCGAGCGCCAGGCCCATCGGGAAACGATGGCCAGCGGAGATCGGCGTCAGAGTGAACAAATGCGGATCATCAAAGGTGGGTTTGCGTGGCGTCAGACGCAGGATATGGCCGTGAAAACGAGCGGCGGCGGGCGAGCGCTTATCTTGCTGGCAGGGAATACCGAGGAAGTATTCGCCATGCTCGTTTTGTGGCAGCCCCACAGCCCAATCGTGATAATCGGAGCTGTAGCCCCAGCCGGAAGCAATGGCGTCGATGCGGCGCACTCTCTCGTTTCCACGCTCTGCATGGGGACGCATAGTAAGACGAAGGAGAGCGTATTTGGCGCTAATATCGACGTGATCGCCCTCGGCATGGACGCCGTAGGGGGCCGGCAAGCCGTCAGCGAGGAGATTTAAGCAGTCCTCGCTGCCGTCGCCGTCTGTGTCGCTGGCCTCGAAAACTTGCCCCTTCAGCGAACAAAAGATCAAGCGTCCATCGGGCCGCCAGCACAGGCCGGTCGGCATAATGTCAGGCGGCAGAGGGAGACGCACGCCGGTGAGGCCAGGTGCGACCTCTACCGGCTCGCCCTTGCGAGCAACGGTTGGCGGCTGCGGTGCTTCAGGGAAGTGATCGATTGGAATATCAGACTCATAGTGTAGCACAATACGGAGGGCGCCCTTATCGTTGGGAGACAAAAGCAGGCTTTGCCTATCTTCCGGGAACTTTTCATCGACGGGTTCGGCCAGAACAATACGGCTGGCGAAACGATCGCCGAGGCAGATGGTGCGGCCATCCCTTGGCCGGCTCGTCTTGACCGCTCGCTCCGCGCTCAAGAGATGCAGCCGCACTTTCGCTCCGGCAGGAACGCCTTCCAGTGCCAGCTCCTGCGTGAACCCCGCTGCTGAAGGGACCCACTTGCGGCGAACATGGATAAGGCTTCCATCCTCGTTTTTCAGGCGATAATACAGGCAAACGCTCGTCCCTTCGGTTTGCCACGCATCTGCCTCGGTAAGGAACTGGCCCAGCGGGCGCGCCGGCAAATCGCGGCCCGCGATGTTCAACGACAGGTCCGGCTGCATCAATGCGGTATCGAGGACCACGGCGCCGGCCGGTTCCCAGAACCAGGATTTGCCGCGTGTGTGTTGCCATGCCACATCGCCGACGCTCCACTGTGCCAGAGCGCCGATTTCCAGGTCGAAGAGAACGTTGTGCCGGTTCGTCAAGCCGGTGAGAAACGGCTTGATACGTCTCTGCTTGCCCTTTTCGAGGAGATCCGTCAGAACGATCGGCTCGGCACTGTGCTGATTTCCGGAGTGACGGAGTATGCGGATCGGATTAGGCAACGGCGGCTCAAAGCCAGGCAGGTTGAGGACGTGCCAGACGGCCTGGAGCTGTTCGTCGAGCTTGCCATCAAGCACGCCGGCCACGGGAATTTGCACCGACGGCATCTCCATGCGCGGCACGATCCGCGCCGGGTTACGCACCCAACGATCGAACCACGGCCAGCGGATGCGCCGCTCCAGGCCCAAGAGAGCCGGACCGCGAGCGCCCGGCGAATCGTTGGCCGGCTGAACGTGGCCAACAGTGTGGCAGCTGATACAGCCGAAACCCTCGCTGGAAACGAGCCGGCTGCCGGCGAGCGTGTAACGTGCACGCTGTGCCCGATCGACAACAGGAGAAGCATTCGCCCCATGCGCTGGAACGCGGTCGGTATCGATAAGGTGATGCACGAGTACTTGCAAGTCGTCGTCGCCGATCGGAAAGCGCGGCATACGGACACGGAGATAAGGGCGATGTGGTTCACCGCGGCGGGTGATGGATTCAATGAGGGCCGAATCGGTGAGTTTGTCGCCAACGCTGTTGAGGGCCGGCGGGGTCATGGCCGGTACTTGCGGCGCCAGATCGGGATAGCGCTTGCTGATGGCAGCGAGCTTGTCGGCCAAGAGCGGCGGCAAAAGCGAGATGGCCTCGCGCGCCCCTTCACGCGCATGGCAGGCGAGGCAGTTGTATTCCGCCAGCAAGAACAAGCCCTCGTGCGGACGGGAGCGAGCCGCCGTATAGTAGCAGCGAAGGGCACGAGCATCCTCCTTGCTCAAGTGATAGCCGGGACGATGTTTTGTCGCATCCGGAAAATTCACACAAGAGCGATCCCAATTGCTATGCTCGTGGAGGCGCGGCGCGGAGCGGCTTGCTGTATTCTTCCCCTTTCCTTTCTCATTTGGGAGGGGGAAAGGAGGGGCGGGCAACCGATGACAGGCAGCGCAGCCGAACTGCTCAGCAAGTTTACGTCCCTCGGCCTGCTGGGGCGAGCGGCCGGCAGACGCCGGCTGGTCGCCACTTGTCTTCTGCTCGGCAAGAAACCGGGCGAGAGAAGTGCGTTCCTTGTTCGATAGCTGGAAGACCGGCATACGATGATCGCGGTTCAGCCGGGCCGGTTCGGCAAGCCAGACAGGGAAAAAGTCGGGCGGCCGTTTATCAGCGATGTGCGTCAGGTCGCCGCCCCCCAGCCAGCCGCTGGCGCCGAGATCGCGCCAGCTATGACAGGCCAAGCAACCGAGCGATACGAATAAGCGTTCGCCGTCGCTTATGCTTCCGGCTCGTTGAGAAGGTCTGGATGGGCGCTCGGTATCGCGCTGGGATTCGCGCGGCATCAACAGCCAATCGGCGAGCGCTTCCGCCTGCGTCGTGGACAAACCGAGGGCCGGCATCCGCCGCGGCGAGCGCTCATCGCCGCCGGGTTCGTTATCCGTCAACCAACGTACCAGCCAGGCGCGGGAGAGATTACCGCTAAGATGATCCAGTGCCGGGGCTGGTGAAGACGGCCGATCCTCGCCGTGGCAGCGGCCACAGCGCAGTACGCGCGCCAGCAAGCGGCCGCGCTCAAAAGCACGCTCGACGGATTGCTGCCGTGGATGATAAAGAAAACGCGCCGGGACTGGTTCCAGTCTGAAATCTGGCCCGGACCACAAGAGCATCAAACGAGCATCCTTCTCTGTCTGCCCAAAAGACATTTCAAGAGTGTGATAATCGGCAGTCAGTGAAATTACTGGCGACGACGCCCAGCTATTGCGCACAATCTGCCGTGCGATGGCCACGCGGCCCGCGATTTTCAGCTCCACCTCGCCGCGGCCGAAGACGAAGAATCGGTAGTCGCCGCGCGATGTCGTAAGCAGGTGCCCATGCCAGACAGCGCGAAATTCGCCCCCTATCAGACGCGGATCGGGAGGTGACTCACCCCACGGGAATGCCAGCTGATAATCGAGTCGCTTTGCGGTATGTCCATTGGCATCACGATAATCGGCAACCAAGCCGGGAAGAAAAGGCTCGTCTTCGTCTGCCCCTTCCTGAGCGTGGCCCAGCATCGGCAGGTCCATAATCCAGATACAAGCCAGTATCAGCGGCAAGAGAAAATGGCGCAGCGAATCGGACATTGGTATATCCTTCGGCTCGGGGGCGGGCGTCTTTCCTTAGTTTATCGCTCCGTCCCGCTCGCGATGGAGAAGGGTGTGTGTTTTTCCTGGAAGGACGGCATGGGGACAAAGTGCGGCAATTGCTGGCCAATCCTTGTCGCACCGATGGTTATATCCTGCTGCGAACACGGTTTAATGGCCGCGGCTCGGACGATGAGCCGCTTCCACACACTTGCCCAGCTCTTCCAGTAACTCCTGCTGCACGGCAAGATAATCCGCCGTGGCCGACCAGGCCGTCACGGCCAGCGTTCGTTTGTCTTGTGTCCATTCCTGTACGTAGATGCGCGGCGGCGGCTCCTTGTGAATGCGTGCGTCGGCTTGCAAGCGGCCCAAGAGCGCTGCCTTGACTGTGTCGAGATCATCGCCCGCGCCGATTGACAGCGTCCACTGCACGCATCGCGCCGGCAGATAGGTGTTGTTGCGCACCGGGCCGGTGGTCAGCAAGGTATTGGGTACGGTGATGCGTTGATTGTCGAACGTTTCAATAACGATGTGAAAAGGCAGCATCTCGCTGACCCGGCCGCGCACGTCGCCGACTTCGATGAAATCACCGACGCGCACCGTGCGGAATGCCAGAACCATCAAGCCGGAAGCGAAGTTGGCCAGCGAACCTTGCAACGACAGCACCACTGCCAATCCCGCCGTTCCCAGCAGCGTCAAGAGCGAGGTTGTCTCCAGGCCGAACTGCTGGAGCACGGCAACCAACACAAACAACAAAATGGCCGTGCGTACGGAATGGACGAGGAACGAGGCCAGAGATACATCAAGCCGGCTGCGTGCCAGCACACGGCGCAGGGGTCCGACCAGGAGACGAGTGGCAATCCAGCCCAGGAACAGGATCAGCACTGCCCCGGCCAGTTTCAGGGAATAGTTACGCACCCATGCAGGAAGATAATCCCAATCGAACATATATTGCATTGCTAGCTGGTTCCGCTGCTTATTCGATGCGGCGCACCCAGACACGATTGCTGTGAAACGTACTTTGCCCGGCCATGTCGGCCAGCGCGTCGGGGGTCGTCCAATTGACGTTGGTCCCGCCATCGAGCTTGGCCCAGCGTCCCTTAGGCGAAACGACGACTCCCGGCCGGACCGCTGTGGTGACGACGGCTCGCAAACGGCAACCGCCGCGGCCGTTGTATACGACGACGCGATCGCCGTCGTGGATGCCGCGCCGCGCCGCATCGTCGGGATGGATCTCGATGAACGGCGTTCCGGCATTTTTCCGCAATCCCGATTGATTGGCCAGGCTGCTGCTGACAAAATGGTGCGCGGCCGGTGTCAAAAGTTGCAGCGCCTCGGCTATTTCGCGGTCCACTGCCGGGGTGTTGACACACTCCGTTCGCCCTCCATCGCCGTCATCCTCATCGTCACGGAAGCGGCCGGGAAGAGGATCGATGCCTTTGTCGGCCAACTTCTGCGAGAACAATTCGACTTTGCCGCTGGGAGTCGGGAAATGACCGTCGGCAAAAGGCGTTGCATCCTCAAGCGGGACCGACGCCGCGCCCTCGGATTTCAGCTGTGCCAACGTGATGCCGCGCAGGGCCGGCGATTTTTCCAGCACCTCCGCGATCACCTCATCGGCGCTCTGGTGCAACCACGGTTCTTCGAAGCCGAGCGCCGTAGCGAGCAGCCTCATAACCTCCCAATTGCTCTTGCATTCGCCACGCGGCGGAATGGCCGGATGATTGTAGGTCAGCAAAGTCGTGCCGTAGCCTCTGTGCAGATCTGTCTGTTCCAGCTGGGATGTGGCTGGCAGCACAATGTCGGCATAATCGGCAGTGTCGGTGAGGAACAATTCGTGAACGACAGTGAACAGATCGGGCCGAAGCATCCCCTCGATGATGCGTCCTGCATTGGGACTGGAAGCCACGGGATTGGCGGCGAAGACGTACAACGCGCGGAGGGGTGGATTTTGGGCCTCGCCGAGCAGGGCCGCACCGAGGCGATTCATGTTGATGCTGCGCCCCGGCGGTGGGCAGTCGCGCCAGTGGTTGACAGCCTCGCTATCCCATTTGCCGTAATCGCTGGTGCTGTATGCCAGGCCGCCGCCGCGGACGCCATATTGCCCGGTCAGGGCCGGCAAGGCGCAGATGGCCCGCACGTTCTGTCCGCCGTTGCGATTGCGATTGATGCCATCGGCGATTTTGATCAGGGCGGGCCGCTGCGTACCGTAAAGCCGGGCCAGCCGGAGGATGTCTTCCTCCGGTAGCCCAGTGATGGCGGCGGCACGATGCGGCGAATAGTCGGCCAGTCGTTGGCGCAAGAGCGGCCAACCGACAGTGTGTTCGTGCAGCCATGCCTCGTTGTGCATCCCCTCAGAAACGAGGACGTGTGCCACCCCCAGTGCCAATACTCCATCCGTGCCAGGACGCGGAGCAATGTGCCAGTCGGCCCCTGCCGCCGTTTGCGTGCGGTGAGGATCGATGACAACAACTTGACAGCCAGCGTGCTGAGCTTGCCGCAGAAACGGCATGAAGTGCGGCGCCGTGCTGACGGGGTTGTGGCCCCAAATAAGCACGAGTTTGCTATGGAGCACATCGCTGTACGGCGGGGACCAGATTTGGCCGAGCGTGGCCCGGACCGCCATAAAGGCAGCGGCGCAACAGATGGTGCGCTCCATCCGGCTGGCGCCCAGACGATTCCAGAGCCGGGTGCTCGATACGGTCATCTGTACCAGGCCGAGCGTACCGCTGTAAAAATAAGGCAGAATCGCTTCCGGGCCGGACTCGGCGATGATTGTCTTCCAGCGCGTGGCAATCTCGGCGAGGGCTTCCTCCCAGCGGATGCGCTGCCATTGCCCGCCGCCCTTGGGGCCGACGCGCCGCAGTGGGTACATCAAGCGATCGGGATGGTAGACGTGATTCAGATAGGGCCGGACTTTAGCGCACAACCAACCGCGCGTAACGGGATTATCGGGATCACCGCGGATGGAGACGGCCTCGCCGTCTTGCACTTCTGTGACAAGACCACAGGTATCGGGACAATCGTGTGGGCAAGCCCCGCGAATGCGCAACCGCTCCATGTCGAATGCTATCTCCTGAAGAGGCACAAAGGTATCTTCCCTATCCAACCCGGCTCGCCTCGCTGCGTCAAGGTCGATTGAGATAGCAGGTGTGCCGCTCGCCAAAAGGGCGTCACTCCGCTTGCCAAAATCCAGCGGCAGACCTCGAGCCTCAGGGTATGCCTCGGGGACCGATCAGAGAAGCGATAATACCCACCAACAAATCATCGCCACAACGGCCGTGCCGGGGATGGTCAAGATCCAGGCCCAGACGACGCGGCCGGCCACGCCCCAGCGCACGGCGCTGAGGCGCTTGAGCGAGCCGACGCCGACAATGGCGCCAGTGATGGTGTGGGTGGTGCTGACCGGTACGCCGCCAAAGACGGTCAGGGCCAAAGTTGCCGCAGCTCCGGTTTCGGCGCAGAAGCCGTCCACCGGACGCAAGCGGATGATGCGCTGACCCATCGTCTTGACGATGCGCCAGCCGCCGCACAGCGTCCCCAGGCCCATAGCGATGTGACAGGCCAGCACGACCTCTGTCGGCACTTCCTTCGGCGCGTCGAATTTCCCGTCTTGACTGGCGGCGATTAACAATACAAAAATGATCCCCATTGTCTTTTGTGCATCATTGCCGCCGTGGCCGAGACTGTACAGCGACGCCGATAATAGTTGGCCGCGGCGAAAGAGCTTGTCCACCCGCCGCGGCGCGGACTGGCGGAACAGCCAGGCCACGGCCACAGCGATGACCAGGCCCGTTATCATGCCAATCAAAGGCGCCAGCACGATGAACACCACGGTTTTGCCAATACCCTCCCATTTCAGGGCGTCCCAGCCGGCATGTACCCAGGCGGCGCCGACCAGGCCGCCGATCAACGCATGAGAGGAACTGGTTGGCAGGCCCCAATACCAGGTGAGAATGTCCCAAAAACAGGCAGCCAACAGGGTCTCGGCAATGATCTGATTATTGACATATTTCGGATCGATAATACCCTTGCCCATGGTCGCCGCCACATGCAGATGGAACAGCAGGAAGGCAACGAAGTTGAAGAAAGCCGCCCAGATCACAGCCATTTGTGGCGACAGCACGCGCGTGGAAACCACCGTGGCCACCGAGTTGGCCGCGTCGTGGAAACCATTCAAAAAATCAAATGCCAGAGCCAAGGTGATCAGCAGCCAGACAGTAGTGCTGAGCTGACCCCAGGGCACTGTGCCGAAATTATCGGCGGCGGTCTGGAAAAAATGCATGTCAGCTCCCCTTGACGACAACTTCCGAGATAATCATGGCCAAGTCTTTACAGGCGTCAATGGTCTCTTCCAGCCAGCCATACAGCTCGCGCCATTTGATGAGCAACAGAATGTCCGGTGGATTGGCAAAGAGGACGCTGTCGGTCTCGCGATAAATGCGGTCGCCTTCGTTCTCCAGCCGGCCAATCTCGCGCAGGCGCGTCTGGATGCCTTCTACGTCCCTCATGTCGCGGCACAGGCGCAACGCCTCAGCAAGATGGCTGCAACATTCGTGGATGATGCGGGCCATGGCCTCGGCGGCCGGCGTCGGTTTTTCAATACGGAAGGCGACGAAGCGATGGGCTGTCTCTTCCATGTTGTCCAAAATGTCATCCAGCCGCGTCGCCAGGGTGTGAATATCCTCGCGGTCAATCGGTGTGATGAAAGTTCGGTCCAAGGCCGTGATGATGCGCTCGACTACCTTATCGCAGGCATGCTCTTCTTCCTTCAACTCGTTGCTGCGCTCGGGCAAGCGATCGAACTTGGTGACCATGTCGAGAAACCTTTGTGCCGCCCGGTTGAGCACGGCCAACGCCTCATCGAACATGTCAAAGAATTTTTCTTCGCGCGGAATCAAACTAAATCGCATCCGTCGCTCCTCTTCTGGCAAGAAACTCGCTCTGGCTCCGACTTTACCCAAACCGAGAAGCTCGGCCACGTTTTTTTACAGAAAATAGGTCATCCGCGGCGGGACTTTGGAGCAATATTCGTCAAACTTTCACATTTTTGTAAATTGACCGGGTGAGCCTTCGTCCCCAAAATTAGGTTCCTTGTATGACCCACGCATGGCATGACGTGACCCCCGGCGAGCACTTGCCCAGCGAATTCACCGCCATCATCGAAATCCCGATGGGTTCCAGTGTCAAATACGAACTGGACAAGGAAACCGGCATGTTGCGGATGGACCGCATCCTTTATTCGGCGGTGTATTACCCGGCCAACTATGGCTTCATTCCGCAGACCTTGGCCGAAGACGACGATCCCTTGGACGTGCTGGTCCTCTGTCAGGAGGCGGTGGCGCCGTTGACGCTGGTGACAGCCCGATCCATCGGACTGATGACGATGATCGACAGCGGCAAGAAGGACCACAAGATTTTGGCCGTGGCCGTCAATGATCCAGAATACGCCGGTTTTCACGATGCCGCCGAGTTGCCGGCCCATCGTTTGACCATGCTGCGTCGCTTCTTCCAGGATTACAAGACACTGGAGGGCAAAGCCGTCGAGGTGGATGAGATCGAGCCGATGTCGGCGACACTGCCGATCATCGAGGAAGCATTGGCCCGCTACAGTGCCCAGCGCCGCCGCGGCTTCCGCGCCTTCGGCAAATCAGGCAGCAAAGGGCACTAAACCAACCGTCCCCCGCGCTCGCAAGGGCATCCCTTGCGAGCGCGGGGGACTTAAAATTAGTGTTGGTGGCCTAACTCCCTCCTCCCTTGTGGAGGAGAGCAGGGATGGGAAGGAAAGGGCAAGTGTACCAAGGAGTTCCGTCCCCCTTACCCGACCTTCCCC
>Ga0070737_10000746_pt1 | contig 60113 bp, 54 predicted proteins | sample Coa_R1_10_FD_66438 | JGI IMG/M metagenome (GOLD analysis project Ga0070737, IMG submission 66438) | Surface soil microbial communities from Centralia Pennsylvania, which are recovering from an underground coalmine fire - Coalmine... | ecosystem: Environmental > Terrestrial > Soil > Unclassified... | reverse complement strand
GGGGTTCCGAGGGCAGGCCGCCGGGCGGGCTCTGGGCCGGCCCCACCGGGCAGCCCGAGCCGTTGGCCATCTGCTGGGCGATGTCGTTGGACCCGGTGAACACCGACTGGCCCGACCCGGCGTCGAAGGCCTGCTCGAACTGCTCGACGCCGCCCTCGAGCGGGGTGAACAGCTGGCACTGGGGGCCGCCGGCGGCGGTCCCCGAGGCGGTGGGCGTCGTGGGGCTGCTGGCGCCGGCGAGGGCGGTGCCAAGCGGTGCGAGGACCAGGGCCGTGGTGGCGGCGGCGGTGCCGGCAAGTCGTCTGGCCAGGATCGGGGCGCGGCGCAGCATGTGGAGGCTCCTCCCGTGGTGTCGAACGGACGTCGACGTGCAACGAGCGCGGTGGCTTCCCGCCATCACCCGACACGACCAGCTGGACACGCCATGTATTCGCGCGTTTTGCGCGAAGGAACGTGGTTCTGGTCGCAGGGGACGGGAAACGGGCTCGCCGTCCCGGTACCGCGCGGGATCGGGCGGCCGGAGGTGCCGGCCAAGTTCCGACAAGCCAAGTTCCGACAAGAGGACGATCCCGATACCGGCCAGCGGGGCTAGCATCGAGGCACAGCTGGGCAGTGTCGGCACGCCGCTGGCGTGCAACGCCGGCAGTGGGGCACGCCACCGGCGTGGCACGGCCCCGGCTGGCAGGTCGTCGGCCCGCTACGGTCGGGGGCGGTCCGTTGCCGGGTCGGCGGTGGTGGGGGATCCGGCGCCAGCCCGGGACCTGGCCGGCACGTGTCGTCGTGGGGATTGGGGGGCACATGCGGACGCACAGCGCATGGCGAGAGGCTTGGTACCGGCACACCAGGCGGGCCTGGTCGTGGCTGGGGCTCAACCTGGGAAAGCGCGCCGGCACGGTGGCGGTGGTGGGGGTGGCACTGACACTCGCCCTGGGCCTGGGCATGACGAAGCTGCGCTTTGTGACCTCCAACGCCAGCTACCTCAACGCCACCGACCAGTCCCAGCTCGAGAACGAGGCGTACCAGCGGCTGTTCGGCGGTGACCCCATCGTCACCATGTGGGCGATGCGGCCGGGGACCACCGTCGACCAGCTGTTCACGCCGGCCAACGTGGCCGAGATGGAGCGCGTGGAGCACCAGCTCGCACGTGACCGGGACGTCTTCAGCGTGGTGGGTCCCAACGACGCGGTGGCATTGGCCAACACGCTGGTCACTCCCTTCGACGACCAACCGACGCACTCGCTCGCGGCAGCACTGCTGCTGTCCGCCTACCAGCGCGCCCCCGCGACCGACCAGGCTGCCCGGTTCTCCGCCATGGCCGCCGAGTTGGCCGCGTTCGAGCGCTTCACCCCCGCCCAGCGCGTCCTGGCCAACCCGCAGTGGGTCCACTTCCTAATCCACGACGACAGCGGGCACATCCGCACCTCCCTGCTGACCTTCCTCCCCAATGACACCCACGCCGAGATGATCGTCGCCTTGCGGGGCGATCTCACCATCGACCAGGAGGCTGCCGCCGCCCGCAGGGTGCTGCGCATCGTCGACACCGCGCACTACGAGAACGCCACCACCGTCACGACCGGCGTGCCGGACCTGCTCAACACGATCAACCAGTACCTGAAGCACGGCATGCTCACCTTGACGCTGATCGCGGCGGCGGTCATGGTGGCGATCCTGCTCCTGGCGTTCAACGTTCGGTGGCGCCTGCTGGCTTTCGGGGTGGTGGCCATCGGGTTGACGTGGGCCTTCGGTCTGGTGGGGTACCTCGGGATCCCGCTCAGTCTGGGGAGCATCGCGGCCTTGCCCACGCTGCTGGGCGTGGGCATCGACTACGCCATCCAGATGCACTCGCGCGTGGAGGAGGAGGTGATCCTCGACCGCGCCGCCCACCCGATCCAGGCCACGGCGCGCAACCTCGGTCCGGCGCTGTTGGTGGTGACCTTCGACGCTGTGTTCGCGTTCGCCGCGCTGTGGTTCGCCAAGGTGCCGATGATCCGCGACTTCGGGTCGCTGCTCGTGGTGGGCATCGTGGCGGTGTGCGTGTTCAGCATCGTGGGGCCCCTGGCCTTCCTCGGGATCCGCGAGTTCAAGTCGCCCACGGCCGGCACGGACTTCCGTACCGGCAGGCTGAGCCGGTTGGTCGTGTGGCTGGGCAAGCTGCCAGCGCCGGCTGCCGTGCCGCTGGCGGCGTGCAGCGTGGCGGTCTTCCTGGCCGGCATCGCGGTGGAGGGTCACCTCACCATGCAGACCGACCCGATCCAGTGGGTGAACCCGGCGTCGCCTGCCATCGAGCACATCCAGGCGCTCAAGAACGGCACCGGTGCCGACAACGAGCTCGGCATCCAGGTGGGGACGACCGACCCCTGGAGCAACACGACCGTCGACTACGTGGCGCGCCTGGCCGATGCGGAGGAGACCCGGTACCCAGCCACGCTGTTCCCGCCGACCGGGTTGGTGAGCATGCTCGAGCAGCTGACGGACGTGCCCGGCACGTCGCCGGTCCCGCCGCTCGGGGCGATGGTCCACCTCGTGTACATGATCGCTCCACCGCCCATCCAGCACCTCGTGCTGGCCACGAAGGGCACGACGACCTACTTCAACATCGTCTACCGCGGCCACAGCGCGGTGCTGTCGCAGCTCGCGCCGGTGGTGACCCAGCTGCAGCATGGTGTACCCCGTCCACCGGGGATGACGGTGGCCCCCGGTGGCATCGCGGTGGTCGGCGTCGGACTGCTCGACAACCTGGCGCGATCGCGCACGCTGCTCACCTACCTCGCCATCGTGATGGTGGGCACCTTCCTGGCGATCCGGCTTCGCAGCGTGGTGCGGTCGTTGCTGTCGCTGGTGCCGGTGCTCATCGCGGTGGGCGCCGTGTCTGTGGTGGCGGACCTCTTCGGGGTGAAGCTCAGCCCCATGACCTCGGTGGCAGGTCCCCTGGTGGTAGCAGCGTGCACGGAGTTCACCTCGCTCATCCTGCTGCGCTTCGTCGAAGAACGCGGCCGCGGACTGGCACCGCGTCAGGCGGTGGATGTGACCGCGTCGCGTACCGGCAGAGCGTTCATGGTCTCGGCCATGACCGCGGTTGCTGGCATCGGGGTCATGGCCACGTCGTCGATGCCGCTGCTGCGAGGCTTCGGGATCGTCGTCGCCATGAACGTCGCCGTGGCCCTGGTGTGCGCCTTGGTCGTGCTGCCGCCCGTGCTGGTGTGGGCCGACGCCGATCCGCGCCAGTGGGTGTCGCGCAATTTCGCCCGTCCGGCCGAGGAGCCGACGCCACCTGAGGGGAGGGGCACGCCCCCGCCGGCAATGGCCGCCCACGCCGGTACGCCGCCGCCTGCCCATGTGGCGACGCCGGCCGCTTCCGTGCGCGTCGCCCCTGCATCATGGGACGGCGCAGCAGCGGAGGACGCCGTGCCGGTGGTGGCGGGCCGGTGGTCACCGTCGCGACCGCTGCCGGCTCCACCGGTACCCTCGGCCTCGCCGTCGTCGGCGCCGGTGCTCGCCTCGCCGACCCTCGACGGGCCGACGCCCTATGCCCACCCGCCGGCCGCTGGCACCACGGGCCCTGCGACCGACGCCCACCGGTTGGCACCGACTGTGGTCCCGCCGGTGCCCTCCGTCCCAGCGCCGGCGTCCCGCACCGATGTGCCGGCACCACCCCCGAGACGGTGGCCCGTGCCACCACCGCCGCCTGCTCCCGCACCCCGACGCGCCAACCAGGTCCCAGTCCCGCCGCCAGCTCCAGGCAACGGGGCGCCACCCGGCCACGACGATGGGCCGGGCAGGACGCCGATCCACCACCGGGGGCAGAGCGGTCCACCGGGCGCGGATGCCGCCGAGGGCGGGTAGTCACCACTGCCCACCGTCATCGCGCCGTGCCGAGCGGCAGCACCGCGTCCGTGGTGCGCCACGTCGCCGTGCCTGCCGATCGCCGAGGAGCAGGTGATCGGTGGTCCGGCCCCGTGGTGCGGACCGCCGGCGCCAGGGGCCGCTGGTCGGCCTGGTCGGCCGGCCACGGTGTCGGAGGATCAGCTCTGGGCGGCGAGCTCCCGCAGGGCGTCCGGCGTCCCGAGGGCCAGCAGGACGTCGCCGGGTGCGACCGCGCCCTCGACGTCGTGCCAGCGGTGGAAACGCTGGGCCCGGCGCAACCCGAGGATCAGCACCTCCGGCCGGGTGGCGGCCAGCTCGGGCAGGAGCCGACCGACGAGCGGGGACCCAGCCCCCACGGCGATCTCCTCGGTGGCCAGGCCGAGCACGGGCAGGGGGTGGACGTCGAGCACGCCGGGGTTGACGGCAGCGCCGGCGAGCGACATGCCGTAGGACTGGTAGGGGGACTCCGCCAGGTCGGCCCCGGCTTGGACGATGCGGTCCCGCCAGGCGGCCTCGTTCACGCGGGAGACGATCCGCAGGTCGCGCCGCACGGCGCGCGCCGTCAGGGTGACGACGAGGTTGACGGCGTCGTCGTTGGCAGCGGCCACCAGCGCGCACGCCCGGTGGATGCCGGCCTCGACCAAGTCGGTCTCGTTGGTGGCGTCGCCGACGAGGGGCACGATCCCGGCAGCGGCCATCTGCTCCCTCAGTTCGGGGTTCTTGTCGATCACCAGGCACGGGCAGCCGAGGTCCACCACGGCCCGGGCGACGGCCTGGCCGACCCGGCCGAACCCGACCACGATGACGTGGCGCTCCAGGGCGTGTCGCATGCGTCGCTCCCTTGCTTGACGGAGATGTTCGGCGGCGGCGCCGGTGGTGAAGAGGGTGGTGAGGTTCGAGCCTGCATAGACCAGCGTGGCGAACCCGGCGACGAGCACCGCCATCGTGAACAGCTTGCCGGCTGCATCGAGGGGATGGACCTCCTCGTAGCCGACGGTGCTCAAGGTGATGACGGTCATGAACGCGGCGTCGAGGAGCCCGTAGTGCGCGATGCCGACGTAGCCCGCTGTCGCGGCGACGAACAGCGCCAGCGCCACCACGATGGGCCCGCGCATGGCGAGGGCGAGGAATCCCGCCAGGCTGCGCTCGGCCACAGGGCGCGCCAGCCACCGGGCCAGACGCCGGCCAGGCGGCGCCGCGTGGGTGGTGCGGGCTGGGCGCGGCAGGGGAGCACCAGGCGGTGGCACGGTCATGGTCGCTCAGGGGTGCGGGGATACGGTCGTGGCCGCTCAGGGGTGCGGGAATGTCGCGGCGGGGTGCGGGGAGGCTCGCCTTCCTGCTTGGGGAAATGCGGCGGCCATGGTGCATCGAGGAGGCCGGCGGCCTCCTGGCGTGCTGCCAACGCGAGGAGGGCCTCGATGCTGCCGCGTCGGTTGTCGATGGTGGCCGACGGGTCGCCCAGGCGGGCGTAGCGCTCCGGCACGGTCGCGATCGTGAACTGGGCCGGGTCCACGTCCGGCACCTCCTCCCACGTGATGGGGCACGACACGCGGCCTTCGGGGTTGGGCCGTACCGAGTAGGCGGACGCCACGGTGCGATCACGGGCGTTCTGGTTGTAGTCGAGCAGGACCCGTCGGCCGCGCTCGTGTTTCCACCAGGCCGAGGTGGCGATGTCCGGCAGGCGCCGCTCGACCTCGCGTGCCAGGGCGAGGGCTGCCCGCCGGACGTCGGTGAACCCGTGCGTTGGTTCGATGGGCACGTTGACATGCATGCCGCGCGAGCCCGAGGTTTTCGGGAAGCCGATCAACCCGTGCTCTTCGAGGACGCTGCGGACCTCGAGGGCGATGATGCGGACCGCGTCGAAGTCCACACCGGGCTGGGGGTCGAGGTCCACGCGCAATTCGTCGGGATGGTCGAGGCGCCACCGGCGCACCGGCCAGGGATTGAGGTCGATGCAGCCGAGGTTGACGGCCCACACGATGTGGGCCACGTCCACCGGGCACAGCTCGTCGGCGTGGCGTCCGCTCGGGAACGTGACGGTGACGGTCTGGAGCCAGCGGGGACGGTTGGCCGGCACGCGCTTTTGGTAGAAGAAGGGGCCTGTCGCGCCGTCGGGATAGCGCTTGAGCACCGTCGGGCGCTCCCGCACCCCGCGCAGGGCGCCGGGTCCCACCGCCAGGTAGTAGCGGACGAGGTCGAGCTTCGTCTCGCCTCGGGCCGAGAAGAACACCTTGTCGGGATTGGAGATCTCGACCACGCGGCCGTCGACCTCCACCGGCTCGCGTACGACGCGGGGCACGGTCATCAGGTCCCTGCGCTAGCCGACTACTGGACGGCCAGGGCGGTGCGGACCTCGAGGGCGGGATCGGCGAAGGGCTCGCCGTCCACGTCCACCACCACGCGGTGAAGGGTGCCCGTGAAGGGGAAGCGGCCCCGGTACCGTCGGGTGACGGGCAGGCCGTCGCCCTCGCCACAGGTGAGGCCGGCTCCTGAGATGGAAAAGCGCATGGGGGTGAACCGGGGCACCGCCACCGTGCCCACCACCGCACCGTCCACCAGGAGACGGGCCGTGCCGCGGTGCTCGCCGGTGCGCTCGAAGGCGAGGCCGAGCTCGTGGCGTCCCGGCGGGACGGGTTCGGCCGCCTCCACGTGGTGCTCCTCGAGGGAGACGAAGTTGTGCGTCCAGCACAGACGGCCCTTGAGCAGGTACAGGGACCAGCCGCCCAGTCCCGAGCCCTGGGCCACGAGCACGCCGTTCGCACCGCCTGCAGGGATCTCGACCTCGGCCCGGACCGTGTGGGAGCGGTTCCGGACGTTGACCGCCACCGTCTCCGGCACCCGGGTCACCCCGGGCAGGTAGACGTAGCGCGATCGCGCCGGCACCGCCGGCGGCCGGTCGAGAGTGAACTCCGAGAACGGCCGGTTGTCGAGCGGGAACACGCCGTAGCGCCGTGCCTCGCGCTGCCACAGCGCGACCAGCTCCCGCAGACGCTCGGGATGTGCCTCTGCCAGGTCGTGGCACTCGGAGGGGTCGACCGCCACGTGGTAGAGCTCCCAGCGGTCCTGGTCGAAGGGGACAGTGGTGTCCTGGATGGGGTGGTAGGTGACTGCCTTCCACCCGTCGTGGTAGATGGCGCGGCAGCCGAACATCTCGTAGTACTGGGTGCGGCGGCCCTCGGGCGCGTCGGCGTCGTGGAGGCTGGCCCGGAAGCTCACCCCGTGCATGGGCATCTGGGGCACACCGTCGACGGTGGCCGGGGCCTCCACCCCGAGCAGGTCGAGCAGTGTGGGCGCCACGTCGATGGCGTGCACGTAGTGGCGGCGCACGCCCCCGTCCCCCGTCAGTCCCGCGGGCCAGCTGACGATGAGGGGATCTGCCACGCCGCCCTCGTGGACCTCGCGCTTCCACCGGCGGAACGGGGTGTTGCCCGCCACCGTCCACCCCCAGGGGTAATTGTTGTGGCACCAGGGGCCGCCGATCTCCTCCAGGCGGCCGAGGGCCTCCTCCACCGTGCGGGGTGCCACGTTCCAGGGGCGCAGGTCGTTCACCGAGCCCGTGGGGCCTCCTTCGGAACTGGCGCCGTTGTCGGACAGCACGACCACGATGGTGTTGTCGAGGTCACCGGTGCGTTCGAGGAAGCCCAACAGGCGCCCCAGCTGGTCGTCGGTGTGCGACAGGAAGCCGGCGAACGCCTCCATGTAGCGGGCGTACACGAGGCGGGCGTCGTCGGGGAGCTCGTCCCAGGCCGGTACCCAGTCGGGACGGGGCGAGAGCGCCGTGCCCGGTGGCAGGATCCCTCCGGCCAGCTGGCGCGCCAAGGTGGCCTGCCGCCAGGCGTCCCATCCCTGGTCGAAGGCACCGCGGTAGCGCTCGACCCACGGCCGCGGTGCCTGGTGCGGCGCGTGGCACGCGCCGGGGCAGAAGTACAAGAAGAAGGGCTTGTCGGGATCACAGGCGCGCAGGTCACGGATCATGGCGATCGCCTGGTCCACGAGGTCCTCGGTCAGGTGGTAGCCCTCCTCCAGGCTGCGGGGCGGGCGGGCGATGGCGTTGTCGACCACCAGCGCCGGGACGAACTGGTGCGTCTCGCCCTCCATGAACCCGTAGAAGCGCTCGAAGCCTCGGGCCAGGGGCCAGCGCTGGCGGGGCGCGGCAGGGTGGCACTCGTCGTCCGGCGTCAGGTGCCACTTGCCCACCGCGAAGGTGGCGTACCCCGCCAGCAGCAGCAGCTGCGGCAGCATGGCGGCGGTGCGGGGAATCCGGGCGTCGTAGGCGGGGAAGCCCATGGCGAGCTCCGTGATGCGCCCCATGCCGATGGCGTGGTGGTTGCGACCGGTCAGCAGCGCGGCCCGGGTCGGCGAGCACAGTGCGGTGGTGTGGAAGTTGGTGTAGCGCAGTCCTCGGGCTGCCACTCCGTCGAGCACCGGGGTGGCGATGTCGGAGCCGAAGCACCCCAGCTGCGCGAAGCCCACGTCGTCGAGCACGACGAGGACGACGCTCGGTGCGCCAGGGGCGGCCCGGCGGGGAGCCGGCCACCAGGGCGTGGAGTCGGCGAAGGTCGTGCCGATGGTGCCGAGGAAGTCGATGTCGTGGTCCACGGGTCCACCATAGGAGCCGACGGCGGCCCGAGCCCGTGGTCTGCTGTCCCATGGCCGGGGTCGGTGGCCCGTCCCATGGTCCGCTGCCGTGACGCACCGGCCGGTGATCGGCATCGGGGGCTGGCAGCGGGTGGTCTTGGCAGCCGGGCTCGGGGGCGGGAAGATGGTCGCGGCACCACCGGTGCCGGCAACCACCAGCCCGGCAGCGGACCGTCAAGCGGCAGGTCGCCGCCAGCGGTGCCGGGGCCGGGATCGGCACCCCGGGCCACGGCCCGCGCCGGGTGGTGCGGTCGGTGCCGGGCACACCGGTGGGTGGATCTCGAGGAGGCACCATGGCCGACAGCGTTCCCACCACCGCACCCCAGGCGACCGAACGTGCACCCGAGCCAGGCGCTGGCGCTGGGCACGGATCCGACGCAGCCCGACCGCCGGCTGTGGCGGAGGTCTTCGAGCGCCTCCGTGGTGCCTTCGACGCCGGTCGCACCCGGCCCCTGGCGTGGCGGGTCGAACAGCTCCGCGGCATCGAGCGGCTGGTCGACGAGTGTGAGGCCGACCTGGTCGGTGCCATGGCCGAGGACTTCGGCAAGCCGGCCGTCGAGGCCTGGTTCACCGACCTGGCGATGGTGAGGACCGAGGCGTCCCACGCCCGGCGCAACCTGCACCGCTGGATGCGGCCCCGGCGCGTGTGGCCCGGCAGGCTCAACGTGCCCGGTCGGGCGTTCACCGTGGCCGAGCCACGCGGTGTCGTGCTCGTCGTGTCGCCGTGGAACTACCCGGTCCAGCTCGCGCTGGCACCACTGGTGGCCGCGCTGGCCGCGGGGAACGCGGCGGTGGTCAAGCCCTCCGAGCTGACACCGGCCACCTCGGCCGTATTGGCGCGCCTGCTGCCGCGCTATGTGGACCCAGAGGCCGTGTGTGTGGTGGAGGGTGCGGTGGACACGGCGACCGCTCTGCTGGAGCTGCCCTTCGACCACATCTTCTTCACCGGGAGCACCACGGTGGGGCGGGTGGTCATGGCCGCCGCCGCCCGGCACCTTGCCTCGGTCACCTTGGAGCTCGGTGGCAAGAGCCCTGTCGTCGTGGCGCGCGACGCCGAGCTCGCCGTCACGGCGCGGCGGGTGGCCTGGGGCAAGCTCCTCAACGCCGGTCAGACCTGCATCGCACCGGACTACGTGCTGGTGGAGCGATCCGTGGCGGACGAGCTGGTGGACGCCCTGTGCCGGTCCATGGCTGACCTGCAAGGCCCGGACCCGGCCCTCACCCGCACGAGGATCGTGAACGAACGGCACCTGGCGCGCCTGGAGTCGCTGCTGCACTCGGCCGGGGGAACGGTGGTCGCGGGCGGCAAGGTGGACCACGCCCAGCGCTGGATCGAGCCCACGGTGATCGTCGATCCCGATCCGCAGGCACCGATCATGCAGGACGAGATCTTCGGGCCCATCCTGCCCGTCGTCCGCGTCGACTCGGTCGACGAGGCCCTGCGCTTCGTCCGGGCGCGGCCCAAGCCGCTCGCGTTGTACCTCTTCACGCGGTCGGCCTCGGTCGAACGGATGGTGGTGGAGCAGACGAGCTCGGGTGGCGTGTGCATCAACCACGTGATGATGCACTTCGCCGTGCCCGAACTGCCCTTCGGCGGGGTGGGGCCGTCGGGGCTCGGTGCGTACCACGGCCGAGCCGGCTTCGAGGAGTTGAGCCACCGCAAGCCGGTGCTTCGCCGAGGCTTTTGGCCGGACCTTTCGATCGCGTACCCGCCCTTCGACGCTCGCAAGGAGCGGATCCTCCGGCGCGTGCTGTAGCGGGATGCGGCGCGCCGCCGCGCGTCGGCCGGGGCATGCGGCCAACCGTCGGCCGGGGCGCGCTGCACCATCCGCGTGACGCGCCAGCCGCCTGCGTAGGATGCCGCAGCGGTGGCCACCTCACTCGCCCCGTGGGGCACGAAGCAGGCGAGCACGAGCACCGATGGCGACCGCCGGCGCGCGCCGGTGCTGGCGGCGACGCTCGGCCGTGCGTTTCGCGTCATCGGCGGGGCGGTGGGCGCGGTCCTCCTCGTCGGCACGGGTGTGGGGGCGGTCCTCGGTTCGGTGGCGGTGGCCGTGCCCGTGGGATGTCTGCTGGCGCTGGCCATGGTTGGGCTGCTGGCCCGCCAGCACCGGCGCCTCGGGCGCGAGGTGGTGGCGCCGGTCGACGACCTGGTGCGCACGTCCGAGCTGTTGGAGCAGGGGTTCAGGGTCGATCCCCTGCTGCAGGGCCCGCAGGAGATCGAGCGCGTGGCCATGGGCCTGCGTCGCATCACCGAGCGCCTCGACCAGACCAGGACGCTGCTGCGCGAGCGCGACGAGCAGCTCGATGCCAGCTACCAGCTCCTGCGCTACCGGGACGAGCAGCTCGCGGCCTACGACGCCGACGTGCAGAACCTCGTGCGCATGGCGCGGCTGATCTCGGGCAACTACGACCTCCCATTTCTCTTGCGTACCGTGTCGGTCGCCGCGCTCGAGGCCACCCGGCTCAGCCGTGCCGTCATCTGGCTCATGGACAGGGGGCGGCTGGTGGCGAGCTACGACTCGGCTGCTCCCGACGCCCTGGCACCGGCCCTCCCGCCCGTGGCCCTGGGTGTGGGTCGTGTGGGCGCCGCGGCGCAGACCCACAGCCTGGCGGTGGAGCCACGCGAGGGCACGAACCTGGCGCCCTCGCCCGGCGCAGCGGTGCCCATGGAGGCCGGAGGACGCGTGGTGGGCGTGGTGGAGGTGCTGGGCGAGGAGCTCGAGGACCTGTCGCCCCAACAGCAGTGGATGCTCGAGATCCTCGCCGCCCACGCCGGCGTGGCGGTCGAGGCGGCGCGCCTGCAGACCAGGAACGAGCTGCTGCTGCGGCACGACCCGGGTACCGGGCTGGGCAACTACCGCCAGTTCGTGGCGGACCTCACCATGGAGATGGAGCGGGCCAAGCGCTACGGCCGGCCGCTTGCGCTGGTGATGGCCGACATCGACCGCTTCGGCCGCTTCAACGAGCTGCGGGGGCGCCAGCGCGGCGACGAGGTCCTGGCGCTGTTCGGGTCGCTGTTCGCCACCCGTGCCCGCGCCAGCGACACGGCCTACCGGTTCGCGGACGACGAGTTCCTGGTGGTGGTACGCGATGTGGACGAGGCCGCCGCCTGCGTGCTGGCAGAACGCCTCCGCGAGGAGGCCAAGCGCGTCCTGCGGACCAAGCTGCCCGAGGTGCGCCTCACGTTGTCCTTCGGCGTGGCCGACCTGGCGTCGGCCAGCGACGGCGAGGCGCTCCTCGACCGGGTCCACGAGGCACTGGCCCGCGCCCAGGCCGAAGGTGGGGACCAGGTGGTCGGTTGGCAGGCCGTGCTCGCTCCCGGCGCCCCGGCCCTGCAGTCCCGTGGCCCGAGCGCGCCGCCGGGCGGGGCGGTGGAGGTGGCCGTGGCCGACCGGCGCGCCGCCGCCGGGCCGGGGTCGTAGCCCGTCGATCCCGCACCAGCCACCCGGCATCCTTCGGCTCCGGAGCGTTCCGCTGACGATCGCCGTTCGGTCGGCCCGTTGCAGTTTCACTGATTCCCACTGACTGTGATGATCTAAACACAGATCGTGCCTCAACAGATCGGGGCCCGGGGTCGATACCAGCGCCATGAGGTTCCTCCCCTGGCCGCGCCGGCACCATGGAGCGCCGGCCCTGGCCGGTCAGGTGGCCTCCGCACCACCGGCAGCGGCCACGGTCCGCCGGCCGGCGTGGCTGCGGCTGGGGTTCTTGCTCACCGTCCTGGCTGGAGAGGTCGCCGCCGCGGCGGTGGTCGGACTGCCGGGGATGGCCGGCACCGCAGCGGCACGGGCCCGGGTGCCCGCGGCCCGACCGACCACGGTGGCCACGCCCACCACGACCACGACGGCACCACCGGCCACGACCACCACCACGGCTGCGCCCGTGCACGTGGCCCCGTCGTCCCCGCCGACGACCACACCGCCACCTCCACCCCCGCCACCGCCACCTCCACCCCCGCCACCCCCGCCACCGGCGCGCCGCGGCATCCTGCCACCTGCCGAACCGCCGGCGAACATCCCGCCCTCGCCCAACTTCCTCTCGAGCTGCTCCGGGCGCACCTACGACGACTCGCAGGGGTGCATCGAGGCCGCGGTGGCGGCGATCGACAACGCGCGGGCACACGAAGGGCTGCCCGGGATGTCGCTGCCGAGCAACTGGACGTCGCTCACGCCCCAGGAGCAGCTCTTCGTGGTCACCAACCTCGAACGCACCGTGCGAGGCCTGCCGCCGCTGACGGCCATGGCCAGCCAGCTCGATGCCGCGGCCGCCAGCGGCGCCGCGGGTGGCAGTGACCCGGCACCGCCCGACGGGTACCCCTACACGGAGTGGGGATCGAACTGGGCCGGCGCGCTGGGGAACCCGCTGGAGGTCGTCTACCTGTGGATGTACGACGACGGACCGGGCTCGTCGAACGTGGACTGCACCTCGGCCGGCCAGTCCGGGTGCTGGGGCCACCGCCAGAACGTGCTGCTCGACCTGCCGTGCCGGGAGTGCCTGATGGGCACGGGCTATGCCGCCGACGGCTGGGAGGGCACGCCGGGCTGGGCGGAGCTGCTGGTGGAGACCTCGGGGAGCCAGCAGGTCGACTTCACCTGGCAGCAGGAGCAGGCCTTCTTGCACTGAGGGCGCGCCCTCGGCCGGGCCATACGGCTCGGCGGTCCATGCCCTAGCGTTGCGGCGTGCGTGGGGCGGGTGCCGGGGGCGTGAGACGCCACCTCGTCGGTCTCGTCGTGGTGTTCACCCTGTCGCGGGTGGCTGTTGCCGCGGCCGGGGTGCGCTTCGACCTCAGGGCGATCACCACTGCGTCCGGTGCGGACCAGTGGCAGCTGCTGGACACCACCCTGCTGCGGCACGACCTGCTGGCCAGCGTCTGGTACCTGCACAGCCAGCCCCCGTTGTACAACCTGTACTGCGGCCTGCTCGTGCACCTGCCGCTGGGTGCTGCCCGGGTGGTGGCGCAGACGAGCTTCCTGGCGATGGGCCTGGTGCTCGGTCTGGGCACCTTCCTCCTGCTGGTGGAGCTCGGGGTGCCCGCGGCCTGGGCATGGGCGCTGGCGGCACTGGTCATGGTGGACCCGGCCGCCATGCTGTACGAGAACTGGCTGTTCTACGCCGAGCCCACGGCGGCAGGTCTCGTCGTGACGGGCTGGTGCTTGGCCCGCTTCCTGCGCAGCGGCCAGCGGCGGTGGGGCGTGGGAGCCTTCGGTGCGTCGGCCGGTGTGGTGTTGCTCAACGCGACCTTCCAGGCAGTGTGGTTCCTGGCCGTGGTCGGCATCGCGTTGGTGTCCATGCGCCACCGATGGCGCCGGGTGGTGGCGAGCGCCGCCCTCCCGGCGCTGGCGCTGGGCCTGTGGTACGGGAAGGACGCCGCCGTGTTCGGCACCGCCACCACCAGCAGCTGGTTGGGGATGAACCTGGCCAAACCGGCGCTGGTACGCCTGCCGCCGGGTCAGCTGCACCAATTGGTGGCAGACGGGACCCTCGACGCCCTCGCCCAGGTGAAGCCGTTCGCTCCGGTGGCCGCGTACGTGCCCCGCTTCGTCCCTGCACCCCATACCGGCATACCCGCACTCGACCGGCCCACCAAGCACGACGGGCAGCCCAACTATGACGACCTGGCCTACGTGGCGGTGTCGCGCCGGTACCTGCGCGACGACCTGGCAGCCATCAGGGCCCGACCGGGGTCGTACCTGAAGATCACGGTGGAGGCCGCCGGCGTCTGGCTGGTGCCCGCCGAGCAGTACGGACCGCTGTCCGGCGCCCAGCGCCCGATCGCCGGGTACGTGCGCCTCTATGACCGTGCCGTGGACTGGCAGGTCCACAGCGCCCCGGCTGCAGGGTTCGTCGCCCTGCTGGGCGGGTTCGCGCCCCGGATCAGCCAGCTGTCGCTCCAGGCGCTCCTCGTGGACGCGCTCGCCGTGCTGGCAGCGCCCGTGCTGGCGTGGCGGCGCCGGTCCGATGCCGTGGCAGCCGGACTGATCCTCTTCGCGTGGCTGACGACGTGTTACGTCGTCGTCGTCACCACCATGGTGGAGCTGGGCGAGAACAACCGGTTCCGCTTCGAGCTCGGGCCCCTGCCACTGGTGGTCGCCGCCGCCGTGGTGTGCGCGGCCGTGCGCGCCGCGGCAGCGAGGCGGGGGAGCCGGCCGTCCCTGCCGGCTGACGGTCCGGACCTTCGGCGGCGGGCTCGGGTCTTTGTCCCCTGACCAACCGGATTGCAGCCGGCGCATCCTACTTGTGACGGATCGAACGAGAAGGGAGCGGACCGTGCGCAGGAAGACCTTCGACCTCCTGATGACCGCTGGAGGCGGGGTGCTGACCATCGTGCTGGTGGTGGCCGGTGCCCTGCTCATGTGGGGCTACACCTTCGCCAACAGCAACGTGCACAACCAGCTCGCCGAGCAGAAGATCTTCTTCCCGGCCAAGGGCAGCCCGGCGCTGGCGCCCAAGGAGATCGGCCCGTACCTCGACCAGTACGCCGGCCAGCAGCTGCTCACCGGACCACAGGCCGAGGCGTACGCCGACCACTTCATCCGGGTGCACCTGAGCGAGGTGGCCGGCGGCAAGACCTATGCCGAGGTGAGCGCGGCGTCAAAGGCCGACCCGACCAACCAGACGCTCAAGGCCGAGGCGCAGACCCTCTTCCAGGGCGAGACCTTGCGTGGCCTGCTGCTCAACGCGTACGCGTGGTGGAAGATCGGTGAGATCGCGCTGATCGCCTCCATCGTGTCCTTCGCACTGGCTGGCGTGATGCTGCTGCTCACCGTCGGTGGCCTGGTCCACTGGCGGCGGACGCCCGAGGAGGAGGAGTTCCCGCCTCGCCACACCCCGCAGGAGGTGCTGGCTGGCGTGTGAGCCAGGCCGGTGGGCCGGTGGGCCGGGCACGTGGTCCACGGGACCAGGAGCCAGGAGCCCCGGGGCGCAGGTCCCGGGGCTCCGTCGCGCCGAGGCGGCCCGCGTGGCGCGCCGAGTGATCGTGAGCGGGGAGTCGTCGTCGCGTCCCCCACCGTCGAGGGGGAGCGTGTCCGGTGCGGCGATCGGGGACCCGAGGACGGCAACCGAACGCGACGCGGTGCTCAGGTGGACGGTTTGCGGCACACGTAGGCGAGGTGGAGGCACGCTTCGGGGCGGGCGAAGACACCGACGTTGCGGGCCGCGACCAGCGGGTCGAAGCGCCCCTCCTCGGCGGCCGGGCCGGCGTAGTTGAGCCCCTTGGCCTCGACGATCTCGAACCCCGCCGCGAGGATCATGGCCCGGAGCTGGTCGTGGCCGTACTCCACCTTGTGGTCGGGGTTGACGAGCTCCGGCGAGTGCAGCCGCCACAGTGGCCCGTTGGGCGTGTCGAGGCACAGCCACCCACCGGGGACCAGCACCCGCAGGGCACCGGCCAGCACGGCACGTGCCTCGGGCTCGGTCACGTGCTCGATGGACTGCCCGCTGTAGACGAGGTCGAAGCTTTCCTCCTCGTAGGGTGACAGGTCCGCCATGGAGTGGTAGGCGTACTCGATGGGCCCCAGCTCGCACTGCAGGCGACCGGGGGTGCTGCGCCGGTACAGCGCGTGGCGCTCGTCGGGTGGCAGGTCGACGACCACCAGGCGGTCGAAGCGGTACGGGTAGCCGAGGGACACGAGCGCGCCCCGGTCGTCGGCCTGGTCGGTGCCGCCCAGGTCCAGGATGCGCCGAGCCGGTGGCAGCCCGCGGACGAAGTGGGAGCGGCTCACGTGCATGGACGCCAACAGGTCGTCGAAGGAGACGGAGTGGCGATACTCGGTCGACGACAGCAGGACGTCCACGAGGCCCACCCGGGTCAGCTCGCCCCGCTCCATGCGCTCGCGGTAATGGTCGAGGGCGGCACTGTCAGGTTCGCGTCGCAACAGGAGCTCGAAGGCGAGGCGGACGACCTGCTCGGCCGGGAGCCGGTCGACGTGCAGCTCGGCCCGGTGGCCGCCAATGCGGGCGCGGGCACGCCGGGCGAGGGCGGCCAGGGTTGATCGGGTCGCCCGGGCTGGCATCGGCCGATGGTAGCCAACCGCGGCGCGCTACGGTCCGGGCATGGCGCGGCGGCGCACGGTGGAGCGCTTCGAATTCCGGGGCGAGGATCCCGCGCCGGTCGTCGCCGCCATGGCCGAGCTCGAGGCGGCCCACCGGGGCTGGGTCAACCTGCAGCCGGGCATCCGGCCGGAGGACGAGCCGCCGCCGGGCTCCGTGCTCGGCGTGGTGTTCGGCGGCGTGGCGCCCGAGGTGCCGGTGTGCACATGGGTGGCCGGGCGCGCCGGGCGGCGCGGCGTGGCGCCTGACCGGATCGGGATCCAGCATGCCACTGGCGGGCGCGCCATCCGCCGGCTGGCCGAGGCGGGCGTCACCGTGCCGGCGGGGTGGCGCTGGGTGCAGGACCACCCTCGGCGGGGACTGGTCGTCCAGGTGGCGCCGGGGACGCCGGCGGCGCAGGTGGTGGCCTTCCTGGTGGCCGCGGGCGAGGTGCTGAGCCGGGTGCCGCTCACCGGCACGTGGCTCGCCCACGTCTACCGCCCGGCGTGAACCGGCTCGTATCGATCACCCGGCGTGCGGCAGCCTGCGTGCGGATGCCGGCGCCGGCCGGTGGCCGGCGGCTGGCGACTGCCCGGTCGTATCCGGTTCAGCCCGGCGCGGCTGCCCCCACGATCGGGGCCGACAGGGTCATGGTGGCCGCCGACCCCTCGAAGGGGGCGGCCCCGAAGGCGAAGATCCCGCCGTCGGCCCCCACCAGCCAGTAGCCGTCGCCGTCGGCCGGCGGTGCCGGCACGAGCCCGACCACCGGGCGTGCCAGCGGCCGTCCTCCCATCGACCCCTCGAAGGGGGCGGCCCCGAAGGCGAAGACCCCGCCGTCGGCCCCCACCAGCCAGTAGCCCCCACCGCCGGGCATGGCCGCCATGCCCACCACCGGCGCCGCCAGCGGCCGTCCTCCCATCGAGCCGTGGAACACGGCGTCCCCGAAGGCGAAGACCCCGCCATCTGCTCCCACCAGCCAGTAGCCGAGGCCATCTGCCGTTGGCGCCATGCCCACCACCGGCGCCGCCAGGTGGACCCCGCCCATCGAGCCGAAGAAGCCGGCGTCCCCGAAGGCGAAGACCCCGCCATCTGCTCCCACCAGCCAGTAGCCCCCGCCGTCGGGCGTGGGTGCCATGCCCACCACCGGTGCAGCGAGGGGCAAGCCGCCCATCGAACCGTGGTACTGGGCGCCGCCGTAGGCGAAGACGCCCCCGTCGGCGGCGGTCAGCCAGTAGCCCGGGGTACCGGGCGGGGGCACGCATCCGGGACAGTGCAGGGGTGGGGGCGTCGCGTTGCCGGTGTGGCGAGGGTCGTGGTGGAACATGGGCCACGAGCCGGGGCCCAGCCCGGGCTGGGTGGGCGTCTGCTGGGCTGTGACGCGGTAGACGGCGATGAATCCCTGGTCGTCCCCGTTGCCCGGGGCGTAGGTGCCGGCCAGCACGACGTCGAGGCCACCGGAGGGGTCGGGGGTGAGCAGGGGCGTGTTCTGCAGGTCGAGGTTGGCGCGCGTGCCGTTCCAGTCGACGTACTCGCCGTCGATGTTGTCGGTGCTGGCGCCCGGTGCCGGCAGGAGCAGCTGGCCGCTGCGGCCGTCGACGATGTTCCACCCGAAGCCGGAGCCGAACACGACGTCCTGGTACCCGGTGCCGACGTCCGCGGTGGCCGCACCGCCGGCGATGGTGTCGAGGTAGGGGTCCGTGGAGCCGAACGGCGGCCACTGGTACACCGGTCCCCACAGGATGGTGCCGTCGGGTGCCAGCGCCCACAGGGCGCCACCGGCATCGGCGCCAGCCTCCTCCCACGTCGGCTCCACCACGTCGAGCTGCCCGGTGCCCTGCAGGTCGGCCAGGGCGGGGGAGGCCAGCGTGTAGCCCCCGAGATCGGTCTGCCACACCAGCCCGCCGTCGGCGCGCAGGGCGGTGACGGTCGTGGCGTCGCTGGCCGATCCCGCCGGGCCGTGGTCGGACCAGTAGCGCCCGTGGCCGAAGACGATGCGCAACCCCGAGCCGTCGAGGTTCCCGACGGCCGGCGACGAGGTCACCACCTCGTTGGTGCGGTAGACCCACAGCGTCTGGCCCGTGCCGTCCTCGGCGCGCACCGTGCCCCCGTTCCAGTCGTCGAGGGCACCGGGACCCGCCGAGGAGTCGCTGCCGGCTATGACGAAGGGGCGTGACCCACCGTAGAGGTCGGCCACGGCCGCCGAGGCGAACGTGGTGTCAGCCGTCTTGCGCGGCCAACCGGGCTGGCGGGCGCCGCTGCCGGCGTCGAGCTGGTACTGGGAGAGGCTGACCCCTCCCACCACGAGCGACGGGTTGCCGTCACCTGTCGTGTCGGCGGCAGGCGGCGAGGCGAACAGCGCCGGTGCCGATCCGTAGGTGCCGAACTCGTCGGGGAGCGGCTCGGACCACCGCACGGTGCCGGTGGGGGCCAGGTCGAGCACGGCACCGGTTCCTGGTGCCAACGAGCCGGTGGTGACGTCACCGGTGTCGACCACCACGTCGTCGAGGCCGTCGCCGCTCGGATCGGGCAGCACCGTGGGTGAGGAGTCCACTGCAGCGCCGGTGGCGATGGGCCACCCGGCGACCGGGGATCCGTCGGCCAGGTGCACGGCGAAGACCTGGCCGCTGGTGCGGCTCCCCACCACGATGCTCGGACCCTGCCCGTCGAGGGTGGCCAGGTTCGGCGAGGACTGGAAGATGGCGCCCGGCAGCAGCTCGTGCCACACGCAGGTCACTGTCAGCGTGCCCCCCGCGCTGAGCGGGACCTGCACCGTGGTCGACGAACAGGAGGTCGCGGGCGTGACCTGGGCTGCCGGCACGCTGCGGACACCGGGCGCCGCTGCCACCGAGGTCGCCGGCACCGCAGCAGCCGGTGGGACGAGGGCCCACCCGGCCGGCACCAGCACCCCGGCCACGGTGCCAGCGGCGAGGACGTGGTGGAGGCGCCGGTGCCCGCCCACGGGCGGCAAGGATAGGTTCGGTCAAGCGCCGGGCGGAACCGCTCACCTCCCGTGGCCGGGCGGAAGGAGGGATGGCATGGACCGGATCAGGCTGGGCATCCTGGGCGCGGCGCGGATCGCGCCCGTGGCGGTGGTGCGTCCGGCGCGCCGTGTCGAGCAGGTCGAGGTGGTGGCCATCGCGGCGCGTGAGCCGGACCGGGCCCGACGGTTCGCCAAACGCCACGGAGTCCCCCGCGTCGTCCCCTCGTACCAGGACCTGATCGAGGATCCCGAGGTCGACGCCCTTTACATCCCGCTGCCCAACGGCCTGCACGGACGTTGGACGCTCGCCGCGCTGGCTGCGGGAAAGCCCGTGCTGTGCGAGAAGCCGTTCACCGCGAACGCGGTCGAAGCCCAACAGGTCGCCGAGGCTGCGGCCCGGGCCGGCGTCGTGGTGATGGAGGCCTTCCACTATCGGTACCACCCGTTGTTCGCCCGCATGCTGGACGTGGTGCACAGCGGCGAGCTGGGCGAACTGCGCCACATCGAGACCGCCATGTGCTTCCCGCTCCCACTGCCTCGTGACATTCGCTGGCAGCTGGAGCTGGCGGGCGGCGCCGCGATGGACGTCGGGTGCTACGCCGTGCACATGCTGCGGCACCTGGCGGGCGCCGAGCCGGAGGTGTCTGCAGCGCGTGCCAAGCTGCTCAAGCCCGGCGTGGACCGGATGCTGCAGGCGGAGGTGACACTCCCCGGTGGCGTGACGGGCAGGTGGACGGCGTCGCTGCTGTCGGCGAAGGTGCTGTCGATGGTCGCTCGCGTCCAAGGCACGCGGGGCACGATGCACGTGCGCAATCCCACCCAGCCCGCCCTGTACCACGCCATGGTGGTCCGGGCCGGGGGCCGGCGCCGGGTCGAGCACGCCGTGCGGCGACCGACCTACGAGTTCCAGCTGGCGGCGTTCGCCAACGCCGTGCTGCGGGGGGCGTCGATCCCCACGGGGCCCGACGACGCAGTGGCCAACATGCGGGTGATCGACGCCGCCTACCGGGCTGCAGGACTCGAGCCGCGCCAGCCCACGCCCTGACGCAGCGGGCGTCGCACCTCGACCACGCGGTCAGAAGATGCCGGTGTCCAAGCCGGCAGCCAGCGTGCCACCGAGCTCCTCGGCCGCTTCGAGATCGGCTGGCTGGATGTGGCCCACGACGGTCAGCGGCGGCAGGACCTGCTTCCAGCGCATGCCGGCTACGATGCGTTCCACACTGTGCACGGCCCCGTCGACGTCGGTGTCCCCCTTGCACACCAGTGCGTAGGGCATGCCTGCCGTCGTCTGCAGGCAGGGGTAGTAGATCCGTTCGAGGAAGTCCTTCATGGCACCCGCCATGGAGCCGAAGCGGGCGGGCGTGGCCAGCAGGACGGCGTCGGCCCACGCCACGTCGTCGGGACCGGCGGCGAAAGCGTCGAGGACGCGCAGGTCGACCGCACCACCCGCACGCCGGGCACCGTCCACCGCCGCATCGCACAGCTGGGCTGTTGTGCCCGTCCGGGAGTGCGACACCACCAGCAGGTGGCGATGGTGGCCGCCGTCGGGCACGGGTGGCTCCTCTGTCATGCCGTCTCCTCGAGGCACGCCGATCCTAGGGGTGGCGGCGCGAGGTATCCCCCGTGTCCCCGTGCGTGGCGGCCGGCGAACGAGCGATGGTGCCGTGCTCAGCCGGACCGGGCCGGCGCGCGGCGCCTCGCACGCGTGCGCCACAGTGCCAGGGCGACCGACACCACTGCGACGCCGGCCACGGCCACCACGGCGGGCAGCGGCCCCGGCCCACGCGAGCGCGGTGGCAGTCCCGTGGCGGGGAGGGCCAGGGGATTGGTGGGCGACGGCGCAGGCCGCTGCGTGCCGGTGGTCGCCGTGCCCGGTGTGGACCCACCCGGTGCCCCAGCGGCGGGCGAGGGCGGTTGACCGGCGGTGAGCCGTGGGCCGTGCCCTGGGCTGGCGCCGGTTGTGTCGGCGCCGGCACCGGTGGTGCCGGACCCGCCGTGTCCGCCTGGGCCCGTGCCCCCGCCTGATCCTGGTGGCAGCCCGGCTTGCTGGTCGGCCGCGGCCATGGCGGCAGCAGCGTCGACGATCCCGTGCTGCGTGGTGGCGAGCAGCGTGTGGACCGCCTGGTCCGGCGTGAGCCCGCGGCCGAGCAGCAGGGCCAGGGTCCCAGACACGAAGGGCGTCGCCATGGAGGTGCCTTCGTCGGTGGCGTCGCAGGTGTCGGGGTTGGTGCTGGTCCAATACGTGGAGAGGATCTCAGCCGGGTCCCAGCTGGTGCAGCTGGGCTGGGTGGGCCCGTTGGGGTCGTCGCCGCCGGGTGCGAGGACGCCCCATTGGGCGTTGCCGGTGGTGCTCGAGTAGGAGGCGAGAGATCCGTCCGGACCGGTCGCCGCCACCACGACGGCGTCGATGGTGCCGTAGCCCGACGGGCCGAACAGCGCACCGGCGTTGTTCCCGGCGGCGATGACGGGGATTGCACCGCTGTCCCAGGCGTCCTGGATGGCGTGGGTGAACGCGCTGGACGGGCTGCAGCCAGTCGTGATGCAGTTGAGCCCGAGCAAGCCCACGTCGGGTCCGAGGCTCAAGTTGACGACGCGGGCTCCGGCGTCGTGCACTGCCCACTCGATGCCCGCGGCCACGTCGTCGATGGACCCGGATCCGCTGCTGTCGAGGACCTTCACCGCCACCAGCTCGGCACTGGGCGCCGCGCCGTAGATCAACGAGCTGCCCGAGCCTGCGGCGATGCCGGCCACGTGGGTGCCGTGTCCGTTGTCGTCGGCGGCACCCCCGGCGCTGCAGGCGGCCGGGTTGCCGTTGGCGCCGATGCAATTGGCGGCGGCCACCACCTTTCCGGCCAGGTCGGCGTGGTTGGCGTCGATGCCGGTGTCGACGACCGCGATGCGCACGCCTGCCCCGGTGCCGCTGGCCCAGGCCGCCGGGGCCTGGATCTGCGCCAGCCCCCATTGCTCCTGGAGGTTGGGGCCCGCGGCGTCGGCCGGGGCCGTGCCGGTGCCGGCTGCGCCGGCGAGGGCGAGGGCCAGGGGACCTGCCACGAGGGCGGCGATCGCCAGCCGTGCCCGCACGCGCCAGGGCCGGGTGGCCCGCTCCCGGCCACCGGGTGCCGTGCCCGTCGTTGTGCCCCGCATGCCACCGGGAGAACGGTGCGACGTCCCCGACCTTGCTGCGTAAGGCGGTGTAAGGCGGTGTGAGGCGGTGTGAGGCGGTTGAGGACGGCCACCAACCGGTGACCGCTCCAGGGCCCGTCGTCCCTCGACCGTGCCGCCCAGCCCAGGCACGCCTGCTGCCGTGCGTGGTCAAGATTGTCGAATTCCTCCACCGTCGATTGACGGCGGCAGGAGGGGGGCGCATACTCCCACCACCAGCATCCCTCTGCTGGGGCAGGTCGAGGGGGGTGTCGTGAGGGTACGGCTGCGGCCGTCGCCGCTGGCGGTGGCGATGACCGCCTTCGTGGTGGCGCTGGGCGTCACCGGCACGGTGGTGACGGCCCACGTGGTGGACCGACAGGACGCCACGCTGCTGCGCGACGACACCGCCCAGGGCGTCGACTACCTGAGCTCGATCATCGGGCAGGTCGAGTCGGGGCTGTTGGCCATGGGGGCGGTGGCCACCTACAGCGACGATCCGGCCGCCTTCGTGAGCAAGGCGCACCAGGTCGCCTCCGGGATCACCGCCGCCGTGCTTCGGCGTACGGGCGACGGGTACGTGGTCAGCGCGGCCGAGACCGGGCCGCTGCTCGCGCCGGGGCAGGTGATCGACCCCGCACAGGCCGAGGCCATCGCGTCTGCTGGTGCCACGGTGGTGGCGACGCCGGTCGTCCAGCGCGGGGCGCAGACCCAGGTCGGCTTCGCCCTCGGGCCGCCGGCCACCCCGCCGGGCACGGCGGTGTACGAGGTCGCCCTCGAACCGCACTACCTGCCGCCTGGCGCGGTGCAGGGCTTCTCGGAACTGGCGGTGGCGCTGTACGCCGCGCCCCACCCGAGGTCCGACGCCCTGGTGCTGGCGACCACGCGGGAGCTGCCCGTCACGGGCACCACGGTGCACCAGCAATTCCGCGTCGGGGCGAGCACCTGGGTGCTGGTGGCCTCCGCGCGCCATCCGCTGTCGGGCACGCTCGCCCACGCCATTCCCTGGTTGATCCTGGGTCTCGCGGTGCTGATCGGTGTGGGCACCGGCCTGGTGGTGGAGCTGCTGGCTCGCCGGAACCGCTTCGCGACGGCAGTGGTGGAGCGTCGTACCGCGGAGTTGCAACGGACCGTGCGCACCTTGCAGGAGGCCCAGCGAGCCCTGGTGCAAAGCGAGCGCCTGGCGGCGGTGGGCGAGATGGCCTCGGTCATCGGACACGAGCTGCGAAACCCGCTCGGCGCGGTCATGAACGCGCTGTTCCTGGTGCGCAACGGGCTGGACGACGCGCATGCCGCTGCACTGGACCGCCACCTCTCCCTTGCCGAGCGCGAGACGGAGAAGGCCGCCACGCTCGTCGACGACCTGCGCAACTTCGTGCGGCCGCGCGCACCGCAGCACGAGACGGTGGCGGTGGCCGAGGTCCTCCAGGAGGTGCTGCAGGCGACGCCGGCGCCAGCTGGTGTGGACGTACAGACTGACGTGGAGGGCGTGACGCTGGCCGCGGATCGCCACCAGCTGGCCGAGGTGCTCACCAACCTGGTCTCGAACGCCTACGAGGCCATGGCTGACGGCGGGATCCTGCGCGTGTCGGCGTGCATCGAGGCCGACGAGGTGTACATCACGGTGCAGGACACGGGACCGGGCATCGCCGGCGAGGCGCTGGAGCGCATCTTCGAGCCGTTCTTCACCACCAAGCCAAGCGGCACGGGCCTGGGGCTGGCCGTGGTGCGGCGGATCGTCGACGCCCATGGCGGCGACGTGCGGGTCGACAGCACACCCGGTGCGGGGACCAGCGCGCAGGTGGTTCTGCCGGCCCGGGTGGCGGTGGGTGCGCGATGAGCATCCGGGTGCTGGTGGTCGAGGACGAGGACGACCTGCGCACGTCGGTGGCGAGCTTGCTCGAGGCCGCCGGCTACGAGGTGCGCGAAGCCGCCGACGGCGACGCCGCATTGCGCATCCTCGACGACAACGGGGTCACCGTCATGATCCTCGACATCCGCATGCCCCGACGTGACGGGATCGCCGTGCTCGATGCCCTCGAGAAGCCCCCGGCCGTGGTGTTGGTTTCCGCCCACCGCATCGACGACGAGCTGCGCACGCGCGTGGGGCCGAAGGTCTACCAGTTCCTGCACAAGCCCGTGCCGCCCCGGCAACTGCTCGAGGCTGTGGCCGGCGCCGCGAGTCACCGGCGCGCGCCGTGAACCCCATGCCGCCCGATGGGCGCGACGAGGCGCCATCGGGCGCGCGCCCGGACCGAGCACGGGTCACGAACCACGCTGGCGCGGCCCCGAGCGTGCCCAGCACGGCGGCGGGCGAGGTGAACGGCGCGCTGCGGGTGCCCGCCGGACTGGTGCTGGTGGTCGACGACGATGCCGCCGTCCGCGACAGCCTGGTGGAGGTTCTGGGCACCAGCGGTATCCACGCCATCGGGGCGCGGTCGGCGACCGAGGCCTTGAAGGCGCAGGACGTGTATGCGCTGGCTGTGGCGGTGGTGGACAACCGCCTGCCGGACCTCGGCGGCATCGAACTGGCCCGGCGCCTCAAGGAACGTGCCCCGGACTTGCCGGTGCTGTTGCTGACCGGGTACGCCACGCTGGACTCGGCAGTGGAAGCGGTGGGTCAACTCGACGCCTATCTCCTCAAGCCGGTCAACCCGGCGCAGTTCGTGCAGATGGTGCGCAATGCGTTGGCGCGCCACGCCCTGGTGCTCGAGCACCGCTACGCGGTGGAGCGGCTCCGTCGCCTCAACATGCTCCAGGCGCTCTACGACCCCCTGACGCGACTGCCCAACCGAGCCCTGCTCGACGACCGGCTCGCCCAGGCGGTGGCGTCCAGCCACCGCGACGGCAGTGCGCTCGGGGTGCTGTTCATCGACCTCGACGGGTTCAAGCTCGTCAACGACATGTTCGGCCACCACGTGGGGGACCAGATGCTGCGCCACGTGGGTGACCGGCTCCGGCGCCTGCGGCGGGCAACCGACACCGTCGCCCGCTTCGGCGGGGACGAGTTCGTGGTGGTGTGCCCGTCGCTGTCGAGCGCCGAGGCCGCCTGTGTCATCGCGCAGCAGCTCATCGACCGCCTGGCCGATCCCATGGTGATCGAGGGGATCGAGCACCGCGTCAGTGCCAGCGTCGGCATCGTGGTCACCGACCCAGGAGCAGGGCGCGAGACGCCCGAGGCACTCCTTCGCAACGCGGACATCGCCATGTACCGGTCCAAGGAGCACCAGCGCGGTGGTTGGGTGCTGTTCGACGAGCAGATGCACGCCCGCGTGGCGGAGCGCTTCGAGATCGAGCGGGGCCTGCGGGCGGCCATCATGCGCGACGAGCTCCAGCTCCTCTACCAGCCCCTGGTGCGGCTGGCGACGGGCCGGCTCGAGGGGGTCGAGGCGCTGCTGCGCTGGCAGCGTCCCGGGCACGGCACCCTGTTGCCCGGTACGTTCCTGGGCGTCGCCGAGGAGAGCGACCTGATGGTGCCCATCGGCACCTGGGTGCTCGAGCGGGCGCTCGAGGACCTGGTGGCCTGGGAACGGGCCGGGCACACCCTCGAGGACTTCCGGGTGTGGGTCAACACCTCGCCCCGCCAGCTGGCCGATCCCCGCTTCGCGGCCGCCGTGGCCGGGCAGCTGGAGCACGCTGGCGTGGCGCCGCAGCGCATCGGGCTCGAGATCGTCGAGGCGGCGCTGCTCAACCAGGGTGTGACGGTGGCCGTGCTCGACGAGCTGCGTGACGCGGGGGTCGCGCTGAACCTCGACGACTTCGGTGCCGGGCACTCGAACCTGGCGTGGCTGCAGGAGCTGCCCATCACGGGGCTCAAGATCGACCAGCGGTTCGTGGCCGGGCTGGAAGCCGGCCCCGAGCACCGCGAGGCCGCCATCGCGCGGGGCATGGTCGAGCTCGGCCACAGTCTCAACCTGACCGTGGTGGGGGAGGGCGTGGAGTCGGAGGTCCAGGCCGCCGCCTTGCGGGCACTGGGATGCGACCTGGCCCAGGGCTACCACTTCGGCCACCCGGTCACCGCCGCCGCGCTGTGGGCCACGGGGGTGGCGGGCGGGGCCGGCGTCAGCTGGTCCGGGCCCTGAGCCGGGCGGCGCCCCGGCACCAGGTGGTGTTCGCCAGCGCGGTCGAACAGCTGTTCGGTACACTGGCGGCGGTGGGAGGCGTGCTGCGCTGGCGGTTGGCCGACGACGACGGCGGGCAGCCGACCCTGTTCGACCCCGATGACCTGGTGGTGCGCCACGTGGGCGTGGGGGAGTACCGGGGGATGCAGTTCCTCCACGTCCGAGCCAAGCGCATCGTCAACGAGCTTCCGCCGACCAGCCGCCTGCCGTTCCGCTACACCGTCAACGCCTACCGCGGCTGCAGCCATGCCTGCACCTACTGCTTCGCCCGGCCGACGCACGAGTACCTGGGCCTGGGGATGGGCGAGGACTTCGAGCGCACGATCGTGGTGAAGGTGAACGCCGTTGAGCGCCTCCGGGCCGAGCTGCGGGCGCCGAGCTGGCACGGCGCGCCCATCGCCATGGGCACCAACACCGACCCCTACCAGCGAGCCGAGGGGCGCTACCACCTCACCCGCGGCATCGTCGAGGAGCTGGGCGCGGCGCGCAACCCGTTCTCCATCCTCACCAAGTCGACGCTGGTGCTGCGCGACCTCGACGTCCTCGCTGCAGCGGCGGCGCGGACCGAGGTGCGGGTGAACCTGTCCATCGCCACCCTCGACGAGGCCGTGTGGCGGGCGACCGAGCCGGGCACCCCGCATCCGCGGCTGCGGGTGGAGGCGGTGCGGCGGCTCAACGGGGCAGGGATCCCGACCGGCGTGATGGTGGCTCCCGTCATCCCGGGCCTCTCCGACGACCCCGAGCAGCTTCGGGCCGTGGTGGCGGCATGCGTGGATGCGGGCGCGGTGGGGATCGGCACGGTGCCCCTGCACTTGCGCGGTGCGGTCCGGGACTACTTCCTCGGGTGGCTGTCCACGGTCGACCCGATGCGGGCAGCGGCGTTGGCCCGTCGGTACCGGGGTGCGTACCTGCCACGCGCCGAGCAGGCAGCCGTCATCCGCCTGGTCCGAGACGCCTGGGTGCAGGCGCGGCACGCTGTGGGCGCTGCGGCCTCGCCGGCCGAGGACGGGCTATGAGGCGTCGGCCAGTCGGTCGTGGGCCAGGCGGTGATGGGGTGGAGGTGCGATCTGCCCCGCCTCGTGCTCGGCACAGCGCTCCCCGGGGTTGTAGATGGACAGGATCGTGGTGCACCCCGGTTCCGCACAGATCCGGCCCGACCGGTAGGTCCGTGAGCGGCGGACCGCCGAGGTGCACAGCACGCCTCCGATGCCTTCTGCCAGATCTCGCATGATGACCCCCGTCGGCTCGTGCCGGTCAGAGCCCGGCACCAGCCAGTCTCCGCCCAACCGCACGACGCGCGACAGGGCCGGAAGTCCCAGCGCGATCACCCGTTCTCGAGCCGACCGTTGCGATAGTCGTCGTAGGCGCTCAGGTCGAGCAGCCCGTGCCCGGAGTAACTGAACAGCACCACCCGTTCTTCGCCGCTCTCCTTCGCCGCCAGCGCTTCGTCGATGGCGGCCCGCACGGCGTGGGCCGTCTCGGGCGCAGGGATGGTGCCCTGGGTCCGGGCGAAGAGCACCGCGGCCTCGAACACCGCGGACTGCGGGTAGGCCACGGCCCGCATCCGGCCGTGCCGGACCAGGTTGGAGATGATCGGTGCGTCCCCGTGGTAGCGCAGGCCACCGGCGTGGATGCGCGGCGGGACGAAGTCGTGGCCCAGGGTGTACATGGCCAACAACGGCGTGACCCCGGCGGTGTCACCGAAGTCGTAGTCGAAGCGCCCCTCGGTGAGAGTGGGACAGGCCGAGGGCTCCACCGCCACGAGCGCCACCTGCGGGTCGGGGACGAAGGGCAGCGCGATGCCCCCCAGGTTCGAGCCGCCGCCGCATGAGCCGATGACGACGTCGGGGAGCCGCTCTCCTGCCGCTTCGAGCTGCTCCTTCGCCTCGAGGCCGATCACCGTTTGGTGCAGCAGCACGTGGTTGAGGACCGAGCCAAGCGAGTAGTGGGAGTCGGCGCGCCCCACGGCGTCGCGCACAGCGTCGCTGATGGCCGTGCCCAGCGAGCCAGGATGGTCCGGTTGGTCCACGGGAGAAGCGTCGACCTGACCGCCCCACACCTCCATCATCACGCGGCGATAGGGCTTCTGCTCGTAGGACGCGCGCACCATGTAGACCTTGCACTCCAGACCGAACAGCGACGAGGCGAAGCACAGCGCGCTGCCCCACTGCCCCGCGCCGGTCTCGGTGGCGAGGCGGGTGATGCCTTCTGCCTTGTTGTAGAAGGCCTGGGGGACGGCGGTGTTCGGTTTGTGCGAGCCGGCAGGGGAGACGGATTCGTCCTTGTAGTAGATGCGTGCCGGGGTGTCGAGGGCTCGCTCCAGGCGTTCGGCCCGCACCAGGGGGGTGGGTCGCCACAGGCGCAGCACGTCCAGGACCTCGCCCGGGATGTCGATCCACGGCTCGCTGCTGGCCTCCTGGGCGATCAGGGCCATGGGGAACAACGGCGCGAGGTCATCGGGGCCGACCGGCTGGCGGGTGGCCGGGTGCAGAGGGGGTTGCAGGGGTGCCGGCAGGTGGGGCGCGACGTTGAACCACGCTGCTGGCAGGCGGTCGGGGGGCAGGATCCAGCGCATCGTCTCCTCCTGGGTGCAGCCGCATGCACCACCCGGGGTGCAGCCGCGTGCAGCACCCCGGTGCACCGGTGCGCACCGGGCTCGCACTGTAGCGGGACGCCTGGGGCAGCACCGCAGCTGTCGTAACGGTACGCCCCGCTCGTGCGGCGGGGCGACGTCAAATCGACACCTGCCCGGGCGCGCCGTGGCGACCCGCCGGTGCGGGTTGTGGCGCGCCGCGGCGCAGCGCCAGCTCGGCGCTGGGCTCCGGTGGCGGGCGGCGTTCGGGGTTGGCGCGGGAAGTGCCAACATGGCCCGATGGGCGCGGCGATCGTGGCAGCGGGCACCTGGGTCGTCGATCTCGACGGGGTGATGTGGCTGGCGGAGCAGCCCATCGCGGGATCGGCCCAGGCCGTGGACCTGCTACGTGCCGCCGGGGTCCGCGTGCTGTTCGCCACCAACAACGCCGACCCCACCCGGGCACAGCTGGTCACGCGGCTTGCTGCCGTTGGCGTCGAGGCGGCGCCGGGGGACCTGGTCACCTCGGCCGAGGCGGCTGCCACCATGGTCTCTCCCGGGGCCACCGTGCTCGCATGCGGGGGTGACGGGCTCCGCGAGGCACTGACAGCCCGCGGATGCCGCATCGTCGAGGAGGGGCGCGCTGATGCGGTCATCGTGGGGCTGACACCGGCCTTCGACTACGACATGCTCACCCGCGCCGCCATGGCGGTGCGGGGCGGTGCCCGCCTCATCGGGACCAACGAGGATCCCACGCACCCCACCCCCCGCGGCCTGTTGCCGGGCTCGGGTGCGCTCCTGGCGGCGGTGGCGACCGCCGCCCAGGTACGCCCGGAGGTGGCGGGCAAGCCCCACCCGCCCATGGTCGCCCTGCTCGCGCAGCGGGCACCGGATGTGACCGTGGTGGTGGGTGACCGGCCTGCCACCGACGGCGAGCTGGCAGCGCGCCTGCACGTCCCCTTCGCCCTGGTGCACTCGGGCGTCACCGCGCCCGGACACGGGCCGGTGCGCGAAGCGGTCGCCGTCGAGATGCGGGATCTTGGCGCACTGGTGGCGGCGGTCGTCGGGCCAGGCGCTGCGGAGGGCTGACCGTTGCCGCCGGCACCAGGCGTCGCTACCGTGGTGCCCATGGCGCTCAACGACGGTCTCCGACGGTATCTCGAAGCGGGCGTGTCGCTCACCCAGATCACACGGGCCCGCGCCGAGGAGCTCGTGCGCGACCTGGTGCGCGCCGGCGAGGTCGAAGCCGAGCGGGCCCAGGACTGGGCGGAGGACCTCGTCCGCCGCAGCCGCGAGCGCTCCGAGGCCTTGGTCGGCACGGTCCGCGCCGAGGTGCGCCAGCAGCTCGCGGAGCTCGGGTTCACCAGTGTCGAGGATCTCGCAAAGCGCGTGGCGGACATCGTGAACCGGGCTCAGGCGCAGCTGCCCGCCCGACGCCGGACGCCGGCACGCCCGCCCGCCGCCTCGACCCGCACGGCCCCGGCGCGCAAGGCCACTGCCCACAAGGCCACTGCCCGCAAGGCTCCGGCGCGCACGGCTGGCACGAAGGCCGCTGCCCGCGCGACGACCACGGCCCCGGCGCGCAAGGCCGCTGCCCGCAAGGCTCCGGCGCGCAAGGCGCAGGGCTGAGGTCCGGCACCTGAGCACGCGCCGGCGGCTGGACAGCGAGCTTGTTCGCCGCGGCATGGCGGCCTCGCGCCAGCAGGCGCAGGCCCTCGTGGCACGAGGCGCCGTGCTGGTGGGGGGCGCGGTGGCCGACAAGGTGGCGCGGCTGGTGTCGCCGTCGGATCCCATCGTGGTGCTGCCCGGGGTGCGGTTCGTGTCCCGTGGCGGGGAGAAGCTCGACGCCGCCCTGGCACGATTCGGTGTCACCGTCGCAGGGCGCCGGTGCCTGGACGCAGGGGCATCGACGGGCGGGTTCACCGACTGCCTGCTCCAGCGGGGTGCGGCCGCAGTCGTGGCCGTCGACGTGGGCCACGGCCAGCTCGCACCCCGCCTGCGGGCGGATCCGAGGGTGACCGTCCTCGAGCGCACCAACGTGCGGTGTCTCCGGGCGCGGGCAGTGGGTGGTCCCTTCGACGTCGTGGTTGCCGACCTGTCGTTTATCTCGCTGGTGGCGGTGGTGCCGGTGCTCGTGCGTGAGCTCGCCGGACCCGGCGGCGATGTCGTCGTCCTGGTCAAGCCCCAGTTCGAAGCAGGCCGTGTCGAAGCTGCACGGGGGCGTGGGGTGATCAGGGACCCCGCCGTGCACCGCCGGGTGCTCGGTGAGGTGGCGTCCGCCGTCGCTGGCGCCGGTGCGGCCATTATGGGGGCTATGCCCTCACCTCTGCGCGGGCCGGCCGGGAACGTGGAGTACTTCCTCCATGCGCGCCGGGGGCCGGGCGCTGGAGACGGCGCAGGAGCGGTGCCAGCCGGCGCCGGGCTCGAGGCGCTGCTCGACGCGGCCGTGGCCGCCGGCGGGGCGGGGACCAGGGTGTGCTCGGGGTCGGGCCGCCCCGCTGGCGCGCCCGTGGCCGGGTCGGCGGGTGAGGCCGTCGCCGGGTCGGCGGGTGAGGCCGTCGCCGGGTCGGCGGGTGAGGCCGTGGCCGGGCGAGCGGACTGAGGCCGTGGCGACCGTCGCCTTCGTCGTGCACCCAGGGCGCCCTGAAGCCGCCGACCTCGCGGCGCGCGCCGAGGCGTGGTTGGCCGGGCGGGGGCACCGGGTCGTGCGGATCGCCGACGACGAGGAGGCGGACCTGGCGGTTCCCCTCGGAGCCCGCCGCTTCGTGGCCGACGGTGTCGACCTGGCGGTGAGCCTCGGCGGCGACGGGACCATGCTGCGCACGGTCGACCTCGCCTCGGCCCAGGGCGTGCCGGTCCTGGGGGTCAACCTCGGTCGGCTCGGCTACCTGACCGAGGTGGAGCCGGCCGGCCTCGACGACGCCTTGGAGCGGTTCCTCGCCGGTGAGTACCAGCTCGAGGAGCGCATGACCCTGGAGGTGACCGTCGAGCCCGGTGACCTGGGCGCGTCAGGTGCCTCCGACCACCCAGGCAACGCACCGCGAGTGCCCGAGGGGGGCGCCGGCGGTACCGGTGGGGTCCGAGGCCTGCCGTCGCACCCCCGTCTGGGGCCGGGCACCTATCTCGTGCTCAACGAGGCGGTGGTGGAGAAGACGGTGCCCGGTCACACCATCCGACTGGCGGCGGCCATTGCGGGACGGCCCTTTGTGACCTATGCCGCCGACGGCCTGCTGGTGGCCACGCCCACCGGCTCCACTGCCTACAACCTGTCGGCGCGCGGCCCCATCGTGAGCCCACGGCTGCGCGCCATCGTGGTCACCCCCATCTCGCCCCACATGCTCTTCGACCGTGCGCTCGTGCTCGAGCCCGACGAGTGGCTGCGCCTCGAGGTGGCCGGCCCGCGCCCGGGGGTGTTGGTCGTCGACGGCATGCTGGCCGGCGCGCTCGAACCCGGCGACGCCGTGGCCTGCCGGGCAGGCGAGCGCTGTGCCCGGCTGGTGACCTTCGGCAAGCGCGACTTCCACGCCATCTTGAAGGCCCGGTTCCACCTGGCCGATCGCTGATCGCCGTGCTGGTCGAGCTGCACGTCCGCAACCTCGGGGTGATCGAGGAGCTGGCCGTGGACCTCGGTCCGGGCATGACCGCCCTGACGGGGGAGACCGGTGCCGGCAAGACCCTGGTGGTCGAGGCGTTGGCGCTGCTGCTCGGCAGCCGGGCAGATCCGGTCGTCGTCCGCCCCGGCTCGACCGAGGCGCTGGTCGAGGGCCGCTTCGCCACCCCCGGCGGCGACGAGGTGATCCTGGCCCGCGCCGTTGCCGCCGAGGGTCGGTCACGGGCGTGGGTCGACGGCCGCATGGTCCCGTTGCGGGCGCTGGCCGAGGCCGGCGCCGGACTGGTGGAGCTTCACGGCCAGCACGTGTCCCAGGCGCTGCTCGACCCTGCCGCCCAGCGTGCTGCCCTGGACGAATTCGCCGGCGTGGACCACGGTCCGCGGCGCGCGGCGCGTGCTGCCGTGCGTGCGATCGAGGCGGAGCTCGCCGCGCTCGGCGGCGACGAGCGGGCCCGGGCCAGGCAGGCGGACCTGCTGCGATTCCAGGTGGAGGAGATCGCGGCCGCCGGCCTGGAGGATCCGGGCGAGGACGAGGTCCTGGCCGCCGAGGAGGAGCGCCTGGCCGAAGCGGCGGCGCACCGGGAGGCTGCAGCCGCCGCACTGGCGGCCCTGGACGGTGCTGCCCGTGGTGATCACACCGGCGCGGCGGTGGACCTGCTGGGCTCGGCGCGTGCCGCGCTGGCCGGCCGCCAGCCCCTGGCGCCGCTGGCAGAGCGGTTGGCTGGAGTCCAGGCGGAGGCGACCGACATCGCCAGCGAGCTGCGCGTGGTGCTCGACACCTGGGAGGACGACCCTGTGCGGCTGGCAGCTGTGCGGGCCCGGCGTCAGCAACTGCGCGAACTGTGCCGCAAGTACGGGGACGACCTCGCCCAGGTGATGGCCTTCGGCGCCGAGGCGGCCCGCCAACTGGCCGCCCTCGAGGCGGTGGAGGCACGCGCCGCGCGGTTGCAGGCGCAGCTGGCCGAGGCGCGTGAAGCGCAGGCGGCGGCCGAGGCCGAGGTAGGGCGGATCCGGAGGGCGGCGGCGCCCGCGCTGGCTGGCGCCGTCGAGGCCCGCCTGCGCGACCTCGCCATGCCCATGGCGCGCCTCGAGGTCCGGGTCGGGGACGCCGATCCCGGCGACGACGTGGTCGTCGCGCTGGGCGCCAACCCGGGGGAACCCGTCCTACCGCTCGCCAAGGTGGCCTCCGGTGGCGAGCTGGCGCGCGCCATGCTGGCGCTGCGCCTGGTGCTCACGGGCGCACCGCCCACCATGGTCTTCGACGAGGTCGACGCCGGTATCGGTGGGGAGGCCGCGGTCTCGGTGGGCCGGGCGCTGGCGGAGGTGGCCGAGGGGCACCAGGTCCTCGTGGTCACCCATCTGCCGCAGGTGGCGGCCTTCGCCGATGCGCAGCTGGCGGTGCGCAAGGAGGTGGCCGGCGGCCGCACCGTGGCCCGGGTGGCGCAGCTCTCGGGCGAGGAACGGGTGGTGGAGCTCGCCCGGATGCTGTCGGGCCGGCCCGATTCGGCCACCGCCCGGCGCCACGCGGCCGAGCTGCTGTCGGCCGGCGCGGGGCTGCGCCGGTCCCCCCGGTAGCCTGCGAGGGTGGACTACCGTGGGGCGATGCCGAGGTACGGCGCGTGACCAAGTTCGTCTTCGTCACCGGCGGTGTGTCCTCGTCGCTTGGCAAGGGGCTCACGGCCTCGTCCCTGGGTCGGTTGCTCAAGTGCCGCGGGTTGCGGGTCACGATGATCAAGCTCGACCCCTACATCAACGTCGATCCCGGCACGATGAACCCCTACGAGCACGGCGAGGTGTTCGTGACCGAGGACGGGGGCGAGACCGATCTCGACCTCGGCCACTACGAGCGGTTCATCGACGAGAACCTCCACCGCGATTCGAACGCCACCACGGGCCAGATCTACTCAGCCGTCATCGCCAAGGAGCGCCGTGGGGACTACCTGGGCAAGACCGTGCAGGTCATCCCGCACGTCACCGACGAGATCAAAGAGCGCGTGCGGCGCCTGGCCTCCGACGATGTCGACGTGGTCATCGTGGAGGTCGGGGGCACGGTGGGCGACATCGAGATCGTCCCGTTCCTCGAGGCCATCCGCCAGTTCCGCCACGACGTGGGCCGCGAGAACGTCTGCTACGTCCACCTGACACTGGTGCCGTACCTGACACCGTCGGGGGAGCAGAAGACCAAGCCCACGCAGCACTCGGTCACCGAGCTGCGCAGCCGGGGCATCCAGCCCGACGTCATCGTGTGCCGTTCCGACCGCGAGGTGTCGACGGAGCTCAAGCGCAAGATCTCCCTGCTCTGCGACGTGCCGGTCGAGGGCGTGGTGACGGCCCCGGACGCACCGAGCATCTACGACATCCCCTTGGTGCTCCACGAGCAGGGGCTCGACGCCGTGGTGTGCACGACCCTGGCGCTGGACCCGGCGATGCACCCCATCGACCTCGGGGGCTGGCGCCGCGTGGCCGACCAGGTGCACGCCGCCGACCGGCCGGTGCGCATCGGGATCGTGGGCAAGTACGTCAACCTGCCCGATGCCTACCTGTCGGTGGTCGAGGCGTTGCGCCACGCCGGCTTCCACCACGGCGCCCGGGTCGAGCTCGAATGGATCGCGGCCGAGCAGTTCCAGGACCTGGTGGCATCCGAGCGGATCGAGCGGCTCGACGGCATCGTGATCCCCGGGGGCTTCGGGGAGCGCGGGGTGGAGGGCAAGGTGGCGGCCGCCCGCTACGCCCGCGAACACCAGATCCCGTGCCTCGGGCTGTGTTTGGGCCTGCAGGTCATGGTGATCGACGTGGCCCGCCACCTCGCCGGCCTCGACGGGGCCAATTCCACCGAGTTCGACGCCGCCACCCGCTATCCGGTCATCGACCTGATGGACGAGCAGCAGCACGTGGTGAACATGGGCGGCACGATGCGGCTGGGCAAGTACGTGGCCAGGCTGGTGCCGGGGTCCAAGGTGGCCACCGCCTACGGCGACACCGTGGTCTCCGAGCGCCATCGCCACCGCTACGAGGTCAACCCCCGCTTCCGTCGCCAGCTGGAGGCGGCCGGTCTGGTGTGCTCGGGCACCGAGGTGGGTCGGGGCCTGGTGGAATTCGTGGAGCTCCCCGACCACCCGTGGTGGGTGGGGACCCAGGCACACCCGGAGTTCAAGAGCCGTCCCGACCGGCCCCATCCGCTGTTCCGGGAGCTGGTGGCGGCTGCGCTGGTGCGGGCCGAGGGCCGTCTCCCGCGGCTGATCGACATCGATGCCGATGTCGGCGTCGCGTCCTGAACCAGCGCCGTCCGGGCCGAGCGCGCCAGCCCCGCACGGCGGCTTCCGCTTCCTTGGTGAGCAGGAGCGCTATGCCGGGTGGCGCATCCGGGTGGTCGAGGCCACGTTCGAGTCGCCCACCGGTGCCCGCTTCACCCGGGACGTCGTGCGCCATCCCGGCGCGGTGGCCGTGGTGCCGGTGACCGACCGGGGGACGGCCCTGCTCCTGCGCCAGTACCGGGGACCGCTCGAGCGCGCGCTGCTCGAGATTCCCGCTGGCACCCGCGACCAGCCCGGCGAGCCGCCGGAGGACACCGCCCGGCGCGAGCTGGCCGAGGAGCTGGGCGTGCGAGCCGCCCACCTGCAGCATCTGGCCACCATCGCCAACACCCCCGGCTTCTGCGATGAGGTCACCGAGCTGTACCTGGCGACCGGCCTCAGCTACGGGGACCACGAGCGCCACGGCGAGGAGGAGACCCACATGTCCGTGGAGGAGGTGGCCCTGGCCGACGTCGACGCCATCGTGGGGCGCGAGCAGATCGCCGATGCCCAGACCGTGCTCGGGCTCATGCTGGCGCGCGCTGCCCTCGCCCACGACGCTGGTGCGGACCGTGTCCAGCCGGAGGGCCCATCGGGTGCGTCCGGCGGGGGGTGACTGGCACGTTGGGCCGGGCGCTGCCCGAGGAGGGACCCGACGGCACGCGTCGCGGTGGGCCGACGGGGTCGACGAGGGCGAGGCGCTGAGCGCCACGGCGGAGGAGTTCCTCACCTGGCTGGCCGTCGAACACGGCCGTGCCCGCAACACGCTGCAGGCGTACCGCCGGGACCTGCGCGGGTACGAGCGCTTCCTCGCCGAGAACGGCACCGACCCCGAACACGCCACCCCGGCGGCCGTCGAGGGGTACCTCGCGGCCATGGCCGCTGCCGGGCGGGCCCCGTCGACCCGCGCCCGGGCGCTGGCCGCCATCCGGGGCATGCACCGGTTCCGCCTCGAGGAGGGCGCAGGCGGGGGTGACCCGACCGCCGACGTGCTCGCGCCCCGTCCGGGGCTGCGGTTGCCCAAGGCGCTGGCCGAGGACGAGGTCCTGGCCCTGCTCCAGGCGGTGCCGGACGACGACGCGGTCAGCCGGCGGGACCGGGCCATCGTGGAGCTGCTCTACGGCACCGGCATGCGGGTGTCGGAGCTCGTGGGGCTCGGCCTGGGGGACCTGCAGGGCGAGCGGAGGCTGGTGCGCGTGCTGGGCAAAGGGGGCAAGGAGCGCCTGGTGCCCTTGGGGCGCCACGCCGCGCTCGCTGTCCAACGGTGGCTGGAACCGGGCGGCCGGGCGCGCCTCGCCCCGGCACGCTGGGCCCGCCGGGGCGACGCGGACGCCCTCTTCCTCAACGCACGCGGCCGCAGGATGACCCGGCAAGGGGTGTGGGGGGTGCTCAAGCGCCGGGCGGCCGCCGCCGGCTTGGCGGCCAAGGTGCACCCGCATGTCCTGCGCCACTCGTGTGCCACCCACATGCTTGCCCGCGGCGCTGACATCCGGGTCGTCCAGGAGCTCCTCGGGCACGCGTCGGTGGCCACCACGCAGCTGTACACGCGGGTCACCCTGGAGCACCTTCGCCGGGTGTACGAACAGGCGCATCCGCGCGCCGGCCGGGCAGGGGAGCGGTAGGCTCGACGTGATGGCTCAGGACGCGCCGGCCGTGAACCACCGGGCCCTGCTCGAGGAGGAGCGGGCGGAGCTGCGCGCCAAGCTCGCAGAGCTCGGCTTCGGGGAGTCGCGGCTGCAGTACGACCCGAACTTCGCCGACTCCAGTCAGGTCACCGCGGAGCGTGGCGAGGCAGAGGCGCTGGCCGCCAAGCTGCAGGAGGCCCTGGCCGAGGTGGAGCGGGCGCTCGCCAAGCTCGACGACGGCACCTACGGCATCTGCGAGGCGTGCGGTCAGCCCATCGACGAGGCGCGCCTCGAGGCGAAGCCGGCTGCCCGGTACTGCATCGCCCACGCCGCCAAGCACTGACCGGTGGGCGTGGCCGCCGGCGGGCCCGGCCAAGGGGACGGCTGGGGCGAGGACGGCCAGGACACCGGGCCGCACGGCCTCTACGGGGGGGAGCCGGTGCGGGCCCGTCCACCTGTGCCGAAGGGGACCGATCCGGTCACCACCGCCGCCACCATGATCGCGGTGGCGGTGGTGGTGCTGCTGTGGCGCCTCGGCCACGTCAGCCGGTTCACCGTCATCTACTTCGCCGTGCTCATCCCCTCGATCATCCTCCATGAGGTGTCCCACGGGTGGGTGGCCAACGCCTTCGGCGACGACACGGCCAAGCGCGCCGGTCGCCTGAGCCTCAACCCCCTCGTGCACGTCGACCTGTTCGGGACCATCATCGTGCCGGCGCTGCTCATCGTGGTGCCGGCCGTGACCGGTGCCGGGGCCGGCGTGGGGTTCGGGTGGGCCAAGCCGGTGCCCGTCAACGTGGGTCGGCTGCGCAACCCGCGCAACGCGAGCTTCTGGGTGTCGTTGGCGGGGCCGGCCACCAATGCCGTGCTGTTCGTCGCCTTCGCCCTGGCCTTCCGGTTCGCAGCCGCCAGCCAGTGGGGCGTCGATCCCACCACCGGTGCGCTGGCCACCGGACCGCAGATCCTGTTCCTCGGCGGCCTGGCCAATGTGTGGGTGGGGCTGTTCAACCTCCTGCCCGTCCCGCCACTCGACGGCTCCGCCCTGGTGGAGCGGTTCGTGCCCGCCCGGCACCTGATGTCGTACTACCGCATGCGCCAGGCGTCGATGGTCGTCGTCTTCGTGCTGGTGTTCCTGGTGTTCCGCCAGCCTGGCGTCCAGCACGGGTTCCTGCGCTTCGCCCTCACGCTGTGGAACGCGGTGGCCGGCACGCACTGGAGCGCCTGAGGCCGCAGCGCCAGCGGCCGACCGGCGTCGGGACGGGCGGTGCGACGGCGCAGGGGAGGCTGCAGGGCCGAGCGCCGGCGGCGGGTCACACCGGCGGCGGTGGCGCCGGGGCAAATCCCCCTGGTGGCGGCAGCAGGCCCACGGCGCGCATGGCGTGGTCCAGGGTGGGACCTGCCACTTGCTGGGCCCGGCGGGCCCCGTCCGCCAGCACCTGGGTCACGTGACCCAGGTCGCGGCGCAGCTCGGCGTGGCGCTCGCGCACCGGCCGGAGCAGCTCCGTGAGCGCCCCGGTCACGTCCTTCTTGAGGCTGCCGTAGTTGGTGTACCCGGCGGCCAGCTCGTGGGGTGTGCCGCCGGTGGCCGCCGCCAGCAGCTGCAGGAGGTTGGACACGCCGGGCTTGGCAACGGGGTCGTAGCGCACCTCGGTGCCGGGGTCGGTGACGGCCTTGCGGATTTTGCGCTCGATCTCCTCGGGCGGATCCAGCACGAGCACGGTGCCGAGTGGGGAGCTGACCGACTTGGACATCTTGCGCGTGGGGTCCTGGAGGTCCATGACCCGGGCGGCCACCGCCGGCACCGCTGCTTCGGGGACCACGAAGGTCTGTCCGTAGTGGTGGTTGAAGCGCGTCGCCAGGTCACGGGCCAGCTCGAGGTGCTGGCGCTGGTCCTCGCCCACCGGCACCCGGTCGGCCTGGTAGAGGAGGATGTCGGCGGCCATGAGCACCGGATAGGTGAAGAGCCCGGCGCGCACCGTGTCGTGGCTGGTGGCCTTGTCCTTGAACTGGGTCATGCGCCGCAGCTCGCCGAAGGTGGCCGTGCACTCGAGCAACCAGGCCAGGCGGGGGTGCTCGGGGACGTGGCTCTGGACGAAGATGGTGCACCGCTTGGGGTCGAGCCCCACCGCCAGGAGGCTGGCGGCCGCGTCCAGGGTGCGCTGGGCCAGGAGGGTGGGGTCGTGCGCCGCGCTGAGCGCGTGGAGGTCGACGATGCAGAAGAACGCCTCGTGCTCGTGTTGGTCGGCGACCCAGTTGCGCAATGCCCCCAGGTAGTTGCCGAGATGGAGGTCACCGCTGGGCTGGACGCCGGAGAGGACCCGGGCCATGGCCGCTCATCGTACCGGTGGCCGGCCGCCGTCCTCGGGGCCGGCGTCCCTCGGGATCGGTGCGAACCGCCCGGTCGCACCGACAGCAGATGCGCGTCTGGCGGCCCACCAGCCGGTAGGGTCGGTGGTCATGTCGGCACACGTGACCACGCCGGTGTTCGAGGGGCCCTTCGACGTGCTGCTCCAGCTGGTGAGCGACCACAAGGTCGACGTGTACGACATCCCCTTGGCGCAGGTCGTCGACGACTTCGTGGCCCGGCTGGCCGCTGCCAACGAACAGATGGATCTCGAGATGGCCTCGGAGTTCCTGGTGATCGCGGCCATCCTGGTCGAGCTCAAGTCCAAGCGGCTGCTCCCCGGGCCCGACGACGTGGACCCCGACGAGGAGCTCTCGGGTACAGAGGAGCGCGACCGGCTGCTGGCGCGGCTGCTCGAGCTCCAGGCGTATGCGGCCGCGGCAGAGACCTTCGCCCTGCTCATCGATCGAGCGGCCCGCTCGGTGCCGCGCACGGCGGGCCTGGAGGAGCGGTTCCGGGACCTTGCCCCCGACCTGCTGGCGGGGGTCACCCCCGAGCGCCTGGCTGCCGCCTACCTGGCGGTTGGCGAGGGCAGGGCCGCCGTGCCGGTGCTCGACCTGTCCCACGTCACGGTGGAGGCGGTGACCGTGTCCGAGGCGGTGGCCGAGCTCGAGGCGCGGCTGCCGGGGGCCGGGCCGTTGTCCTTCCGGGAGCTCACCTCCCACTGCACCACCCGCATGCAGGTGATCGTGCGGTTCCTGGCCGTCCTCGAGCTGTGCAAGCGGGGCCTGGTGACCCTCGAACAGGGGGAGACCTTCGGGGACCTGGTCGTCGACTGGACGGCGCGGGAGCAGACCCTCCAGCGGGTGGGCGCGGTGGAGGAGTACGAGGGATGACGAGCCTGCCCGGGTGGGCCGACGACACCCAGGAGCACACCGACGACCCCCGTGCTGCCTCGCAGCACGCTGGGGCCGTCCGGCACGAGACCGGGCACATCGGGCTGGTCGGCAGCCCGGGTCCAGCCCGGGCCGAGGCGTCCGACGGTGCCCGGCGGCCTGCGGCGCGCCCGGAGGAGCACCGTGCCATCGAAGCGGTGCTGCTGGCGGCGGTGGAGCCCGTGGCACCTGGGCTGCTGGCCGAGCTGCTCGAGCGGCCCGTCGAGCAGGTGGAGGCCGCCTGCGCCGAGCTGGCCGCCAGCTACCTGGCCGAAGGGCGCGGGTTCGTCCTGGCGAAGGTGGCTGGGGGGTTCCGGTTCCAGACCCATCCCGACCTGGCGCCCTTCGTCGAGCGGTTCGCCCTGGAGGGCGTCTCGGCGCGCCTGTCGTCGGCCGCGCTCGAGACCCTGGCCATCGTGGCCTACAAGCAGCCCGTGTCCCGGGCACAGATCGCAGCCCTGCGCGGGGTCAACGTCGACGGGGTGGTGCGGCTGCTGGTCCAGCGCGGCTATGTGACCGAGGTGGGCCACGCGCCGGGTCCGGGCCAACCGGCGCTGTATGGCACCACGCCCGCGTTCCTCGAGAAGCTCGGGCTGGACTCGCTCGACCAGCTGCCGCCCGTCGAGGACCTGCTGCCGGGGCCGGAGGTGATGGAGCAGCTCGAGGAGCGGCTCCGCCCCGGCACCGATGACCGCCCCCGCTGAGCCAGCCGGTCCCGAGCGCCTGCAGAAGCTCCTCGCCCGGGCGGGCTACGGCAGCAGGCGGCGATGCGACGAACTGGTGGCCGCGGGCCGGGTCACCGTCAACGGGCGCCTGGCCGAGCCCGGCTGCCGGGTGGATCCCGCCATCGACGTGGTGGCGGTGGACGGCGTCCCGGTGACGCTGCGGGCCGGGCTGGTGCACTACCTGCTCAACAAGCCGCGTGGCGTGCTCACCACGGCGGCCGATCCACAGGGTCGCCCGACCGTGCTCGAGCTGGTGCCACCCGAACCCCGGGTGTTTGCAGTCGGGCGGCTCGATGCCGACAGCGAGGGCCTGCTGCTGCTCACCAACGACGGCGACCTGGCCCACCGGCTCGCCCATCCGTCGTTCGGGGTCGAGAAGGAATACCTGGTCGAGGTGCACGGTCTGCCCTCGGCGCGCGCCCTGGCCGCCTTGCGGCGAGGGGTCGTCCTGGCCGACGGGCCCACCGCCCCGGCGCGGGTGGGTGTGGTGGGCCCGGGCGTGCTGCGGATCACGGTGCACGAGGGGCGCAACCGCCTGGTGCGGCGCATGTGCGAGGCCGTCGGCCACCCGGTGCGGCGGCTCGTGCGGACGCGTATCGGGCCCTTGTCGGATCCGGCACTGGCGCCGGGACGATGGCGGGCGTTGACACCCGGCGAAGTCCGCGCCCTGGCCGAGGCCGCCGCTCGGCGCCCAGGGCCACCCGGGCGGGCCCGGCGCGGTCGCTAGCATGCCCGGTGCCATGGCCACTGTCCGAGCCCTGCGGGGTGCCACCACGGTCGACGCGGACACCCCCGAGCAGGTCACCGAGCGCACGACCGCGCTGCTGGCGGCCATGTTGGCCCGCAACGGGCTCTCCAAGGACGACCTGGTGAGCATCCTGTTCACGGCCACGGGCGACATCGTGTCGATGTTCCCGGCCACCGCGGCGCGGAGCATGGGTCTCGGCGACGTGCCGCTCATCTGCGCCCGCGAGCTGGACGTGGTCGGCGCCACACCCCGATGCGTCCGGGTCATGATGCACGTCCTCACCGATCGGCCCCGGCACGAGCTCCACCACGTCTACCTCGAAGGTGCCCGGGGGCTGCGCGATGACCTCCCCGAGTGACGCCACATCGAGCGACGGCGTCGTCGATCCGCCATCACCGCGGGCGGCCATCGTCGGGACCGGGCTCATCGGCTCGTCCATCGGGCTGGCACTGCGCCAGCGTGGTTGGCACGTCACCGGGCGCGACGCCAACGGCGCCGTGGCTCGCCAGGCCCTCGAACGCGGCGCGCTCGACGCCATCGGGGAGGATCCCGGCGCCGTCGTCACCTTCGTGGCCACTCCGGTGGGCGCGGTGGCCGCCGAGGTGGCGGCCGTGCTGGCGCAACCGGGGCTGCGACCGGACGCCGCGGTCACCGACGTGGCCGGGGTGAAGGCGCCGGTGGTGGCGGGGGTCACCGACGCCCGCTTCGTGGGCGGCCACCCCATGGCCGGCTCGGAGCAGGTTGGCGTGGCCGGCGCGGATGCGGCGCTGTTCACCGGCGCCACATGGGTGCTCACGCCCACGGCCACCACCGATCCTCACTGCTACGCGCGGGTGCGGGCCACGGTCACGTCGCTTGGCGCAGAGGTGATCGAGCTCTCGCCCGAGCGCCACGACGCGCTGGTGGCGGTGGTGTCCCACGTGCCGCACCTGACGGCGGCCACGCTCATGAACCTCGCCGATCGCGTGGCCGAGGAGCACGGCGCGCTCTTGCGACTGGCGGCTGGAGGGTTCCGTGACATGACGCGGGTGGCGGCGGGCTCGCCTGCGATCTGGCCTGACGTGTGCGCGGACAACGCCACGGCGATTCTCGAGACCCTCGACGCCTTGGTGAGCGAGCTGATCGCCATGCGCGCCCTGGTGGCCGCTGGCGATCGCCGCGGGCTGCTGGCGACGTTGCAGCGTGCTGCCGCCGCCCGCCGCAGCCTGCCGGCCGGTGCCGTGCGTCCCGAGCGCAAGGCCGAGCTGCGGGTGCCCGTCCCGGACCGTCCCGGGGTGCTGGCCGAGATCACCACCCTCGCCGCCAACCTCGAGGTGAACATCTGGGACCTCGAGATCGCCCACAGCGCGGAGGGCGACCGAGGGGTCCTCGTGCTGGTGGTGGACGCCGAGGCGGCCGACCGCCTGGCACAGGCCGTGGCGGCGCGGGGCTACCGGGCCACCTGGACGCCACTGGGATGACGCAGGTGTGGTGGCACCGAGACACCCGGGCGCGGCCTGCAGCGCGGCACCGGCGGCAGCTGCCACCGGTGCACTCCACGACACCGCCGGGCGCGGCCGGCCCCGGGCCGGCGCCGACGCGACGTCGCCCGTGACGCGCTCGACGGAGCTCGTGGTGCGGCAGCAGGCCGAGCTGCACGGCCGGCTGCGGGTGCCGGGGGACAAGTCGATCTCGCACCGCGTCCTGCTGCTGGGCGCGCTGGCCGAGGGCGACACCGTCGTGGCCGGCCTGGCAGACGGCGACGACGTGCGGCGCACGGCGGCCGCGGTCGAGGCACTGGGGGCGCCGGTGCGCCCTGTGGGCGAGGTGGTGGTGATCGAGGGCGGCGCGGCCCGGCTGCACCAGCCGGTCGGCCCCCTCGACCTCGGGAACTCTGGCACGGGCATGCGCCTGCTCGCGGGGCTGGTGGCGGGCTGGCCGTGGCGGGTGGAGCTCGTGGGCGACGCCTCGCTGTCCTCGCGGCCGATGGATCGAGTGGCCGAGCCCCTGCGGCGGATGGGCGCTGCGGTGGAAGGCCGGGGCGAGCGCTGCCTGCCGCCGTTGGTGATCCGAGGCGGGAGCTTGCGGGGCATCGACTACACGGTGCCGGTGCCCAGTGCGCAGGTGAAGTCGGCCGTCCTGCTGGCCGGCCTCCGGGCGACGGGGCCGACCACGGTGCGCGAACCGCGCCCCACCCGGCCCCACACCGAGGACCTGCTGGCTGCCTTCGGTGCCGATGTGGCGGTGGAGGAGACCGGCACCACCCGCGTCGTGCGCCTGGCGCCCTCGACGCTGGCCCCGGTGGCGGTGGAGGTCCCCGGCGATCCCTCGCAGGCGGCGTTCTGGGTGGTGGCCGCCTGCATCGTGCGCGGGAGCAGGGTCGTGGTCGAGCACGTGCATGTGGGCCCGGGACGGCGCGGGTACCTCGACGTGCTGGCGCGCATGGGTGCGGCGGTCGAGGAGGTCCCGACTGCCACGCCATGGGCGCCGTCGGGCGTGGCGGGCGGGCGCCGGCCGGTGGGCACCGGGCCGATGGCGGACCTGCACGCGTCGGCAGGGCCGTTGCGCGCGACCGAGGTGGGCGCGAGAGAGGTGCCCGGACTCATCGACGAAGTCCCGGTGCTGGCGGTGGCGGCCGCGGTCGCATCGGGGACGACGGTGTTTCGCGGGGTGGGGGAGCTGCGGGTGAAAGAGTCCGACCGCCTGGCGGGCGTGGTCGACCTGGTGCGTCGCTTCGGTGCCGAGGCGTCGGTCGAGGGGGACGACCTGGCGGTGACCGGCACCGCTCACCTCGTGCCGGCCGTGGTGGACGCGGCGGGCGACCACCGGATGGCCATGGCGGCGGCCGTGGCCGGGCTGGCCGCCGGGGGGGCACAGGTCGAAGGGTGGGACGCGGTGCAGACCAGTTATCCGAACTTCGCAACGGACCTGCGCCTGCTGGCCGGCGGGGACGTGGTCGACGTCGTGGAGGAGCCTGCCTGATGCCGGCGGCCGGCAGGCAGGTGCGCACGGTGGCCATCGACGGACCGGCCGGCGCGGGGAAGTCCACCCTGGCACGGGCGCTCGCCGCCCGGCTCGGGCTGGAGCAGCTCGACACCGGTGCCATGTACCGGGCGGTGGCATGGGCGGCGCTGGAGGGCGGCATCGACCTCGCTGACGCCGAGGCGGTGGCGGCACTGGCCCGGCGACTCACCATCGTGGTGGGGGACCGGGTGTGCGTCGACGGCCGTGACGTCACCGACGCCATCCGCTCCGCCGACGTGGACCAGGCGGTCTCGGCGGTGGCTGCCAATCCCGCTGTGCGCCGCGAGCTGGTGCGCCGCCAGCAGGCATGGGTGGCCGAGCGCGGCGGTGGCGTGGTGGAAGGGCGGGACATCGCCACCGTGGTGCTCCCCGACGCCGACGTGAAGGTGTACCTGACCGCCACGTCCGAGGTCCGTGCCGGTCGGAGGGCAGCAGAACGGCCCGAGGAAGTCCCGGCGGCCGAGATCGAGCGCCAACTTCGCCGGCGTGACCGGCTGGACTCGAACCGGGCGACCTCACCGCTCCCCGCACCGCACGAGGCGCCGCCGGGGGTGCTGGTGGTGGACTCGACGGGCAAGACTGCGGCCGAGGTGCTCGAGGAGGTGCTGCGATGGATGGGCGACCCGTGAGCGGGGCCGGCCGGTGACCGCGCTGGACGAGGTCGGCACCGAGGTGCGGGTGCCCGATCGTGTCTACCGGTTCCTCCGGGCAGTGGCGCACGCCATCAACCGCCTCTACTGGCGGGTGGAGGTGCAGCACCACGGCGAGGTCCCGGCCGCCGGCCCCGCCATCGTCGCCCCCGTGCACCGCAGCTTCATGGACTTCTTCGTGGCCTCGGAGGCCACCACCCGGAAGCTGTTCTTCATGGCCAAGGACGACCTGTGGCGCAGCCGCCGCTTCGGACGGTTCCTCGAGTCCCTCGGCGCCTTCCCGGTCAACCGCTCGGGCGCCGACCGGCTGGCGCTCGAGCGCGCCCAGGGGGTCCTCGAGCGGGGCGACGTGCTGGTGCTGTTCCCCGAAGGGACCCGGCGCGTCGGCCCGGTGGTCGAGGACCTGCACGAGGGCGCGGCGTTCCTGGCGCTGCGCACGGGGGCCCCCATCGTGCCCGTCGGGATCGCGGGCACCGACCGGGCCATGCCCAAGGGCGCGAAGGTGGCACGACCGGTCAAGGTGCGCCTCGCGGTGGGCGCTCCGATCGCGCCGCCATCCCGCCCGCGAGGGACGCGCGTGCGCCGGTCCGAGGTGCACCGGCTCACCGAGCAGCTGCGCCAGGCCCTCCAGCAGCTGGCGGACGAGGTGGGCACGGGTCGGGTCGGATCGCCCACGGACTCCGGCGGCGACGGGCGGCGCTGAGGCGGAGCGGCGACGACCGGGCCCGGCCGGCGCGAAGTCAGCGCTGCCGGCGCTGCCGGCGCTCGCGCCACCAGGTGCGGGCGATCACCCGGGCGTAGTGGAGGCCGAAGAGCAGGTTGTGCCCCTTCTTGGAACGCCCCGAGGCCCGCGGGTGCCACACGGTGGGTCGTTCCGCCAGGCGCCATCCCCGTGCTGCCGCGGCCAGGATGAGCTCGGCCGTCTGGTACTGGTCCTGCTCCAGGGTGACGTCCCGGAGGACCTCGACGCGCAGGGCGCGAAAGCCGTTGGAGGTGTCGGTGAGCCGCAGCCCGGTGAGCAGGTTGACGATGGCGGCGAAGACCACCACCCCTGCCTTGCGGAACCGATCGGTGGTCCGGTCGGTGCCCAGGCGGCGGCTGCCCACCACGAAGTCGGCGTCCCCGGCGAGCACCGGCGCGAGCAGGCCGGGGATCTCGGCCGGGTCGTTCTGCCCGTCGGCGTCCACCGTCACCACGTAGCGGGCACCGTGGGCGGCTGCCAGCTCGTAGCCGAGGCGCAAGGCCACCCCCTGGCCCATGTTGACCGGCAGCTTGGCGCAGAAGGCGCCGTGGTCGACCACCACGTCCTCGGTGCCGTCGTCGCCGCCGTCGACGATCACCAGCGTGGTCGTGTCCAACCCGTGCACGACCGGCGGGACGGCTTTGAGCACCGCCCCGATGTTGTCCACCTCGAGGTAGGCAGCGATCAGCACCACGACCGGCGCGAGGGCGGCATCGGGGTGGCGGCGGCGGAAGTCCTGGCGCCCGAGCTCGATCACGAGCCGGCGCAGGTCGTCGTAGCGGTCGGTGCGCACGCACCCCGCCCGCGGGCGCCGCGTGGCGCCGGTCACCGGGCGTGGCGCGCAGTGGCGAACACGTCGCGCACCAGCGGCTCGAAGTGCGCCAGTGGCTCGGTGGGGTAGTCGGGGTCGAAGCTGGTCTGGTCCCACTCGTCCGCGAAGCGCTCGGCCAGCGGGAACCAGGGCTGGGCCCGGTAGCGCTCCCGAGCGTCGGGGTCGCCGCCGAAGTGGTGGTAGTAGTGGCGGCCCTGGAAGTCCTGGTGGGCCGCGATCACCTCGCACACCTCGGGTCGGACATAGGGGCGCAGGATCTCGGCCGCGATGCGGGGATGGTTGGCCACCGAGGCGAACTTGCCCACGTCGTGGCACAAGCTCGCCACCACCAGCTCGCTATCGGCACCGTCTCGCTCGGCCCGGGTGGCGGTCTGGAGGCTGTGGACGAGCTGGTCGACGGCGAACCCGTCGGTGATGCCGGCGAGCGCTCGCAGCATCTGCAGCACGGCGTCGGCCACCCGCCCCTGGTTGCGGGCCGTTTCGGCGCCGATCAGGGCCCACTGCGCGGCGGTGGACTCGTCCATGCGGCGGAAGCTCGTCGTGCTGGTCATGGGCGCCATTGTCGCACTACCGGTCGTGGACGTGCCGGTTGGCGCCGCAGCGGTCGTGCAGGCGGCCCGCTGGCCCGGTCGCTCGCACCCCGGCGCCCCGTGCCGCGGCCGGTTGCCCCCGCGCTCAGCTGCCCAGGGCGGCCAGCACCTCGGCTGCCGACACGTGGCGGTCGCCGGCCAGGGGTCCGCCCTCGGGCTCGGCCCCGATGGCGCCGGCGCCTTCGGTCCCGGTAGCGGCGCCCTCGTGCGGCTGGGGCGATGGCGCCGACGTCGACGCCGTCGCCGTGGTCGCCGAGTGTCCGCCAGCGGCGCCGGTCGGCGGGACGCCCAGCCCGATGCTCAGGGCGCTGACGAGGCCCCGCAGCAGGTCACGCAGCTCCGGGGGCGGGGGGAAGTACTCCTCCTCCTCGGTGACGTGCACCTCCTCGACGCCCTGGCGGGGCGCGAGCCGGGCGACGACCTCGGTCACCAGTTCGTCGGGCGCGGACGCCCCGGCGGTGACCCCGACGGTGCCGGCCAAGTCGCCGGGCAGCTCCGTCGCGTCGTTGATCCGCACGACGCGGGGGCAGCCCGAGGCGCGGGCCACCTTCTCGAGCGCGCGCGTGTTGGACGAGTTGACCGACCCGATCACCACGACCGCATCCGACCGCCCGGCGATCGCCTTGAGCGCCGCCTGTCGGTTGGTGGTGGCGAAGCACAGGTCGGAGCGGTTGGGCATCCACAGGTCGGGGAAGCGCTGGCGGGCCCGGGCCACGATGCCGGACCACTCGTCGTGGCTGAGGGTGGTCTGGGCGAGCAGGGCGACGGGATGGTCGGCTCCGATCTCGTCGGCTGCCCGGTCCACGTCCGCGTCGGATTGCACCAGGCGGACGGCGTCGGGGGCGACGGCCATGGTGCCCACCGCCTCCTCGTGGCCTTCGTGCCCCACGTACAAGACGGTGTAGCCCTTGCGGGCCCGGACCTTCAGCTCGTGGTGCACCTTGGTGACCAGCGGGCAGACGGCGTCGACGACCACGCGCCCTCGGGCGCGCGCCGCGGCCACCACGTCGGGTGCGGTCCCGTGGGCCGAGAGCATGAGCGGCGCACCGGCGGGCACGTCCGCCACGTCGTCCACGAAAATGACGCCTTGGCGCTGGAACCGCTCCACGACGTACCTGTTGTGGACGATCTCGTGGTAGCAGTAGACGGGCGGCTCGAAGACGCGCACCATCCACGCCAGGGCCTTGATGGCCTTCTCCACACCGGCGCAAAAACCCCGGGGAGAGGCGAGGAGGACCCGGTCGACGGGCACGTTCCCAGGCTAGCCACGAACGGTCCGCCTCCCCGCCGCGGGTAGCCTGGTGCCATGTCGGCGCCCCGGGTGGTCTCCGTGGCAGCCGGGTCCCCCGCAGCGCTCGCCGGGGTCGCCGTGGGCGACGAATTGGTCTCCATCGGCGGCCAGGTGCCCCGCGACGTGGTGGAGCTGCGGTTGCTGGCGGATGCGGCCGATCCTGAGCTGGTCGTGCGCCGGGACGGCCGGCAGCTGGTGCTGGAGGTGGCCAAGGCTGCCGGCGAGGCGCTCGGGGCGGAGCTGTCCTCGGCCGTCTTCGACCGCGTGCGCACGTGCGACAACCACTGCGAGTTCTGCTTCATCTACCAGCTGCCCAGGGGCATGCGCCGGAGCCTCTACCTGAAGGACGACGACTACCGACTCTCGTTCCTCTACGGCAACTTCACCACCCTGACGCGCTTTACCGAGATGGACTTCGAGCGCGTGGTGGAGCAGGGCCTGTCGCCGCTGTTCGTCTCCATCCACACCACCGACCCGCACCTGCGGGCTCGGATGCTGCGCAACCGGCGGGGCGCGGTGTCGCTGCGGTGGCTGCGGGCGCTGCTCGAGGCCGGGGTGGAGGTCCACGGCCAGATCGTGGTGTGCCCGGGCGTCAACGACGGTGCCGCCCTCGAGGCCACCCTGGCGGGCATCCTCGACCAGTACCGCCAGCTGGCCACCGTGGCATGCGTGCCGCTCGGGGTGAGCCGCTACTCCTCCGAACCGGGCATGCGGCCCCACACGGCGGCGGAGGCGGCGGCAGTGGTCGGGCTGGTCGAGCAGTGGCAGGAGCTGTTCCTGGGCGAGCTCGGGCGGCGGGTGGTGTACGCGGCCGACGAGTACTACCTGCTGGCCGGCCGGCCGTTCCCGCCGGCCTCCGCCTACGACGGCTTCCCCCAGCACGAGAACGGGGTGGGGATGGCCGCCGCCTTCGCCGCCGCCTTCGCGGGGGACGCCGGGGCGGCACGCGGCGTGCGGGCCGGCTTCTTCGCCTGGGTCGACGGGGCGCCGGCCGCCGGGTACCGCGCCGTGCGGGACCCGGCGTCGGCCCCGACCGGCCGATCCGGCGTTCGGGTGGGTGATGGCCGCGGCGGGTCCGGCGGCGACGTGCCGGCCGTCGTGCTCACCGGCGAGTACGGGGCGCGGGTCCTCGGGCCGCTGCTCGAGGCGTGGCGGGGACCGGCACCCGTGCGGGTACTGCCCGTGCGCAACGAGTTCTTCGGGGGCAACATCGCCGTGACCGGGTTGCTCACGGGGGCGGACGTCGGGCGGGCGCTGGCGACGCAACCGGCCGGACTGCGGTACCTCCTGCCCGACGTGTGCCTGTCGGAGGGTCGGTTCCTCGACGGCGTCACGGTCGACCAGCTGCCGCGGCCCGTCGAGGTCGTGGGTTCCGACGGCCTGTCGCTGCGGGCCGCGCTGTGCGGGACCCCACCGCGCACTGCCGCCGCCGCCGCAGCCGAGGGCCGGGCTCGGCCATGTGGGACGGGCACGGCCGCGCCCGTGGCAGCTGGCGCCGGGGGGACGCCACAGCCGGTCCGGTTCACCGCCAGGAGCGCGCCATGTGTACCCTGAGGGCACCGGTGGAGCGCTCCGGCACGAGCCGCGGGGCTGGGGTGCGGCGTCCGGTCGTCGTGGTGACCGGGCGGCCCAACGTCGGCAAGTCGACCCTGGTGAACCGGCTCGTCGGGCGACGCGTGGCGGTGGTGGAGGAGAAGCCGGGCGTGACGCGGGACCGCCTGGAGCTCGAGGTCGAGTGGAGCGGCCGGACGTTCACGGCGGTGGACACGGGGGGCTGGCTGCCGGCGGGGAGCCTCCTCGACGCCAAGGTCTCCGCCCAGGCGGAGCGGGCCATCAGCGGTGCCGACGTGGTCCTGCTCGTGGTCGACGTGACCGTCGGGGTCACCGAGGAGGACCAGGCGCTGTCACGGGTGCTGCGGCGCAGTGGGCGGCGCGTGCTGGTCGTGGCCAACAAGGTCGACAACGACCGGCGGGAGGCCGACGCCTGGGAGTTCGTCGCCCTCGGCCTCGGTGACCCCCGTCCGGTGAGCGCCCTGCACGGCCGGGGCGCGGCGGAGTTGCTCGACGAGGTCGTCGGCCTCCTGCCGGGCGCCGACGGCGCGCCCGACGGCGGCGGCGAAGCCGGGGCCGGTGGGTCGGCGCCGGTTGCGGCCCGATGGCGCGCCGCGCCAGCGAGGGCCGAGGCGTCGGCGGCGAGCATGGTCGACGGGCCGGGTGGGGAGCCGGCCGGGCGCGAGGTGCGGGTGGCGATCGTGGGTCGGCCAAACGTCGGCAAGTCGACCCTGTTCAACCGCCTGATCGGCGAGGAGCGCTCGGTCGTCCACGACATGCCGGGGACGACCCGCGATGCCGTCGACACGGTGGTGGACACCCCGGAAGGTCCCGTGCGTTTCGTCGACACGGCGGGCATGCGCCGCCGCTCGCGGGCCGAGCAGGGAACGGAGTACTACGCCATGGTGCGGGCGCTGCAGGCGGTGGACCGGGCCGACGTGGTGCTGCTGGTGGTGGACGCCACCGAAGGCGTCACCCATCAGGACCAGCGGCTGGCCGAGCGCATCGGCGTGGCGGGCAGCCCGGTGGTGGTCGTGCTCAACAAGTGGGACCTGCTGCCCACCGAGCGCCGACCCGAGGTGCTCGAGGGTGTGGGCGACCGGCTGGCGTTCCTGGGGGATGCCCCGGTGCTCAAGCTGAGCGCCCGGACGGGGCTGGGCGTGCGGCGGGTGCTGCCCGCCCTGGCAGCGGCCGTGGAGGCCTACCATCGCCGCATCCCGACCGGTGAGCTCAACCGGGCACTGCGCGCCATCCAGGCGGCGCACAGCGCTCGAGGTGCCCGCATCCGCTACGCCGTGCAGGGGGCCGTCGACCCGCCCACCTTCACGCTGTTCAGCTCAGGGCGGCTGCCGGCCACCTATCTGCGCTACGTCGAGCGCAAGCTGCGGGAGCAGTTCGGCCTCGGGCCCACGCCCGTCAAGATCCGGGTTCGGGTGCAGCGATGACGGCGCCCGCAGCGGGGGCCGGCGCCATGCAGCTGGCGCGGGGCGTGCCCGGGTGTCGCGGCCGGCGGCTGGGCGCGGCGTGGCACGAGGTGGACCAGCTGGTGGACCAGTGAGCGGACCGGAGGAGATCGCCAAGGCCATCGAGGCGGCCCTGGAGGGCAACCGCGTGTCGGGCGCGGCCAAATTGGCGGCGCAGGGCAAGCTGCACGTGCGGGACCGCCTGGCCCTGCTGCTCGATGAGGGGTCCTTCGTCGAGGACGGTCTGCTGGCAAACGCCCGGGCCGGGGACCTGCCCGCCGACGGGGTGGTGACCGGGCGCGGTGCGGTGGACGGGCGGCCGGTGTGCGTGATGGCCAACGATCCCACCGTCAAGGCCGGGTCGTGGGGGGCGCGCACCGTGGAGAAGATCGTGCGGCTCACGGAGTACGCGCTGGTGCACGAGCTGCCGGTGTTCTGGTTGGTGGACTCGGCCGGGGCGCGCATCACGGACCAGGTGGAGCTGTTCCCCGGCCGGCGCGGTGCGGGCAGGATCTTCTACAACCAGGTCCGCCTGTCAGGGCGCGTGCCGCAGATCTGCTGCCTGTTCGGCCCCTCGGCCGCCGGCGGCGCCTACATCCCGGCCTTCTGCGACGTGGTGTTCATGGTGGAGGGCAATGCCTCGATGTACCTCGGGTCACCCCGCATGGCCGAGATGGTGGTGGGGGAGCGCACCACGCTCGAGGAGATGGGTGGCGCCCGCATGCACTGCACCGTGTCAGGATGCGGGGACAACCTCGTGCCCGACGACGCTGCGGCCATCGCGGCGGCCAAGGCGTACTTCTCCTACCTGCCCGGCTCCTGGCGCGACGACCCGCCCGTCGCTCGTGTCCGTCCGCCGGCGGCCGAGCTGCGCGCCGAGGTGCTGCCTGCGGACGGCCGGTCGCCCTACGACATGCACGACGTGGTCGAGTGCCTCGTGGACGAGGGCAGCTTCTTCGAGATCAAGCCGCAGTACGCGCCCGAGCTGATCGTGGGGTGGGCCCGGCTCGAGGGCCACCCGGTGGGCATCGTGGCCAACAATCCCGCGGTGCGCGGCGGCGTGCTGTTCGTCGACTCGGCCGACAAGGCGGCGCGGTTCGTGTGGTGTGCCGACGCCTTCAACGTGCCGCTGGTGTTCCTGGCGGATGTACCCGGCTTCATGATCGGCACGGCAGTCGAGCGCCAGGGCATCATCCGCCACGGGGCCAAGATGATCACCGCCGTGTCGGAGGCCACGGTGGCCAAGGTGTCGGTGGTCGTGCGCAAGGCGTACGGTGCCGGCCTGTACGCCATGGCGGGTCCCGCCTTCGAACCCGATGCCGTGCTGGCGTTGCCCGGTGCCGAGATCGCGGTCATGGGGCCCGAGGCCGCGGTGAACGCCGTGTACGCCAACAAGATCGCGGCCATCGCCGACGAGGAGCAACGGCGGGCCTTCGTCGAGGCGCGCCGGCGCGAGTACGAGCAGGATGTGGACCTGCTGCGGCTGGCCTCGGACCTGGTGGTCGACGCCGTCGTGCCCCCCGAGCAGCTGCGGGCGGAGCTGGTGGCGCGCCTGGCCATGGCGACGAACCGGGATCGCAGCTTCACCGAACGGCACCATGGCGTGCCGCCCGTGTGAGGTTCGCCCCGTGGCAGCCGTGTGAGGGGTGGGCCGTGCCCTGGTGCGAGGAGTGCGACCGTTTCGTGGAGGACGGCGAGCTGGCAGAGGGGGGGACGTGCCCGGGGTGCGGCACCGGGCTGGCACCGACCCGGCGCGTGCCGTGGACCTTCAAGGTGATGGTCGGCGCCACCGTCGTCTACCTCGGGTACCGGGCCTACCAGGGGATCGCCTGGCTCGTGCACCACGTGTGACGGCGCGCTGGGGCGAAGGCGGGGCAGAACCGTCGGCGGGATGGGCACCACGCAACGTGATCACTGTTGTGCAAACTGCACAGCGTCGTCGGCCGAGGCCGCGCTCTTCAACACCTGGGTGTCGGTCTTCGCCTTCAGCTTCTACCGGCCGGCGGTGGGGGCACTGTACGTGGGGGCGTCGGCGCCCCAGCCGTGTACCGTCGGCACGAGCAGCTTCACGCCGGGCGACACGGTGGACACCTTGATCGGCCGGGCGGACGACGACCTGTACGCGCGGCGGCGCCGACCCGAGCCCAACCGGCTGCTGGCACGGCGCCCGGCTCCCGGGCGGCCGGCGGGGCCGACCACGCCCACCCGTGGCCAGGCGCAGGCAGGCGGCGTGGATGGCAGCCAACGCGTCGGGCTGGCCGGATTTGAACCGGCGACCTCTTGACCCCCAGTCAAGCGCGCTAACCAAGCTGCGCCACAGCCCGTCGGTGACCGCTGCGGCGCGCCGCCCGACCGGCGGCCGGGGTGCGCGACATCAGGGCACCGAGCCGACACCTTACCGGAGCGAGCCAGGCTCCCGGCGGCCGGGAGCTGGGCGGCCGGCCGGGCAGCCGGTCACGCCGTGGCGAGCAGCGCCGGCACCTGCTGCGCAGCGACGGGTTGCCCGAACAACGGCCCCTGCGCCCGGTCGCACCCGAGGCGGACCAGCTCGTCGCGCTGGACCGCGGCGTCGACCCCCACGGCGCACGCCAGCATGCCGAGGGCATGTGCGATCCCGATGACGGCGGCAGCGATCTCGGTGTCGGCCGGATCGGACCCCAGCCCGTCGACGAACCCTCGCTCGACCTTCAGGACGCCGGGACGGAGCCGCCGGAGCCGTCCGATCGAGCACGAACCGCTGCCGAAGGCGCCCACGGCGAGACCGACGCCCAGCCCGCGGAGGTCGGCGAGCGTCCGGTGGATGGGCCCGGCGTCGCTGGCGAGCACGGCTTCGGGCACCTCGATGTACAGCTGGGCACCGTCGAGGCCTGCGGCCGGCAGGACATCGCGCAAGGTGGTGGCGATCTCCCCGTCGCGCAGTTGGCGGCCCGACACGGCGACGACCACGAACGCGCCGGCGGCGGCGGGTGACCGCTGTCGCCAGTCGCGCAGGTGGTGGCACACCCGTGCCAGGACCCACCGGCCGATGGGGACGGCCAGACCGGTCTCCTCCGCCACCGCCAGCACCTCCTCGTCGGCCAGCGCCGGCTGCGCAGGTCGCTGCCAGGTCAGGTGCGCCTCGAATCCGGCCAGTGCCCCGCTGCGCAGGTCGGCCACCGGCTCGTACGACAGCTCGAGCTCGCCGCGCTCGAGGGCGTGGTGCAGCGCGGTACCCACGTCCAGGCGCGAGGTGGCTGCGACCGACATCGACGCGTCGAACAGCTCGTAGCGGTGCCGCCCGTGCTCCTTGGCTCGGTACATGGCGAGGTCGGCCTGGCGGACCAGGGTGTCGGCATCCGCGCTGCCGGCGGCGCAGGTGGCCACGCCGATGGACACGCTCATGTACACCTCGTCCCCGTCGAGGTCGAAGGGGGAGGCGAAGGCGTGCTCGACGCGCTTGGCCACGGCCACCGCCCCCTCGACGCCCTCGATGTCCTCGCACAGGACGAGGAACTCGTCGCCGCCGAAGCGCCCCACCGTGTCACCGGGCCGGAGCTGGGCCTGCAGGCGGGCAGCGACGTCCTGCAGGAGGCGGTCCCCGGCGCTGTGGCCGAGGCTGTCGTTGACGTCCTTGAAGTTGTCGAGGTCGCAGAACAACACGGCGACGGCCCGGCCGCTGCGTCGGGCGCGGGCCAGGGCGTGTCCCAACCGGTCGAGCAGCAGGGCGCGGTTGGGCAGGGAAGTGAGCCAGTCGTGGGTGGCTGCGAACTGCAGGCGTTCCTCCGCCGCCTTGCGTTCGGTCAGGTCGCGGGAGACACCGGTCACGTAGCGCAGGCGCCCGTCGGGTTCGCGATGGCCGATGAGCATGTTCTGGAACGGCACCAGGACGCCATCGGCGCGCCGCATGCGGCTCTCCCACGTGGGCGACTCGTTGCGCGCCAGGGCGGCGGCCAGCTCGCTGAAGTCCGGCTGCGTGCCGTCGGCCGACAGGATCAACCCGCGGAAGCTGAACCGCTCCAGCGGATCGTCCGGGCCGAGGCCGAAGAAGCGCCGCCCGGCCGGGTTGAGGTACACGACCCCGCCGCCGAGCTCGACGGTGCCCACCAGGTCGGTGCTCAGGTCGCAGATCTCCACGAACCGTTGGCGGTCCTGTTCCGCCGCCACGCGGGCACTGACGTCGCGCAGGCTGAGGACGATCCCGGCGACGTCGGGATTGGCGAGCAGGTCGGTGCCGACGATCTCGACCCACAGCCAGGACCCGTCCTTGCGCCGCAGCAGGACCGGCGTGGGGTTGGGCACGCCGACGCCGCCCACGAAGCGCTCGAGCTCCTCGACCATGTGCCCGACGTGGTCCGGGTGCACCAGGTCGAGCCCGTTGCGGCCGACGAGCTCCTCGGGAGCCCAGCCGAGCAGGCCAGTGACGTTCTCGGTGGCCCAGCGGACGGTGGCGTCGGGACCGACCACGGCGACCACGTCGTAGCTGTGCTGGACCACGGTGCGGAAGCGTCGCTCGCTCTCGTGCAGGGCACGGCGGGCCTCGATGCGGGCCGTGGCGTCGCGCAGGCTGAACACCGTGGTGGGCCCGGGAGTGCCGCCAGAGACCGGGCGTGACAGCGACTCCACCCATACCCAGGTGCCATCGGCCGTGCGCACCCGCAACTCGAGCGGCTGGCCCCTGGCCTGTCCGGCGACCGCCCGGAGCAGTGCCGGCTCGGTGGCCGCCAGGTCGTCGGGTGCACGTAGTCGAGCACTCGCGCACCGACCAGCTCCTCGGGCCGGTACCCGAGCAGGTCGGTCACCGAGGGGCTCACCCACGCCGCCCGGCCCTCGTGGTCCACCACGACGAGGACGTCGGTCGTGTGCTCGATCACCAGTCGCAGCTGCTGCTCGCTGCGGCGGACGGCGGCCTCCTCGGCCCGCTGCCTGGTCACGTCGCGCAGGTGGACCACCACCAGGCCCACCGCCTCGTGGTCGAGGAGGTTGGTCCCCACGGCTTCCACCACTCGCCAGCCCCCCTGCCCGTCGACGAGGCGGAACTCGGCGGCCACCTCCTGATGTGGTTCGCGCAGCAGCTGTTCCCACTGGGCCCGGCAACGGTCGCGGTCGTCGGGGTGGACCGGCAGCAGCGCCCCGCTGCCCGCCATGCCGGCGGGACGGAAGGGCAGCACCTCCTCGAGCGCGGGGCTCACGTGGACGGGACGGCCACTGCGGTCGAGCAGAATGTAGGCGTTGTCGGGCAGCGCCGGTTCGATCGATCCGTGCCCGGGCTCGCCGAGCGGGAGACCCTCGAAAGGCGGGCCGGGTAGGCCGGGAGGACCGGTCATCGCCCCCTCACCAGTGCCCGGCGCCCGCGCCCATACACGACATCCCCCTCCGGCCCCGCCCCTGCACCGGATCGACCGCTTCATCCTACCCCGTCACGACGTGTCCGGCTCAGGCGGTCACCGAGCGCGGGGTTCTGCCTCCGGTTCTCGCGTGGGTGTGCCTGGATGGCGGTGGGCGGCCCAGGCTGGGAGGGGAGTCCCGGCTACGCCGGGGAGACGCGCTGCTCCATGGCGGCGGCAGCGGGCACGTAGCGGTCATCACCGCCGTAGAAGGCGGTGACCGAGTGGGTGCCGGCGGAGGGGAAGTCGGTGATGCACGTGGCCGCACCGTCCGACAGGGGTCTGCCCTGGCAGATGGGCTGTCCGTCCACCTCGAAGGTGGCCACGCCCGTGGCCGGCGGCCCGCCCCCCGGTCCGGCGACCGTCAGGGTGAGGGTGACGGTCTCGTAGGCGTGGGGGGCTGGCTCCGGTGGCGTGAGCTGCTGGCCCGGCCACGAGGCGGCGAGGGTCAGCGTCGGCGTCCGCTTGCCGGGAGGGGGGCTGGATCCGGGAGCGGGCAGGGGTGCCGTGCCGCCGGTGGGGGTTCCCGTGGCCGGCGCCGGTGCCGTGCCGCCGGTGGCGGCGATGGCGGGGGTGGGTTGGCCGGGGGGGACGGAGAGGTCCGTGACCGGCCGGGACGGAGCCGAGGGTGCGGGGCCAGGCCGGTGGGAGTGGCGCGTGCCGCCGGCGCCGGCACCCGTGGTGGTTCCTGTCAGCCCGCCAGAGACGCCAACCCACAGGCCGACCGCAAGCACTGCGGCCGCCACGGCCGCCGCCGCCACCAGGGCGCGACGGCGTCTCGGCCTCACCCCCAGACGCCCCACGGCCCGGGAACGGTCGGACGCGGGGCTGCTTGCGGTCGGTGGCACCCGGAGGCTCATCGCTGCCCCATGCTTGCATTGCTAGCGCGTCGGCGGTGGGCGGACCAGAGTCGTGCGACCCAGTCCAGGCGACCTCGTGCCGGCCGGCATCCAGTCCCGGCGACCCCCCCACCGAATGGGAGCGACATCCCCTGTGCCCGGAGAGGCATCGGCCTCGTGGCCCAGTCGGGTCGGATGGCGTCTACCCTCGCCCCATGCCGATCTACGCCCTGGGTGACGCCGTGCCCTCCATCGACCCCACCGCATTCGTGCACCCCGACGCGGTGGTGATCGGGAACGTCGCACTCGGCCCGGGATCGTCGGTGTGGCCGGGAGCGGTGCTGCGGGGTGACTACGGCCGGATCGAGGTCGGCGCCCGCAGCTCGATCCAAGACGGCACGGTCGTCCACGCCGGGCCGGGGTTCCCCACGGTCGTGGGCGACGGGTGCGTGGTGGGGCACCTCGCTCACCTCGAGGGCTGCACACTCCACGACGGCTGCCTCGTCGGATCGGCGTCGGTCGTCCTGCACCATGCCGTGGTCGAGACCGGTGCCACGGTCGGCGCCAACGCCGTGATCCCCAACCGGATGGTGGTACCTGCCGGCGCGCTGGCGGTGGGCGTGCCCGCCACCATCCGCCCCGGTGCGTCGAACACGGCGCTCATCGCCGTCTCGGCGGCGGAATACGTGAGGAACGCCGAGCGCTACCGCAGTGAGCTCCGCCGCGTCGGGTGACGTGCTGCCATCAAGTTCGTCACTCAGCGTGTCGATATCACCGGAACAATGGGACCACCTTCCGAGGAGCATGGCGCGGGCGCCCACTGCTGCCGGCGGTGCGGCGCGCGGGTCGTCCCGCACGACCCGGCCCATCCGGTCGCGTGGTGCGCGGTGTGTCGCCGTGTCGTCGTGGCGGTGGTGCACGGCGCCCCGCCTGCATCGCCCGGGTGACAACCACTTGGCGCCCTCCGTCGAGGCAACCTTCAATGTCAAGGAGAACGTGAGAGAAGTCTCATCGTCAACAAGACGGTGAGAGAGTGTGTCGTACCACGTGTCGTGGCGGGATCAGTGCCCGGACAGGCGAACCGGCGCTGCTCCTGCGCCGCCCGGGAGGCCAGCACTCCGGGCGCCGGCGTTTCGCCGGTGTCGCACTCCCCGGTGTCGCA
>Ga0070737_10000743_pt1 | contig 60315 bp, 52 predicted proteins | sample Coa_R1_10_FD_66438 | JGI IMG/M metagenome (GOLD analysis project Ga0070737, IMG submission 66438) | Surface soil microbial communities from Centralia Pennsylvania, which are recovering from an underground coalmine fire - Coalmine... | ecosystem: Environmental > Terrestrial > Soil > Unclassified... | reverse complement strand
ATGGGTGGTATGGGCGGCATGGGCGGCATGGGCGGTGGCATGGGTGGCATGGGTGGTGGCATGGGTGGCATGGATGACATGGGTGACGATTTCTAGGTCTCAGGAAGTCCTGAGAATGGGCAAAAGCTTTGAATGATCGAAGTAAAACTAATATGGGCGCCGCTTCTACAGTAGCGCGGCATATGAAACAATCTTGCTTTTGATAGCGCTGTCTGACAAAAATCAACCAGGTCACCGTTACGGACTGGCAAGGGATCTCCAAGGAGGTATGTAATGCAGGGCTTTTACTCAGGAACTTCGAAACTGGTCGGTCTGGCGGGTGCCATGGCGTTGTTGGCCGTGGTCTCCACAACAGGCTGTTCCTCCAACCAGCCCGATCCGGCTCAGCAAGCGGTGAACGCGGCTAATCAGGCAGACCAGTCCGCTTCGCGCGCCGAGGCGGCGGCGCAAAAGGCTCAGGCGGCAGCCTCGCAGGCTCAGTCGGCGGCCAGCCAAGTGCAGCAGGCGGCCTCTGACGCTAAGGCTGCGGCGGATCGCGCCGAAGCGATCGCCGAAAAGACCATGAGTAGTGCGCGGCCGCGCCGGCGGCGCGTGATGCGTCGTCATCACGCCAAGGCGGCCTCCCATGCGAAGGCGGCGAGTAGCGCCACTCCGTAACTCGGGTCGAGCTGGCTAAAACTAAGGGGGCGGTTTCGCGAGCGATTCCGCCCTCTAATTGCTCTCTCCTCCCGTACATTGCGCCGCGTCTGTGTAAGGCTTCGGCTTGAAGGTAGAGGCCTATTCCGCATTCCGACAATTCACAAAAGGCCAAATTTCCCCCGCTTCGCCGCTTAGGGTAAATCGCGTTCGAGCACTCAGGCTCCGGCGCCGATGCGATGCCCGCGCCAATCGTCACACTGGGATGGCAAAGCCACCAGGGTGGTGAGGTTACCTAAGATGAAGGCGACCCGCTCGCCCAGCGCACCGGCCAATACCTGGCGAGCCTCGCCCTCGGCGGGTTTGTCAGCTCTGGCAATGTTGAAAATTCGGCGGCTCGCCTTTCTCGGCGTCGGTGGCAAAGGGGTTCGGAGCGCTTGGGAGCTAAGGATCTAGTCCCCGAAGGTGACTACCACTTTGAGCGCCTCCTCGCGCTGGGCGGTCGCAAAGGCCTCGGCGAAACGGGTCAAAGGAAAGCTGTGGGTGACTAATTCACGCGCATTAAAAACTCCGCTTTGTACCAAGGCCAAGGCCTCACGGGTGTCGTCCGGACCGCACGAATAGCTGGCCACCAGGCGCAGATCGCTGAAGTAAAAATCGTGCATGTTAAGGCTTAGCTCCGCTTCGGGGGGAGTGGTAGTGAATTGCACCACGGTGGCCGCGCGCCCAGCCAACTTTAAGCCGCTGTGCAGGGCGGCCGTGGAACCTGGCCCCACGATTACCACGTCGGCCATAGCGCCGGCCGTCACCTCGCGGACCTGCTGTTCGATCCGGTCGTCGGCCACCAGGCCGTAATCGGCTCCCATCCGGCGCGCGCGCGCGGCTCGGGAGGCCAGTAGGTCGATTCCAATGATGGGGCTGGCGCCAAGCTTGCGCGCCAGCAACACGTGCATCATGCCCATGATGCCCAAGCCAATGATAGCCACGCTCTCGCCCGGTTTGAGGCCAGCGCGGCGCAGCGATTTGACCACACACGCGGCGGGTTCGATCAGTACACCGTCGCGATCGCTGACGGCGTCAGGCAGCGGCAAGGTATCGCGTTGATTGACCGCCGCGGCTACAAAGTATTCGGCCATCCCGCCCGGGACCAACTTGCTCGCACGCCAGGTCGGGCATTGCACGTACTGGCCGCGGCGGCAGGCGGCGCACTGGAAACAGGGAGCATGATGATGGACGAACACGCGTTGACCGGGGTGGAAATCACGCACCGCGCTACCCACCTCTGCCACCACCCCCACGGGCTCGTGCCCGAGCACCAGCGGGGCCTTGCGCCGCATGTACCAAGGCATAATGTCGCCCGAGCAGATGCCGCAGGCGGCGGTTCTGACTAAGATCTGGTCGGCAGTAATTTCCGGCCGGGCCATGTCCTCGATCCGGATATCATCGAAATCATAAAGCCGCGCTACTTTCATGTTAAAACAAAACTCTCATGATGGGCGCGGCTTCTGTCAACCGCTCCAAGCCGGCCGGGAGCCTGACGCAATCCGCCGATTCGGATGCTATCATGGCGCCATGCCGCGCCCGAGTACCCCTCCAGTTGCCGCCGACGTCATTATTGAAATCGGCGAACGGATTGTTCTGATCGAACGGCTCAACGAACCCCACGGCTGGGCTCTACCCGGCGGTTTCGTGGACTTCGGTGAAACCGTCGAACATGCCGCGGTCCGGGAGATGCGCGAGGAGACCTCGTTGGAGGTCGAGCTGACCGACCTGCTGGGAATTTACTCCGATCCCAAGCGCGATCCGCGCGGGCAAACTATCAGTGTGGTGTACATCGGGCGTGGTCATGGTGCGCTACGTGCGGCTGACGATGCCAAGAATGCCGCCCTTTTTCTACCCCATCAGCCGCCCACGCCTTTGGCTTTCGATCATGCCACCATTGTGAGCGATTACCTGCAGTTCAAGCTAAGTGGGCGGCGACCCGGGCCGTGGACGAAAGATCTGAAGGCCAAGCGCCAGGGGTAGCGCCACGCCCTGCCTAGCTGCGCGGGACGTAATGTTGAATTCCGGGCCCGGCATGTTCGATCTCCTGCAGGAGTTTGGCTAGCGCTTCGGGGTCGGACAAGAAATCAATCTGCGAGCTATCGACCACCAGCAAAGGTGTTTCCTCATAGTAAAAGAAGAAGTCGCGATAAGCGGCCGCGACTTGTTCCAGGTACTCTACGCTGACCCAGCGCTCGAAGTCACGATTGCGTTGGCGCAGTCGGCGCACCAGCACCTCCACCCGCGCGTTGAGAAACACCACCAGGTCCGGTTTGGTTACCGCTGTTTGCATCAGCCGATAAACCTGCTCATACAGCGCGAGCTGATCGGGGGCCAAGTTAAGGGCGGCGAAAATCCGGTCCTTGGCCAGCAGGTAATCGGCTACGGTGCGTTGTGCGAAAAGTTCCTGCTGGGCCAATTCACGCTGCTGGGTACAGCGGGTAAGCAGGAAATACAATTGGGTCGGAAAGGCGTAACGCTCGGGGTCGCGGTAAAAGCGGGCCAAAAAGGGGTTGTCGACCTCCTCCAAGACCAGCCGCGCTCCCATCACTCGGGCCAGTTCGCGGGCCAAGCTGGTTTTGCCCACTCCAATGGGGCCTTCGATGGCGACGTAACGGACAGCCTTGGGCGACGGCGGACTCATGCGCTAGGGGCTGGCACAGCGTGACCTTAGAACTGGGCCCTGCGGCGCAGGCCAGCCATGACCGGTCGATTTCCGACTCCTGGATAAGGCGCGCAACAGCATCAGCCAGAATAATGCCAAGGTGGGCACTTGATATACAAGGGCGATTCACACGTAAAATGGCCTCCGGTCGCTTATCACTCGGCTTTGGCTTGCGAGGGAACCAGTTCGGCGTCGCCGACCACCGGCGCCGTGTTAACTTGGATGTTGGGTGCGGAGCTGGGCACGAAACGCAGATTGGGCTGGCGAGCCAGTGTGTCGAGAAGGCGGCGCGAAATTTCATCGGTCACCTGAGCCTCGTAGGAAGCTTCCACGGGATAGCGCAAGGTGATTTCTAGCCCATCGGCGCGCAGGCGCAAGCGGCTTTGCGGCTTGGGTGACTCCACGCTGGTATCGATGGTGCGCTCCATCGCGAGCAATTGGCGACGGGCCCGATCACGGTAGCGCGCAAACACTTCTTCGACCACCTCCAGTAGCAATTTTTCGATTACCCGATAGTCGCACTCGGGTGCGAGCGTAAAGCTCAGTTCGTTCCAGATAAGCCGGGTGTCGGGGGGATGATTGACGAACTTGTCGTGAAAGATCGACGAATTGGGTATCACCACCAAGCGGCCAGTGGGACTGGAATTGGAGGAATCGCTTCCCAGCTCGATAAGGGTCAGTTTGGTCAAGCCGATTTCCAGCACCTCGCCGCGCACGCCAAGTAATTCCACCCGGTCGCCCCGCTTCATCCCATAGCGTCCGCTCAAGCGGAAATAGCCGGCCAGCGACAGGATAACGTCCTGCAGCGCGACTGCGATGCCCGCGGCGGCGAAACCCAGGATGGTGGCAAGCGCCGCCAACTCAGTGGTGAAGTTAAAAATCAACACCAAAGCAATCAAGCACAGGACGGTAATATCGCGAATTTTGAGCAACTGGCGCCGGCGATAATTGTCGCTCACATAGCGCATGGTGAGATGGCGCCAGATCAGGGACAACGCGATGATCAGCGCGATCAAAAACAGCAACCCGGCCAAGCGCGCCACCAGGGCGTGCAGTCCCTGGCTCATGTGCCGGACCACCACGGCGTGCCACTGTCCGAGGTTGGTGCTGTAGCGGTTGATGGCCACGCCCAACTCGCCCAGCGGCAGCAGCACCTCGGCTATCAGCTTGCGTTGCTCGATCAGCTCGGCAAAATCACGGCTGCGCTCTTCCAGACTGGCCGGGTCGCTACCCAGCGCCTGATGACTCAGGGCAATCGCCCGCCGATCAAGCTCCATGAGTTGTTGGCGTAGCGGCGCGGCTAAGGCCCGGCTTTGCGTGGCCAGCGCCTGGGTCGCGGCCTGCCGCCCATCCAGAAGCTGGAGCCTGCGCTGGTCCTCGAGCAGATGTTGGGCCAAGCTAATGACTCCCGTGGGCTCGGGGGGAGGGTTGAAGGTCGGGGATGGAAGCTTGACTTGCGCGGCCGAGACAGCCCGCTGAAGCTCGTCGATGCGCTCGTCTAAATCGCTCTGTCCCAGGGTCGCGCTGGGTCCGCCATGCTCGAAGGCTTGCATCGCTCCGATGTATCCGGCGCGTGCCTGCTGCCATTGCAAATCGGCCTGCAGCGCGACCAGGCGGCTGGCCAGATTGGCGCGATCGGCCCCTTTGGCTCGCGTCAGCTCGGCGCGGATCTGGGCGATCTTACGCTGGTCTGACTCGATGGTGGTTTTGGTCTGCGCGGCTAGCGCTGCCAAGCCCGGCGTACCCTGAGGCGTGGGCACGGCCAGTTTGTCAGCGGTGGTGGCCGGCGTACTTGTCTTGAGTAGTTCTGCTTCCGCGCGCGCGTACTGGAAGGCTACTTGGAGTAGGCTGTCAGCCAAGTTGCGGTCGTCATTGACATAAAGCATCTCGCTGGGCTGCTCGGCCAACGCCACCTCGGTGTTGAGGTTGTGGTACCAGGTGATAACGCGGTCCAAAAACGAGATCACCCGCTCGCGCCGGGTCAGCGCGGGAGTAGGGGTGGCACTCGGGGGTCTGGAAGCCGAGGCTACGGGTTGTGGGGTTGCGGCAAAAGCCGGGGTCAGGGCCACACAGGCGGCCAGCGCCAGGATGGCGACGCTCAGCCGCGCGCGGCCTATCGGCGAAAGTATCATCGGACCCGATGATATCCCGGCGCGGCTAGGCCACAAAGCAGTTATGTGTCGCAAACTGAACTACGCCGGTGGCGATAGGCGCGCAATTTCATTCCGCCAGCGGCGCGGCGAAATGCACCTTCTCGGTGGCTACCTGCAACAGCTCGATCTGCGCCCCCTGGGTCGCAAACGCCCCGATAATTTCTTCCACCAGCCACTCCGGCGAGGAGGCGCTCGCGCTTAACCCCAGCGTTCGCGCGCCTGCTACCATCGCGGGGGCGAGGTCGCGTAGCGAATCTACTAGATAGGCGGGGGTGCCGCAGGTCTGGGCCACCTCGACCAGGCGATTGGCATTGGAGCTTTGTTTGGAACCCACCACCAGGATCGTGTCCGCCACCGCGCTGAGCGCCTTGACCGCATTCTGCCGATTCTGAGTGGCATAGCAGATGTCGTCGGTCTTGGGCGTGATCATGTTGGGAAAACGCTCCCGCAGCGCCAGCATGATTTCGCGCGTGTCATCGACGCTCAGCGTAGTCTGCGTTACTACCGCGACCTGCGAGCAATCGGATACCGTGACCGTGCGAGCCTCTTCCACCGTCGCCACCAAAATGACTTTGCCCGGCGCCACGCCCAAGGTACCGTTGACCTCTTCGTGACCGGCGTGACCGATCAGGATGATGGTCTTACCCTCGTGCGCGTAGCGCTCGACTTCGAGATGGACCTTGGTGACCAACGGGCAGGTCGCGTCGATCACCCGCAAACCGCGTTGCTGGGCCCGCTGCCATTCGCTGGGGGCGACTCCGTGAGCGCTGAAAATCACTCGGTGGCCGTTGGGAATGCGATCCAGGCTCTCGACAAAAATCGCCCCCTCACGCTCCAGAGCCTCTAGGACGAAACGGTTGTGGACAATCTGATGGCGCACGTAGAGCGGGCGCCCATACACCTGCAGGGCGTTGCGTACCGCCTCCACCGCTCGCTCGACCCCGGCGCAGAAACCGCGCGGCTGGGCCAGAATCACCTTCTCCACTGTGCTCTGTTCAATTGCCATCCAGTTGCTCCGTACTATAGATGCCGCAGGGGCGGTGCTCAGTGCGCGTCGTGAGGTGGGTGAGAGGTTTGACAGCCGACCCACACCTCGCCGCCCTCGAAAAATTCTTTTTTCCAGATGGGCACGCTTTCCTTGATCCGATCGATTAAGAATCGGCAGGCCTCGAAGGCTTGGGCGCGATGGGCGGCTGCCACCGCGATCGCCACCGAGGCCTCCCCAATCTCGAGCCGGCCGATGCGATGGATCACGGCGGCGCGCACCAGGCCAAAGCGGCTGTAGGCTTGGGCCACCAACTTTTCCATCTCGCGCAGCGCCATCGGTTCGTAAGCCTCGTACTCCAACCCGACTACTCGTCGGTCGGCGCTGTTATCGCGAGTGGTACCAACGAAGCTCACGATCGCGCCCGCCGCTGGATCAGCCACCGCGCTCTCCAGGGCGGCGACGTCGATGGTCTGGCGCACGATGCGAGCCGCGGCTACCGGTGCGCCGCCGCTGACGGGAGGAATAAAAGCCAACTCGTCGCCCTCGCGCGGACAGAAATCGGCGCCCACATATTCGCAATTGACCGCGAAGGACAGGGCCTCGCCCTGTCCCTGCAGGCCCGGATACTCTTGCTGCAGGAGCTGCCAGATTTCGCCCACGCTGGCTCCGTCGGCGAAATTGCCACTGAGCTCGCCCCGGCCTACTCGCTCGCGCAAGACTGCAAAAAATTTCAGCCGCAAGGTCATCCCAACTCCAGCAGCTCGGCGATATGGTCCAGCGCGGGCAGAAGCAATTTTTCCACTCCCAGACGGCCGGCCGCCGGCGCTCCAGGCAGACAAACGACGAGCTTACCGGCGCTGATACCGGCCGTGGCGCGGCTGAGAAAGGCGGCCGCGCCGATCTCCTGATAGGAAAGCATGCGAAACAACTCGCCGAAACCGGTCAGCTCCTTGTCCAAAAGCCCAGTTAGCGCTTCGTAGCTGTTATCCCGCGCGCCGATCCCGGTGCCCCCGCTGATAATCACCAAATCCAACTCCGCGCGCGCGCCTCGCACCGCCTGCGCTATTTGCGCCGGCTCGTCGGGGAGCACCTGGTAGGAGGCCACTTCCACGCCGGCAGTGGCGAGCAATTCGGCGATAAGCTTGCCACTGACGTCGTCGCGGGCGGTACGGCTGTCACTGGCAACAACAACGGCGGCGCGCAAATTGCGCCGTCCGGGCCGCTGGGAGTGGTGATGGTGTTGATGCTCCGACACGACGGCTTAGTATACCATCCTCGCTTTGGCTTACGAGTGGCTCTACCGTTGCCCCGGGGCTTGGGCGAGGAGCTTAGCGCAGGCGCAGATTAAAGGCCTGCGGCCCCTTTTCTCCTGGGCGAACCTCGAACTGGACCTCGCTGCCTTCGCGCAAGTCCTCGAAGTAAACCTTGGGCGACAGGCGCGAGCGATGGAAGAAGACTTCGTCGCCGCCGTCGTCGGGAGCGATGAACCCGAAGCCCTTGTCCTTGACGATTTTCTTGATGGTGCCGTACACACGACCCTCACTAAGCGGTAATTTCAAGCCGCACGCCCGCTGGGCGCCCGCTTCCACGCCCTGCGCTTGCCTGTTTATATGATAAATCAGCCGCAGGGCCGCGCACAGGGCTTTGTGGGCGAGGTGACAAATGCTCAAGGTGGTGACGAGGGCGGAAATCGAGCGGATCTTCGAAATCCTCGACCGGTTGGGAATCTCGCGCGAGATGGTGGAGATTCCGCTGCGCCCCGGCCATCCCGGGCAGGTGCGGCGGCTGGCCAGCGGCAAATTGCAGATCGTGGTCGAGTGCGAGGGCGAATTGGACGAGTGGTTGAGTGGTTTGGAACAGCAGCTGCGGGCGGCGGGCGGCTGAGGATGAGGAAAAATTTTTCATCGAGCGGGGAAAATTATTGACCCTTCTCAACAATCGTTTAATTTTAGTGTGCGGTCAGTAACCGGCGCGGCCACCGCCTGCGGACTGCTTACCTTTCGGGCCGCGCAACCCGAGGACAAATTCTGCATGAGGGAGCCCCCGAGTTAGATGGAGCAACAAGTTTTTGCGGTTCGGACGGTGTATGACTTCCCGGTTGCCGCCCACCTTTGCGATGGCAGCGTGCGCTATACCAAATTGATTAAGCGCGCGGGGGTCGAACAACCTCAGGGCGTGTGCGCCCATTGCCAGACTGTCTTTCAATACCGTAAGCCTAAGCCGTCGCTGGTTAGACACCAGCCCGGCGAGGGCGCCACTCACTTTTAATTCCAAGCCCGCCGCGGCGGGTCCGTTGGTATAGACCAAGGGGGTGCGCGGTTAGGCCCCTCAGTGCGGCTTGGCGTACTCAACTACCTTGGCGGTTGGCCGGCTGGCGGACCAGCAGTTCGCGCCGCCCCCGGTAGTAGCGCTCTTTGAGCGTGCCGACGTAGCCCCAGTCGGCATGCGGGTTGAGCCACACCGAAGCTTTGGGCAGGAAGGGGCCAGCCAGCGCGGTCAACCACCCAAGGTCAGGCAGTAGCTCCAACTGGGCCGCCCCCGGCGCAAAACGGGCTTGGTTTTTAGGCGTCAGTTTGGCGTCGACATCGATGATCTCGGGCCGGGGCGCGCACTCGAACAGGTGCAGCTTGGTGGAGCGTTCGCCATGGCTGAAAGCCTGCTCCAGGGGCAACACCGCCAGCGCGCCCGCCGACGCATCGCCGGGGAAGTGAAGCTGCGCGCGGTAATCCCCAGTGCGCCAGCGGTTGGACCAAAGGCAGGAGGCTTTGCCCGAGCTGAAATTGGCCTTCTCGACAAGCTGCAGCTTGCCGTGGGGGCTGAAGAAGTCGGCCTCGAAATGGCGCAACATCGGCTTGCTGTTGGGCGGTTGAGCGATCACCGCATGTTCCAGGTCGCGCGAACCATCCAAATAGCTAATCTCGCCGTCCAGCAAGATTTGCACGCCATGCCGGGCAAAGTTGTAGTGGCCATGACCGGTCACTCGCGTGCCACTGGGGTCGTAGACCTTGATCTCGGTGGGCGCGGCCAAAAATGACTGCACATCCGAAGCTCGGCACACGGTGGCCGGTGCCAGGCTCAGAAGCAAGCCCACAGCCATCCATCGCGCCGGGATTTTCATGGATCGCAATTCCTTCAAAATCGCCCGCGGTTCCGACCCCATGATGCCACTGTGCCGGCATTCACGAAACAGCGCGGGAAGGTGTTCTGGCGGCTAGACTTTGGCTCCAGCAAAGTTGGTTTACCTCGGTACAAGGCGATGCTAACGTGGAGGCCTAACCGACGGGAACCGGGTCCGGGTTCCAAAACCTCGTAAAAAATAGTGCCGAGAGTTGGGCTTGGCTGCATGGTGTAGGTGGCTCGGTGTTCGATGCTCGGTGTGCGATGGTCAGTGCGGAAAAACGAGTGCTGGTAGCGGACAGTAACGCGACCACCCGTCAGGGCTGGCGCGAACTGTTAGGCTCGTGGGGCTTTACCGTCCTGCTGGCGGCCAATGGTCAGGAGGCTCTGGAAATGGCCAGCTCTGAGGAGCCGCACATCTTGATTTCGGACTTAGCGATGCCGCGGCTGGATGGGCTCGGACTCCTGCGCGAGTTGCGCGAGCGCGGGCTGGCGTTGGCCCCGATTATCGTTTCGGCCCATGGCGAAATTTCTGACGCAGTCGCGGCGATGAAGCTGGGTGCGTGCGAATATCTGTGCCAGCCGATAGATCCCGCCCGCCTGCGGGCGCTGCTCGATCATCTCTGCGAGCATCTGGAGGTGCGGCTGGAAAACGCTCGCTTGCGCTGCCGACTGCTGGGTATAGGCGAGCTAGGCCCGATTATCGGCCAGTCATTGGCGATGCGCCGGGTGATGAGCCTGATCGAACAGGTGGCGCCCTCCCATGCCTCTATCGTAATCAGCGGGGAAAGCGGCACCGGCAAGGATCTGACCGCTCGCACCATTCACGAACTCTCGCCTCGCCGCCAGGCCCCCTATTTGGCAATTAATTGCGCGGCGCTGCCCGAAACCTTGGTGGAAAGCGAGCTGTTTGGCCATGAAAAGGGCGCTTTCACTGGCGCCGAACGCCGGCGCGAGGGCTGTTTCGAGCTGGCAAACGGGGGCACCCTGTTGCTTGACGAGATCACCGAGATGAAACCCGAGTTGCAAGCCAAACTGTTGCGGGCGATCGAAGAGCGGCGCGTGCGCCGGGTCGGCGGCAGCAGCGAGCTTAGCTTGGACGTACGTGTCCTGGCGGCCTGCAATCGGCCGTTGGGGCGGGCGCTGCGTGAAGGACGCCTGCGTGAGGATTTGTATTATCGGTTGGCTGTGTTTTCTCTGGAACTGCCCTCTCTGCGCGAGCGGCCCGAGGATATCGACGCGCTGGTAGAGGCCACCCTGCGCGAGTTTCAGAGCCAGGCTCATCATCCCATCCGTGGGGTAAGTCACGAATGCCTACAGGTCTTGCGGGCCTACCCCTGGCCGGGCAACGTACGCCAGTTGCGCAACGTTATCGAACGCGCGGTCATCGTCAGCCGTGCTCCAGTGCTGGAGGTGGCCGATTTGCCGCCCGAGCTGCAGCCGGCGACGACCCCCGACCCTCATCTGCTGGTTACGTTGGGTAGTTCGCTGGTGGAGGTCGAACGACAGCTCATCACGCGTACCATTGAGTTTATGGGCGGCAACAAAACGCGCGCGGCCGAGGTCTTGGGCGTTAGCCTCAAGACACTTTACAATCGGCTGGAGCGCCGCGAGCGGCGGGAAGGACCCGAAGCCGGCGAGTCCACCAGCTGAAAATCTTGCCTAAAGAGCGTACGCAGATTTGTGGCGCGAACTGTGGATAAACCACTAGCACAGGCGAGCGCCACGTGGTTGCTGCTGACGGTTGTCTTATTTTATAATCGGAATTGGGTGGTGGGGCCTCTGGCGCTTTAGACTTTCCTTCCTTTCATCTCCTCTGCCGACCAAAATCCTAGCAGTAGGTGTCTCTATGGCCAGCGCTGAGCTTCGTGGTCACAAATCGGAACTTGTGCCGGACAGCTACCTGCTGGAGTATGCGGCGAAGATCGCCGCACTCGGCGGAGCTGCCCACGAACAAAGCGTAGCCGAAATTCAACGATTGCTGGGCCAGGCGCTGCAGGCGCGGGTGGTGGTGTTGATGCTGCCCGAAGATGGCGGTCGGCAATTGCGCGGGCGGGCGCCGGGGCTGGGTTTATCGCCGGCAGCTATCCACGATTTGTGCCTGAGTCTTGAGGAAGGGAGCTTGGCCGCCGGGCTACTGCGCGCCGGTCAGCCCAGCGCAATTGAAACTCCGCGCCAAGTCGCCGCGCTGCCCCCTATGTTGGGGCCAGGTCGTGTGCTGGCGGTTCCGCTGACTGCCGGTCAGGTCGGCGGTTTGCTGTTGGTTGTTGGCCGTCCCCAGCGCGTTTCTGACCCGGCGGCCCGTGAGCTAGCAAAGGTAGCGGCCGCGGTGATTGGCAGCGCGCTGGCCATGACCGAGCAGCTACAACTGGTTGACGAATTGCGCCATGCCAATCGCGGCTGGCGCGAGCTGCTGGCTCAGCTCTCGCACGAATTGCGCGCGGCCTTGACCCCGATTCTGACCTGGACCCAGATCCTCGCACGCCAAGCGCGCCTGGAACGACGTTGGCAGAAGGCAATCGGAGTGATCGAGCGCAATACCCGCGAGCAGGTCCGGCTGGTCGACGATCTGCTGGGCATCGCCGGCTACCCGCCCGCCGCGGGCCGGCCCCACCGTGTCGACGTCGGCGAACAGCTTCAGGCTGCGGCCGACGCGGTGCGCGCTCAAGCCCAAGCCCGACAGGTGGAGCTGAGGGTCGAGCGGCCCGCGGATGGGACAGCGATCGAGGCGGAGCCGCGCCAATTGCAGCAGGTTATCGCCAATCTCTTACGCAATGCGGTACGCAACGCTCCCCAGGGTGGGTTCATCGCACTGAGCACAACGACCGAAAACGACGCCGTGGTGCTCAAGGTCAGCAACCCCCAAGGCGGGTTTGAATCTGCTTCTTTCAAGCGCACGGTCGAATTGGTCGAGGAGTCCCAGACAGCCCACAAAGCGTCCACCAGTGCGGCGGGACTCGGCGTTGGGGTGGCCCTCATCCGCCCGATGATTGAGCGTCAAGGCGGTGAGTTGCGGGCGGGCAGCGCGGGACCCGGGACCGGGGTGTCCTTCGAGGTGCGCCTGCCGGGTAGCGCTGGGGCCGGCCATTCCACCGCGGCACGTGGGCGCGATTTGGACGGAGTGCGGGTCCTGCTTATCGAGGACCATCAGGATTCGCGCGAAGCGGTGGCGGCTTTACTCGAAGCCCAGGGAGCGCAGGTTGCCACCGCGGCCTGTGGCGAAGAAGGCATCCAGCGCGCCCACAGCGAGCGGCCCGACGTCGTGGTATGCGATCTGGCGATGCCCGGGATGAATGGATATGACGTGGCGCGCCATCTGCGCGCTGATGCCCAGGGCCGGCCTTTGACCCTGCTGGCACTCTCCGCCCATGGCGCGCCGGCCGATGTCGAGCGAGCGCGCCAAGCGGGCTTTTCGGCTCACCTGCTCAAGCCTGTCGAAGCGCTCAGCCTGGTCAAGGTAATCGCCGCCAGCGCCCATGCCTGAGGGGGGCGTCTTATTGCCAGCGCAGCGCCGCGATTCCTACTCCGGTGCCAGCGGCGGTGCGATATACCGGAATATACTCGCTCCATCCCAACGCGCGTCCTTCCATGGCGCCGGCGGTCATGATCAAGTCTCGGATTTGGCCGTTATTGCCAGCTAGTAGCTTGGTTGGGATGGTACGCAAGGTCTGGCTATCGCCGTTTTTGATTGCGCCCAGAACCTGCTTGTCCAGTTCCTCGTTGACCACGAAGTGACACATACCGACCGAGGTCAGTAGCGCAACGCGCGCTCCCGGCGCGGTATCGGCGATGGCGGCGCGCAAAATCCGTCCCAACTCGTAGCAACGGCGTGGGCTGGGTTGGTTGGGTGCCAGCAGAGCATTGAGGATCACCGGAACCACCGGCACAGCGCCAACCAACCGCACCAGCGGAAAGGAAAAGGTATATCCGAAGGCCTGTTGGTCGGGCTGGGGAATTTCATCGGCCGAAGCGGTGTCGCACTGGTGCGCCATCAGCTTGATGATCAGCTCGCGGGCAAATTCGGCCGCCACCGGAAACTCGTGGTGCTCGTCCTGGCCCTGGGCTTTGGCCAGTTGACGCTGCCAGCTCGGAGCATCGGCCGCTAGCTTGGCTTTCTGCGTGATTAGCTTGTCGCCGTAGTAGACGCACATCACCGGCTGGTTTTCCGGCGTGAACAGGTCGCGGTTGTCATGGCTTAGCAGAACCACCAGATCGGGCTTGGCGGCGCTTAGCTCGGCTGCCAGCCGATCGAGGGCGGCCTGCGCGGCGGCATTCTGTTGCTTGAAGTTCGTAGTAGTAGCGTATGTGGCATAGCGATTGCCCGTACGCTGCGCCAGTTGTTCGTAGGTGCAGACCCGGCCGTCGATATCCACTAGGTTTGTATTGCGCCGGTCTGCGGCCGCCCGCTCCTCCCAGAGCTCCGGTGCCATCGCCAGCATCGGCGTATTGGGGGATGCCATCCCGATAATAATCTCAGCCATGTGCTACTCCTCGCGCCCATTTCTTGGCCGCGTCATCCAGGCCTGTGGGCGGTGCCGGTATTGGCGCTAACTATGCGCCTGCTTCGTGGTCAAATAAATCCCGCCTAGCATTTTGATTAGTTAGACCCGAAGGCCTTGATGACGGCGCGGGTGGCAGTGGCCATGTCATTTTGTACCGGACGCGGACTGAGCACGACAATCTCGGCACCAGTTGCTTGATAATCGGCCAAACGCTGGGCGCAACGGGCGGCCGATCCCACCAGCGCTACCGAGTCGATCAAACGGCGCGAGACCGCCGCGCGCTGCCCGGCGCTATCGCCGCGGCGTGCCGCCTCCTGGGCGGCCTTGGCCTCGGCCTCGAACCCGCTGCGCACCCATTGGCGCTGGTAGAAAGGCAGCATCAGATAGGGCGCCAGATTTTCCTGGGCCGCTTGGTAAGCGCGATCAAGATCGTCGCTGAGATAGACCGGAGTCCCCACGGTGACCTTGAAGGCCTGAGGATCGCGTTGGTTCGCGCGCGCGCCTTCCCAGGCAACTTCCGCTTGCCGGCGAGCGCGCTCGGGCGAGCACATCAGCAATTCCATGCCGTCGGCCATTTCGCCCGCCAGACGAGCGGTTTCCAAAGACAGGGCGGAGAAGTAAATCGGCATGGGGTAGGAGGGCTTGGCTGCCGGCCGGCCGCGCCCGCCAGGTACCTCGCCATTGAAGATACGGCGCAAATCTCCGGCATAAGCGCGCAGCTTGTCGCGATTGTTCTCTACCCGTACCCCCAGCGCTTCCATCGCTGGCCGATGACTGACGCCTAGGCCCAGCACGAAGCGGCCCGCCGCCGCTTCCTGCACCATCATCGCCGAGCCGGCGCAAAGCACGGGCAGCCGAAAGTGAATGTTGGTGATCCAGGTATAAATGCCGATGCGCGAGGTGGCACGCGCAATCGTGAAACAGGTCATTAGCCCGTCGTTGGTCCCGCCCTCGGGAGTGAAGGTGCCGACAAAGCCGGCCGCTTCGGCCTCGCGTGCGAGTTCCGGGGCCAAGTTGATATTGCCCGGCGTAGAGGCGATGGAAATTCCCAGTTTGCTCATTGCAAAGCTCCTCAGGGGCGATAGCCTCCATATTACCGCAATCGCCGGGTCAGGGGTTAGCGGGCGCTCGCGGTGGGCGGCCTAATCGATTACCATCAGGGTAGCGGGCTCGCTTGGCCGGCGCGAGGAGATTGAACGATGAAACAGGCGCGGAGAGCGGCACAACAACTCGGATGGGTTGGCGTGGTTTTGGCCTTGGCTTTTGGCCCGACGTTGCTGGCTTACGCGCAAAGCGCCAAGCCGGTTGCGCCAAGCTGTTGCATCAGGAGCAGCGGCCCGAGTCATGACCGCCCCGTGCTTAATCCCTCGCAATTCAACGGACCCATTCGCCAAGCCTATCAGGTGGCCAAGGATCATCCGGATCTGCTCGTGCAACTGCATTGCTACTGCGGTTGCGACAAAAGCGCCGGTCATAAGAATCTGCTCGATTGTTATCGCGATCTCCACGGCGCCACCTGTGGGATCTGCACCGGTGAGGCGCTGGAGGCGGCGCGGATGTTTGACCAGGGCGCTAGCATCGAGGCGATCCGGGCCGCGCTGAAAAGCCGTTTCGGTAACAGCTAGTTACCGGCTGGTTTGAACAGCTTCATATAGGCTTGTTGAGCTGCCGGCGCGATTGCCAGCGTTTCCAGATTATCCAGCAGGTGGCGCGGTGACTTCATCCCGACCAGGGCGACAGCGATACCTGGGGTGGAGCGCACGAATTGCAGCGCACGCTGAGCGTCGGTGCGCAAGCCGGCCATGGCCTCACGTACCAGCGCCGGCAGGTTGACGGCCAGCCGTCCCTGCATGAGCGAGGCGCTGGCCCACACCGCGACGCCCAGTTCGCCCGCAGCCTCCAGCAAAGTCACCGGCTGCGAATGGCCGGGCAGCGACTGATTGGCCAAAGTCAGGGCTTCGGGAGCGGCTAGTGAGAAGGGCAACTGGATCACCTTGAAGTGATGCTCCTGGCCGGCTACCTCGCCCGCCAAGCCGACCAACTCCGCCAAAGACAGGTAGTCGCGATTGCGCGAGGCGGTGCGATAGCCGCTCCAGGTCGCGGTCCCGTAAGCACTCAAATTGCCGGCCGCCACCTGCTGCTCGAGCATTTCGAAGGCCGCCCTCATCCGGCGCAAAAACTCCGGTCGCGGGACTTCGTTAAGCTGGGTCTCGGGATTGTGCAGAAAATATACGTCCACTGCCTCCAAGCCCAGGTTGGTGCGGCTCCATTCCAGCATCGCCGCCAAGAAGCGGGGATTGAGACAATGGGAGTTGTCGACCAGCTCGGCGGGCGGGATCAAACCGCTGGCGATGAAATGCTGCTCGAACCAGGCGCTCGGGTCAGGCGGCATCTGGCCGTCAAAGGTGATGTACCCGCCCTTGGTGGCGACGATTATTTCCTCGCGCTGCACCTTGCCCTCGCCCACGAGCTGCGCGATTGCCGCGCCCAGCGCCCGTTCGCTGCGCTGAAAGCGGTAATTGACAGCGGTGTCCAACACGTTGATCCCGCGGCTGAGCGCGGTCGTGGCGCACTGGCGGTAGAGTTCGTCGGTTTCGACATCCATCTCGCCCAAATAAGTACCCAGCCCTAAAGAGCTGGCCTGCAACCCGAGCAGCGGGCGAAAGTTGCCCGGCAAATTGGCAAAACGCGCCGCGTATCCCGCGGTGCCGTGTGCAGTCGCTTTCCCGCGAATCATTTATACATCCCATCTGCGAGCAATCTTGAAACCCACCGCCAGTGAAGCTGGCTCAGCGCTCGCTGTGTGGCGTGCCACCAGGCGCCGATTTGAGGCTTGGATCGTACAACACCTGAATCACCACGCCATCGGGATCGCGCAGGTAGAACGAGGAGGTTCCGTCACGATGGTGACGTAAAGGATGGACGATCGGAAGTCCCTGGCGCTGGGCCCAGGCAAAATCTTCCTCTAACCGGGCCTGGTCGCTCACGAAAAAACCGATGTGATCCAGCCGCGACTGCGGCGTATCCGCCGTGGTTGGCTCGCGGTGGAGCGCCAGGATGTCGCATCCCGAACTCAAATACGCGTTGTCAGGGTCGGGCTGCCAAGTCACATGCATGCCGAAGTTTTCGCAATAAAATCGTTTGGCGCGCGCCAGGTCTGCGACTCGCAGCGCGACATGGCGCAACCCCAGGGTCTCAATCATGTTACACGCTCCGCGCGGCGATGCCGCTTGTATCTGCCCGAGGACAACTATTTTTTACCCAGGCGGGACCATGCATGCCAGCCATGCTCCCTCTACCCGAGGTAAAAAGATCCCGCCCACGGTAGCACGTCCGCGTTGACAGGGCATCCCGCTCGCCATAGAATAAAACAGTATCCCAAAATTGAACTGGCGGGTCTTGAGTGGTGCTGCCGTGGGGGATTCGTGCCCTAATGGAACAAGATAGAGAGAACGTCCGATGATGCGCCGAGATAAAACCAATTATGTCATCCAGTCGGTGGCTCATTCCCTGGACGTCTTGGAACAATTCTCCAACGAAGTCGACGAGCTGGGGGTAACCGAGCTATCCAAACGACTCAAGTTGCATAAAAACAACGTCTTCAGGTTGTTGGCGACCTTGGAGGCGCGCGGCTATATCGAGCAGAACAAGGCCACGGAGAATTATCGCTTGGGCATCCGTTGTCTGAACCTCGGTCGCTGGTACATCGACCATATGGGTTTGGTGCGGCAGGCCCGCCCGATCCTGGCAGAGCTTTCTCGAAGATGCCGTGAAAGCGCCTTCATCGGCATCATTCGCCGCGAGGGCGTGGTGCCTTTGGAGGCGGCCGAGCCCGAGGACCGCCATGTCAAGATTACTCTGCCCATTGGTCAGTGTCTGCCCCTGTATTGCACTGCTGCGGGCAAGGTTTACCTGGCCTTTGCTCCCGAGGACGAGCTGACCACCACGATACCGGCGCAATTGCCCAGCCACACCACGCGCACGCTTCATGACCGCCAGACGTTGGTTGAACAGCTTCGGGCTATGGCCGCCGAAGGTTATGCCGTCGATCGTGGAGAGTACCTGGAAGACGTCTGTTCGGTCGCGGTTCCGATCCGGGATTACACCCGCTCGGTGGTGGGTTCGCTGGCAGTGGCTGGTCCCGCTTACCGTTTGTCCGAGGAGCGTATAATCGCCGAGATCGTGCCGGCGATTATGGACGCGGGCAGTGATCTGTCCCAACGGCTAGGCTACAAGGAGTGAGCGCGGGCGCGGTAGGCAACGTTGCAAGCGCCCGCTTTCGTGAGAGGTGCGCGCCAGCTAAGTTAATTGGCCATTAACAAGGGCCGAAAGGGTGAAACGGTGAAAATCCTGGTGCCGCTCAAGCGGGTCCCCGATCCCGCCACGACCATTAGCGTGCGCCCCGACGGCTCGGGGATCGTCACCGAAAACATCAAGTGGGTGGTCAATCCGTTTGACGAAATCGCGATCGAAGAAGGGCTGCGAATCAAGGAGCGCCTGGGCCAGGGCGAAGTGCTCCTGCTGGCGATCGGAACCAGCGCCTGGCAGGAACAACTGCGCACCGGCCTGGCGATGGGCGCGGACCGCGCCAAGCTCATCCTGAGCGACCAGGATCTGGACTCGCTCGCCATCGCTCGGCTGATCGCGGCCGTAGTTAAGCAAGAGCATCCCGACCTCGTCATTGTCGGCAAACAAGCCATTGACGACGACGCCAACCAGACCGGTCAGATGTTGGCCGAAATGCTGGGGTGGCCGCAGGCCACTTTTGCATCCAAGGTCGAATTGGAGGATGGGCGCTGCACGGTCACGCGCGAAGTCGATGGCGGCCTGGAGCAAGTCGGCTTCTCCCTGCCGGGCGTGATTACCACCGACCTGCGACTCAATACGCCGCGCTATGCGTCGTTGCCAGGAATCATGAAAGCCCGGCGCAAGGAGTTACAGGAGGTCGCGGCGAGTACTTTGGGCGTCGATCTCACCCCGCGGCTGCGGATTAAACGTCTGAGCGCTCCACCCAAACGCCAAGCCGGGCGCAAACTAGAATCGGTTCAGGAAATGGTCAGGCTACTGCACGGCGAAGCTAAGCTTATCTGATTTAGACGCTTTTAATCCATCTTTCCCGAAGAAGTACAAGCCCATGGGCAATGTCGTAGTTTTTGCCGAGCATCACCACTGCCAATTTCCCAAATCGACTCTGGTCGCGTTACAGGCCGGAGCGATTTTGGCCGAGCGCATCGGCAGCCAATGCCTGGCCGCGATTTTAGGCGAGGACATCGCCGCCTTGTGTCCCGGGCTGGCACAATACGGGTGCAAGCTGCTGGCGGTGCAACACCCCGCGCTTAAAAATTATCTTGCTGATGCTTATGCCCAAGCCCTGGCCGCTGTTGCCGAGCAGGTCGACGCCGAATATTTGCTGGCGACCGCAACCGCGCGCGGCAAGGATTTGATGCCGCGGCTAGCGGCGCGCCTGAATGCGCCGATGGCCTCCGACATCGTGGCGATCGAAACCGACGGAACGCTGATTCGCCCGATGTATGCCGGCAATGTCCTGGCCGCGATCGAGCTGGAGGGTCCGCGCAAAGTCGTCACCGTGCGCGCGACCGCCTTCGAGCCTGCGCAGCCCGGCGCGACGGCCGCGCCGATCGAAACCGTGGCGGTGGAACTCAAGGCCGAGCAGTTGAAGATGGAGTACATCGGGTTCAACCAAACCAAAAACGACCGCCCTCAACTCACCGAGGCCAGGATCGTCGTGTCGGGCGGACGCGGGTTGCGCTCGGGCGAGAATTTCAAGCTAGTGTTGGAGCCGCTGGTCGACGTGCTGGGCGCCGCGATGGGGGCCAGCCGCGCAGCGGTGGACGCCGGTTTCGTGCCCAACGATCTACAGGTCGGACAGACCGGTAAAGTGGTGGCACCCGACCTCTATCTGGCGGTGGGTATCTCGGGCGCTATTCAGCACTTAGCCGGGATGAAGGATTCCAAGGTGATTGCCGCGATCAACAAGGATCCCGAGGCGCCGATCTTCAATGTTGCCGACTATGGCTTGGTCGCCGACCTTTTTGCCGCGGTCCCCGAACTGACTCAAGAAATCGCCAAGCTCAAGAAGGGCTGAGCCGCGGATGGCAGCCCAACCCCGCGCCTTACGGAGCGAGGTTGAATTCGTTCAATATCAGCACGCTCATGAAGGGCAGCTCGGTCAAGTGATCCACTGGTGAGCTGCCCGCGGTGAGCCCTGAGCTCAGGTAGTCCACGCCCAAGCCACTGGCCACCAGAAAGTTGTTGTTGTTCACCAGCTCTTCCTGGTAAGGGCCCTGGGGGTTCTGCTGAGTGAAGTAGGTGAAGGCGGTGTCGGAATTCTTGCGCGTTACCACCGAGTCTTGCTCCAGCGAGGCCAGGGTAATCGGCGTCGTGGGCGTAAATTGGTAGGTATTGGCGCTGGTCAGTTGCCGGTAGAGTGGATTACCGGGATCTTGGTTTTGCAGGGCCGTCGCGTAAGCCTGGGTCAACAGCGGCGTGATCGCATTGTTGCTCGTGCTCCAGCCTGTGGTGGTTGCCAGAGCGTAGCTGAGCAGGGCCACCTGCTGATTGTAGCCGGCACTTTGCGGCGCGGTGAAATAAAGCCCGGTGAGGTTGTTGCTGGCGCCGCAAGTGCTGCTGCTGGCAGGACAATTGTAAGAGTCAGGGGCTAAAATCGCGGCCGGTGAAATGCCCGAATAGGCGGCGAAGCTCAACACGAGATAAGCACTGAGATAGGGCTTGCTCAGCGCCGAAATCGTGGGATTGAGCGAGTACCAATTGTTGTTGGTTGCGCTGATGTTGTCGAACAGGTAGGGCAGTCCAACCCCCGACAGGTCGAAGAAACCCGACAATGGCACCGTCTTTTTGAGCGTTACGTTCAAGCTCGAAGCATAGAGCGGGTTGCTCTGCATCATATGCTCGGCCTGTAGTGCGTAGGCGCCGCCTTCGGAATAGCCGCTGAGGTAAAAAGGCAGTGTGCCGTCGATATTGAAGGAGTTGGCCAGGTACGCGCGCGCCGCCTTGACCATCGCCAGCCCGCTCTGGGCGTTAGTGCCTGGATAGACTACGTAAGGATGGACATGAGCGGTGTCGTCACCCAAGCCGATATAGTCGGGCATCACCACCACATAACCCTGCGAGGCCCAAGTCGCCGCCAGCATCGTGCCGTCAGTATAACTGCTGGTATTGCTCAGCGGGGTGAAGTTGGAGGGTACGTAAGAGCGATCGACGGTGGTGCCGTGGAAATACAGAATCAGCCCTTTGAGCGAGGCCGGGTTGACATTGGGAACCAGGACCCCGCCGGAAACCTGCAACGCGGTCTGATCGACGTTGATGGCGATATAGTCAAGCTTTGCCGCCGTCACCGTGGCGATTCCCAGCGGGTTTTTGCCGATCGGATTGGCTGCCAGGTTGAAGTTGCCAAACTGTGCGGTATTTAGATTGGTTTCGTTGGTCGTGCAATCCTGCGCACTCAGACCCCCGCAAACTACCCCGCTGTAAAAGCTGTCTAGACCAGTAGTGGTGCCGGCGCTGAGAGTGGGATAGTCGATCACGGTTTGCGCGCCCAGCAACAAGCCTTCGTTCTTGCTGGCGTTAAAGGGGGCGGGCGGTGCTGGTGTAGGCGTTGGTGCCGGCGTCGAGTTGCTGTTGCCGCCGCAGCCACCGCCGGTTAGTGCCAGCAAACAGGCCAGCGGCAACCACCCCAACCCAAGCCAACCCCAATGGTGAATCACGACCGGATCTGATTTCATCGAAAAAACCAACTCTGCATCCGAGCTGATGGAGATTTATACAGATCGAAACCAGCCAGAGCAAATTGTTGAGTAGATAAACGGTATCGGCAGGAAGAGCTTTAAGCCGTCGGCGCTTACCGAGGCCGGGCCAGGCCTCAAGCCATCCCGGAGCTTGCTTGTCTGGGGCCGAGCTTGATAGGGCAATGCAAATGCATCAGGTGACCCGCCAGATTTTATGGAATGTTCCCACCTCCTTTATCGTCGCGATGTACCTGCTGTTGGCCGCGCTGATGGCGGCGTGCGTTTACGCTGGCGCCTATTGGTACCGGCGCATCGCGCTGGGTGCGGCCGGCGCGCCGCGCCGCGACCAGCCGCGCCGGCGGCTGTGGCTGGCATTGCGCGAGGGGGTGGGGCAAGGCGCGGTCGTGCGCGAGTCCTGGGGCTGTATTCATTATGCGATGATCGTTGGCTTCGTGGGCCTGCTCTGCGGCACGACCATCGTCATGATCAACAGCGATGTGCGACTGTTGTTTGAGCGCTTGGGATTCCCCTTTTATTTTTACTACGGTGAGTTCTACCTGGTGTTCAAAGCTTTCATGGACACCTTCTTTCTGATGGTGCTCGGGGCCACGCTGGCCGCCAGCGCGCGCCGGTTTTTGATTCGTCCCCCCCTGCTCGATCAGCCGCGTGCCGATCGCATGCTCGATAATCTGGAAAACCGCTTGGGCTACTGGTATCCGCTCTTGATGCTGGGGCTGGTAACCCTGAGCGGCCTGATGTTGGAAGGGGCACGCATCAACGCCACCCATCCGGGCTTCACAGAATGGGCGTATCTGGGGCGCCGCCTCGGCGCGCTTGAAGGCGCGCTGGACGCGGGCGCGGGCTTTCACCGCGGGCTGTGGCTGACTCACATGCTGCTGGTATATGGTCTGCTGTTCGCCTTCCCTTTCTCCAAGCTGCGCCACTTCGCTTTTGCACCGGTCAATCTTTATTTACGCAATCTAGGACCGCGTGGCCGCTTGGCTCCGATCCTCGACTTCGAGCATGCCGACACCTTTGGGGTCTCGCGCATCGAGCAGTATTCCAAAAAGCAGTTGCTCGACATGGCCTCCTGCTTGGAATGCGGTCGTTGCACAATCAACTGTCCGACCGCCACCACCGGTAAAGCGCTCAATCCCAAGCATCTGGTGATTGCCCAGCGCGAGCACCTTCTGGCAGTCGCGCCCGCGCTACTCAGCAGGGCCACCTCCGCCAGCGCGCCGCGCGCCGATCTGATCACGCAAGTGGCCACCGAGCCGGCGATTTGGGATTGCACCAACTGCGGTTGGTGCGAAGAGGGTTGCCCGGTGGGAATCGAGCACATCCAGCGCATCGTCGATATGCGCCGTCATCTGGTGTTGATGGAAAGTCGCTTCCCCAGTGAAGCCACCGCCGCTTTTCGCGGGATCGAAGTGCAAGGTAATCCCTGGGGGCTGGCCCAGGAGAAGCGCGCTGAGTGGGCGGCCGGCCTGGATGTGACGCAGATGACCGAGGTCAAAGATCCGGCGGCGCTGGAAGTATTGTACTGGGTCGGCTGCGCAGGTTCGTACGATGAGCGCAACCAGCGTGTCTCGCGCGCTTTCGCCCGCCTGATGAAACAAGCGGGGGTACGCTTCGCAATCCTGGGCACTGAGGAGTCATGCACCGGCGATCCGGCGCGTCGCCTGGGTAACGAATATCTATACGCTGCAATGGCTCAGCAAAATCTCGAGACGCTTAATCGCTACCGCCCGGCCCGCATCGTGACCCAGTGCCCCCATTGCTATCACAACCTCAAAAAGGAATATCCCGACTTTGGCTCGGTGGGTTACGAGGTCGTGCACGAGGCCGAGTTCATAGCCGAACTAATCGCGACCCATCGGCTCAAGCCCGCGCGCGCAACCACCGGGCGTGTCACCTACCACGATCCCTGCTTCATGGCTCGCCATGACCGCAAATGGACGGGGGCGCGCGAGGTTTTGGCTTCGCTTCCGGGCAGCGAGCAGGCCGAGATCGAGCAGTCGCGAAATCGTACTTATTGTTGCGGTGCGGGGGGTGGCTGCTTTTGGAAGGAAGAAGCCGGGCCCCATCGCATCAATGCGGCCCGCTTGGAACAACTGCGAGCCGGGCAGTCGGAGACCATCGCCACCGGCTGCCCGTTTTGCATGACCATGCTGACCGATGCGGTCAAAGCGCAGGGCTTGGAGGAAAAACTTCGGGTGCGCGACTTGGTGGAATTGGTCGCCGACGCTAGCGTGCCCGCGCACACGCCTTCCGCTGAATGAGGGCTTCTCGCGCGCGCTCCCCGCAGCGCGCGCGCAGGCCATCGATTGCAGTGGCTCGGCGGCAGTGGCTCAACCGCTTGCGGTCCTCGTCGCGGTTCAGATTTGAGCGGCCGCGCCACCATTGCTCCAGCCCGGGGTGTCGGAATGCTCGCGGAGGGCAGCCTCACGCCGGGGAGACAAGGGTGCGCGCAGGCTACCGCTTTGCCGCCTAACTCGCCGCCGCTCCAAGGCTCGGCGCAAAGCTCCGGCGTCGATGTTGAGGGCCTCGCACAGGGTTTCATAAGCGAATAGGCCGACCTTGTTACGGGCATTGATCCAGCTTTGCGCTTCATAAAACAGCACCCGCTGCTTGCGCGAGCGAGCATTCATGTTCTTGAGGTAACATTCGACCGCGTCCTCAAGCACCGCGAACATCAGCTTGCGTTCCCCCTCCAGCGCGTAGTGGCGTTTGAGCATTTCATAAAACTGCGCGGGCAGCAGGGTGTCGGGTTCAAACCTACCGGGCAACGATTCTTCGAGGCGATCGATAATCTCCATCTCTTCCTCCCGCTCCGACCCTCGCGGGCCGGTTCACTTAGGCGATCCACGCTAGCCCCAAGAGGCTTCGCGACGAACACCAAGCGGCTAGGATTTTGCGGAGAAAAAACGAGTAACCAAGCGTATCCGAAAGCAAGTACGATGGTGCGCGATCAACGACGGGGTGGCGCCGCTACCGGCAGCACGCCCGAGCGGATCGCGTACAGAGTCAAGCTGGCGGCGTTGTGTACATCAAGCTTGCGCATGATGCGGCGGCGATGAGTCTCCACCGTGCTGGGCGCCAGATGCAGTTCGTTGGCCAGCTCCTTGGTGGTCTTGCCGCGCGCGATGCCGTGCAGTACCTGGCGCTCGCGGGGAGTGAGCGGATCGGGTTGTCGCGCGCTCGGATCGCGATAGCCGGCGGCCAACATCGAGGCGATGCGTGGGCTGAAAAAGCTTTCTCCCGCCGCCACTTCATGCACGCCGCGCACCAGGTCTTCCTCGATCGCGTCCTTGAGCAGATAACCCGAAGCGCCCGCCTCCAGCGCGCGCCGTACGAATTCCGCCTCGGTATGGATGCTGAGCATCAAGATGCGGGTGCGCGGCGACAACCGGCGCACTTCGCGTGCCACTTCCACTCCACTGGCATCGGGTAGAGCCACGTCGATAATGGCGACGTCAGGCTGGGTGGCCTGAATCGCGGCGAGAGCTTCGGCTCCGGTACCGGCCTCGCCCGCGACCTCAATCTCATGGCTGTGCAAGATGTGGCCGAGGCCCTGCCGAATCAGGGTATGGTCATCGACCAATACGACTCGAATCGCCATCGCTTCCTTAATGCGCAATCCGCCGGCGCGTGAAAGAATCGCAGCCGCTAAGACCTTGCGCGAAACTTCCGCCCGGTCTCAAGTGCAGGCCAGTTAAAGTCGCTCAAGCTGCTATCGGTGCTGGCACCATACCATTGTTGGTGAGCGAGCCCAAACGCTCGGCGTGAGCGTTTAATTTTTTGGATAAGCCTCGCTGCCCATCTCTAACGCGTCTAATCCCGACCATTCCACTTCCGCCGCGACCCGGTTGCCGATGGTGCGTTCGATAATCGAAAAAAACAGCAGGGCTAACGGGAATATGACCAGCGCATTGGTCGCTACCCCGATCCCTTGCGCCAGTAACTGACCGCTATCGCCAAACAGCAGGCCGCGTACCGGCCCGGCTACCCCGTTCCAACCGACGCCGTACGTACCGTCGGCGAACAGCCCCAGGGCAAGCGCGCCCCACAACCCGCAGCCGCCATGCACCGCGATCGCGCCCACCGGATCATCGACCCCCAGATGCAACTCCAGCACCACCACCGTGCCCACCACGACCAAGCCCGCAATCAAGCCCACCAGCAGCGCGGCCGGAGGCGAGACGAAAGCACAGGGCGCGGTAATCGCAACCAGGCCGCCCAGCAGCCCGTTGCAGGCCAGTGCGACATCGGGCTTGTGGAAGCGATGCCAGGCAAACAACAACGCCGCCAGCGCACCGGCGGCGCTGGCCAGTAGCGTGTTGACCGCGATCAGCGCGATGCGGGGGTCGCTGGCGGCCAGGGTTGAGCCGCAATTGAAGCCGAACCAGCCGAAGGCCAGGATCAGGGTGCCCGCTAACGCCATGGGCAGGTTATGCCCGGGCATTGCTCCTACCACCCGATCGCGTTTGAAGCGCCCAATGCGCGGGCCCAAGACCAAGGTTCCGGCCAACGCAGTCACTCCGCCCGTGAGGTGGACCACGGCCGAACCAGCGAAATCCACTTGCCCGTGACCCAGGCCAAAATTGGCGCCCAACTGGGCCAGCCAGCCGCCGCCCCACACCCAGTTGCCATAAAGCGGGTAGAGAAACATCGACATGAACAGGCCATAGATGGCAAAGGCGGAAAACTTCCAGCGCTCCGCCATCGCTCCGGTTGGTATGGTGGCGGCGGTGTCCATGAAGACCGCCGTGAACAGAAACATCGCCAAGACGCCGGGGTCGCCCGCTACCCCCATCAGGGCAAACTTGCTCAGCCCCAGCAGCCCGAAGGGATGAGCAAACAGGTGCAAGGTAAGCTCGCGATGGGGCAGGAGGGTGGTTTCCAGCGAAGGGAACCGGCTCACACCGCCCATCAGCAGCGCATAGCCGGTGAAGAAGAAGCCGATGATCCCGATTGGATAAATGATCAGGTTCATGGCCATGGTATGAAGCGCGTTCTTGGCCCGCGTGAAGCCGGTCTCCAGCATCGCAAAGCCGACCTGCATGAACATCACCAGGAAGCCGGCGAGCAGCACCCAGGCCATATTCAAGTCCAGCGCTGGATTGGCCGCGCCAGAGGCGGCGTGCGCGGGCGCCGCCCAGACCAGCAGTGCGGCGGTTAATCCCAACCTACGGCCAGTCCACGCGCTCATCGGGTTTGTCCTCGATAGGAACTCTGGGGATGGATTGGGGCGGCCGGATAGCGTCGTGCGAGCCACACTAGCAAGCCCAGGATGGCGGCTAAGGAAGCAAAAAACAGGGTGGTCATAAGATAGCTCTTGAGGCGGCGCCAATCGGCGCGCGGATGCAGTTGGGTGGCCCTGCCGGTGACGCGGACATGCTCGGGCCGTTCCAGCTCGGCCAGCATTTGGGCGGCGTCAGAATAACGATTGCGGGGCAGCCGCTCGATTGCATGCAAAACGATCTCTTCCAGCTTGGGATCCAGCTCGGGGTTCCAATGGCTGGGTGGCTGCGGATCCTCGCCGCTCTTGGCTTTCATCACCGCGTATACATTGGGGCCACTGTAGGGCAGGTGCCCCGTCAGCATCTCATAAAGGATCGTACCCAAGGCGTAGATGTCGGTGCGGGCGTCGCCACGCCGTCCGCTGATTTGCTCGGGCGCCATGTAATCAGGCGTGCCGATCGTGCTGGATAGGCCGGCCCAGGTCAGGCGGCGCGCGCTTTCGTCCAAAGCGATGCCGAAGTCCATGATCTTGATCTGTCCCTGCTCGTTAATAAGCAGGTTTTCAGGCTTCAGATCACGATGCACCACGCCCTGGCTATGCATGTAGACGAGCGCGCTGCCCAACTGGCGGGCATAGTCCAAGGCCTGCTCATTTACCAGCGGCCGTCCGCCTCGTAACAGCGCGCGCAGGGCCTGTCCCTCGATGTACTCCATCGCGATGTACATCCGGCTTTTGCGCCTGGGGGTGAAGACTCGGATGATGTTGGGATGACGCAAGCGCTGGCCGATCGCTTCCTCGCGGCGGAAGCGCTCATAGAAGACCACGTCGGATTCGAACTGGGGATAGGGGACTTTGAGCGCGACTATCTGGCCACTGTCCTCATCGATCGCCTTGAGGATCGACGCCATCCCGCTGCGGGCGATTAGCTCGATGACCCGATATTGGTCCAGCTGCTGACCAACGCTGACCTCGCGCACCACTGGTCGGCCTAATCCTCAACCCGCGCGCACGCTACCATCGGCTCGCCGCCGCGGTCAACCACGTCGCTCCCACAGCCCTCGCACTCGCGCCCAAAAGCCCGCCGGGGCTGGGCTGGAGCAACCCTGATGGACTGCCATCACGGCGGCGGTGACGTTGTCTGCCGCACCGCGCAGATTGGCCTCCTCGATTAGGCGCCGACAGGCCATTAGCGGCGGCTGGTCGTGGATGAGCTGCATCAAGTCGCGCTCGGCCAGAGTGCCGTGCACACCGTCGCTGCACAGCAGCACCTGGTCGCCACGGACCAGCGGGATTGTCAGCCGATCGATGGAGACAATCAACTCGTGTCCCAGGCATCGGCTGAGCGCGTTGCGCTCGGGATGCATCCGTGCCTCCTGCGCGCTCATCAGTCCGAGGCGCACGCGTTCGCCGATCATGGTGTGGTCTTTGGTCAGCTGGCGAATTTTGCCGGCGCGAACCAGGTACAGCCGGCAGTCGCCGACGTGGGCCGCGTAGAGCATGCCTTCGCAGAGTACCGCGGCGGTCACGGTGGTGGCCATGCGGCCCAGTTCGGGCACGGTCAGGCGACGGTTGTAGATTTCGATGTTGGCGCGTTGCACCGCGCGCAGCAGACGTTTGGCCACCGCCACCTGGGGATCGCCGTCGCGATAGGCCGCGATGCTGATTTCCACCGCCATCTGGCTGGCGATTTCGCCGCCTTCATAGCCACCCACTCCGTCTGCCACTACCATCAGACACTCGTCCGGCCCCGCCTGCCACACCCCGCAGGCATCTTCATTATTAGGCCTATCAGTGCCGATATCGGTAAGTGCAGCCAGCTCGAAGTGGGCCGCGCCTGCTTGCGGGTTCAGCGCTGTTTCCTCCCTGCCCACGGGCGAGCGAGGCGGACCGCCTCAAGCGCGGTCCACCCCGCCCGGTTGAAAGGCAGTCATGCCGGACCTAGGCGGTTCTCGCCATCACCAAGGTCGAGCGCCCCTTCTTCTTGGAATTACGCAGGAAATAGAAGGCGCCATAGATACCCCAGATGACCGCGATCGCTACCGCCATCAAGGGCTCCTTGACGCTTCCCAACCCCTCGATCGGTCCGATGATGTAGAAGGCCATGCAGGCAAAGTTGGCTAACGCGCCGAAGATCGGAATGACCATGTGTTTGAGCCCGTTGAATTCGTGATGCTCGCGGAAGGCGACGATACAGATTATGTTGGTTAGGCCGTACAGGACGAAGGTGCCAAAGTTGGAAACCAAAGTGACCAGGGCCAAACCGTTAGGTAGTGCCGAGAGGTAAGCGTTGGAGCTCATCCCAATCGCGTACCACAGGTTATGGGGCAGGGTCGCGATGGTCTTGTCGTCGGGCGCTGAGCCACCGGCGAAGTAATACAGCGCGGCGTAGGCGCCCAGCACTGCCGAGATGGTGGCCAAAGTCCAGATCGCGCGATGCGGGGTAAGATTTTCACCGTGCAGCAGGCCAAAGTGTTCCGGCACTTCTTCGTCTCGACCCATCGCGTAGGTCACGCGGGCACCGGTGTTGATGCAGCTCAAAGTCGTGCCGATCAAGGCCAGGAACACGGTGATCGCCTCGATGAACATGAAGGCCTGACCATGGCCGCCCAGCAATGTGTTGCCGATAATCGTCATCATGTCGCCAATCGGCGCTGCCGAACCCTTGGCGTCGTTGAGACTGTAAAGGCTGTTCATGAAATAGTTGGCGGCAAAGTACTCGATTAAGTAGCAAAACAACCCCTGTATAGTGAGCGAAAGTAATACACCGCGCGGAATGTCCCGCTTGGGGTTGATCGCTTCTTCGCCCAGCGAGGTTACCGATTCAAAACCGACCAGCAAAAAGATAGCGATCGTCGCCTGCAGCATCACCCAGTTGAAGCTGTGCGGAGCGATGACGGAAAAGGCGCTGGGATGGGCCGGGGCGCTGCCGCTGAAGGCATAATGCAGCACTTTGCTAGTGCCATCCAACGCCATCCCGGTCGAGCCGTCGGGATGGCCGACCCGGTAGGCGATCGCCAAGGCCGAGAAGATCAGCAGGGCGGTGATTTGAATGGCGTTAATCGCGATCGCCACATTGGTCGAGCCCGAAACTCCGCGATAGGCGATATAGGCGACCGCATAGGCGAAGATGATCGCGATGAGCGCCATGAACACTGGGCCCGGAATCGCCGCGTTGATCGAACTGGGGATAACATTGCCAACGATATAGCCGGCCATGATCCCCATCGTCGCCACCATCGCGCCCGGATAGACCCAATAGTACAGATGTGAGGCCCAGCCGATGACGAATTTGGCGATGCGCGCGAACTTATAGGCCCGAGTCTGGTTGAGGAATGCTTGTTCGGCGAACAGATAGGAACTGCCCGCGCCGGGGTAGAGCTTGGCCAACTCCGAGTAGGAGATCGCCGTTGCGTACGCCAGCAGCAGAGCCGCGAAGATTCCGGCCCACATCGCCATTCCCGAGGGAAAGGAATAACCCGCCTGGACCACGAACGTGATCCACAGGAAGGCCCCCGGTGCGATCAAAGCCATGGCGTTGACCGTGACTCCGGTTAACCCCAGCGTGGGTACCATCTTAGCTTCGGACTTTTCGGCCATCCCTAACCTCCCTATTGGCACGCCCTGTCAGGCGGCGGCATCAGGAAGGCATTGGCAAGAAGGATGCCCAATATTGCAGCTTGCAATGTCAAGCGTGCGCCCCGACACGCTGCCTAAGCTGCAAGCACAAGCCTGTGGGATAGTCACTCAGCCCAACCAGAAAAGAGCTGGAGCTTTGCGATAGTAGGACCCCGGGCAGGGCGCTGAAAGAGCCTCCGCAGCCTGCATTCCCCCTCTTAATTAACGTAACCAGAGACAGAGAAGCGGTTACGCCGCAAGCTGCCAACGCTGGCCTGGTACATAACGACCTCTGGGGGCTGTTTGAGCCCGCCGCTATCGACGAATTTGTGGATTGGGGGTTAACGCGCGAATGACGCGGCTCACAGAGATGTGAGTTGCCCGGTATCGGTGATCACAAACGCTCGGGGGCGGTCACCCTGCGCCTGGACCGAGGCGCTATCGCCGCTTATTGATGATCAAACGCAGGTTGCGCCGATCAGTCGAACGGCGTGGTGCGGCCGGCCGCTTGGGTGCGTTGTTTCCTCGCCCGTGGCTGCTACCGCGCCGCCAGCGCGAGTAAAGCTGGCCGCCGATTAACAGCAGGACCAAGACCACGGTGGTTTCCAGTCCCATGACCACCTCCCGCGCGCGCATCGGAACTAGCGGCGGAGGATTGACCGTTTGTGTTGTTGTCGGGGTTGCCGCGCTTGCCGCCGGGTTTGCTGACGATGCTACTAATCCGCTGCGTGCCACATCACTAACCGAAACCGAGGGGCCCGGCGACGGTGGCGCTGCTTCACTCACGCCGGTACTCCTATTGCTAACATCAACAAGGCTATTTTGCTTGCTGCATGCGGACTTAGGAAGGCGGTGGTGTCGTCATCGTAAAACGTCAAACCGCTGGCGCCGCGCCCCAGGCTGTAGGCGGCCAGATAGGCTCGTCCTGCCGCGATGCCAGCTTCGAGTTGCGCCGCACGGTAGCCGCGGTCGCCCAGTTCGGCGATTTTCTCCCAAGACCCCATCCAGATCAGTAACGCCGCGGCGTCACCACCTAAAGCCTGCTCCAGGCATAAATAGCGCGCTTGCTGACGAAAATTACCAGCTTTAAGCAATTCGAGCTTGCCGCTTGAGCCGTCGTAATGATAGCTCCCTGGCTCGATCCCATCGATAGCATTGACGATCAGGTAGCTGGAACTCAATGGCGGAAAATCACTGCCGAGATGAACTGCGCTGGCCGCCAAAATCGCCTGCAATTCGGCCAGCGGCAGTCCCGCGGGCGAGAACACGCGGGTCGAGCCACGCGCCGCAAGCGTGGCGCCCAACCCTAGATTGGGCAGATTCGAGGAAGGCAGCGCTGGTGCTGGCGTGGGACGGTAGTGCGCGGCAAGCGCGGCTACCTCGTCATAGGTCAGCAACTTCGACGCCTTATGCATCGCCACCAGTTCGGGGTATTGAACCTCTTGCAGCGACAAGGGCACGGTTTCCAGCGCCAGCGGCCCCAAGTCCGGGGAGGGTGGGGCCACTGGGCCCACCCCCAGCCCAATCAATGCAAGCACTCCTTCACGCTCGCCATCCACCCCAAGCAGCAGCTCCAGCTCGCGATCGACAAAATTGACCAGGAGTTGGACCCGAACCTGCTCGGCGGTGGCCGCGGCCTGCAAGTTAGCGATTATCGTGCCGGCATCCCAGTAACAATAGCGATAGGCGCGCGCGCGATACTTCCAGGTGCTGCGCCAGAACATCGCGCTCAAGATGATTATTGCTTCAGCCTGCGCCAATCCGGGATGCATTGCGGCCGCGCGCGCGATGGCTTCGCGCCAGTCGCCTCGGCGCAGCCCGCGCAGGGTGAGATCGGCGGGGGCGAAATGGTAAAGACCCGGTTCCAACTCTTCTTTTAAAGCGCTGCCGCTGGCCAGATAAAGCTCAATTGGGTAAAGCGCCCCGGCGGAAGCCGCGGCGCGAAAATGATAGACCTCCATCCCCACCCGGCGATGGTGGGTGAGGCCGGCGGCACAATAAAGGACCCGGGTCAGCCCGGCCAGGCTCAGATGGCGACCCGGTTCAATTTCGCCCTGTGCTAGGGTCGCCAGGGTTGGCCGGGTGGAGAGATGCAAGTCACGCGGCAGGGCCAGCCCTGACTGAGGATAAATTTTGAAAGGGAAGGGCTTGTTATCCCAGTCCAAGATATGCCCATCACTGCGTACGCTAGTGTACGAATGCGCGGTCAGTTCATGATAGGCGCGCGCGGCGGCCGTCCGATCGGATGCCATTTCATTCCTCGCCTTCCTAGCATAGCACCAGCGCCGGCCGCTGTGTTGGCCGCGGGTTCAGATAGGTCACGCCATCAGCGGCCGCGCGGGGCCAGCTTGATGCCAATGGCGCGGAAGAAGCTGATGGGCAATTCGGCTCCGAGCATGGCGAAAATCACGTCATTTTTGAGGCTTATCGGCTCCGCGCGGCCTGTCCCCGTTCGCTCCATTACCGCTCGGCCGCTTTCGATAGCCACCAAAACAGTGCCGGGATAAAGCGCTATGCGCCCACTGGCGCGCAGCGCGGCTATCCGCTCGGCATTGAATGGAGTGACGTTGCTCAAGGCCGGCGAGCGGAAGGAGTAGCTCACCGTGTTGCCCAGTTTGGGGTCGGCGAGCGCTTGCGCCACTTCCGCTCCGCCGTTGCCGCCGCCCACCACCAGAATATGCTGTTGGGTAAACTCGGCAGGCTCGATTAGATTGTAGTGCACGCGCCCGGCGACCTCTTCGCCCGGGAGGTTGAGGCGGCGCGGATTGCCGCGCACACCGATTGCCAGAACCACAAAGCGCGCCTGATAAGTGTTGCCGCGGCGCGTGCGCAGGCGGAAAAAATCTGGCTCGGTGCGCACTTCTACCACTTCCTCGCGTTCGTTGATCACCAGCCCCATCTGCCGGATGATCTTTTCCCATTCCAGGATCAGCTGCTCGCGCGAATTATCCCCTTCTAGGAAAAAGGAGCCGTATTCTTCCACCTCGATCGGGGTGGCCTGCACGAATTTGGCTCGCGGATATGAGCGCAAGGTCGCCGCTGGGGTGAGCTTCTCCAGATTCAAATATTTCAACCCCATGCTCTTGGCGGTGGCAGTGGCGGCCAGGCCTGAGGGGCCGCAGCCGACGATTACTACGTCATACAAGTTGGCCTGGGGAGGCGGATTGAGATGGCGCAGGCGGGTCGCGATCGCTTGCACCACCTGGCGCCCCGAGCGCATCGCTAAGTTGATCGAGGCGGTACCCGCGGCCTCACCTACCACATAGAGATTGGCCAGGTTGGTCTCGAACGTATCATCGAGGACCGGAAACTGATGGCCGCGCTGGGGCGCCACCCCGCTTTTTGCCGCCGCCTCGGGTTGGGGCGGGAGCGTGGCGATGTAACCTGCCAACAGCAGCGCGACCCCGACCCCCGCCACCGCACCCAGCCACCAAGGTTGCAGATGATGGGGATACCAGACCAGCTTGATAAGCGGTGCCCGCGCCATCGCCAGGGTTGGCACATTGATCGTGATGATGGCGCGCGGATGGGCCGGAAAACGCGGCGCCGGCTTGGGAAAATCATGCAGCGGAACCATCCCGTAGACATGAAACAGATGGCATTGGCCGCAAGCCACCACCCGCCGTTGGACCGCCGGCGCGCCCCATGCCACTGCGCTCCACAGGTGATCGGTCTGCGCCCGGGTTGCGCCGGCGGGAAGCGCCTGATGGGCGTGGCAGCTAAAGCACTGACTGACCGTAAGCGCCGCGCTGTCCTCGGGCTCCTTGCTGTTGCCGGTCTGGGTGTGACAACCCTCGCAGGCGGTCTGCAAATGGCCGGCAGAATGGACAAACACGGCATTGAGATGGGCGGGCCTGATGTTGAACGGCAGGGTGGAAGGCGCTACTCCCAAGTTGGCCGGCAAATCCAGGTCGCCTCCCTGCGGCTGTACATGGCACTGCGTGCCTGCGCATCCGCTCCAGCGCAAGCTCATCCGCTCTGCCGCTCCCGGCTGCACCGGCTCGACCAAATGGCAGGAGGTGCAGCTAAAGGGGCGGGCTGGCTGAGACGAGGCCAGCAGGACACGATGCTCGATGTGGCTGAAGGGATTTGCGAACATGTGATCGAAGCTCACTGGCCGGGTCAGGGTGGCAGCGCGATGCTTGTCAACGGCCTGGATGTCGTAGTGCTGATGGCAGAAAGTGCAGGCTGCAGCGGCGGTTGTCTTTACATCCACTGTCGCGCCTTGATGCTCGCTGTGGCAACTGCGGCAACTAAGCTGACTGTCGAACAGCTTCAAGCGGTGGCCCGGGATGAGGCCCGTGGCCTTATCGGTAGGGTCGATTCGGGTATGCTTATTGGTGCTGCGCAGCTTGCCATGGCAGGCGATACAGCCGCGGTTGGTAGGGCCGTGCCAGGGCTCATGGCAACTGCCGCAATCGCTGTCCAACTGCGCGTGATCGGCAAGCAGCGCGCCGGGCTGATAGCTGCGATGAGAAGCCAGTAGCATCGCTGCTAGCACGGTCAGCGCGAAGCCGCTGACTATCCATGACAAGCTGCGTTTCACAAGCCGTTGAAATACAACACGCCGATTACGTGAAAGCCGATCAGAACGAAAGTGGTCAGCGCCAACACAATATGAACGAGCAGCCAGTCGCGGCTCAGCCTCAACTCGAAGCCATTTTGCTCCAGACGCAATTTGCGTTGGGCGATTTCCAGCACTTTGCTATAGACCTGCGCTTCTGCTCCCAGCTCCGAGCCTAATTGGCGCGCACGCCGGTACGCGGGCGGCTGGGCTGGGACACCACGCACGGTCGCCCACAGCATCCGGCCCCAGCCCATGTTGAAATTGAGCAGGGGGCGTACGTTGCGCAGGTAGGCTTGCAATAGGGCCTCGGAATGGCCCAGCACGCTTTCTTCGGCCTCGACATAAAGTTGATGCAGCCCCTTCTCGACATCTTCCAAGCGAACCTCGAAGTCGGGCTGCCGCCGCATCCGGCCAGGCAAAAACTCCTGAATCAGCAGGCCGACGAAGCCGCTCGCCAGCAACAGCACAACCGCGCCCTTCAGCACAAATTCCAGTGGGCTGGCGTGGCCGGACTCCAGATGCCACCACAATGGCAGGGCCGCGCTCACTCCCACGGTCAGATGGCCCAGCCGCCAGGTTTCCAGACGATCGAGCAAATCGATTCGGCGGGCCAGCGCGGCGGGCAAATAAGCAACCACGCGCATGATCCGCAACGATAAACGGATATCGCGCTTGCGCAGACTATAAAGCGCGGCGGCGGCGAACAGCAGTAGGGTGAGCAGGCCACTGCGATAGCTGCCCAGGCGCGCCGCCGCGCTCGGGGTAAGGGCGTGAACGACAACCACCAGTAGCGCGCAACCCAAGGTCCAGCCAGTGACCGAAGCTACCGTTACATGCCGCCGCCCGGCGCTTTGAGTTCTCACGGCGAACAATTAATCGCGGCCGCCCCATGCCTTGCGCACCCGCGCCCCCTCGCGCACTGCTCCGGTGCCCTCGAACAGCTCGGCTGGGTCGATGCGCATCGCGGCGCCGGTGGGACAGTTGTGCACGCACCCCATGAATGGCAGGCCGTCGCACAGGTCGCACTTAATCGGGAAGCTGGCAGGGATGTGCGTGGGTACCGGCGCCTGGGATGGCGCCGGCTTGCGTCCACCCACCGCCGCCAGCATTCGACTCCACAGCCCCGGCTCACTGGCGTCATGAGCGGCCACCGGATAGGGCCGAAAGAACGCCGGGTCCTTCATGGTCTTGGCCTTGAGGCTTTGCGCGTGATCGAAAGTGGGCGTATCGACCATCGCGATGTTGTCATAGGGACAGGCGATCGCGCAGTTGCCGCAGCCAATACATTTTTCATACTCGAAATAGATCTCACCCTCGGGCCGGCGCTGGATGGTGCCGGTGGGGCAACTGTTCATGCATTTAGGATCGTCGCAATGACGGCAGGCGGCGGGAATCAGGTACTTGCCCAGTTGGATGCCATTACGAACCAGACGGCTCTTGCCGTGCAGCGCTTCGCAGGCCCTGACACAATTGTCGCATTCCACGCACAGATCAAGATCCATTACCAGCAGGGCGTCGGACTGGATTACCCCGAGTTGGCCGCTTTTGGCCAGCAGTTCGGAAATTTCCGGGGTCAGGCGCGCCTCCTGCTCGCGCCGGCGCGCGATCACCGCGCGGGCCTGGGCCTCGACCTGGGGAAAGCGCCGGCACAGCTCGAGAAAATCCTCGCGTCCGATTTTGATCAGCTCGCATTTGCCCGCAGTCAGCACGCTGGCCGTACGCGGGCCGTTGTCGAACAAGGCCATCTCACCGAAAAAATCGCCGGCTCGTAGATAAGCGAGCACCCGCTTGCCGCCATCAGGCTGCTCGCGCACCACCTGAACGAAACCGTCGCGCACGATATACAGTGCGTCGGCGGCCTCGCCCTGCAGCAGCAGGGGCAGGCCGCGCAGTTCGTAGCGAGCGATTTCGCAGCGCGGCACCAGGTGGTCGATCGCCTCGGGCGTGACCCCGGCGAACAAGTCCATCTGAGACACCGTGGCGCGCACTGCCCGGTCCCGATAGCGCTGAGCCAGGCGGGCGCGCGCCAGCGCATTAACCTCGACGAATTTCAGGGCATAGCGCGAGATCTCGAACAGCTCGCCGTCCTCGCGGCCGACGATATCCAGGGTGCGGGGCAGGCCGCCCATCGCGCCCAGTTCGCCGAAAAATTCTCCTGCGCCCACGCTGCTGACCAGGATGGGTTGGCGATGGGGTACGGGATCGAGTAGATCGACGACGCCGCCGAGCACGCAGCACAGCGTCAGCTCATACTCACCCTTGCGGCCGATGACTTCGCCCGCCGAGAAGCGGCGCAGGCGCAAGCCCGAATCGGGCTCGGCGGCAGCGCGCAGCAAGGCCGTGCGCTGCTCGGCGCTGAAGTCGGCGAACAGTGGGTGGTTCGCCAGCCGCGCCCACAGCGCCGAATCGGCATCCTCCTGCGGCAGTCCAGACACAGCACCGGACTTAGCCTCAGCTCAGCCGCCCTGTCAACAACACCTTAGAAGACGCCGCCGGAGGCGGCTTTGACCACTGCGATCTCGCCCGCCGGTGCGGCCGCGGGCTTGCGTGCGAGGGCCGCGTCGATAATCGGCGCAAGGTGCGCCTGCCTGGCCGTGGCGGATTCCAGCTCGCGCTGCCTGAACTCGGGCATCACCTGGGTCGCAAACAGTTGCAATGAGCGGCAGATGTCTTCATGGCGGTTGTTACCCGCCTGCGAAACAAATGCCACCTGGTCCACACCCGCAGCTTCATAGGCACGCAGGGTGGCGCCGATTTCCGCCGGAGTGCCGATGCAGGTGAAGCCTGGAGGCGCGGCCGCGGCCATGTTGGCCGCTTGCTTGAACTGCGAATAGATATCGGTGCGACCGGGTTGATGCTGGCCGAAGACGTAGTAATGGCCCAAGGCATAGGCAAAGAAGCGAAACCCCTCGCCGCCTTTCAGCCAGGCCTGGCGCTGGCTTTGAGCGCACATCATCGGCACCACGATCGCGATTTGGGGATTGACCGTATAGCCGATAGGCTCGCATTCCCGCTCCAGGATGCTGTGATATTCGTCCACCCATTGGCGCGCTTCTTGGGGACTGATAAAAGCGAAGCTAAGAGCGCCCAGCCCAAGGCGCGCGGCCCGCTTAATAGTCTCGCGCTCGGAGCAAGCCACCCACAGTGGCGGATGAGGTTTTTGCAGTGGCTTGGGCACCAGGTTGCGCGCCGGCATCCGCAGATAAGCGCCCTGATGACCGCTGAATGGTTCCTCCACCATCAAGCGGCAGGCAACCTCCAGCCCTTCCTGCCACAGCGCGCGCTTGTCTGAGCGCGCCAGGTTGAAGCCCCCCAACTCAATCTCGGAGCTGGACTCGCCGCTGCCGAATTCCACCCGGCCGTGGCTTATCAGGTCGAGCATCGCGATCCGCTCGGCCACTCGCGCGGGATGATTATAGGGCGGCGCCGTCAGCACGACTCCGTGCCCCAGGCGAATGGTACGGGTGCGCTGGCTGCAGGCGGCCAGAAACACCTCGGGCGCCGAGCTGTGCGCGTATTCCTCCAGGAAGTGATGCTCCACGGTCCAGACGTAATCGAAGCCGCATTGGTCGGCCAGAGCGACCTGCGCCAAGGCCTGCTCAAGCAGTTCCAGTTCGCCATTGGTGCTCCATGGTCGAGGGTATTGCAATTCGTAGAACAAGCCGAACTTCATCGCTTCCTCCGCGCGCTGGTAGGGGCCTGGCCCCAAGTCTACGCTTGCCGACGCGAACGCTACTAGCCGCCATATCAAGGATGGCCACGATGCTATCTTTGAAAGCGAGCTTGTCGTAAATCTGCTTTAGCGTCGGCACATCCGGTGCTCACAGCCGCCGTTCGGGCTCACCGTACTCGAAAGTTATCTTTGTGAGGGGAGTTGCCAGGAGTGAGATCATCCCATGATTCCGGCCTCGGGCTGGGCAAGCTGAGAGTAGGAAAGTACCTGGGCCTATTACAACAAGATTTAAATGCGGTCTATTCGCGCGACGTTCTTAAATGGCTGCTGATCGCGCCCATTATCGGAGTCGTTACCGGGATAGTTATCACCGGGGTGGCGGTGGCGATCCTCGACCGCGCCTGGGGCTTTTTTCTGCCCCGCTTCTATGCCCATCACTGGCTCATCATACCGGTGGTGGCCGCGGGCTTCGTGCTCGCGGGTTTGATAATGCAATTTCTCACCGACAATCCCGACCTCCATTCCACCGAGGAGATCATCAGCTCGTACCACGAGCACCAGGGTGACATTAACCCGCGCCCGTTCTGGTTCAAGTTGTTCGCCGCCTTGTTTACCGTAGGCTTCGGGGGCAGCGCGGCGCTGGAAGGGCCGAGCATCTACGGCGGTGGCGCGATCGGCTCCTGGTTGTGGAGCCGGTTGCGTCGGCTGGAGCTGCGGCCCGAGGACCGCCGCACGATGCTGATAAGCGGCGCGGCCGCCGGAATGGCGGCGGTCTTTCGCGCCCCGCTCACCGGGCTGGTCTTCGCCCTGGAGATGCCTTTTCGCGACGATCTCGCGCACGAAGCCTTGCTGCCGGCCTTCATCGCTGCAGTGGTGGCTTACGCGACGTTGGTCGCGGTGCTGGGTTCGCAGCCCCTGTTCTATTTCGTCGGCACCATCCGCTTCGCGGCGATGGATCTGGTGTGGGCGGCGCTGCTGGGACTGGTCTGCGGCCTGCTGGCGATGTGCTTTGCGATCCTTTTCCGCCGCGTGCGCGGCGCGGCGGTGCGCAGCCGGCTGCCCCACACACTCAAGATGCTGGTAGGCGGCCTGGCCACCGGTGCCTGCGGCCTAATCTTCGTGTCGCTCTTCAGCCAGCCGCTCCTTCCGCTGGGGCCCGATTACGAGGTGGTGCGCGAGATGCTTGCCCGTCCCCATAGTTCCACCTGCTTGCTCGGCTTTTTTCTGCTCAAGGCTGCCGCCACTATCTTTACCCTAGGTGTGGGTGGTGTGAGCGCTGCCTTCGTGCCGCTGCTGTTATTAGGTGGCGCAGTGGGCAATATCTTCGGTCAATCCGTGCTCCACGCCACCACGGTCGATCTATTCGCCGCGGTCGGGATGGCCTCCTTCATCGCCGCCGCCTACAAAACTCCGTTGGCGGCGGTGCTGTTCGTGGCCGAAACTACCGGCGGTATCGCCTTTCTTATTCCCAGCCTGATTGGCGCCGCGGTCGCCTACGCGGTATCGGGCGAAGCCTCGGTCTCGGGCGATCAGCGGCTTCATCAGATGCCCCGGCTGAGCGGTCCCACCGGGATCAAAGTCAGTGAGATCATGCAGCCGCACGTCATAGGTGTGGAAGCCAGCAGCACCGTACGCGATTTCGTCGCGCGTATCGGTAGCGCCCAGCGCCATCCGGTTTATCCGGTCTTCGAGCACGGTCGTGCGGTGGCGATGGTCTCCTGGTGGGAGGTTAGTCAGCTACCCCCCGAGCGCTGGGATCAGACCGTGGTAGGCGAGATCGCTCGGCGTGAGATTACCACAATCGATAAAGAAGCGGACTTGGGCGAGGCGGTACGGCTGCTGACTCGGGAGCAGCGCGATCGCCTGCTGCTGGTGCTCGATGCCAACGGCGCGCCGGTGGGCATCCTTACCAACGGCGACGTGCTAAACGCCTTGGAGGCCGGAGGCCGCAACCATCATTGAGCCGGCCGCCCCTAGTCGCCACATTTGGGCGCATCCGGCTGACGCCCGATCTGGAGCAGCGCGGTGAGGGCAGGTCCGCCCCAGTGCCCCTGGTTGCGCAACTGCTCGCTGTTGCATAGATAGCCGGGCGCTAGCGCCACCGCTTGCCGGTAGCTATCCAGCGCGCGACCGGGCATCCCCAGCCGTGCGTAGCCGATGCTCATCGCCGCCAGTGCGTCGGGATTGTGCGGATCCAGCTTGGCCGCGGTTTGCCATTGATTCATCGCGCCGTTGATATTGCCGGTGTCGAACAGCACGAATCCCAGCACATTATGGACGACGACATTGTCCGGCCTGACTTGAGTGGCGTACTGCAACTCCTTAGCGGCGGCGTTTACGTCGCCGCTTTGATAATAGGCAATACCGAGGTTGACGTGGGCGGCGAAATCACGCGGATCCAGAGCCAGTGCTTGCCGATACTGGTAGATGGCGTCGCGCAGGTCGCCCTGCCCCCGCAGTGCGACACCCAGATCATTGTGGGCGCCCGGATTGTTGGGGTCCAATTTCAGCGCGGCGCGATATTCGTCGATGGCGCCGTTGAAGTCGCCGGTGGAATCCAATGCCCGGGCCAGTAGGCGATGAGTGCGGGCTAGCGTTGGGTCGATTGCCAGGGCCTGCCGATACTGGTCGATTGCACCCAGCAGGTCGCCCTGGCGCTCCATCAACACGCCCAGGTTGTTGTGCGCCTTGGCGTCGCGTGGGTTGTCTTGCAAGGCCAGCCGAAACTCACTGGCCGCCGCCTGGAGATCACCTTGCTGGGCCAGCAGCACGCCGCGGTTGTAGTGGGATTCGCTTACCGCCACCGTCCCCGGAGGGGCCGGTGCTCCCAACGCCTGCTGGCCGCCACCCTGCTGGCCGATGGCGGCTGCCCCACCGTTTGGCGCCTGGCCCAGGTTGGAGCCTTGGTCGGGGGGCAACATGGTAATCACCTCGCGCGGGCTATCGTTCCCGCAGCCGAGTGCGACCACCAGCAGCACGGCTAAGACCACTCCCGCACTAATTTTCAAGATGGTAGCCGTTTTTCTGCAGTGCCTCCCTCAGTTCCGCGATATGGTCGGGACCGCGGGTTTCCACTTCTACCTGCACTCGCGCCGCGCCCAGTGCTACGTCGCGTTGATTGCGTTCATGATCGATCGCATGGATGTTGGCGCCCCGGCTGCCGATCAACGCCAGGACTCGGCTCAGTTCGCTGGGGCGGTCGGCCAGCTTCACGCTGAAGCGCCACAGGCGGCCGCTTTTGACCAGCCCGTGGCCGATCATGCGGTCAAGCAGATTGATGTCGATATTGCCGCCGCTGACCACGATCACCACCCGTTTGCCACGCAGCGCCGGCCCCAGCTTAAGCGCTCCAGCCAACGCCGTGGCACCCGCACCTTCGGCCAACAACTTCATCCGTTCCAACAACAGCAGGACCGCTTCGCCTATCGCGAAATCGTCTACGCTGACAACCTCGCGCAGGTGCCCGTGCAATAAGGCGTAAGGCAGCTCACCCAGTTTGCCGGTGGCCAGACCGTCGGCGATGGTTTCTACCGGTCCGGGCACACCGCTGGCAGCCTGGCGTGCTAGGCTCACAGATAGTTGAGGGGAGCCGGCTGCTTCCACCCCGATCACTTCGGCGGCGGGCGCACGCGCGGCCAGGGCCTGGACAATCCCCGCGATAAGTCCGCCGCCGCCCACCGGTACCATCACCACGTTGGCGTCGACTTCCGCCGCGATTTCCAGCCCAATGCTTCCCTGGCCGGCGATCACCCAAGGGTCGTCATAAGCATCGATAAAGCTGGGACCGCCGGACGCCGAAATCTCCGCCGCCCGTTGCCGCGCAGCCTGATAATCTACCCCGTGCAGCACCACTTCCTGGCCGTAGCCTCGCGTGGCCTGGACCTTGGCAATCGAAGCGGTTTCGGGCATCACGATCGTGGCCTTGATGCCAGCCTGGGTGGCGGCGAAAGCCAACGCTTGGCCATGGTTGCCGGCGGAGGCTGCGATCACGCCGTGGCGAGCTTGCGCGGGCTCCAGCGCCCGAATCCGGTTATAGGCACCACGAATCTTGAAGGAGCCGGTCTTTTGCAGATTTTCGGGCTTGATCCAGACCTCGGCCCCCAACATGCGTGATAGCGTCGAGCTGTGGGTCAGGGGCGTGGGCTTGGTGACCGAGCGCAGGCGCGCGGCTGCCGCCTCGATCTCCGCGATATTTACCTCCATCGCCGCGCTTCCGGTGAAGGCCCGCTCGCCTGCGTGGCAGGGGGGCCGGCTCTCTGCGCCTGATACATCTTAGGTCTCAATGGCTGGGCGGCTGAAAACGAAAAGGGGTGCATGGGCCAAAGCCGTCGCGCTCGAATTCGTAGCGCATGCAAGTGCCGTCAGCGTAGTTTAAATCCAGCAGCAGGTAGCGGACTCCTTTAGGCTTAACCTGGTTAATGATCGCGCTTAGACTAATCTCGTCGCTGGTGGCGACAGCTACGATTTCAGCTTCCTGGGCACCACTGGCTCGACAAAACTGCTGCGCGCCCTCATCGCTGCTGAAGGCCAACAAGCCCGCCCACGGTGCCAAATTTTCCCGAAAGGCGATCAGCCCGCCGTGGCGATCGAGCAAAAAATAAAGCTCCGGCGATGGCGGCGCGCCGTTCATTCCGTTTCCACCTCGAGTTGCCCGGCGCCAATCGCGCGCGCGCTGCTTGACCAGCGCCGGATAGGAGTAATAGGAGGCGCCGTTAAGCCGCAGAAACGATCCCAAATCGACCCCCTCCAAGTCCAACTTTCCGATCGCCGCGCGCGCCGCCGCGCCGTCCTGGGCCTGGCTGATGGCGTCGAAGAGCTGACGGCCGGCGGCGGATTGAAAATCCTCGCGCACCAGCAGTCCAGCGCTATCCGTTCGGCCCTGCTCCAGGCATTCCAGCATGAAGCGCAGTGCCTTCAACTCGTGGCGGAGCAAATCGACCTGTTTGAGCGGTTGAGCCATGGGCTCAAGCTTATCGTCGCGGCCCCGCCCTCTCAACCGGGTTCGCGCCGATCAGAGCGTGCCGCAGCACGTACCGTTATTACGCGATGGCGCCGGCTAGGGCAGCGGCGGTGGCGGAGCGTAGGCGTCGAGGGTGCGCCAATCGGTCGCCGCCGAATAACGAATTGCCAGTCCTCGCAGCCGACTCAAATTGCAACTCTGCTCGCTGCCCACACCCCCCTCGCCGCGCTGATGGCGGCGCACGGCCTCCAGGAGCGCGCGGCGCACCCGGATAATCACCACGTCGCTTGAGCCCAGGTATTCGCGAGTGCGATCGACGATCGGACCCATGGCTTCCTGCACCACGAAGTCTTCGTACGCAAAGTTACCGGGGATGCCGCTGAAATGGCCTTCCTTCATCGCGCGCCGGTCCTGGCGCCAAAGATTATCCCATCCGCCCATATCGGAGCAGAAATTGTCGAGATTTCCCGAACTGCCTTTAAGCACCCAGGGCAAATCCAGAAATTGCTGGCTGATGGGCTGCTGGGCGTCCCAATGGAAGTACCACTGCGCGCTCCATGCGTCGTCGATCGGTACCGAGCAGATCATATAGCTGGGATTGATGGGTAAGGTGGGGATGAAAGAGTAATAGGGGAAGACCACCTCGCGGATGCGCGCGTAGTTGGTGCCGTCGCCTAGCGGACGCAGCGCGCCCTCGCGAAAGCCGTAGGGGCGCGGGGCGAATTCGAACACCGGCGCGGCAGCCTTGGACCAGCGATAATCGGCGCGGTCGGCGGTGCGGACTGCGCTGAGCGAGCTGCGATGCAAGATTCCATGATGCGCGGAATCGAGCACTCCCTCTAAGCCTTGGAGCCATCCGCAATGCAGGATCGCTACCCGCGCCAAAATGTGGTTGGCTGGCAGGCTGTTGAACTCGAAATTCCAAAACGGCGGGGGTGTTTCCTGCTGACCTAGATATACCCAGATGATAGTGCCGGCTTCACGCACTGGATAATGGCGCACCCGCACCTTGGCGGCGAATTCGGCGCGCCGCTCGGGCGGCTCAGAGGGGACTTCGACCACCTTGCCGGAGACGTCGATTTTCCAGCCGTGGAAGATGCAGGTAAGTGCGTTGTCCTCGTTGCGGGCCAAAGCCAGCGAGGTGCAGCGATGGGGGCAACCCTCGTCGAAGAAGCCCACTCGCCCGTCGGTTGAGCGGAAGGCGACAAAGTTCTCGCCGAACAAGCGCACTCGCACCGGAGCCCCGTCGGCCTCCAACTTTTGCGCGCGCAGCGCCGGGGTCCAATATTCGCGCAGGTACGCGCCCATCGGGCTTGACGGCCCGACCTGACACAATAATTCGTTTTCTTCTCTGGTCAGCATGATTTTGCGTCCAGGCGGCGATTTCAGGCCGTTTGCACGGGCTGCGGCGGATTGAAGGAATCCAGTTCGGTCCAATCCTGCTCTTTGGGATAACGGATCGCCAATGCGCGTACCGCGCTGTAGTCGATTTCAGCGTTTTGCCAGGGGATCACTCCGGCGCGCGCATAAGCGCGGGCCGCTTCCATCATGACGCGACGGGTGCGGATGATCACTGTGTCGCTCTGGCCCAGGTATTCGCGCGTGCGATCGACAATGGGTCCCATCGATTCCTCCACCACGAAATCTTCGTAGGGGACAACGTGCATGATCCCGGTCCAATGTCCTTCCTTCATCGCGCGGCGATCCTGATGCCACAGATTAGCGATATTGCCCATGTCGGAGCAGAAATTGTCGGGGTCGCCCGAGGTCCCCTTGATGCGCGAATCCAGGTAGGCCTGGGTCAGCGGTGCCTTGGGGTCGTAGCGCACGTACCATTGGGCGGTCCATTCGTCGTCGATCGGGATCGCGCAGATCAGGCTACAAGGCGAATTGGGGTTGTTAGGGATGAAGGAATAGAAGGGAAGGACGACCTCGCGAATGCGCGCATAATTGCAGCCGTCGGGCAGTGCTCGCAGCGCGCCCTCGCGAAAACCGTAGGGCCGCTCCAGCATCTCGAAAACCGGCCCAGTGTCGGCGTTGGCATAGGCCAGGTCCTCGATCGAATTGGCGCGATAGGCGGAGATGAAACCCTTGTGCAGGATGCCCAAATGGGCCGAATCCAACACCGCTTCCAGGCCCTGGAACCAGTTGCAATGCATCACCGCGCGCTGCACGTACACCTGCGGCTGCGGCAGGTGGTTGAACTCGAAATTGTAGAACCTGGGCGCCGACGAGCGTCGCCCCAAATATACCCAGACCATCCCCCCAGCCTCGCGCACCGGATAATGGCGCACGCGAACCTTGGCGGCGAACTCGGCGCGCCGCTCGGGCGGTTCAGAGGGGACTTCGACGACCTTGCCCGAGACGTCGATTTTCCACCCGTGGAAGATGCAGGTAAGGGCGTTGTCTTCGTTGCGCGCCAAGGCCAGCGAAGTGCAGCGATGAGGGCAACCTTCGTCGAAGAAGCCTACCCGCCCGTCGGTGGCCCGAAAGGCGACGAAATTTTCGCCCATCAGACGCACCCGCACCGGGGCCCCGTCGGCCTCCAGCGCGGCGCTACGCAGCGCGGGCATCCAATACTCGCGCAACAGCGCTCCCATCGGTGTACCTGGACCCACGCGGGTCAGCAATTCGTTCTCTTCGCGGGTCAGCATCATGAACCTCCTGGCTTGCAGGCGACAGGCGCGTAATGAGAGCCGGCGCGGGTCATTGTCCTTTCGCACTGGCTGGTCGCGGCTGTCAAATCAATTACTCCAGCCCACCGATTACCTTGCTTAAGATATCAAACATCTGGTCGATTTGCCCGCGCTCCACGATCAGCGGGGGCGACAGCGCGATGATATCACCGGTGATGCGAATCAGCAGTCCGGCCTCAAAGCAGCGCTTCAGGGCCTGGTATCCACGCGCGCCGGCACGCCCTTCTCTTGGTTCCAGCTCAAGGCCGGCGACCAGGCCCAAATTGCGAATGTCGATGACATGGGGCAAGCCGCGCAGACTGTGGGCGGCATCCTCGAAATAGGGCGCCAGTTCGCGAGCGCGGGCAAACAAACCCTCTTCGGCGTAAGTCTGTAACGTCGCCACGCAGGCCGCCGAGGCCACCGGATGACCGGAATAGGTGTAGCCGTGGGGCAGCTCGATTCCCTCCTTGACGCTTTGCACGATGGTGTCGTGAAGCTCGCGGCGCACCGCCACCGCGCCCATCGGAATCATGCCATTGGTCAACCCCTTAGCCAGGGTAATCATGTCCGGTACCACGCCAAAATATTCGCTGGCCAGGCTGGCACCAAGGCGGCCGAAGCCGGTGATTACCTCGTCGAAGATCAGCAGTATTGCGTGGCGGGTGCACAACTCGCGCAAGCGCTCCAGATAACCCCGCGGCGGCACCAATACACCGGTCGATCCCGCCAGCGGCTCGACGATTACGGCGGCGATGGTCGAAGCGTCGTGCAAGGCCACGATCTGCTCCAGCGCGTCGGCCAGATGTTCACCCCAGGCGGGCTGGCCGCGGGTGAAGGCATTGTGAGCTAGGTCATGGGTATGTGGGAGATGATCGGCGCCGGGTAGCAGCGCGCCATACAGCTTGCGGTTACCGCCGATTCCGCCCACTGTAAGCCCACCGAAGCCGACCCCGTGATAGGCCCGCTCGCGGCCAATCAGCCGCTGACGCTGTCCTTCGCCACGAATGCGATGGTAGGCCAACGCGATCTTGAGGGCGCTGTCAACCGACTCCGAACCGGAGTTGGTGAAGAAAATCCGGTCCAGCCCGGCAGGCATCAATTCTGCCACTGCCGCCGCGGCCTCGAAGGCCAGCGGATGGCCCATTTGAAAAGAGGGGGCGAAATCCAGCCGCGCTGCCTGCTCCTGCACTGCGGCCACGATTTTGGGCCGCGAGTGGCCAGCATTGACGCACCACAAGCCGGATGTGGCGTCGAGGATGCGTCGGCCGTCCGCGGCGATATAATGCATGTCCTGCGCTGCCACTAACATCCGCGGAGCGTCTTTGAAGTCGCGGTTAGCGGTAAAAGGCATCCAGAAATGTTCAAGGTTGGGCGTCGCGGCCTGAGCGCGACCGGCAGCATCAGCCATTCATTTGCCTCCGCTGGAGGGATTGGGACGCGCCAAGCGCGGTCCTTGTATTGAATAACTCCCCACCCTCAGCTCCTGTGTCAAACCGCGCGCCTGAGGCCTTGTCGCGCTACTCGCTCACCACTTCGCCCCCGCCCAGGGGCGGTCGCTTGGGTAGGAGAAAAATTAACGGCAGTACAGCCAGCGCCATCAGCAAGGAGATCCAGTTGGCGTCGTTATAAGCCATCATGGTGGCCTGCTGGTTCAGTGTGCGGTTGACGATGGCCACCGCCCGCATGGCGGCGTCGGGCGCGCTGTAGCCGCCGGCCAGCAAGCGCGCTGCCAGTCCCTGGCGCATCAGCAGGTAGCTGTGGCTGGCGTTGGTCAGATGGGGGATTAGAGCGGCGCGATGAAATTGCTCGCGCCGTGCGATCACGGTGGCGAGCAAAGCGTAGGCCAGGTTGCCGGCGATACGCCGGCTTAGAGTGTACAGGCCTGAGGCGTCAGTCATGTGGGTGCGGGAAATGGTACTGAGCGAGAGCGTGCTGAGCGGCACCATCGACAAGCCCATGCCGGCGCCCATCAGCAGCAGCGGCAGGACTAGGGTGTAGAACCCGATGTCCAGCGACAAGTGTGACAGTTGCCACTGACTGGCCACCAAAGCGAAGAAGCCCAGCAAGGTAAGCAGGCGAGGGCTGGTGAAATTGTAGATCCAGCCCAGTATCGGCATCAGCGTCAGCATCGCCAGCGCGCGCGGCATCAATGAGATACCGGCCTGGTAGGCGGAATAACCCAACTGGTCCTGAGTCAACTGTGGGATTAAAAAAGTCGAGCCGTAGAGCACAAAGCCCAGCAAACCACCCAGCGCCGAGCCGATTGCCAACTCGCGATTGGCCAGCAGGCGAAAATTGATGATCGGCTCGTTGGTCAGCAGCTCGCGTGCCACCAGTGCGCCTAGCGCAAGCACCGCCACTACCGTACCTCCAAGCACCCAGCGCGAAGCGAACCAGTCCACCTCCTGGCCGCGTTCGAGCACGATCTGCATGGCGGTCAGCCCCACGCTGAGCAGGGCTATCCCTGACCAATCGACCCGCTGCAAGCCGCGTTTTAGATAGGGCGGGTCGCGCACAAAGGCCAGTACCATCAGGATACCGGCCACGCAAAACGGCACGTTGACGTAAAACACCCAGCGCCAGCCGTAATTGTCCACCAGCAGGCCACCGATCACAGGGCCCGCCGCCGGAGCCAACAGCACCCCCATGCCGTAAATCGCCATCGCCATGCCCTGCTCGGCCGGGGGAAAGGTTTCCCTGAGAATGGCCTGGGCGCAGGGGATCAAGCTGCCGCCGCCGGTGCCTTGGACCACCCGCCAAAGCAACATCTGAGCGAAGGTCTGGGAGGTTCCGGCCAGCACCGAACCGGTGGTAAACAGGATCATCGAGGCTAGGAACAGCCGTTTGCGGCCAAACAATGCGCTCCACCATGCCGCCATCGTGATCATGATCATCTCGGCGATGCTGTAGGAGGTCGAGACCCAGGTGATGGTCAGCAGATCCTGGCTAAAGCTGCCCATCATGTGTGGCATTGCCACGTTGACGATGCTGACGTCCATCACCGACAGCACGGTACCAAACATGATGGATGCGGTGATCAGCCACTTGTTAGCGGTAGGCGCAAGAGAAGAGGCTTGGCGCGGAGCGGTGGCCACCTGAATCTCTACTCCGCCACTTGACTATCAGCCACGCGAGCGCAGCGATCGGCGCCGGTGTGCGAGAGGCTCAGCGCAGCCACACTTTGACTTCCACCGATAGGCCCGGCCGCAGATTAGGCGGGTCTTCGTTCTGGTCGAGGCGAATTCTAACCGGCACGCGCTGCACCACCTTGATCCAGTTGCCGGTGGCATTCTCGGGCGGCAGCAGACTGTAGAGCGAGCCCGTAGCGCCACCCAGGCCTTGGACATAGCCCTGTAAATCCACCCCCAGCGCATCGACATGAACAGTTGCAGCTTGGCCGGGATGGATCCCGCCGATGGCCCCCTCCTTGAAGTTGGCGGTGACCCAGAGATGACCGAGCTGGGTAATCGCCAGCAACCCCTGGCCTGGTTGTACCCGCTCGCCGACTTGAACCGTGCGATCGCCCACCACGCCATCCACCGGTGCCTTGATCTCAGTGTAGCTGAGTTGCAGCAAGGCGTGATCGAGCGCGGCCTGGGCCGCCAGCACAGCAGCTTGGCGCGAGAGCACGGTCTTGAGGGCGGCGTTGGCTTCCGCGCGATCGGCTGCGACATTGGCGCGCGCCACGGCGGCGGCACGCACTCCCTCCAAGTAATTCTCCCGTGGCATCGCGCCGCGCTGCGACAGCACGCGCAAGCGCGGTACGTCCTGCGCGGCCTTGACGTAATTAGCCTGGTCGGCCTCGATCCGGCTAAGCGCGGTCATGCGATCGGCCTTTGCTGTTTCTACCTGAGCCTGGGCCTGGATCAGGTTGGCGCGGGCCTGCTCGACCGCCACTTGGTAGTCGCGTGGATCGATATGCACCAGCAGTTGCCCAGCTTTGACGGATTGAGTGTTGTGGACCAATACGGCCATCACGGTGCCGTCGATCCGGGAACTGACCGGGCTGATGTAGCCGCTGATCTGGGCGTCTTCTGTAGCAACGTAGGAGTTTAGATAACGCCAGAGTTTGAGCCCGCCGACCACGCCTGTGCCGATAATCAGGACCACCACCAAACCGCGCAGCAGCAATCCACCCCAGGAGCGTCCCGCCATCGGAGCAATCGTGGCCTTGTTTTTGTCTTCTACCACTGTTGGAACTTCAACCGCATCATCCCTGCGCGGGGCTCCAGCCTCCGCCCAAGGCCTTAAAGAGCGCAATGAGGTCAAGTGCCATCAGTTGATGGCTTTGCGCCAATTGATCCTGAGCTTCATAAAGCGACCTTTGTGCCTCCAACACGTCTAGATAGCTGCCAATTCCATGAGTGTAGCGATCCTCCGCCAGGTCGGTGGTGCGTTGGGCGGCGGCGACGTTCTGGGCCAGCAGGAGATGGCGCGCACGCTCGTGGGCAAACGCGCTCAGCGCATCCTCGACCTCCTCCAAGGCCTGAAGCACGGTTTTCTTGTAGATGAGAAAGGCCTGCTCCTGCTCGGCGTTGGCCGCGGCCAATTGCGCCCGCAGCCGACCACCCTCGAAGATCGGCAGGGTTAGGGTCGGGCCCACAGTCCAAAAGCGACTGGCCCCTTCGATGAAATTGCTCAGCGCGATTGATTCCAGCCCGACGGTCCCGGTCATCGAAAAATCAGGGAAAAAGGCCGCCGTAGCCACTCCCACCCGCGCGCTGGCCGCGGCCATCTCGCGCTCGGCCGCGCGAATATCGGGCCGTCGGCGCAGTAGCTCAGAGGGTAGGCCTGCGGGTATACGCAGCTTGAGGAGGTTGAGCTGAGAAACGTTCAACAAGGGGTGTGTGGTAGATAGCGAAGAACTGAGCGCCTCCGGCGGGCGGCCCAGCAATACTCCCAACTGATGGATGGTTTGGACCAGCGAAGTTTGCAAAGTGGGGATCGTGGTTTGCGTGGCCAGCATCAAGGAGCGTGCCTGTGCCACGTCCAGTTCGGCCGCGAAGCCCATCTGAAAACGCTCCTGGGTTAGCTCCAACGAAGCCCGTTGCGCCTGGCTATTACTTTGTGCGATCGCGATGCGTCGCTGCAGGGAACGCACATTGACATAATCCTGGCCGACCTCGGCCAGCACCGCCACTTGCACGTCGCGTTGGTTTTCCGCCGCGCGTTCCAGTTCGGCTTGCTGCGCTTGGATGCCGCGGCGGATGCCGCCAAACAAATCCAGATCCCAGCTCGAATTGAAGCCGCCTTCAAACAAGTTGTATTCGACCGGAAAGATCTGGGGAAAGGAGCCGAAGGGCGTATTTTCGCTATAGCGGACGCGGGTGTAGGAAGTGCTGGCGCCCAGCGTGGGGTAAAGGGCCGCGCTGGCTTCACTTTGTAGCGCGCGGGCCTCGCGGACTCGCGCCACCGCATCCATCAGATCCAGGTTGGAGCTCAGGGCCTGCGCCACTAAGCGGTCGAGCACCGGATCGTGGAATCCGTGCCACCATTGCGCCAAGTCGGTCTGGGGGGCCTGAGTAGAGGGCTTCAGATTGGTTTCATAATCGGCGGGTAATTCAAGATTCGGGGGCTTGTAATTGGGCCCGACCATGCAACCGAATTCCAGCACGGCCATGACCGCGAACGCGATTCGCCGGCTGTGCCGCTTGCGAGTCATGTAATCGCAGGCTTGCACGTTTATTGCCCTGCCTCCAAGGGCTCGCGTTTCAGCCCGCCTTTTGGCATCGGCCCGGTTCGACCAGCCGCATCGCCAGCCAGTCCAGAAAATTGTCTTGGGCCTGCTGGAAGCGCTTGCTGCCTGGGCGTACACCAGTAATCAGACGGGCGAACTGGGGAAAGGCGGCCGGAAACAGGATAAGCGCAGTAATCGCCAACATCACCTGCGTGGGATCGATTTCGGGAGCCAGCCGCCCTTCTTCCTGCCAGCGCCTAAAGCGCTCCAAGACGCGCAAGAATAGTACTCGCCGAGGTCGCTCCGCCGCCAGCCTACTGCTCTGTTCCAGGGCTTCCCACTGCAGAAAGCGCACCCATTGGCGATCGGCCCCCGCAGTAAGCGACCAATGACGCAGCGCGCTGGGCAGGTCTTCAGGAGTGCTCTCAACCATTACCGTGCGTTCGGTCAGCTTGCTTTGCAATACTTCGCGATAGAGCTGAGCCTTGGAGCCGAAGCAATAGAACAGCATCCGCTTGTTCACGCCCGCACGCCGGGCAATCAAGTCAGTGCGCGCCCCGGCAAAGCCCCGGGCCGCAAATTCGGCCAGGGCGGCCTTGCGCAGCTGTTCGCGGGTGCGGGCCAGGTCACGCTTGGTGGACACCCGGTTATTATCCAGTTGGTGAATTATTGAGGCAACCGTTCTGATCGCCTACCCCCCGCAAGCATTTTCCAGGGTTAAGGCCGCGGCCTTTACCTGTGTTTGTAACACACACCCCGCGCTACCCGTGTTTCCAGCCCCTCCGATATGTCAAAATGAAAGATGTCAATCACGTAGCGGCTGTGGTGCTGCCGTGACAGTGGCTACATAGCTTACCCCTCGGAAGCGGCAAGCAAGCGTAGGCGGACCATGACGACAAAGAGTACCCGCAGTGTATTGGGTGACGGAGTGGCGGCCGGATTGCTGGGCGGTTTGGCCGTGGCGATTTGGTTTTTGCTTTTTGATGTCGCGCGCGGCCATCCTTTTCAGACTCCTGCGATGCTCGGCTCGGCTTTGCTGCATGCCTCGCCTGTGCCGGCGGACACGATACCCTTCGCTCTTCGCGCGCTCGAATACAGCGTCTTTCACTTTACCATTTTCGCCCTTTTTGGTTTGACGATGGCGTGGCTGATGCTGCTCGCTCGGCCCACTCCGCGCTACCTGTTCGCTATGGTAGCTCTCTTCGCGGTCTTCGAGGTTTTCTTCGTCAGCTTGGTGACGCTCCTGCGGCCCGAGCTCCAGCCCTGGATTAGCGGCTTCAGCGTGCTGGTGGCTAACTTATTGGCGACCGCGGTGATAACCGTCTACTTCTTCGTTCGCAACCCCACCCTGGGCGGTAATTTGCTGGGCGCTGAGCGTCTGAGCGTGGTTACCGAGGGAATTTTGTCCGGGGTTATTGGCGGCTCCATTGTTTCGGCCTGGTTTTTGTTGCTCGATTTAAGAGCGGGTGCCCCGTTACGGACTCCGGCGGCTCTGGGCGCGGCCTTTTTGGGCGACAGCAGGATGGTTACCCAGAGCGTGACGCCTTTCGTGATCGGCTACACCGTGCTGCACTTTTCGGTTTTCATCGCGCTCGGCGTGATCGTCGCCGCGATGCTAGCGGCCTCGGAGCGCCAACCGCTGTTTCGAATTGGATTGGTGCTTGCCTTTGTGCTGCTGGAATTTTGCTTTCTGGGCGTGATTAACGTGATCGACGACTCTCTGTTCGACGTCGTCGGTTCATTGGCTATCACCGCGGGTAATCTGTTGGCCTGCGTGGGAATGTTGGGATTTTTCTTTTTTCGCCATCGCGAGCTCGACGTCTGGCATTATCTGCTTTTCTGGCAGAACCGGCAGGTCTGAGACAACAGCGCCCACGGACGATAGTTCCAACTGGGCTTTTTATCCGATCTCCCAAGGCTGTGGCGCGCTGCTCTGGCTCAGCTCGGCGGGAGCAGGCCGCCGGGCAGCGGCGCGGGAGGAGCGTGCGGATCGATTTCCAGCCAATTGCGCTCGGCCGAATAGCGCAGCGCTAGGGCGCGGATGGAGCTATAATCTAGCGGTTGCTCTTGACCCGGGGCCGGCTTGCCGGCGGCAAAGGCGCGCGCAGCCTCCAGCAGCATCCGACGCGTGCGAATAATCACCGAGTCACTCTGGCCCAGGTACTCGCGGCTGCGATCGACAATGGGCCCCATCGATTCCTGAACGATGAAGTCCTCGAAATTGACGCTGCGCAGCCCGGTCCAATGCCCCTCTTTCATCAGACGCCGGTTCTGATGCCACATGTTGTCCCAGCCGCCCATGTCGGAGCAGAAATTGTCGAAGTCACCCGAGGTATCGCGCATCATGTCCTCGCGGTACTCCGCCGTAATGGGTTGATGGGGGTTGTAGGTGACGTACCACTGCGCGGTCCATTCGTCGTCGATCGGGACCGCGCAGATCATCAGGCAGTTGACCTCGGCGGCGAAGGGAATGAAGGAGAAATAGGGCAGGACAAATTCCCGGATGCGGGCATAGATGGTCCCGTCGCTGAGCCTGCGCAAAGCACCCTCGCGAAAACCGTAAGAACGCGGCGAGAGTTCGAAGACTGGACTGCTGTTGGCGGTGGCGGGCATCAGATTCTCCTGCCCTGCCTTGGGGCCGCGACCCTCCTTGCGGGCTTCGTGGACCCAGCCTGAATGCAGCACGCTGAGGTGGGCGGAATCCAGCACACCCTCCAGCCCTTGGAACCAATTGCAATGCATCTGGGCGCGGCGAATTAGCAACTGGCTGGGCGGCAGCGAGTTGAACTCGAAATTGAAAAAAGTCGGTGGTTGCTCGCGCTTGCCCAGATAGACCCATATGATGCCTCCGGCCTCGCGCACCGGATAATGGCGTACTCGTACCTTGGCAGCGAATTCGGTCCGCCGCTCGGGCGGCTCGGAGGGCACTTCGACCACCTTGCCCGAGACGTCAATCTTCCAGCCGTGGAAGATGCAGGTCAGTGCATTGTCTTCGTTGCGCGCCAGCGCTAGCGAGGTGCAGCGATGGGGGCAACCCTCGTCGAAAAACCCCACCCGCCCATCGGTGGCGCGAAAGGCGACAAAATTTTCGCCGAGCAGACGCACGCGCGCTGGAGCGCCATCGGCCTCCACCTTGGCGCCGCGCAGCGCCGGGGTCCAATATTCACGCAACAGTTCGCCCATCGGGGTGCCGGGGCCGACGCGGGTCAGTAGTTCGTTTTCTTCGCGAGTCAGCATCGCGCTACTTCTCCAATCTCATGCTGAGCGCTCAGAGCTGAGGCGGATTAAGCGTGTCAATCTGGCGCCAGTCCATACTCTCAGGATATTTGATCGCCAAAGCCCGGATTTTGCGGAAATCGATGTTCTCGTCCAGCCACGGTGCCACCTGCCCTTGTTGATAGCCGCGGACCGCCTCCAGCATCATGCGGCGGGCGCGGATAATCACTGTGTCGCTACTGCCCAGATACTCGCGGCTGCGATCCACAATGGCGCCCATCGATTCCTCGACCACGAAGTCTTCATAGGGGATCGATTTGATTCCGGTCCAATGCCCTTGCTTCAACCACGCGCGATCCTGATGCCAGAGATTATCAACGCTGCCCAGGGTAGCGGAAAAATTATCGGGGTTGCCCGAACCCGCATCCAAAAACCATTGCCGTTCCTCGGCGGTCAAGGCTCGATCGTTATACCAATATACCATCCACTGCTTGGTCCATTCGTCGTCGATCGGGACGGAGATGAAAATCGAACCCGGCCGATCGGGCGGATAGGGGATGAACGAGAAGAAAGGGGCGACATACTCGCGGATACGGGCGTAAATCTGGCCGTCGGGCAGGGCGCGCAGGGCGCCTTCGCGAAAGCCGTAGGGCTTGAACACGAACTCAAAGGTGGGGCTGCTGATCGACGACATCGCGACGTTGTTGGAAAACGCTCCGGCCTGTCGCATGTGGCCCGAATGCAGGATTCCGAGGTGGGCCGAATCGAGCACCGCCTCCAATCCCTGGAACCAGTTCGCGTGCATGATCGCCGGCATAGCGATGACGTGGCTGTCGGGCAGGAGGTTGAATTCAAAGTCGTAAAAGCGCGGCGGTTGCGGGCGCGTGCCCAGGTAGACCCACACCATTGAGCCGGCTTCGCGCGCCGGATAATGGCGCACGCGGACCTTGGCGGCGAACTCGGTGCGCCGCTCGGGCGGCTCAGAGGGGACTTCGACCACCTTGCCCGAGACGTCAATCTTCCAGCCGTGGAAGATGCAGGTCAGTGCATTGTCTTCATTACGCGCCAAGGCCAAGGAGGTGCAGCGATGCGGGCAGCCTTCGTCGAAGAAGCCCACGCGACCGTCGGTTGCGCGAAAGGCTACAAAATTCTCGCCCAGCAGACGCACTCGCACCGGAGCTCCGTCGGCCTCCAGCGCTGCACTGCGCAACGCCGGCATCCAGTATTCGCGCAGCAGCGCTCCCATCGGGGTGCCAGGTCCAACCCGGCACAGCAGCTCGTTGTCCGCGTGGGTCAACATCAGCCTTGCCTCCGAATAAGGATTGACTCGGCCCGCACCGGCCCGTAGTCGGATGCATCAACTCCTGTTTAAGATAGTAAATCTTTGGCCGCGTGAAAACCGTGGGTTAACCCTGAGTCGCCACTGGCACCCGGGGTTTGCGGGCGCTACGATTTCAAAAATCGGAAGAAGGAGCGCGCCTACGGTGGAAATTGCGATCATTGGTGGCGGCATTACCGGCCTCAGCTTGGCTCTGCATCTGCATCAGCGCGGCATCGCCTGCCGGGTTTTCGAGCGTGTCGCCGAAGTCAAAGAGCTGGGGGTGGGCATCACCCTGTTGCCCCATGCGATGCGCGAGTTCGCGGCCCTGGGGCTGAGCCAGGAGTTGCTGGCTCAGGGGATTGAGAACCAGGAGAGCTGCTTCTTCAATCGCTTCGGCCAACTCATTTACAAGGAGGCGCGCGGCAAGTTTGGGGGCAATCCTTATCCCGAGGTGGGAATCCATCGCGGCCGCCTACACTTGATTCTCTACCGCGCGGCGCTCAAGCGACTGGGGCCCGAGCGCATCCTGACCAACCATCAATGCGTACGCGTGGAGCAAGACGGCGAGCAGGTTGTGGTCTATCTCAGGGAGAGCACCAGCGGGCGGGCTTTAGAAGCGCAACGAGCCGACGCGGTGATTGATTGCGAAGGGGTGAATTCGGCGGTACGCAAGCAGTTCTATCCCGATGACAAGCTGGCCTTTGGCGGGATCAACACTTGGCGTGGAGTCAGCCGCCACGCCCCGATCCTAACCGGCCGCAGCTACATGCGCATCGGCTCGATTATGACCGGCAAGCTGGTGGTCTATCCGATCATCGACAACTATGACGGTGCCGGCAATCAACTGATCAACTGGATGGCGGAGATTCAGGGCGATCGCTTCACCCAGAACGATTGGAACGCGCCAGGGCGATTGGAAGATTTCTATCCCATCTACCAGAACTGGCGTTTCGATTGGTTGGACGTGGCGGCGATGATCCGCCAGGCCGAGTTCATCCTGGAATATCCGATGGTGGACAAGGACCCCATCGAGCAATGGGTCTTTGGGCGAGTCGCGCTGGCGGGCGACGCTGCTCATCCGATGTATCCCCGCGGATCCAACGGCGCGGCGCAAGGTGTGATCGACGCGCGCACGCTGGCCGAAAGCCTGGCGCAATACGAGAGCCTTCCGCGCGCGCTCAAGGAATACGAAAACCGTCGGCTGCCGGCCGCCAACCGCGTGGTACGCACCAACCGCAGCAATCCGCCCGACATTATCAATATCCGGGTGGAAGAGCTGGTCGGCGACCGCCCCTTCGAAGATCTCGACCGCTACATTACACAAGACCAGTTGCAGGCGCTCTCCAACCAGTACAAGCAGATCGCCGGCTTTGCGATGGAAGATCTGGGCGAGCGGCGCTGACCCCCGGTCGGGGCGAGACAAGGCACGCTGTGCCAAACAGCCACCGTTGTAAAAGGCGGCTTTCTTCCCCTAAGGGTCGGGGCGTCTTGGGTCTGCGCGAGCCATCCATGCATTGGATGACAATAGCGTAGGCTTAAGGCCACGCGCCCAGCCAGCCGCCATTTTTCACAGCAGCTTGCATCCGCTGCGCGCACCCTGGGAGACCGTCCGAGCTGCTGGCAGACCGCCAATGATGGGGGTCTCGGTCCGCGGCCCTACCGAGCTCTATTTTAAGAGAATGTTGGCTCCCCGGGCCGGATTCGAACCAGCGACATGACGGTTAACAGCCGTCCGCTCTACCGACTGAGCTACCGGGGAGCATCGAACATGCGGAGCTTATTTAGCTAGCGACTCGCCGGGGGTAAAGCAAGTCGTGACCTGCCGGGCGCGCGCCAATTTATCGGCTTGGAAGTCATGACATCTACCCCGTCGTGGCTTATTGTCCTGCAAAGGCCTAACGCGAGGGAGTGGCGGTTGGGGTGCTCGTGCTTTGGCTGACCAGCACGCTGGCTTTTTGAGCCAAACTGCGGGCGCTCAGATAATCCTGGTCGGCGAAGGCCTGCCGAGCGCTGGCGATCATCGCCCGCGCGGTGCCCAACTGAGCCCGGTTGGCAGGGCCGACAGACTGCAATTGCCGCTGGGCGGCGTCGATCGCCGCCTGCGCTATCAGGCGATCCTCCTGCCCCAGGCCGCTGTCGGAACTGATCACTGGCGGAGCGCTAGGAGCAGTGGGTGGTGGCGTGCTGTGCGTCGGTTTGCGGCGGCGCGCGGCGGTGTGCGGTTTCGGCGGCGGCGGCGCGGTTGGCGCTTGCGAGACCGCGGCGGGGACCATGCTCGAGGCGGGCGCGGATGGCGGCGGTTTGGGCGGCGCTGGCTGCCACCACGCTTGCAAGCCAGGGAGCGTCGTACAGCCAGCTAAGCCCACCGCCAGGATCGCAGTGCAGGCCAAGCCGGCCGGCTTACGCCTGGGCGTCCAGCCGGTCATGAGCTTTCTGGCCTGTCGGCAAGTTGATGGTAAAGGTGGTCCCCACGCCCACTTCTGAGGCCACATCGATCGATCCGCCTTGGACGTCGATCGCTCGCGCGGCCAGCGATAAGCCAAGCCCGTTGCCACCCTCTTTGGTGGTGAAATAGAGGTTGAAGATGTGGGCTAGGTTTTCGGGCGCGATCCCTTCCCCCTGATCGCTTATTCGAACCGTGACGAAACCATCGCCCGAGTTGCTGGTACGCAAACTTAAAACCCCACCCTCGGCCATCGCCTCGACCGCATTGTTGGCGATATTCTTGAGGGCTTCGGCGAGCAGGTCGCGGTCGGCTTGAATCGATGGCAATGTCTCGGCCAGTTGGTATTCGACGCGGGTCTTGGCAGTTATTTGGGCGCCAATTTCCCGCAACAGTTGATTGACGTCAACTTGCGTAAGTCTCAATTGCTCAGGTCGCATAAACCGCATCAGCGCATCGATTATACCATCCAAACGACGGATTTCATGCCGGATGCGCTCGATTCGCGGGGTCAGGGCCTTGCCTGCCTCCACGTCCTGACGCAGTAGCTCCAACTGTAACACCATCACGTTAAGCGGCTTGCGGATCTGATGGGCGACGCCCGACAACAGGCCGCCCAAACGGGCTAAGCGGCTGGATTGCTCGATGATCGATTCCAGCTCGCGCACTTGCTGCAAGTCGCGCATGATGACCAGCAGGCCGGCGGATTCTTGGGCTTGGCCCAGTGAAAAAATTGACACTAGGTAGGTTCGTTCGCCATGGGCGCGATCCAGGCGAAAAGCCACCCCGCGCACCTCGGTGCCGGTGCTCAAGGCGGGCTCTACCAGTTGCATGAGGGGGTGGGCGGCGCCCAGCAGCAAACGCAACGGCTTGCCCTCGTTGAGTCCGTTGGCGTCCAGGCCCAAGCGCTCCCGGGCTTCGCGGTTGGCGAACAGCAGAACGCCTTCGCCGTCCACCAGGAGCGCTGCGTCGGTCATCGCGCGGATCGAGCCGACCACATTGCCGCGCTCGTTCTCCCAGCGGATGCGGTCGGACTTGAGCCGATGGGAGA
>Ga0070737_10000739_pt1 | contig 60446 bp, 46 predicted proteins | sample Coa_R1_10_FD_66438 | JGI IMG/M metagenome (GOLD analysis project Ga0070737, IMG submission 66438) | Surface soil microbial communities from Centralia Pennsylvania, which are recovering from an underground coalmine fire - Coalmine... | ecosystem: Environmental > Terrestrial > Soil > Unclassified... | reverse complement strand
GGGGTGTCCCCGCTTGCTTCCCCTCCCGTCCTGACGGGCCGTAGGCCCGCTGAAAGAATTATGAGTGGATGGCAGAATTTTCCGCTTGACACCTCTATTGAACCGTTTGTCGGCGGCAGGGCGCTTTTTTTGAATTGCAGCCTGCAAGGGCCGTACTCGCTGGCTCCAATTGAAATACTCCTAAAATTGTATGATCAGTGGGTGAATGATCTCTGATAGCAAGAGCTAATCCCATTAAATATATACCATTATCCCATACTCCCCGGTTTACTACGACCCCTTCCAATTAACCTACACTATCAAATAGATTGACAACATCGTAGTAATATGTTAGACTCCCTTGTGTGAGAAAAAAGTAGCATCGATAGATGGCATAACCAATAGAGGAAGGAGAGGCATATGTCCGAGACTCATGAGGAACTTGAGCAAGAAGTGATAGCACAATATAAGATGATGATGCGTGGACTCAAAGTGACTATGGGTCAGGCCTGGATGCAGATCGATCTCACCTTGCCTCAAATGCGCACGCTGCTCATACTAGCTGAGGGTCCGCTCGTAATCGGGCAGATTGCCCAGCGCCTGGGAGTTGGCCTCTCAACCGGGGGGCATCTCGTTGACCGGCTGGTACAGGCGGGACTGGCCGCACGCACCGAAGATATCGAGGATCGCAGGCGCACACTGGCAGAACTGACGCCTAAAGGAGAAGAACTACTTGCTCGGCTTCTAAGCGGGATACAGCAGATACAGGTGTGGCTACACGAGGTAGATCAGGCGGATCTGGCCGCGTTCTTGCAAGGACTCAAGGCAATAAACCGCATTGTGAGCCAGAAAAATGGACCTCTTGCTGATTTGAAATCTGATAAACAACACTGTCAAACATTGAAAATACTGAAAGATGGAGGAATGTAATTTTATGGCACAGGTACAAACCAGGTCAGCGGCGGCTATTTCCGCTCCCGAGCCCCAGGCTCTAAGCGCAACCGTCAGCCGCCAGCGACTCATCCTGATCATTATCGGTGTGCTTCTAGGAATGCTGCTCTCCGCTCTTGACCAGACCGTTGTCGGCACAGCGTTGCCGCGTATCGTCACCGACCTTGGCGGTTTTGATCACTATGCGTGGGTGGTTACTGCCTACCTGCTCGCATCTACCGTCTCGATACCGATCTATGGCAAACTCTCCGACATCTATGGCCGGCGGCTATTCTTTGTCGGAGGTATGGTCATCTTCCTAATTGGTTCGGCGCTATCGGGTACCAGCCAGGACATGACGCAATTGATCATCTATCGTGGTATTCAGGGCCTGGGGGCCGGCGCATTGATGCCTATCGCCATGGCTCTCATCGGCGATATCTTTCCTCCAGCCGAGCGCGGCAAATGGCAAGGGTTGATCGTGGCAGTGTTCGGCCTCGCCACCATCGTTGGGCCAATCCTGGGGGGGTGGATCACCGATAACTGGGGCTGGCGCTGGGTCTTCTACGTCAATATGCCTGTTGGTGCTGTCGCCATTCTTGCTGATGGACTCTTTTTACCCGGCATCGGACGCCGCATCCAACATACGATTGACTACCTGGGCGCGATCACCTTGATTGCCTGGTCCGTTCCCTTGCTGCTCGCTTTCTCCTGGGCCGGCACGCAATATGCCTGGGGATCGTGGCAAATTATCAGCCTGTTCATCTTCTCAGCGGTCATGCTGGTCGTGTTCGTCTGGATTGAGACCCGCGCAGCCGAGCCGATCATCACTCCTCGACTGTTCAAAAACAGCATCTTCTCGGTCTCAACCCTTGCCATGTTCCTGCTCAGCGCCGGCATGTTCGGAGCCATCCTCTACCTGCCGCTCTTCGTGCAGGGAGTACTGGGCGATAGCGCTACCAATTCTGGCGTTGTACTGACCCCGATGATGCTCGGGTTTATGTTCAGCAGTATCGTCGGCGGCCAGATCCTTTCACGCACCGGCCGTTACAAGATACTGGCCATCTGCGGTTTCGTTGTCGCGTCGATTGGCATGTTCCTGCTCTCACGCATGACCGCTACTACGTCTGAGGGTGAGGTCGTGCGCAACATGATCGTCACCGGTCTCGGCATGGGCGTGATGATGAGCCTGTTCACTATCGTCGTACAGAACGCTTTCCCGTTCAAACTGCTTGGTGAAGTCACTGCCAGTCTCACATTCTTCCGGTCAATCGGCTCGACCCTTGGCGTTGCTGTGATGGGAACTATTGTCACCAACGATTTCCAGAACGCCTTCCAGGGCAACCTGCCGGAGACGCTAAAACGGATAATACCGCCGGCGGCGCTTTCGCAGCTGAACAACCCACAGATTCTGCTCTCGCCAGAGGCGGTAACGGCCATTCAGCATCGCTTCGCCGCCTTCGGGTCGCAAGGCGCATTGCTCTTTCAGCAATTGCTGCATGCCATGCAGGTGAGCCTGGCAGGGGCTATCACTAACACCTTCTTCCTGGGGTTCATCATTATGCTGGTCGCGCTGTTCTCGGTATTCTTCTTGCGCGAGATTCCGCTGCGTAAAAGCAACACCGGTCAGGCCGCAGCGCAGGCTGTCACGGCAGCCCCATCCAGCACAAATCGCCGCCGGGCCTTACTGGGCCTGACGCTGGCGCTTATCGCTCGCGAGGCGCAAAGACCGGATGCCAATCCGCAAATTCTGGAAACGCTATCATCTTCTGTGAATGGGCGCTATCCCCATGAATGGAGCGATGAACAGCGTGGTAGAGCGGTTGCCAGGGATATTCTCGAACCCATGTCCATCGCGCTGCTGGCCTCAGCCGTCAATGGCAACAGCCACGCGAATGGGGCAAATGGAAACATCACTAGGACGCAGCAAGAGATGAACACAGAGGAAGGCGGTTTTTCCGCGCACGGGTTCATCGGGTAATGCTGTAGGGACAGGGCGTGGTGCCTGTCCTCTTTGGGGCAACCGGGACAGGGACCACGCCCTACCCCTACAGCACGTGGAAACACTGGCCTTATGAAATTATTGTAGCTACAACATTTGAAGCACCGAAAAAAACATGGAGGTTTCAACGTGCAAACAACACGAGTAACAATTGCCAAATACATCTGGGGCATGACGGCCAGCCTCATCATTCTACTGACCGGCGGATGGTTGATCCTGGCTCCTTTCGCACTGGGTTATCAACCCTGGGGAGCCGATTGGGCGAACCAGACGATTAATGATTTCTGGGTCGGTATACCCGTCGCCGTCGTAGCCCTGGTGAGCTTCGCGCTCTTCTTAGCCTCTCTCATCGGCGCTTTACGCGCATCAGGCGTGCTGGTTGCCGCGCAGCGCTCGCAGCCGGTGGTTGCGGCAGCCCCGGCTCAGGCCATGATGCAGACTGCCGCGCCTGTAGCCCCGGCCGCCTATTCCGATCAGAGCGATCTTGATCGCACGCTGGCAACGCTGGCAGCGGCCCTCGCAGCCGACTTGAACAGCCGCCGCCAGGCACAGGCAAGCAGCAATCAGCAAACCGACCAGACCATTTCGAACAGGAGGGATGTATAATGACTTTAGGTACTGCAATGAGGCGGCTTTTCCCGCTTGGCAGCTATGTGCTGCTGTTATTCTTTCTGACCGGCATCTGGGTCGTCATCTCGCCATTCGCTATGACAACGCAGCCATCCGGCATACACTGGATTCCCTCGACGATCAATAACGTGGTTGCTGGCAGTCTCCTGATAGTTGTCTCCCTCGCCGGCGTCCTCGGATACATGGCGTTCGAACTGCGCGACATCCTGCGCGAAGCACGCGAAAAGCAATTGCAGCAAGAGTTGCAGGAACATCAGGCAGCCGCAACACATTAAATTGGTAATACGCCGATCAATCGGCCCCACAGCTCTGGCGTAGGGGCCGATTCATCGGCCCCGCTTCGATTATCACATGCTTTATCCACACCTGAATTTTCTAGAATAGGAGTCTTAACAATCATGACTGCTGAAGAGATGCAACAACTACTTTCAAAATCAAACAATGCCATCGTTGCCGTCAACCGGCCGGAGGGTGGGCCGCAACTCACACCCGTCTGGTATGCCTGGGACGGCACATCCTTCTATTTCTCTACCACGAAAGACCGCGCCAAATATCCCAACATCCGGCGCGACCCCAACATCTCGCTGGTTGTCGATGATTTCGACATGCACAAATATGTGGTGGCCTATGGACGTGCCGAAATTATCGAGCATGACTTTGCTGACCTGGTGCGCCCGGTCATCAAAAAATACGTGCCGGCAGACCGCGTTGAACAGGCAGTGAAAGCGGTGGTTGACAACCCAAAACGTGTGCTGGTAGTATTGCGGCCTGACAAGATCGTTACGAATTAATGGAACTCTCTGATGGAGCTATCATCAAATGCAGAGCCTTTTTCCATCGAGGAAGAAGCTCTGCATTTGATGCCTCTCTTACTTGTTTTGCTTATCACAATTTCGTATCGCTTCCCCTCATCTGGAAGTGCCGCATAGTCATCATAGGTCCAGCATCCTCGCTCAGGTCCTGGAACGCCTTCGGCGAGAGCAATCACGGGAATTTTGTCGAATGTTTGAGCCATACCAGCTGCACCTTTCATCTAAGGGAACGATACGGTTATTATATTATAGTACCATACTCTATCAGGAAACTATAGAGTGCGCATCCACTCTGGGAAAATTGGTTGACACACCAATGATAAGTTATCTCAAGAAGGAGGAGACATCATATCGGATACGCTTACCACGACTTCATGAGATGATCCATGGTCAAAACATAGCAACAGGACGCATCAGCCACAAGATGCGCCCTGCGGATAAAACCTCAACTTGTTCACCCTTGCGGGTAGCCAGTGCCACGTAAGCGTAATAAGCCTGGCTATCGGTCGTAACCCGTATAAAAACGCTTTCTGGTTGCCTTAGTCAACGGCAGAAATCCCGCGTCCTGCAGCCGGCAACGAGAATCGTGCGGCGCTACCCTCACTACCGAGAAGGCTGGCAAGTGAAGTCACCCAGGCCGCCAGAGCGGCAACAATGAGTAGCCATCCCCCTATCATATTGGCGACGGTGTTATTTCCGGCCAGTTGTCCAACCGTCAACGCCACATAGCCGAGAAACAATATCAACATGGTGCCTGTTAATAGCAAGTTCACACCCGCTGCTCCAAGAAACAATATGGCGTTGAAAATCGTCCAGCAGAGGAAGAACAGCCCTAGCGCAAAAATCATGCTTCTACTACTGAGAAGGAAACCCAGGATACCGGCATTTGGCAGGAAGACCAGGCCAATGACAGCGAGAAAGGCTCCATAGGCTGTGAAGATGGTCGCGCTCAGCATTGAGTTTTTGCGGTATTCTAGTATACCTGCGATAACAAGCACGATACCTGATATGAGAAGTACGGCCCCAACCGCTGGCCGCATAACCAGTGCCTGGTAAGGGATAATAAACCCAGTATAGAAACATCCCAGCACCGCTGTTGCGAATGCAAGTACATTCAAACCCAGCGGAGCCGGACTCGCGACGGTCAACCCGGCTGGCTCAGCACGTGACCCAGCATATGGCCCAACACGCGGTTCAGCATACGGCTCGGCACGTGAGCCAACATGCGGCTCAGCATGTGGCTCAACACGCGTCGGTTCCTGTGGCTCTGGAGCGGCATTGTAATCTCTCATCACACATCCTTTCTTTTACGTTATCTACTCTTCATTCACCCTGTTTCTCAACGAGAGGCTACTCCAACCTCTTTGGGGGTAGTATAAGCGCTATGCGTCACGAAAACGCTATGGACAGCGTTATTGGTTGTGCAGTGAGGAACTGGGCGCGTGTCCGGGCAAACTGAAAGCCATTTGATGCTGACCACCAAAAAAGGCTCAACAGATGGCCTGGAGTTGGAGACGTGACGCAGCTAAGAAAATCCTTTATCGCCAGGGTAGCATAAAGCTCATTTTATGCCAACCCTTATGTCGTCAACCTGAAAAACATTTGCTTGAGAAGGTGGGCGACTAGGGATTCGAACCCCAGACCTACTGCGTGTAAAGCAGCCGCTCTAACCAACTGAGCTAGTCGCCCCTATTTGTGGAAGGAAAATGGAGCGCCACCCCTGGCGGGTGCCCCATTGGCTTATTATAGTGTATGTGGGTGCCCTCGACTGGACTCGAACCAGCACGCCTTTAAAGGCACAGGCCCTCAACCTGCCGCGTATACCATTCCGCCACGAGGGCTAGTCATCACGTAACGGATTTCGCAGACTATTTTATACCTATGATTGTGGTTTGTCAACGCTTTGAGGAACTTTTAAGATTTATTTCTCGCGCACGATAGAGATGCTGCGGGCCGTGTATATGGGCTGCTGCTCGCTACCGGTTCCGGTCGTTTCGGTCGTAATAAACGTCATAGAACCGGTACGCCCGGCTTTCTGGCGCACATCCAGGATGCGGACGACACATGTCACCTGTTCGCCTATTCGCAGGCGGCGAGTATAGTGGTATTCCTGCTCGCCGTGCAACAATTGCATCTTGTTGCCGTCCAGTTCCAGGCCAGGGATGCGCATGCGAAAGGTCGTGGGAAACGTTGGGGGAGCGTATCGCAGCGGTTCCCCGCTTTGCAGTGCCGGGTCTTCCGTGGCCTCCATGAAGCGTCTCACGGCTTCTTCCGTCACCTCAAACGTTTGCGGTTCAGAACTTTTACCAACAAGACTCTGATCGATGGGCATAATTACTACTCTCCTTTAGGCGCGAACTAGCTAGAAAGAGGATTTCAAGTATCCAAGGCGTTCCAGCGCCATATATGCGGCGGGAATCTGGCCCATAACGGCGAAACTACCATTGTGAATCATTTCCAGCAACTCCCGCGGCGTTACCAGCAGGTTTTCGATGACCTCAGCGGGATCGACCTTGGGCGTGCCCGTTTTGCGCACGTCGCGGGCGAGATACCACCAGGCTTCGGTGCGCGCGCCGGTTGGATTCGCGTACATGTGGGAGAGCAGTTCTACTTTGTCATCGTCGAAGCTGTATCCAGTCTCCTCCATCAGCTCGCGCCGCGCCGTTACCAGGGGATCATCCTCGCCTGCATCAATGCCGCCAGCCGGAAATTCAAGCACCTCGCGTCCGATGCCGTGCTTGTATTGAGAGTTGATGAGAAAACGTCCATCTTCCGACACGGGGACGATGCCGACCCAACCGCGATTTTCAATGATGTAATAATCAGGAATAACAGGACCGTTGGGAACAGCAACCTGCTCGCACCGCACTTTCAGAAAGGGGCTGTCGATAATCTGCCGGTACGAGAGCGTTTGCCAGGGGGCATTTTTTGCCATCGAAAAACTTCTTTCCTTCTCTAGAGAACAACATGAGTCATTCTCAATTCACGGGAGAGGGCGACCACAAGGGCGTACCCTTGTGGCCGCCCTCTCCTTGCCCGTTCGTCAGCATCTGGTATGACTCATATTACATATTTTTCCAGTTTGGTTTGCGCTTTTCCAGGAAGGCGTGCAAGCCTTCGTTGGCATCTTTTGTTTGCATTACCTTTTCGAGATAGAATGCATTGATCTGCTTCAAGGTTTCAAGCGGCGTTGTATGGTTGGATTGAGCGGATTGAGCGAACTGCCCCAGGCGTGTGCTGGCTTTGGTAAGGCGCAGCGCAATGGCACTTTTTTCCCGCAGCATATCCAGGATGTGTTCCATCTCTTTGTGTATATCTCGAGAGGAAATAGACCAGGTGACATAGCCGAGGCGCGCGGCCTGCAAGCCGCTCAGCGGCTGGCTGCCGACCTCCGTATTTGAGATAACCAGCGCGGCCTCGTGAGCTACAAGAGTAAGATCCGCGGCCTGGATGAGTAGCCAGGCCGCCGCCGATGGAGTCGCACGCGCGACTGCCAGCACAGGTTGAGCAATAGCCTGGATTGATGCAAGCGCCACCTCCACAACGGTGGAGGCGCTACCTGGTTCTCTTGCTCCCCGCATTTTGCCCGTCGCATACTGTACCGCCTCGTCGGTAATCGGCACGTCTCTGATGCCCTGCTGCGCCTCTCTATCAAAGTCCAGCACAACGGCTTTGATGCCACTGCTGCCCTCAGTATTGAGGGAAGCGCAAGCAATGCTTAATTCCTTGAGCATCAGCTCGCCCGGGTTGGATGACAGTATAATACGGATTGTTTGCGCCTCGGATACAATTCTCAGTACTCGATAGGCTTGCTGCATAAACGTCTTCCTAATAAATAATACGCCGGAGCGAGGTGAGGACGAGAGGACAACCTCAAGGGTGCGCTCTTACTATGACCACGACTCCCCTCCTCACCACTCGTATCATTGTATGGGCGTACCCTTGAGGTCGCCCCCGGACCTGCTAGGAGCGTTGAGGTCGCCCCCGGTTGGAACAGAGTCCCTCAACTTAAAGCGTTGTATTTTGCCGGTCGCGGTTTTGGGCAGTTCAGGAACAAACTCGATCCAGCGCGGGTATTTGAAAGGCGCCAGCCGGTTCTTGACGAATGCTTTCAGTTCGTCCGCCAGCGCCTCTGATGGTTCATGGCCCTGCTTCAGTACAACATATGCCCGCGGCTTGACCAGCCCTTCGGGGTCAAGATCACCCACTACAGCAGCTTCGAGTACAGCCGCATGGGCGATCAGCGCTGCCTCTACCTCGACCGGCGAAACCCACTGCCCGCTGACCTTGAGCATATCATCGGCGCGTCCGCAGTACCAGTAGTAGCCCTCTTCGTCCTGGTAATACTTATCGCCGGTATGAATCCAGTGACCGTTGATCACATCTTTGGTCTTCTCATGCTTGTTCCAGTAGTACGCGGTGGTGCTGTCCCCCTTGATCAGCAGGTTGCCGATTTCACCCTGCGGTACGGGCTGGCCTTTTTCATCGGCAATGATGGCCTCATAGCCCGGCACGAGCTTACCGGTACTGCCCGGCTTTATCTCGCCAATGCGATTGCTGATGAAGATATGCAGGATTTCGGTGCTGCCGATGCCATCCAGGATATCGACGTGAAATTTTTCCTGCCAGCGGCGCAGGATATCGGCGGGCAGGGATTCTCCGGCGGAGACGCAGATGCGTACAGAGGAGAAATCGAAGTGTTTCTCGGCATCCGGCAGCGCCAGCATACTCGCGTAAAGCGTAGGCACGCCATAGAAGATGGTCGGACGAAATTGTTGAACGACCTTGAACATATCCTCGGCCACCGGCCGCCCAGGATAGAGTACAGCGCTGGCCCCGACTGCAAATGGGAAGTACAGGTTGTTGCCAAGGCCGTAGGCGAAGAAGAGCTTGGCCGCTGAAAAGGTGATATCGTTCTCGGAAATGTTGAGGATTGGTTTGGCGTAGCATTCTGTGCAGTAGGCCATATCATGCTGCAGGTGAACGCAGCCCTTGGGGAAACCGGTGCTGCCCGAACTATACAGCCAGAATGCGCTGTCGTCGCGACTGGTTTCGGCAGCCTGCAGGTCGGGCGAGGCTTCTTGCGTCCAGCGCTCGAAGTCATGCACGGTAGCCGTTTCATGCTCTCCGCTCCCTTCGAGTCCAACTACAACCACATGACGCAGGTACTTGAGTTGAGGTAAAATAGCCTGCACCTGTTTCCATAGCATAGCATGCGTTAGCAGCACGCGCGCTCGACTGTCGTTGAGCATGTAGACATAATCATCGGATCGCAGGTTGGTGTTGATGGGAATGGGCACGGCCCCCAATTTAATGGCGCCAAAAAAGGCGGCGGCAAGCTCAGGCGAGTCGAGCATGAGCAATACTACACGCTGTTCCAGATCGACGCCCAGGTCACGCAGGCCGTTACCAATGCGATTGGCGAGTTCCGCGATCTGCGCGTAAGTATAGGCGTTTCCCTCGTAATAAATAGCGGTTTTTGCTCCCCGCCCTTCCTGTATATTGCGATCCAGGAAATCGGTAGCGGCATTGTACAAATCCGGTAGAACGATCTTCGGGATGGTCAACATAGGGCATACCTCTTTTCTCTTCGGACACTACTCCCAGAATCTGGTTCTATTTTATCCCAAACTGAGGTATAAAAGAAACTCCCGGTTGCCTTCGCGCCCATAAATCGGTGAATCGGTCAGGCCGTTTATGAGAAACGGCGTATGTTCGCGTATCCAGTCCTGCAGCTCATTCAGCACGCGCTCATGCACTGCAGGATCGCTAATAACCCCTGCTCCCCTGTCGGCCTCAGCTTTACCGGCCTCGAACTGGGGCTTGACCAGCGCTACTACCCAGGCCTGACGCGCCAGCAGCGCTACCATGGCGGGCAGTATAAGCCGCAGCGAGATAAACGAGACATCGATGGCAGCGCACTCAATAACCTCCGGTAAGCTGCTAACATTGCGAATGTTGGTATGCTCCATGACGACGACGCGCGGATCGTTGCGCAATTTCCACGCCAGTTGAGCGCGTCCGACATCGACGGCATAGACCCGTTTCGCGCCGTGTTGCAGCAGGCAATCGGTAAAGCCGCCAGTTGAGGCTCCTACGTCGAGCGCCACCAGGCCCGAGGGATCCAGGTGAAAGGTCTCCAGAGCTTTTTCGAGCTTCAGACCGCCGCGACTGGCATATTTTAATTCATCCGGCGTTCCGGCCAGGCGGTAATCGGCGTCAAGCGGCACTAACATGCCCGGTTTGTCGAGCACGCGATCTCCCAGATATATCCGCCCTGCCATGATTAACACCCGCGCGCGTTCGCGGCTCGGAGCCAGCCCTCGCCGCACTAACGCAACATCGAGACGCTCCTTCTTTGATGCCATGGTAGCCCCTGCGTTTCCAGGCCCATTATCTTACCAACAAATCGTTGTAATAATATATCAAGCCGCCTGCTCCGATCAGCCCCACGTTGGTGCCCAGCTGTGCCAGGGAAATCTGCACGGCCTCGCGAGGAGCTTTCATAGCACGTTCTTGCACGATGCGCAGGGCGGGTTCCACCAGCATGCGCCCCATCTGTGTAACGCCGCCGCCCAGGACGATCATTTCGGGGTTGAAGATATGAATGATATTGACAAGGCCAGCTCCCAGCGCCTCAGCCGCGTTAGTTATGATCTCGCGTGCCAGGGGTACGCCGGCCTCAGCCGCCCGCGCCACGGTGCGAGCATTTACCCGCAGCGCTTCTCCGGCAGCATCGAACTCTTCCTGCTCGTTCAATGGCAGCGTCGTCGAATCTTGTGTTGGTAAAGCCGCCGGGTCGGGAACCGTATCGGGGTGTTCCAGCATCGTACTGGCGAAGGCGAGCAGTTCGACTCCCTGGCCCTCCGTGATGGCTTCATTGGCGCGGCGCGCGATGGCGGTTCCGGAAGCTATCGCCTCCAGGCAGCCAGTACTGCCGCAGCTACAACGCGCACCTCGCCAGTCGATGCTCATATGTCCCAGTTCGCCAGCTGTCCCGCTTGCCCCCTCAATGAGCCTGCCATCGATGATGATGCCGCCACCGATGCCAGTACTGATCGTAAGATAAACAATGTTCTTGTAGCCACGGCCAGCACCGAAAAGAAATTCACCCAGAGCCCCGGCGTTGGCATCGTTCTCAACATACGTCGCTACCTTATAGCGTTCATTGAAAAGGTCACGTAGCGGAACGTTATCCCAGCCGGGCATATTTGGCGGTGAATAGATAATGCCAGTGCGGTTATCTAATGGGCCGGGAGCGGCAATACCTATACCGGCGATCTGGTCCGGTGAGGCATGCGCATCATCAAGCGCCTGCTGCACAGCGTTATGAAGACGAGGAATGACGCTTTCAGGCGTGCGGTTGGCCCCCGTGAGAAGGCCTACGCGCGAAAGTAGCCTGGCTCCCTGCAATACTGCTGTGCGCATCTGCGTGCCGCCAAGGTCTACAGCTAAAACCAGCGGCAGATTTTGCGAGCCGGCGATTTGGGCCTGATTCATATAGGACTCCTAATAATTAAACAGACTTATTAGCACAAGCGACGATACAGATAATACTCTATTTGAGGAGGTGAGACAAGATACGAGGTTATGCAATATCTGGGCTTATGCGAACATTATTCATGACTGAGAAGATGGAAGTACAAACAGGCTTCGCAGAGGCAAATAGAACGCGGCTGTATTACGAGGCGGTGTAAATTTTACGTCGCAATTTCGTGTAACTTCATGGACTTTATCGTATACTACCTATATCATGCTGTGAATGAAAGATACTGCCATGAAAAAGCATCAAAAGCTATTGCGACGAAATAATACATTTGGCATAGGTTTCGTGGCCGGCCTCGCGGCAGGCGTGATCGCGACCGGCGTGATGCTGTTTCTCAGCGCCACATTTAGCGGGGTCTCGCTGCCGGAAGAATTCGGTTCAGCGATCACGGGGATAATGCCCCCGTCATGGTTCGAATACCTGCACCAGGCCATTGGCGCGGATGCGAAACACTACCTCTTCTATATCATCCTGCTGGGGCAGTGTCTCGTATTTGCCTTGAGTGGGGCGATATTTAACCGGCGCGTCAATTCTGCCAGTAAACCTCTGGAATGGCAGCAGGGCTCGCTCTTAGCGTTCATCCTGTGGCTCTTCGCCGGGCTAATTTTACTACCCGCAATCGGCTCAGGCTTCTTCGGAGCTAATCTGAACGCTGGATTTGTCGCCGGCATGATTAGCCTGGCAGTAGTTGGCGTCGTATTTGGCCTGCTTTTCGTACTGTTTCAGCGCTGGATTACCGCCCATGTGCCGGATGAAGAGAAGGCCGGGGCACAGCCATCACAGGCGTTGCAAAAAGCCGCCTCTGAAGCAGACGATGATTACGGGCGCATATCACGCCGCGAGCTTGTCCAGCGTGGAATCGTGCTGGCCGGCATTGGATTGCTGGGCATTGGCCTGTGGAAATTTATCACCGATGGCCTCAGTACGTCGAAGGTACCCGTTGCCCAGCTGTTGCAAAACTACAAAAGTAAGATCATGCCGCCGCCAATGCCCAATTACGGCGCCATCACGCCGGTAAAGTTCCTCTCGCCTGAAGTTACTTCCAATGACCAGTTCTATGTGGTCTCCAAAAATCTGTATGCCGATCCTACGGTCAGCGCGAATGGTTGGCGGCTGGTGGTGTATGGGCAGGTCAAAAACGTATTTTCGCTCACCTACGATCAATTACTGGCCCAGCCGATGCAGACCCAGTACGAATCGCTCATGTGCATCAGCAATGAGGTGGGTGGCCCATACATGAGCAATGCGCAGTGGGAAGGCATTCCCTTGCGAGACCTGTTGCAGCGTGCCGGCGTGAAACCTGGGGCGACCAAAGTAGTATTCTACGCCGCCGACGACTACAGTGATAGCATCCACCTGTCAAAGGCGCTTGAGCCAACGACCTTGCTGGCTGTGCGCATGAATGGCGTCACGCTGCCCGATGAGCATGGCTTCCCGGCTCGCATGCTGGTGCCCGGCATCTATGGCATGAAGCATGTCAAATGGCTCACGCGCATCGAAGTCGTCAATACGAATTATCAGGGCTACTGGCAGCAGCGTGGCTGGAGCGATGACGCGCCCGTGCGCCTGACCTCGCGCATCGATACACCCCTGGATGGCTCAAGCGTACCCGCCAATCGCATCACCTATATCGCCGGCGTGGCGTTCTCAGGAGACAAGGGCATCAGTGAGGTTGATGTGAGCACCGATATGGGAAGAACCTGGCAGCGCGCAACATTGAAAAAACCGCTGTCAGCTCTGACGTGGGTGCTGTGGGAGCTACCCTGGAAACCCGCGCCCGGCAGTTATGTCGTGACAGTACGCGCCATCGACCTGGAGGGAAATGTCCAGGATCCCAACGAAGCACCGCCTCTACCAAATGGGTCATCAGGCTACCACAGTATTACCCTTTCTGCCTCATAAACGTCTTCTAATATAGGTAATATCAGAACTTCGCAAACTGGTATGCCCCAAAAAACTCGACTGATTTTTGTCCGGATTACTCCCCGTTATTGATTGTAATAAGTGAAGGGACAACACAGAAACGGGGAAGTCTGCTGAAAAGGCCAACATGTTGACGGATGTTCAGGTGGTAGAGCGCCTGCGGGCGCGGGATGCACAGGCCTTCCGTTCTTTGATCGAACGATTGCAACAGCCCATCACCGGGTATTTGCATCGGCTCGTGGGGGACCGCGAAGTGGCTCTTGACCTTGCGCAAGATACATTTTTGCAGGTGTATAAGGAAATCGGAAAGACCTCAGATGACCTTGTCCTTGACGCATGGATTTATCGTATTGCGACAAACTTTGGTCTGCGCTATCTCAACCGCAAACGCCTGAAACAGTTTGTAGGCCTGGACGCGCGTGAGATGTGCGACGAGAACCTGGCCGAGGCAGGCCCCGAAGATCAGGCCGAGGTGCGCATTCTGGTCCAGCAGGCTTTAGGTATGTTGAAGCCGAAGGACGCGGCAGTGTTGCAACTGCATTATGGCAGTGGCTTCACCTACGAGGAAATTGGCCAGGTGATGGGGATGAGTTCAGAGGCGGTGCGTAAGCGTGTGTCGCGCGGCGTAGAGAAATTTCGCGCGGTATACGGGAAAGTCCCCGCATCGCTACCTCAGAAGGTGGAACATTTAAACGTTTGATTTGCTTGTGCCCACATCCCTGGAGAGCAAAAGTGATGGTGTAAAAAGAGCCTATGGCGAGAAAAAACGGGTGGGTAGTGGATGAAGTTGGTAAGGAACATCCTGAAAATAGCATGTTACTGGCCTTAGAACGGCAGGAGCTTGATGGTCCCTTAGCAAACCAAATCCGCCAACATGTATTTCAGTGCCCACGCTGTCTTGACATGAGCAGAAGTTTTGAAGATGCCGCTGATGTGCTCGGCACGCTGGAGACGATGCAGCGCTCTCTCCGTTACCCGGATGTGCCGCCCGAGCGGGTTTTCAATCGCCTGCAGGCCGAGGCTGCCAGGTATGAGCGCCGTTTGTCGACACGGATCATGCGCCGCCTTGAGCCAGTACAACGGTGGTTCCTGCGCTATAGCAGGCATTTCACGCTTGAAAGACGGGTATCTCAGGTATACGCCGCGCTGATTCTGATTTTGCTTTTAACCATGCTGGCATTTGGCATCGTTTTCGCTGCCAGCAGGGTGTTCTATGGTGAGGCGTTGCCTTTCATCCCGGCTCAGTCCGGTATACCTCAGGTGAGCCAGCCAGATGGCATAACGTTGCCACAGCACCAGGCGCCATCGACGGCTAATCAAACAGGCCAGGGACAGTCAGGAGCGCGCATCTGGGATTGCACAAACAATCAGGAGCGCAAACAATCACTTATCGGCCTCTGCGGTTCGGGTTTTAAACCGGGCGATAAAGTCGCTGTGCTGCTCACCATGCCGGCATCAGGCGAGCCAAAGCAGCGACGTACCGTAATTGTCGATAACAAGGGGAAGATCGATCTAACAATAGCAATCAATCATTGCAACGTCCCGCTGGCTATTGTAGTACACGATCTTACCAATACGAATGTGTATTCCAATACCCTGCAAGGCGTCAAATTTGGGGGATGCCGGATACCTTCTCCCAATGCTGGAAATAATAGTAGAAGCCGCTGAGTAATGGTAGCCGGGCGGCATACCTTGTATCCCCGCTATGTGCTTCGCTATACACGAAAAATGGATCTTCGCCTGTTGTGGCAGAAAGGGGTCGAAATGCAACGACAATGCGCCTGGTGTTTGCGGCTTATCGATGATTTCGGCAAAAGAATATCCGCGCCTGTAGATAAAACCTACAATGCCACGCACGGCATGTGTACGGTGTGTGGCGATATCTGGCTTGAAGAGGTGTTGCAGGATACCGAGAAACAGCGTGTGCCAGTTTCCAGGGCCATCAGGGCAGATGTGATGTATTTTAACAGCGTTTTTCAGAGAGGATCATAGCAGAACACTCCTCTCTTTCAATTGGACGGAGCATGTCTCCGTCTAGAGGGTCGAACCGCGCTCTAGTTAGAGTGAGCTGCATTTTCTCCCCCCCAGAAGTGCGGCAACGGTTCGGCCTTTCTGTTTTTGGCGCGAAAATCTTGCCAGGACTGCCTTCCTATTGATTTTTCACAACCAAATCGGTAATCCGGTCCTGTCATTCTGAGCGCAGCAAAGAATCTGACTCACATGGCTGAGATTCTTCGCTGCGCTCACTTCTGGCCAGAAGTCCGTTCATACCCCGATCATCCACCAATTCGTTTCGTCGTCAGACAATTGTAGAAATGTTATTGTCTGATGCGACTATTCCGTCTTCGCATCATTATACACAATCGCCCGTTTCACCTGCTCAATCAGATCGGTCACCGGTATCCCACGCGGGCAGGCGTCGGCACAGTTGAAGATCGTGCGGCAGCGCCATACACCATCACGCTGCCCCAGGATGGCGAGACGCTCCGCCGCCCCCTGGTCGCGACTGTCGAAGATGAAGCGGTGCGCGTTCACAATTGAGGCCGGCCCGACCCAGTCCGGGTTACCCCACACGGATGGGCAGGAGCCGGTGCAGGCGCCGCAGAGAATGCATTTGGTGCCCTCATCGTACCGTGCCCGATCCTCTGGACTCTGCAAACGCTCCGTACCTGGCTCCGAATCGTAGGTAATCAGGTAGGGCTTGACGGACTTATACTTTTCAAAGAACGGGTCCATGTCCACCACCAGGTCTTTGATGACTGGGTAGCCCAGCATCGGTTCGATGGTCACTTTGTTGCCTACATCGCGTATCAGTACCTTGCAGGCCAGGCGATTGCGACCGTTGATGCGCATAGCATCGGAGCCACAGACGCCATGCGCGCACGAGCGGCGATACGTCAGCGTGCCATCCATTGTCCACTTGACCGTGTTGAGGGCATCCAGCAGGCGATCAATGGGATCGGCTTCAACGCGAAACTCATCCCAGTACGGCTTGCGATCCCTCTCCGGGTCATAGCGCTTGATGCGCATTAATACCTGCATGTCAGTTTCTCCAATCTAATATTTGCGTTCCTTGGGCTTGAAGATGGGATCGTCGACCATCTCCACGTCTTTGTACTCCAGCCGTACATCATGTGCTTTCGTACCCTTATAGGCCAGCGTGTGCTTGAGCCAGTTGACATCATCGCGCTTCTGGTAGTCGGTGCGGTAATGCGCGCCCCGGCTCTCAGTGCGCGCGAGTGCGCCATGAATAGTCGCCTCCGCGCAGTCAAGCAAGAAGCCAAGTTCGATGGCTTCGACCAGCTCGGTGTTAAAGGTCTTGCCCTTGTCCTGCAACTCCACTTTTCTGTAAGCATCCTGCAAGCCGTCGAGCGTATCCAGCGCGTGTCGCAGCCCGCGCTCATCGCGTTCCACAAAGACCCGCTCAAGCATCTCATTTTGCAGCGTGGAGCGAATGCGCGCCGCCGATTCGTGGCCGGTGGAGGTATACAGCCGATCAACCATTTCGCGTGAATAGGCATCAGGCTCCGGTGGCAGCGGCACATGCTCATTTTCGCTAATGAATTTCGCGATGTGCTTGCCGCCGCGCCGTCCAAAGACGATCAGGTCCACCAGCGAATTCGTGCCCAGGCGATTGGCCCCATGCACGGAAACGCAGGCCACCTCGCCAGCGGCATAGAAGCCGGGCAGTGGCGTCCACTGCGGGTCGATGACGACCCGCGCATCCAGGTCGGTGGGGATGCCGCCCATGGCATAGTGCGCGGTCGGCTGGATGGGCACTGGCTCGGTAATCGGCTCGACCCCCAGGTAGTTGCGCGCGAAATCGGTGATATCCGGCAATTTCTCCTGGATGACCTTCGCGCCCAGGTGGCGCACATCCAGGAAAACATAATCCTTGCCGTCCACGCCGCGTCCCTCTTTCACTTCCTGGATGATGCAGCGCGAAACGATATCGCGTGGGGCCAGGTCTTTGAGCGTCGGCATGTAGCGTTCCATAAAGTACTCGCCCTTGCCATTGAGCAGTTTAGCGCCCTCACCGCGCGCCGCCTCGCTCAGCAGCACGCCCACCTTATAGATACCCGTGGGATGGAACTGGTACATCTCCATATCTTCCAGCGGAATACCGCGCCGGTAAGCGATAGACATGCCGTCGCCCATGCAAGCGAAGGCGTTGCTCGTCACCCGCCACGCGCGCCCGTAGCCGCCGGTAGCGAAAAGGACGGCCTTGGCATGGAAGGTATGAATTTCGCCGCTGCGAATCTCCAGCGCAACAACGCCACAGGCGCGCCCCTCGTTCAGCAGCAGGTCGAGGACGAGAAATTCATTGAAGAAACGCACCTCGTTCTTGATGGCGTTCTGGTACATCGTTTGCAGGATCATATGGCCGGTGCGGTCGGCGGCATAACAGGAACGTCGCACGGGAGCCTCGCCATAATTGCGCGTGTGACCGCCAAAACGACGCTGGTCGATTCGTCCATCGGGAGTGCGATTGAAAGGCAGGCCGCGATGCTCCAGTTCGTAGACGGCGTCGATAGCTTCGCGGGCCAGGATTTCGGCGGCAGGCTGGTCTACCAGATAGTCACCGCCCTTGACGGTATCGTACATGTGCCATTTCCAGTGGTCTTCTTCCTGGTTGCCGAGCGCTGCCGCGACACCACCCTGCGCCGCTCCGGTGTGGGAGCGCGTGGGGTAGACCTTGGTCAGCACAGCGACACTGGCGTTGGGCAGTTGCATCGCCGCCATGAGGCCCGCGCCACCAGAACCAACAATGATAACATCAAATTTATGATACATAGTTTCTTCCTCTCAGGCTCTATCCCTACAGGGTGCGTTACACATTGTCCCTCCCTGTCCTGCAACCCTGGCGAGGACAGGCGCCAGGCGCTGTCCCTCCAGGAACGCGATAAGCGGCTTTGACGAAGCCACCTGGTAATCCCGTGGCGTTCGATCAATGGGAACCTGCGGCGAAACCGTAGGCCAATTGATCGGCCCCCGTCCGTTGCCGGACGATGCAGTTACAATCCGTTACCGGCCCTCTGCCGTATTATTCCATCAAGCAGTTTCTCAATGAATGCAATAGGGGCCGGCAACGGTCCCAGGCACAGGCTGGAATGTGATCAGGGTAATCGTGCCCAACATAAAAAAGATCAGTGTCAAGATGCCAATCGTAGATTGTAAGGCCAGACGCCAGCTACGAGTATGCACATAATCGTCGATAACGATACGCAAGCCGTTCATGCCATGCAAGAGCGCAAGCGTCAGCAGCAGCCAGTCGTAGAGCCGCCAGAACGGGTTTTCATAGCGCAAAGCAATGAGTTGGTAGCTAGTGCAGGCCACATCGGTCGTCACATGGTTCAAGAACAGGTGAATGATGGCAAGGAAGATAAGCGCAACGCCCGAGATGCGAAAAAAGTACCATGAGAAGGTCTCGAATCCGCCGCCACCCGGGCGCGCTCCATAGCCGGTCGATATACGCATAACACTTTTCTCCTAAGATGATCTCCGTGAGGGGCGTGATCAATCGAGCCCCTACATTCCTGATGCCGTGTTGCTGGCGGGCAGCCCAAAAATCGGCGCCACAACGAAATAAGCCATCGGGACAAAACACACGATTGTCGCTATTAAGACAACCGCGAACATAAGGCGCTGGTAGCGTGCTCCTCGCGGCCAGAAATCGATCAATATGATACGGACACCATTGAAAGCATGGTATAGGACGGCACCGATCAGCAGGAGCGAAATAACGCGCACGATGGGAGTGGCAAAGAGGGCAATGCCGTCGTTGTAGACCTTAGGGCCAAAGCCCAGTAGAGATATATCCACGATGTGGACAAGCAGAAACAACAGAACGCCGAGTCCCGTGATGCGATGCAGCAGCCAGGACCACATGCCTGATTGACCTTTATACATACGTTCCTCAATTCTAACGGCGGGAGGCGTTGGGCATGGAATGCACAAATAAGCGGCTCGTGTCAATTTCTTCGGCCTCTACGGATGTCCACCGCTTCTCGCCCTTACATACTGAATGCACCCCTTGCTATATAGGGCCGATTGATGCTTCTACCTGATCTGCCGGGTCATTTGACGTTGTATGCCTATTATACTCCAGCGTAGGGGGATGCGCAAACGTCTTGTATGGTGGGCCAGGACGATTCAACCGTTCCATCCTGGGAGAGGCGAAACCGTAGTCATTGTAAGGGCGGGGTGGTGGTGGAGATGGGGTGGGGACGCTTGTGGTCGCGCTGCGGGAGTGCTACCTCCTTTTTCGCACCCCAAAAAGTGCCAGGGAGAGAGGCTGGTCGCCCTCCAGGTGTCCAGATACGCTTGCCCTCACTAAAATACACCTCATGTAAAGTGTCCCTATGGGCATGGCAGCGTCACGGTGAAGCTCGCTCCCCTCTCCGGTTCGCTGTTAACCGTAATTGTGCCCTGGTGAGCGCGGGCGATGGCGATGGCGATGGCAAGACCAAGGCCTGTGCCACCGATTGGCGCGCCGTTGGAGGCCGGAGCGTGCTGACCGCGGTAGAAGCGATCGAAAACGTGGGGCAGGTCTTCGGGCGCGATGCCCTGCCCTCTATCAATGACCTGGATGAGCGCATTCTCGTCCCGTTTGTCAAGACGCAAGATGATAGAGCCGCTGGCGCTTGAACAACCGTATTTTACCGCATTGTCGAGCAGAATCAGCAGCATTTGTTTGAGACGCTCAGCATCAGCCTGCAGTTTCAGGCGCTCCTGCGTTACCAGGTCAAGGGATATTTTGCATTGCTCCTGTGCCTGATTCCGGATTTGCCGCACACTTTCTATAGCGATATCAACCAGGTCGGTCGAGCGCATTTCGAGTGGGCGATTCTCGTCGAGGCGCGCCAGTGTCAGCAGGTCGTTGACCAGCCGCGTCATGCGGTCAGCCTCGTATTTCATCAATTGCAGCACGCGCTGCGCTGTGGCCGGGTCGTCCTTTGCCCCTCGCATCAGCACTTCGGTGAAGCCTCGCAGTGAGGTGATCGGCGTGCGCAGTTCGTGCGAGGCATCAGAAACAAAGCGCCGTGCCCGCCTCTCGGATGCCTGTTGCTCTTCCAGGAGTTGCTCGACGCGATCAGCCATCTGGTTAAAACTGGTCGCCAATGCCCCAATTTCATCTTCGCTGTTCGGTACCCGCACGCGTCGCTGCATATTACCGCGCGCCATCGCCTGCGTCGCCCCGATCATCTGGCGCAAAGGACGCAGCATCACACCGGTCAGCAGGAGGATGATGATAGCTCCCAGGATGATGATCACCAGCGCGGCGATGATGATCACCAGCAGCAGGTTGCGCAACGTCGCGTGCTCCATACTGTAGGAGGTCGTCGCAGCCAGGTAGCCCTGAAACTGGCTCTTACCGGGGCAACTGAGAGCCGGTTGTACTGATAATAAAAGTCCATCAAAAGAAGTACTGGAGCTTTCCCCCTCAAATGCTTGCGTAGCGGCAGGATGCCATGTACTGAAAAATGCTGGATCAATATATTGAAATGTAGAGTCCCTTATGGGCGTCACATTCCCGCCACCACTGCTCGAAATGATCTTGCCCGATGCGCTCAACAGGTAAATGGAGTCAAGATCATCGGTTGCTTCTTCCTGACCAAGAAAATTGCTGGCATTCGAGAGCGAGACGTTGTCACAGAGATCGCGTACCAACTGTGTTCGCAACAGCACAACACGCTGCGGAAAGGCCAGTTGCGCGTCGTGAAGCAGCGAACTGGAAATGGAGTTATAGGTGAACAGGCTCAGAATGACCGAGAAAAGCGCGAACAATGTGATATAGACACTGGCAAGTCGCCACCGTAGAGTCAAAAAAGAGTGCAGCCAGCGGTTTGGCCGTGGCGGTTGCTCAGGCTGTCCACCACTTCGCGCATCGTTCATCTCACGAAATGCGGTCGAATTGGCTCCAGCTTGAACATCTTTACCAGCAGAGGGTGTCTCAATAGGGTAAAGTAATGCTGCCATATGGAAGGAAGCAGGAATGCTCAGGATAGATACCCAGATTCCAGATGACATGCTCCTACCCTTTCAATACATACCCGACTCCCCGCACGGTCTGGATCAGACGTGGTGTGCTGGGAGAATCCTCGATTTTCTCCCTCAAATATCTCACGTAAACCTCAATGATGTTGGTTTCACCCAGGAAATCGTAGCCCCATACGCGGTTGAGAATCGTCTGGCGATCCAGTACCTGGCGTGGGTGACTCATAAAGAGATGCAGCAAATTATATTCGGTCGCCGTCAGTTCAATCAGGCGACCCGCCCGCGTTACCTCGCGCGTGGCGGTATTGATCTGCAAATCTCCGAACTGGAGTATCTGACTGCTGCTGCCATCGCTTCCATCATCCTTACCACGGCTCTGGCGCCGCAGAATCGCTCGAATACGCGCCACCAGCTCCTCGAAGCTGAACGGTTTCGGTAGGTAGTCATCAGCTCCCGTATCCAGGCCCACCACGCGATCACGCACTTCATCCTTCGCTGTCACCATCAAAATCGGAATATCCCGCGTCGTCGGATTAGACCGCAAGCGCCGGCAGACCTCCAGGCCATCCATGCCTGGCAGCATCAGGTCGAGAATGATTAAATTGGGATTGAGGCGCTGGGCCGCCGCCAACCCCTGCGGCCCATCTGGAGCCGACTCGACGTGGAAGCCTTCGTACTTCAGTCCTAGCTTGATAAGTTCGATGATATTCTCTTCGTCGTCAATAACCAGCACGCTTGACGTGGCTTGATTCTCCGTATTCGCCTGTACGCGAGCTTCCTGATACATAGTGTTAGCTCCTGATGAATTTGAAATAAGTGAAGCACGATTTCACTGGTATTATAGATATTCCTTAGAGAATACGCAAGGCAACACGCACAAACCCTGCTCTTTCTCAGCAGAAATTAATCTCTGCTTGACCCTTTCTTGAAGGTAGCAGATGTAAAATACAGGCAGAAAATCCTCCCATTGCGGTGACTTTCTGCTGGCGGCATATTACAATACCTACATGATAAAATCATAATGGAGGATAAGCGATGAGTACGCGATCTCTTATCATTATTGGGTCGTTGCTCGTGATACTGATGGGCGCGGCTGGTTTTGGCCTGGCTTACGCCGTATCACATGCGAGTTCAGGGACAGCGAGCGTTACTCCTACTCCCACAACGATAGCGACGACACCGGCGACAACAAAAACAAAGAATAAAAATAAGAATAAGAATTACACGGGCACCATTCAATCGGTCGGCGCCAATTCATTTGTCATGACGCAGTCGGGCAAAAAGGCTAAAACTTTGACCGTCATCGTCTCCGATCAGACAACCTATACCAGCAGCACCGGAGGCACGATCACCTTCAGTGACCTGAAGCCAGGGGATCAGGTCACTGTAAAAGGCTCATTGAGTGGCCAAACATTGACGGCTACCAGTATCACGGTCACGTGAACCATCAATCTCACCATTTCACAATCAAATCAAAAGCATCCATCCGGCAAAAAAGTCCAAATTTTGCTCGCAAAACCCCTTGACAGTCAGGGCACTCATCATTATACTTATTCGTAACCGGTTACGTGAACGGTTTCGCAATCGGTACCGGTCCCGGTTACATGCTCAACGCGCATAATCGCGCCAGGGGCGGGGCTTCCACCCATCTTGTAAGGAAGGTCAAGAGGGTCTTGTATGTCGCATAGGCTCACCATCTCGGATATCGCGCGTTTAGCCGGCGTCTCAAAGGCGACCGTTTCTCGGGTCTTGAATCAGAAACCAGACGTGGACCCGGAAACCAGGGAACGCATAATGCGCATCATGGATGAGCAAGGCTTTGTGCCAAGTATTGCCGCGTCGGGGTTAGCGGGTGGGCGCAATCGTTTGCTCGGCGTACTAGTACCTGCATTGACGTGGCCCCTTATTCCAGAGATCATGCGTGGTATAGGCGACGTGATCGAAACCACTTCCTACGAACTTATTTTGTATAGCATTACCGAAGCCAATCACGACAAAGACCGCAGCAATGTCATCGATCGTATTGTGGGCACAAAACTGGCATCTGGCTTACTGGCTATATTTCCTGGGCCCTCCTCCCACCACCTGGGCGAATTACATAGACGAGATTTTCCTGTTGTCCTGCTTGATGACCAGCGCTTGCCGCCGGCAAACACCCCCTGGATCAGCGCTGACAATCGTGTAGGAGCGTACGAGGCTACACGGCACCTGATCCAGTTAGGGCACAGGCGTATCGCACATATACAGGGGCCGCTCAAATACAAAGTGTCGCATGACCGCTATGAAGGATACTGCCAGGCGCTGCGTGAAGCAGGTATTGCCATCGATCCGGCGCTCGTGAAGCAGGGTGATTTTATGCCCGCTGGAGGCAAGGGATGCGCGCGAGCGCTGTTTGAATTGTCCGCGCGACCAACTGCTATTTTCGCCGCCAGTGACTACATGGCTTATGGTGTTATGGCGGCTGCCGAGGAGTGTGGCTTGCGTATACCCGATGACCTCGCTTTGGTAGGCTTCGACGACCTGCCCGCATCTGCTCATATGCAGCCCGCGCTTACTACCGTCAGGCAGCCGTTCTTTGAAATGGGGCAGCGTGGGATTGAACTCCTGCTCTCCCTGGTGGATTCGCCGCGCGCTGTTAACGGGTGGAATGGATATAGTCCGGCGCTCAAATCCTCTAATCGTGTGGTGGCGGCTCCCGCTCGGGCGGAAGATGAACCCGTGCGTATGCAGTTAGCAACAACTCTTGTAGTGCGTGCATCTTGTGGTGCTTCTCAACGTTTGACAATCCCATCGTAAAGGAGAAACAGAAGCTACTTTTTCGAGCGAACCCGCATCTGGCTTTGAAAAATGTAGTAGTGCTTTCGTAGGTGCTCGATCACGCTAATACCGTCATAATGTCGTCGTGTTGTCCGTTCACAACCAGGTCGTCTTAGTATTTTGTTGCCTCTGCCGGCCTGTAGAGAGGACCACTGCTGGTCTAGAGCATACCTTCAAATGCGAGCCCGGTAAGCCACCCGTGTGTGTGGCAAGAGCGAAGCTCGTTCTTAATGCGGCTCGTAAGGAAGGCAAATATTGGATCGTTCCTGACATCCATTAACGAGGAGGTTAATCATGGCTCCCAATCCTACACCCCCATTGGCGCATCGCTATCGCCGCATAGCGACTATTTGCTCATTGTTGCTCATCGTGGCAACTATTCTCGCTGCCTGCGGAACTACCGGCAACAGCACCAGTAGCTCTTCAGGCAGCAACACAACCCTGCGTCTACTTTCTGCCCCTGGGCAGCCCAATCCCGATTTCTTCAATCCGTTCTTTAACACCAACCAGGGTGGTGATTTTGGCGCGCAAGGTCTGCTCTACGAAACACTCTACTTTACCAACCTGTATAACGGCCAGACCCAGCCCTGGCTCGCCACCGCCGCGAACTACAACAGCGATCTGACGCAGTTGACCTTCACCTTGCGTTCAGGCGTCAAATGGAACGACGGCCAGCCTTTTACCAGCCAGGATGTCGTCTTCACCTTCAATTTGATGCAGCAGCATCCCGCGCTTGACCAGAACGGTGTCTTGCCCCTCATCAAGAGTGTGACGGCGCCCGATAGCAACACCGTGGTATTCACACTGACGCACCCCGACAGCACGGCGCTCTTCCACATTGGCGACCAGGTGTTCATCGTGCCACAGCATGTCTGGTCCACCATTAGCGGAGACCCGGCCAAGTTCGCCAACGACAACAAGCCCGTCGGCACAGGCCCCTACCTGCTCAGCAGCTTCACCCCCGATCTGATTACCTACGTCGCCAACCCCAATTATTGGGGCACAAAGCCAAAGGTGCAAAAGATTCAGGTGCCCTCGATCAAAGACAACACCACTGCAATTACCGATATGATCCAGGGTAAGCTCGATTGGATGGGTACCGGCTGGAACCCCGACTACGATCCGCTCTTCACTGGCAAAGACCCGCAGCACAACCATACCTGGTTTGCCGCCAGCAATACGGTCATGCTGTACCTGAATTTGCAAAAGGCCCCATTCAATAACCTGAATGTGCGCAAGGCCATCAACGCGGCCATTAATCGCACGCAGTTGCCACAGGGTGTGGCAAAATATGCCCAGGTTGCTAACCCCACCGGCATCATCATACCGACACTGAACGATTGGATCTCGCCCCAGTACCAGAGCATGTCCTTCGATACCGGCGCCGACAAGGTAGCGACCTACATGCAGGCAGCTGGATTCACAAAGGGCAGCGATGGTTTCTATCGCGATGCCAGCGGGAAAGAGTTGACTATGACGGTCGATGTGGTGAATGGATGGAACGACTGGGATCAGGACGTGCAGTTCATCGTCAATGACCTGAACGCCGCAGGTATCAAGGCCTCGGTCAACTCAGAAAGCGGCTACACCCCGTACTATAACGACATCTCAACCGGCAACTACCAGGCGGCTATCAGCTGGACGAACAGTGGCCCCACTCCCTACTATGCCTACTATGCCCTGCTGAGCAGCGCGAACTCCGCCCCGCCCGGAAAATCCGTCGTTGGCACCAACTTCGAACGCTGGGACGCCTCGACCAGCAACGGCTATTCGGCGCAAACCGATATGCTGCTCCAGCAGTATCAATCTTCCGCTGATATCAATACGCAGAAGCAGGCCATCGCGGGCATCGAAGACATTATGGTCAGCCAGTTGCCGGTGCTGCCTTTGACCGTCAATGTCTATTGGGATGAGTATACGACGACAAACTGGCAGGGGTGGCCCGACGCCAGCAATCCCTACGATTCCGGCGCGCCTTACAATATGCCCGACGCCGAAAACGTTATTCTCCATTTGACGCCAGCGTCCTGATAACAGGGCGAATGGAGCATGACAGGGTAGGGGCCAGATGTATCGCGCTCTGGGATGGGGTAATCGCCTGGTACACTGGCCCCTACCTGTTCCCACGATGCCCTGAGACGGAGAGGAGATGAAGTGCGATGCGCTTTCTCTTGAGGCGTGTAACCTTCTATTTGATTGCGCTATGGGCCGCGATCACCTTCAATTTTATCATTCCACGCCTGATGCCGGGTGATCCTGCCGAGGCCTATATCGCGAAGCTACAGACCCAGCAGATCACGCGCGCGCAGATTGATGCCATCCGCGCGGAATTTGGCGTAAATCCGAATACGCCTATCTGGAAGCAGTATCTTGATTACCTGAACGGCATCCTGCACGGCAATCTGGGTATCGCAACCTCGCAATTTCCCTCGCAGGTCTCGGATATCCTGCGTGAGAGCTTGCCCTGGACGATTGGCCTGGTTGGCTCTGCCTTGATCATCAGTTTTATCACCGGTACACTGCTTGGCATGTTGATCGCGTGGCGGCGTGGTTCCTGGTACGACACTATCACACCGCCCATCCTGACGTTTTTCTCTGCTGTGCCCTATTTCTGGATGGCGCTGGCGCTGGTGTATATCTTCGGCGTCAACCTGAACTGGTTTCCGACCGATAGCGGCTATGATGTCTTCAACGTCACTCCCGGTTGGAGCATGGATTTCATAGGCAGCGTGATACAGCATGCGATCCTGCCGGTGGCGACGCTGGTGCTTGGTTCGCTGGCCGGTTGGGTGCTCACCATGCGCAACACAATGGTGACAACGCTTTCAGAAGATTACCTGCTCATGGCGCAGGCGAAAGGTTTGCCGGAGAGACGGGTAATGGTCAACTACGCTGCCCGTAACGCCATTTTACCCAGCATCACCAGCTTCTCAATCTCCCTGGGCCTGGTGGTCAGTGGCTCGCTGCTCACCGAGATCGTGTTCAACTATCCCGGCATCGGCTTTGCCCTCTATAAAGGCGTACAGGCGGATGATTATGCTCTGGTTGAGGGATGTTTCCTCGTCATCGCCCTGGCGGTGCTGATCGCCAATTTCTTGTCTGAACTGGTCTATGCGTTCCTCGATCCGCGTGTGCGGCAAGGGAGGAGCTAGCAGATGCAGGTAACAAATCTCACCGATGCGCAGATCCAATCTTCGACGCTCCTGGATAAAGCAAAAGGGCGCGGAAGCAGTATCCTGCGTGTCCTCACCTCCAATCCCAAAATCACTTTCGGTACCACAGTGGTAGCCCTTTTTGTGCTGGTGGCGATAGCGGCCCCATTGCTGACTCCCTATAATCCGGATGCCAGTGTAGTTGTCGGCTCGTTGCCCCCCTCGCCCGCGCACATTCTGGGTACCACAGGCCTGGGGCAGGATATGTTCGCGCAGATCGTCTACGGGGCGCGTGTCTCCTTGCTGGTTGGCTTCACTGCCGCCATCGGTTCCACCATCTTGCAGGTGTTTTTTGGGCTGACTTCCGCCTTTTTTGGCGGCATCGTCGACGAAGTGCTTTCCCTGATCATCAACGTCTTTCTGGTGCTGCCAGGCCTGCCGCTGACGATTGTACTGGCCTCCTTAGCCAGCACCGCCGACGCCGCGAATAAAAACGAATTCGTCATTGCTCTGGTGCTCCTGTTTACCTCCTGGAGCTATGGAGCGCGTGTCCTGCGGGCTCAGACGCTCTCACTAAAAGAACGCGAGTTCGTAACTGCCGCCCGCTCATCCGGTGAAAATTCCCTCCACCTGATCTTTGCTGAGATATTGCCCAATGAGGCGGCCCTGGTTGCTTCTACCTTTATCGGAACATTTGTGTACGCCGTAGGAGCGGAAGTGGCGCTGGAATTTCTTGGCCTGGGTGATACATCCAAAGCCAGTTGGGGCGAAATATTATACTGGGCGCAAAATAATGGAGCGCTTATTGTAGGAAAATGGTGGCAATTCGTACCGGCAGGCTTATGCGTCGCCATCCTCTGCGCGAGCCTGACCTTTATCAACTTCGGCATCGACGAACTGGCAAACCCTCGCCTGCGCCGCGAAGGTCGCAGGCAAAAGAAAAAGCCTGCTAACCGCCTGGTGTCATAGGGGCCCACTCCGGTGGTCGCCCGCCGTCCATAGAGGGCACGGATTGCCCTCCATTGTTAAGTAGCTAAGGAGTCCGAATGAGCATTACCGACGATACAAAACGCGCAGGAGCCGCGGAGCATGATAGCACTACCCAGACGCAGCCGCAGGACCAGGCACGGAGGGCCTTTCCGGCGGATTTTCTATGGGGAGCGGCCAGCTCCGCTTACCAGGTCGAGGGAGCGACACGCGAAGATGGGCGGAGCATGTCGATCTGGGACCGGTTTGTGACCATCCCCGGCGCCATTTATGAGGGCCAGACGGGGGATATCGCGGCCGATCACTATCATCTGATGGAGCAGGATGTGGCGCTGATGGCCCGTCTGGGTTTGAGCGCCTACCGCTTCTCCATCGCCTGGCCGCGTATCCTGCCAGACGGAACGGGCAGCGTGAACGCGAAGGGCCTGGATTTTTATGATCGCCTGGTCGATGCTCTCCTTGCCAGGGGAATACAACCCCTGGCAACCCTCCACCACTGGGATTTGCCGCTCGCTTTGCAGGAGCGTGGCGGTTGGCTCAAACGTGATACGGCGTACGCCTTTGCCGACTATGCCGGGGTCGTGGCCCGTCGTCTGGGAGATCGCGTCAAATGGTGGTTGACGCATAACGAACCCTGGTGTATTGCCTATCTCGGTTACGGCCTTGGCATGCACGCACCTGGCATACAGGATGTGCAGATGGCCGTCATCGTTGGGCATCATGTGCTGCTATCGCATGGACTGGCGGTACCGCGCCTGCGAACGCATACCGGTGCTTCCGCGCAGATAGGCATTGCCATCGATTTCTACCCCGTCTATGCAGCCGATGACCGGCCTGAAACGCTCGCGGGCGTCGAAAAGGCCGACGCTTTCCGCAATCGCTGGTTCTTGGACCCCATTTTTCGCGCAAGCTATCCTGAGCATCTTTTTGCGAACATGGGTGTTCTACCGCCACCAATCCAGGACACTGACCTTACCACCATTGCGACTCCTATCGACTTTCTCGGTGTGAATTATTATTCGCGTTTGGTGGTGCGTGGATTGACAGGGGAGCACGATAAAGCCGGGAAGCAAGAAGCGCGGCCGGCGGGCGCGGAGTTAAACCAGCCACCGGCAGCTGATGGATATGAGGCGGTCAAACGGGTGCCAGGATCGTCTTATACCGAGATGGGTTCGGAAATTTATCCCGCGGGATTGGCCAACATTTTGACTCGCATCTATCGTGAGTATGCACCAAAAGCACTGCTGGTGACCGAAAGCGGCGCCGCGTTCGATGATCAATGGGACGGCAATCATGCCGTTCATGATTCACTACGCACTCAATACCTGCGCGAGCATATTGCCACAGTGCAGCGGGTAGTGGCGCAGGGCGTGCCCGTGAAAGGTTACTTCGTCTGGTCCCTGACGGATAACTTCGAATGGTCGGAGGGATACAGCAAGCGCTTCGGTCTGGTCTACATCGATTATCCGACCCAACGGCGCATCATTAAGGATAGTGGCTACTGGTATGCCTCGTTTCTGGCCGCACAGAAGAGGACGTAAGTACCGCTCAAGCGAAGTGGCTCTCGGCAGGTCTTGCTGAGCGCAGGAAGGAGGCCGCTTACCTGCTGAGAGACTCCGCTTCCCCAGCATCAACCCGGATTAGCTAGCTCAGGCGCGCTTGTCAGAAACGCGTCCATGCTCTATCATATAACAAGGCATCCGTCATGGAACCCTTTTTGAAATGTTACCTCTTTTGAGAATGATAGAGCGTTATGTCTACGTTAATAAAAAATCCGCCCGGAAGTAAGAGCAGCAAGAAGTCGCGCAAAAAGATGGCGCTTTCGCCCCAACAGCGTTTCAAACAGCGGCTTCTCTATAAATTGAAACATCCTGGCAATACCGTCTGGGGCTGGTTGAGTTCTGTACGCACCGCTATTCTCCTCATCTCGGCCATTGCCCTGGTCAGTCTCGCTGGTATTTATTTTGTGCAGGCCCCCGGTGAAGTATTGAACGACCCGACCGCCTATGCCGCCTGGGTGCAGCAAAATGCTTTGCCGCGCTACGGTTCGCTCACACCGATCTATGATAGCCTGCAGTTTTTCAAAATCTTCTCCAGCTGGTACTTCATGCTCCTGCTCACCATCCTGGCCTTGAGCATCGTCGTGTGTACCCTGAACCGCGCGCCGGCCATCTGGCAGAATTTTCGCCATCCCTTGCTGAGGCGTAGCGATAAGTTCTATGTAAACGCGCTTGAACGCGCCGAGTTTTCTCATGAAGATGCCGTATCCTGGACGCAGGCCGCTTTGCGCAGGCGTCATTATCGCGTGCGCAGCCTCGCTGGAGAGGATGAAATCATCTATCTCTACGCCAACAAAAATTCGTGGGCCACACTCTCTACATTTGTCTTTCACGCCGCGCTGGTCACGCTCTTGCTGGCCGGTGTCCTGTCGCAGTGGCATGGCTTCGCGCCTGATAGCCCCGCCCGGCGCCTCCTGCCGGCGCCCATTGTTAGCCTTTCAGATAGCCTGGCCGGGTTCACCTTTGACCAGGCGCTGCCCGATGGGCAGAGCGCGATCGTCTATCCGCGCGGTACTCCGCATAACATCAGTTTTCGCGCCAATTCCTTTCGCGCTACCTTTGATCCCAAAACTGGCCTCCCCACCGATTATGTTACCGACCTCAGTGTCTATAAAGATGGCGAACTGGTGGCGCACAGCGATCACCTGCGCGTCAATGACCCGCTCTCCTATGATGGCATCGTCTTTCACCAGTCCTCACTAATCCCGGCGGTCAACATCACCATCAGCGATGCCAGCGGCTGCCTGCTCTGCGATGAGCCAATCGTGCTCGATCAAACCGCCAACATCTCCCCCACCCTGACCGTGGATTACGCCAGTGGCATACCGGTTCCCGGTACAAATATGACGGTCAGCGTCCTGTTCCGGCATCTTCCATCCCAACAACTCGCCCAGGTGCGGGACCCAATCATGCTGATCGGCGCCGGCGTCCCGGGCGCGCCTGTTAGCCAGGACAAAGTACTGGTCAACCTGCGGCCAGGGCAAACCCTGCCCAGTTTCGATAAACAGTGGAAGGTCACACTGAACAGCGCCAGCGAAGCCACGGTCCTGCTTGTGACGAAAGACACCGGTTCCATCCTCGTCTGGCCGACGGCGGTTATCCTGATTTTGAGCCTGTGCGTCACATTTTATTTCCCACAGCGCCGTATCTGGATGCGTATCGCGGGCCGGCGCGTGCAGATGGCCGCGCTGCGCGAGCACTTCACGAATATCCGTACCGATTTGCTCGCTGTAGCAAAGGAAGCTACAACCCATTGACAGGCTTTTGCTCCTGATATATCCTAGCAATACAGAGCCATCAATGGAACTGGTCGCATTGCACATTGGAGGATAAGGGACTGCATGAAATTAACCATGAAGGGCGATTATGGCTTGCGCGCCATGCTTGATATGGCTGCCTATTATGGTCAGGGGCCGATTGAAAGCGCCGATATCGCCAATCGCCAATACATACCCGAGCAATATCTTGACCAGATTCTGATGGCCCTGCGTAAAGAAGGGCTGGTGAAAAGTGTCCGCGGCCCCAGAGGCGGCCATATGCTTGCGAAACCCCCGTCGCATATCACTATGGGCGAAGTGATGCAGGCCCTTGAGGGATATGTGCCTCCCATGGAATGCCTGCCCAACCCGGATTTTTGTAAGCTCTCACCCGGATGCGCCCTGCGCGAAGTCTGGCAAAAGATCGATGCAATGACCCAACAAATCCTGAATACGACCACGATTGAAGAGCTGGCGCAGCGACACCGTACGGGGAGTAACGAAACAATGTATTATATTTAACCGGGAGAAACGCAAAAGCGGCCTTTGTATTTCATGAAATGGGAGTGGTAGCAAGTGGTTGTGAACTGGCAAGACTCACCAGGTAATGACAGATTGATAGCCATCGTCGAAGATGATGCGGCCCTCGCAAACCTCTTCCGTGACATCCTGGCATATGATGGACGCTGGCCCCTGCGTATTTTTGCCGATGGCCAGGAAGCCAAGGACCACCTGCCCGAGCTAGGAGCCTCGCTCATCATTTTAGATGTTGGGCTGCCGAACCTGGATGGCGTATCGCTGTATAAAATACTGCGCGGGCACAGCAATACTCGCAATACGCCGATCATCGTCATTACCGGTAGCCATGACTGGGAACTTCATCGCATGGGCCTGCAAAAAGGCATCCTGCTACGCAAGCCCTTTAACGTGCAAGAATTGCTCTTTATGATCTCGGCCTTGCTGGATGCCTGAAAGAAAAATTATGACCCGCTGGGAAAAAGATACCACTGAGCTCATAGGTCGCACGCCGCTTGTCGAATTGAAGCGCGTGACCGCTGGTTTGCCAGCCACCGTTCTTGCAAAGCTCGAAATGTTCAGTCCCGGCGGCAGCGTTAAAGATCGCGCCGCCTTACAAATGATCTGTGAAGCAGAAGCGCAAGGACTGCTGCGGCCTGGCGGTACTATCACCGAACCATCAAGCGGCAACATGGCCATATCTCTTGCCTGGATCGCCGCGGCTCGTGGCTATTCATGCATTCTCACCATGCCGGATACCATCCACATCGAGCGGCGCCTGCTCTTGCAGCGCTTCGGGGCGCAGGTCATCCTCACACCCGGAAACCAGGGCATGCGCGGCGCCATCAATAAGGTCACCGAACTGCGCACCACCCGCCCCAACTGCTGGTATCCGCAGCAATTCTACAACCAGGCCAACCCACGCGCCCACCGAGAGGGTACAGCGCTCGAGATCTGGGAGGACACGGCAGGGGCCGTCGATATCGTTGTCATCGGCGTTGGCACCGGCGGAACATTAACCGGCATCGCCGAAGGCATACGCCCCCGCAAACCCTCACTTGAAGTCGTGGCCGTTGAACCCGCCTCGTGCGCGGTCTTGTCGGGAGGGCGCCCCGGCCCGCACCGCATCGAAGGGCTGGGCGCGGGCTTTATCCCGGACACGCTGCGCCGCGATCTCATCGATCGCGTTATCCCGGTTACCGATGCCGATGCCGTAGCCACCGCCATTCGTATCATGCGCGAAGAAGGCCTTTCCATCGGCATCAGCAGTGGTGCCGCCGCCTGGGCCGCCCTACAGGAAGCGAGCAAAGAAGAGAATCGCGGCAAAGTCATTGTTACCATCTTTCCCAGCGCTGCCGAACGCTACCTCCATTCCGTCCTCTTCGATGACCTTCGGACCACCCCGTAACCGCTCAGGTGCCTCATTCGTAATGAACTACGGGTTTCAAGCTCTACTGAATCCGCTCTGTCACCTGGATGCCCTGATTGGCGTATATGATGCAGTGACCATCCACATCAATGAGAAGTGGCGAAGAAAATATGATTGAATCTCAGCAAGATGCCTTTATCTATCGGTTGAAACGAGCCTCGTATGTCCGTACCTGTCTTATAGCCTGGCTATTAATTGCTGGCTCGTTTGTATGCGCAGTTATCTGTATACTGCTGAGCCTGCGGCTCTTTCCAACATATTCACACACCTTTACCCCCTATCTCAAATGGCAAGATGCCCTGCTTGCCACCCTGGTATTTACCGCGCTGCTAGCTCTCGGCAGCTGCGTGCTTGTCCTCCGGTTTCTCTATGCGCTGCGTGCTGGTTACTCTCGCTGGATGTTACGGCTTCAGGATCACACGTTCACCGGTCGAGACCTCTCGCCTAAGAATCTCTCCAGCATTTACTGGTTAGTGAGCACCGCTTTTGGCTGCTTTCTCGCCGCTCTTGTCGGGCTTGTTCCACTTATTTTGATTGGTTGGACGCTGCGCCTGCCTCATCCCTGGCTCGCCGTGCTGGGAACAGCGCTGGCCAGTATCCTGAGCCTGGCAGGATTGATCGTTACCGCTATAGCCCTGGCTTTCGTCCTGATTGGATTCGCCGGCAGCATCTCATTTTGCCGCAAAATGGGTGCGCCTCAGGCCTATAACCTCACCCAACAGGCATCCATCAGCATCGATGGCTTCGTTCTCTCGATCCTCTATCCCGACCAGCAGGAATCGCTCTTCGATCTCAACCTGCTCGAACCATCTGACGCACGCCGCCTCTTACATCTTCTCCATGAACGCTGGCTCGCCGCGCAATCCGATTGGAACCCTGCCCTCGGCCAGGAGATCGAAGAAGCCCTGCGCCAGGCAGAACGCGCCCCCCTTACCGTCTGAAAGAGGTGATCTCCCAAATCTCCCCTTGCGCGAACCGGCACTCTGTTACGTATAATACACAGGGTTCCACAACAAACAAGCAGAAACACAGGAGAAAAAACAGCTATGCGACTTGGTTTGCAAGTTCCCAATTTCACATGGCCATCTGGCCAGGCCAATCTCGGCGATACCTTTGGCCTGATCGCCCAACGTGCGGAACGCGCGGGCCTCTACAGCATGTGGGTAATGGACCACTTTTTCCAGATTCCCAATGTTGGCCCGGCGGAAAACGAAATGCTTGAAGGATGGAGCGCGCTGGCTTTCGCTGCTGGCCGCACCAATCGCATCAAATTGGGCACCATGGTCACCGGTGTCACCTATAGATATCCCGGTATCCTGGTCAAAACCGCTACAACCCTCGATGTCCTTTCCCATGGGCGCGCTTACCTTGGTATTGGCGCCGCCTGGAATGAGCAAGAGCATCGTGGTCTGGGCGTGCCTTTCCCGCCATTGAAAGAGCGTTTCGAGCGCCTGGAAGAGATGTTACAGATTGCGCTCCGGATGTGGTCAGGCAACGAAGAGGCCTTCAACGGCAAACACTACCAGCTCGAGCGCCCCCTCAGTTCGCCCTAACCCGTGCAGAAGCCGCATCCACCTATTTTGATTGGTGGCACAGGCGAACGCAAAACGCTGCGCCTGGTCGCGCAATATGCCGACGCCTGTAATCTCTTCGCCCGTATCGGCAAAGATGAATTACAGCGCAAATTGCAAATCCTGCGCGAGCATTGCGAAGCCGCCGGACGCCCCTATGAGCAAATCGAAACCCCTCCAGGCCGGCTGCAACGGTGATACGCTTTGACAAATTCATTTACTAATGGGCCGATTGATCGCCCGGTTGCCGATTGATCGGCCCCGCGCCCCTTGTCGGAGTAGTTTGTTAAAAACCATTATCGGCTTCGCGGGATTGCTGGTTAAAATTCATGCTCATTACCGATCTCCCGACTTCTTTTCTATTCCCCTCAACAGCATGCAATACTTTTGAAATTCTGGCGTCTATGATTATGAAAGCTGCTTTTACCAGCCTGTACACTTTATGCTATGATCGAAGTACAGCTCATCATATGACATAAATCATCGTGCCACTCTGACGCTTGAGGGAGCCGGCATACCTGTATTTTTTATTTTGCGCACTCCATCACAGCAGTCGAGAGTGGGGCAGGGCCTGGTGCCTGCCCCGTTTTGCTGGCATAATATATCTAATAGGTAATTACTCGTTGAGAAAGAAGCCGTCATGAGTCGTTCAATCTCCCAGGTTTCCCGCGGGGCGGCCCGTACGGGCCTGGCCGCGTTTCCCTCTATGGTGACCCTCGCCCTCTGGCAACTGCGGCAGACCTGGCGTTTGCTGCTGATTGTCGGGGCCGGCATGATCGCAGCCGTAATCCTCGTTTGCGCTGTGCCTCTCTATTCACAGGTCGTTATGAGCGCGGGCCTGCGCGATGCTCTCAACGCATCTCCCATCGCGAGTGCCATCACTGTTACCAGCTCTGCTCCCCTCGTCTCACAGCAAGCTATCCGCCAGGTTCAGCAGCAACTGAATCAGGAAATGCAGAGCAACCTTGGCCAGTTTATCAACGGCGCCCCGCAGGTTTCTGTGCAAAGCCAGGGCATCAGCATCAACACCTTTGACCAGGTACAGCTTATCGGCGCTTCCATACCGCAGGTTCGCTCGCATGTCAGGCTCCTGCAAGGGCAGCTTCCCCTGAATTCGGCTGTAGAGACCTCCTCTTGCGCCTGTCTTCTCGAAATTGCCATTACCCCCCAGGCCGCGCAGAATCTGCATGTGCAAATCGGCTCGCAACTTTCCGCGCATCTTCTATTCGACAACAGCGTGCTGCTGACCCAGGTGAGCGCAACGCTGCCTTTACAGGTCGTTGGCATCTTTGAGCCCATATCCCAGAATGATCCATACTGGTATGGCGCCAGCTTTGCGCGCCAGCCGCTCGACGTCAAAGGTTCGCTCTATCCCTCGCTCGTCTCTAACCAGGCATTTATCACCATATTTGATCAGATTTCGCGCCAGGTCATAAGTAAACCCGGCCTGGCAAGGGGAACTACGCTCGCCGAACCGCTCACCCTATCCGAATACTATACATTCGATATTTCACATATCGATATCAACAGGCTGGATGATCTGGCTAATGGTCTTAACAACATCCTTGCCGGCGTCTCCAACAAGCCCGTCATTCCCGGCTATGTTGAGAAAACCCAGGCCAATGGTCCCAGTGACCTGCTCGATAGTTACAGTAATCGCGTCGACGTTGTGCGCATCCCCGTACAGAGCGTGGCATATCTCATCGTCGGGCTCGTCCTCTTTTTTGTCAGCCTCATGACCGATCTGCTCGTCGAGCGCCAATCGGGCGCCATCGCTATGCTGCGCAGCCGGGGAGCCAGCCGCCGCCAGATTTTTAGCGCGCTCGTTATTCAGAGCACCGGCGCCGGTATCATTGCCCTGCTGGTCGGTCCTCTGCTCGCCATTCTATCCGCCGTCCTGCTGGCGCGAGTTACCTTGGCTGTCGCTGACCAGGGAGCGCTCAACCTCATCACAGCTGACCCTGTACAGGTTGCTTCTGGCCTCTATCTCTCCGCCCTCATTGCTGTAGGCGTCGCGGTGCTGGCTATGATTGTTGCCATTTACCGCGCCACACGCCTGGATGTGCTGGCCCTGCGCCGCGAGGCGGCCCGCATCAGCAATCGTCCCCTCTGGCTGCGTATGGGCATTGACGTACTCGCCGGTGTGGTTGCCCTCACCGGCTATGCCTTCTCGGTCTATATCACCAGCCCTGGCGTCCTGGATGATCGCACCCGTGTCCTCATCCTACCGCCCATGACACTTGTCGGAGCGGCGTTCTTACTGCTCGGCTGTACGCTGCTCTTCTTGCGCGTCTTCCCATTCATACTAAACTTCGCCGCGAATCAGGCCGCGCGCAGCCGCAGCGCCACGCCTGTTCTCGCCCTGGCGCAAATGGCCCGCGCTCCTCGTCAATCGCTGCGCGTCATCCTCCTGCTCGCCCTTGCCGTCGCATTCGCCATCTTCACTCTATCGTTTAACGCTTCGCAGGCAAATCGCATCCCGCAGGTCGTGAATTACCAGGTCGGCGCCGATTTCAACGGCACCTATCCCAGCAATGATCGCCTCGCCACCCAATCCCTGGCCCAGCAGACAGCGGCATTCACGCATATCCCTGGCGTCACCGCTGCCTCCATTGGCTACGAATCATCCACACGCGCGTCTGAGAGCGGTGTCAACCTCTCCATGGAACTACGCGCCGTCGATATACACACCTTTGCCAGCACCGCTATCTGGACTACGCAGGACTCCTCGCAATCGCTGCCCTCCTTGCTGGCCCTCTTAAAGGCGCCATTCTCGCAAAATGTGCCTGCTATCGTCGATACCGCGGCCTGGAATAACCTCCATCTCTCAATTGGCTCGCCTTTCACACTTACCGATTACAGCAACACCATCAATTTCGTCGCTGTCGCCAGGGTCAACTACATTCCTACTGTAGATGATAGCGTTCAGACCAGCGGTACCAACGATTATGTTCCTTTTGGCGGTGTACTCGTAGACTACCAGGCCTATGCCGCGGCTACTGAAAGCGCCAGTGGCTCGAATCTTATTCCTACCACTGTCTGGCTGCGTACCGCGGGCGACCCCGCATCCCTGGCAAGCGTGCGTCACGCTCTGAGCACCGGCAACACCGCCCTTACCAGCGTCAATGACCGCCGTGCCATCACCGCTGCCCTGCTCAATGATCCACTCTACCTCGTGCTGATCGGCGTACTGATTATCGGTTCGCTGACCGCCCTCGTGCTTGCCTTCATCGGTAACCTCACCGTCTCCTGGCTCAGTGCGCGCAGCCGCCAGACCAACTTTGCCGTCATGCGCGCTCTGGGTAGTACCCCTCCACAAATTGCCGGCGTGTTGACCTGGGAGCAGAGCCTCGTTTATGCCACGGCTATCGGGTTGGGAATCGCTTTCGGTGTTCTGCTCTCCTTCCTTGTGCTGCCGGCTTTCGTCTTTACCACTGTCACCACCAGTGGCAGCGTCAATCAATTCAGCACCGGCGAATTTTATGCCGTACAGAACGTCCCACCCATCCAGATGATTATTCCCGGTCTGCTCATTAGTATTGCCCTTGGTATTCTGGTCGCCATCTGCCTGCTTGCCGTTGGCTTGATGGTGCGTGTCGTCTCGCGCCCATCCGTCAGTATGACCTTAAGAGTTAGTGAGGATTAAGTATGCCTGAACCAATTGTTCTCTGTGAGAATCTCGTTAAAATCTATAAAGTAGCCGACCTCGAAGTGGTTGCGCTCCAGGGTCTCGACCTCGAAGTGGTGCCTGGCGAGATGATGGCCATCGTCGGTGCCTCTGGCTCTGGCAAAAGCACCCTGCTCAATATCCTCAGCGGGCTCGATGTCCCCAGCGCCGGGCGTGCCATTGTCGACGGCAATGATCTCACCCACATGACGGAGGCTCAGCGCATCGTCTATCGCCGCTACGTCGTCGGACATATCTGGCAGCAGAGCGGGCGCAACTTGATGCCCGAATTAAGCGCGGCCGCCAACATCGAACTCCCTCAGTTGCTCGGCGGGGCTTCCGGGGGCAAGCGTACGCGCAAAGCCGAAGAGCTGCTCGAACTCGTCGGCCTTGCTGGCATGGGTAAGAAACGGCCCGACCAGCTCTCAGGCGGCGAACAGCAGCGTGTCGCCATCGCCGTAGCCCTCGCCAATGATCCGATGTTGCTGCTTGCCGATGAACCCACGGGCGAACTCGACTCTGTCACTGCCGGGGAAATCTTCGCGTTGCTACGTTCCTTGAACGAAAAACTCGGCCTTACCATTCTCACCGTGACTCACGATGTCGCCATCGCCGCCGTCATGGACCGTACTATCGCCATTCGCGATGGCCGCACCAGCACCGAAACCGTCCGCCGTGAAGCGCCTCTGGAGGCTGTCAGCGAGTATGTCCCCGGCGCTAGCGCCATCATCGGCTTACCCAGTGAGACGCACCGCGAATCCGTGCTCATCGACCGCGTCGGACGCCTGCAATTGCCCAAAGAGGCCATTGAAACCATCCCATTCAACGGCCGGGCCGAAGTGCGCATCGTCGACGACCACGTCGAGTTATGGCCAATTGCCATCGAAACCAACGGCAACAACAAATCAACCGGTGATACCATAAGACCCACCGGGTCCATTTCGTAGGGGCCAGATTATGCGCTTGAACAAATTACCCCAACAACAGGTCGCTCAACCGGGTTCCACGGCTGCGCGTAGCGTGCCGGCCAATCGCCTCCCAGCGCCGATTTATCGGCCTCGCGTACATTACGACAATATTTCGTTCAAGTCCATTATCGCACCCCAGGTGGCCGTGATCATTTGTCAAAGCTCATTATCGGCCCCTCTCCGGTTACTCAATTCATTACATTCGTAAAAAATGCATCGCAATAATTGATTCTAATCTAAACAGGAGGAGCAACTTATGGAACAGGCGGTAGCAACAGCAATCGCCGAAGCACACGGCGTCAAACGCGATTTTCGCAGTGGTGGTGGCGTCGTCCACGCCCTGCGCGGCATAGACCTGTGCATCATGCCAGGAGAATTTGTAGCCCTGCGCGGGCGTTCAGGCTCCGGCAAAACCACTCTGCTCAACATCTTAATTGGTCTCGACGATCCTACCGCAGGCAAAGTTTTCATCCTTGGCCGTGATCTCTCAACACTTGATGAAACTGCCAGAGCGCACCTGCGACGCGAGAGCATCGGCATGATGTTTCAGAACGCTCATCTCTTTCCATCGCTCACAGCCCAGGAAAATGTCGAAGTCCCCCTGCGCCTCGTTCGCATGGAAGCTGACGAGCGCACAAGACGCTCCCGCGAAGCCTTGCAGCGCGTCGGACTTGGCGCCCGCATGCACCATCGTGGCCTTGAACTTTCCGGCGGCGAGCAGCAGCGTGTTGCCCTCGCGCGTGCCCTCGTACACAACCCGCGCTTCGTTGTCGCCGACGAACCAACCGGCAACCTCGACTCCGTCACTGGCCGTGACATCGCCAGCCTCCTGCGCAGCATCAGTCACGACCTGCAGATAGGCATGCTCATCGCCACCCATGATGCCACCGTCGTCAATGCCTCCGACCGCGTCCTACAGATCCAGGATGGTCGTATCATCGAAGAATAACCCATAATGAATAATGAATATCGAACAGCAACAAAACATGATAAATCCATCTCGTAGTCATAGTAAGGGTGACTCCTTGAGGTTGCACTCCGCCGGTACAACCGGCACAATTGAAATCCCCGGGTCCGCTGCTTCCAGCCGCGCTGCTGGCTCCAAACGGGGCAACAATAGGGAGCGACCTGCTCCGGTTCTCACTTTGGCTCTCTGGCAGATGCGTCAGACCTGGCGCATGCTGCTGGTCGTTGGCGCCGGTATTCTGGCCGCCGTCGTACTCATTTGCATCGTCCCGCTTTACGCGCAGGTCGCCATGAGCGCCGGACTGCGCGACACCCTCGCAGCTTCCCCTACCGACTCATTCGTAACCGTACACAGCGTCTCTTATCAAGTAGTGCCGCAGCCCATCCAGAACTTTCAGAGCCAGTTGACCGCTAATATGCAGCAAAATATGGGCCAGTTTCTCAAAAAATCCCCTGTTCTCTCCGTCCAGGGCCAGTTCAGCGTCAACTCCCCCACCTCCAACGAATTTATCACCTTCATCGGCACCCCCGTCGAAAACGCGCTTCCCCACGTCAGGCTACTTGCCGGAAGACTGCCTGCCCCACAAAGCTACGGCATGGAAATAGCCATCACCCAGGATGCTGCCAGCAGGCTGAATCTGCACGTAGGCTCCGCTTTCAGCGTTGTAGTAAATTTCACCATTGGGAATGGTGAGCAGGCCAACAGCTACCTTCCTATCTACGTCTCCGGCATCTTCAATCCTCCGCAGTCCAGCGACCCATTCTGGCATGGACAAAACTTCCAGACTCAACCTGTCGGCGCTTATGGCATCAGCTTTCCCGCCATCGCCTCCAATAACACACTTCTCTCTGTCTTTAATCGCTTTACCACCGATCCCACCCTCAACGGCGGCTACCTGCTCGCTCCTCTGGACCTGTACTGGTACTACGATTTCGATTACGCTCGCCTCGATAGCGATAAGCTCAATGACCTGCTCAATGGCCTCAATACAACCCTGAATCAGTTGGCCGGCGCTCCCCCGGTTGACCCTCCTTTTGTGTATCACACGGTAGCCACCGGGCCTACCGACCTGCTGCAACTCTACAGCAACCGCGTCGATGTCCTGCGCGTCCCGCTGGAGAGCCTCTCCTTGCTCATCGTTGCCCTGGTGATCTTCTTCGTCAGCCTCATGACCGACCTGCTCGTCGAGGGCCAGGCCCCTGCCATCGCTATGCTGCGCAGTCGGGGAGCCAGCCGCCGCCAGGTCTTCGCCTCCATATTTGTCCAGGGTCTCGGTTTGAGCATCATCGCTCTCATCATAGGCCCACTGCTCGCCATTCTTGCCACCTATCTGTTTGTCCAGCATGTACTTGCGCCATCAGACCAGGCCGCCTTCGGCTTGATTACCGCCAGCATCGCTCAGTCATTCTGGAACCTGCGCTGGCCCGTTCTCGGCACCATTGCCGTCGCACTGCTCGCCATGATACTCGCCATCCTCCGTCCCATGCGTATGGATATCCTCTCCATGCGCCGTGAATCGGCCCGTTCCACGCGCCCTCCTTTCTGGCAGCGCCTGCGCCTGGATATCGTCGCCGCCATCATTGCCCTCACCGGCTTTGGCTTCACCCTCTACATCGCCAGCCCCGGCGTCCTCGACGTGCGCTCCCGCATTCTTATTCTCCCCACAACCGCTCTCGTTGGCACACTCTTTCTGCTCCTCGCCTGCCTGCTCCTCTTCCTGCGTCTCTTCTCATCTCTTCTGCGTGTGGTTGCGGCGCTCGCCGTCCGCGCTCGTGGCGCAGCACCTATGCTCGCGCTCGCCCACATCGCCCGTGCCCCCAGGCAAGCTATTCGCATGACCATGCTGCTTGCTTTCGCCCTCGCGATGATAATCTTCACTCTCACCTTCTCTGCCTCCCAATCGCAGCGCATCCCCGATGTCGCCGCCTACCAGGTTGGCTCCGATTTCAGTGGCGCCATCTCCAGCACTATCTTTAGCGGGCCCCTCGACCAGCAAGTCGCATCTTACGCCGGCATCCCCGGTGTCACCTCCGTAACCGCCGGCTACGTGCAGACCGAAAATATCTCCGCCTCTAATATCTACACCACCATCGAACTGCGGGCCGTCAATGCCAGCACCTACGCAAAAACCGTCATCTGGCCCCAGCAAGATTCAGGCCAGCCCATCGCACCCCTGATGGCTCGATTGCTCGCCCATAGGAACAGCGGCATCTCCAGCAATGTCGTGCCCGCCATCGTGGATGCTGCCGCATGGCAAACTCTCCATCTCTCCACCGGTGTGCATTTCTCCCTGGTGGACTTTCACGGCACTATGAACTTCCTGGCTCTCGCCGAAGTCAACAACATCCCTACTATCAATGACACTACCCAGAATGTCGGCTCCGACGACTTTACTACCGCCGGCGGCATCCTCGTCGACTTTGCTACCTACTCCACTATTGCCCGCAATATCAATAGCGCCGACATAGAAGCGAACACCATCTGGCTGCGTACGCGCGACGACCCCCGTTCACTTGCCAGTGTCCGCAGCTCCATCAATAGCAGCTCCCTCCAACTCGACGGCATCAGCGACCGCCGCGCTCTCATCGCCAGTCTCAGCAGCGATCCCCTCTATCTCGCCCTCACGGGCCTCCTCGCCATCGGCTCCATCCTTGCTCTCGTACTTGCCCTGCTCGGCAACCTCACCGTCTCGTGGCTCAGCGCGCGCAGCCGCCTCACCAACTTCGCCGTCATGCGCGCCCTCGGCAGTACCCCGCGCCAGATCGCCTCCGTCATCGCCCTTGAACAAAGTATCACCTACAGCGCCTCCCTCCTCGCCGGCCTCCTCGCCGGCCTCCTCTTCTCCATCATCATCGTCCCATATTTCGTCTTCACTACCCTCGCCGCAAATCCCGCTCAGGGCCAGGTCACCACCGGCGAATTTTACGTCGTGCAGAACGTCCCACCCATTCAGCTCGTCATTCCTTACCTATCAATCGTTATCGCTCTCGCAGTCCTGGTTGTTATCTGTGCCATCGCCCTCGGCATCATGCTGCGTATCGCCTCCCGCCCATCCATCGCCCAAGCGCTGCGGTTGAATGAGGATTAGTGCCATGCATGAAGAAATGGGGGCGCATCTATCGCCCGAAAAATGCTAGAAGCGAGAAAAAATATGCCACACACCTGTACAAAAACTTATCCCAGAAAACCGCATCCACGTGGCAATAATCCTTTCAACTCCGCCATAACACTCTCCCTCTGGCAATTACGCCGCACCTGGCGCTTCCTGCTCCTCATCGCCGTAGGTATCCTCACTGCCGTCGTGCTGGTATGCCTCGTTCCCCTCTATTCTAGTGTTGCTATCAGCGCGGGATTCCGTGATGCCCTCAAAACCGCCCCCTCCGGTCCCTATGTCATCGTGCATAGTACCGCCGCGGCATTCTCTCCATACGTCATCCAGCGAGATGAAAGCCAGGTCGACGCGGAGGCCCATTTCGCCCTCGGTCAATATATCGATGGCCCGCAGGTGATCTCTATCAGAAACTCTTTACCGCTCTATGAACTGCAATCTCGCGCTCCGAGAGGTAAATCCATGCTGCTCCTCTCTAAAGATCAGCTCGCCCTCCTCGGCTTCCCAATCTCCCAGGCCAGTCAACATCTCCAACTGCTGCAAGGGCGGCTCCCCCTGGACGCTGCACACACGCTCGAAATCGCCATAACACCACGCGCCGCTGCCCTCCTGCACCTCACCACCGGCTCGACCATTTTCACTCAATTCGCCTACGATATACACTTGAATTACTATCCGTACAATGAAGCAGAAACACTGAAATTGCCACTACATATTGTGGGTATCTTCACCGCCTCCTCGCAAAACGACCCATTCTGGCATGGCGAAACCTTTGCCCCTGGCCCGCTCGCCCAAACATCTCCAAGCGCCGCCGAGCAACCCGAACGCTATCCCGCGCTGGTGCCCAACCAGGCAATGCTCACCGTCATCAATCAAATGCTGAGTGCTGCCATTGCCCCATTGGGTTCCGGCCTCACCGTCCCTGACCTCTCCCTCGCCTTTCCTTTTGACCTCTACAGCTACTATGCCCTCGACACCACGCGCCTCGATATTCATAGCATCGATGACTTCAACTCGCGACTCAATGCCGTCGTCAACGACCTTTCCAACTATCCCTTTGACCCTCCTTTCTTCGATCAAACCTCCACCATCGCCCCTCTGGATGCCCTGGCCGGCTATAGCAGCCGCATTACGGTCATCAGTGCCCCCCTGGGCAGCCTCACCTACCTCATCGCCGGGCTCATCCTCTTCTTCGTCAGTATCATGACCACCTTGCTTGTCGACCGCCAGCAGCAGGCCGTCGCTCTCCTGCGCAGTCGCGGTGCCAGTCGCCGCCAGGTCTTCGCCGCCTTGATCGTACAGAGCCTTGCCGTCGCACTATTGGCCCTCCTCATTGGTCCATTCCTCGCCATACTTGTCGCCAGCATCATGACTCTGGCTACCCTTACTCCAGGCGATCAAACCGTCGTGAGCCTCATAACGCAAAATCCCTTGCAGGCCGCCTGGGGATTGCGCTGGCCCGCCCTGCTTATCATTGCCATCTCCATGCTGGCCATGGCCCTCGCCATCATACGCGCAGTTCGCATCGACATGCTCGCCTTAGGACGCGAAAGTGCCCGTTCCTCGCACCGGCCTTTCTGGCAGCGTATGCGCCTTGACCTGGCAGCTGTCCTTGTCGCCATTGTAGGCTTCGCATTTTCGCTCTATATCACCACTCCTGGTGTCCTCGATGATCACGTCCGCGCGCTTATTTTACCAGCCACTACCGTTGTCGGTGCCCTCTTCTTCCTGCTCGCCTGCGCGCTGCTCCTGCTCCGTTTTTTCCCCTCCATCCTGCGTCTCGCTTCATCGCTCGCGTCCCGCAGCCGCAGAGCAATCCCCATGCTCGCCCTTGCCAATATGGCGCGCTCACCGCATCAGGCCTTTCGTATCACCACCCTGCTCGTCCTCGCCATCGCCTTCGCTACATTTACCCTCTCATTTACCGCTTCACAGACACAGCGTATCCCCGATGTCGTTGCCTACCAGGTAGGCTCCGACTTCAGCGGCTCCTTCGCCATCGGCAACATCGCCAGTTTTAATTCGTGGCAGCAGCAAGAAGCCATCTATCGTCATATTCCTGGCGTCACCTCCGTCACTATCGGCTATGCAAATCTCGTGCCTGCCACCGCAGGTTCGTTCAGCTCCTCCATCGACATGCGTATCGTCGACGCCGCTACCTATGCCCATACCACCTACTGGACATCCCAGGACTCATCACAACCGGTGACCTCCCTTATGCAGCAGCTCATCGCCGCCCGCTCCCTGGTAGCCACGCAAAAAGTCGTCCCTGCCATCGTCGATGCCGCGGCAGCCAGCCAGCTCGACCTTTCGGTGGGCTCCCGCTTCACCATCAACGACACTAATACCCTCGTCAATGTTCTCGTCATTGCCCAGGTCGCTTATATCCCCACTATCTATGACAGCCCCTATGCTCGCAACACCACCGATTCCAGCGTTTTTGGCGGCCTCCTCGCCGATTTCCAGAGCTACTCCGGCTACTTTAGCGCCACCAGTGACCAGAGCATTACCCCCACCACTATCTGGTTGCGCACTCACGATGATCCCGCTGCCCTCAGCAGTGTTCGCGCCGCCCTCAGCGCCGGCCCCCTCCAGCTCATTAACCTCAGCGACCGCCGTGCCATTATCAGCAGCCTCAGCAATGATCCGCTTTACCTTACTCTCATCGTCGTATTGCGCCTCGGCGCGGCAACTGTCATCTTACTTGCCCTCGTTGGCAACCTCGCTCTCGCCTGGCAAAGCGCACGTAGACGCCTGCCGGACTTCGTTATCCTGCGCGCCCTCGGCAGCACCCCTCGCGAAATCGCCACCCTCCTCGCCTGCGAACAGTCCATCATCTATATAGTATCTATCGCCCTCGGCATCGCCACCGGCCTCATCTTCTCCGCCATCGTTCTGCCCCGGCTTGTTTTTACCACCATCATCAACACAGGTGCCAGCCAGCTCGTCAGCACAGGGCAGTTCTTCATCCTGCAGAGCGCCCCACCCGTCCGCATCGTTCTGCCTTACGCCGCGATGGCCATCGCTCTTGGTCTGCTGGTCCTCATTTGTCTCATCGCTCTGGGCACCATGCTTCGCGTCGCCTTCCGCCCGGCTGTCCACCAGATGCTGAGAGTCAGTGAAGATTACTAGGGATTGGGGCCCTTGTGGCCGCCCGTCGTGGGGTACGCAGGCTCACAGGCTCTAGCAAAACATCTACTGATATGCGATACCACCCTCGACATAGAGAACCGGTCCAACCACAACCATAAAAGTATGGTGAAAGGAAGAATTCTGCCATGAAATATGTCGTTGGCATCTCCGAAATCGTCCTCTGGACGGCGGATAAAGAACGCGCACTGCAATTCTACCGCGACCTCCTGGGATTAGAGATCATCTCCCCGCCCACTTTTTGGGAATAATAACGCCTCCCCCGTTGTTATCCCCTACGAGGCTATCTTTGTCCCCATCCCACGAATTTTATCCGTTATTGGGAAAATCGCCTAAAAACTCTTGACATCTCTTGAACAAGGTAGTATACTTCATCCTGTATGAGTGTCTACTCAGTGTCTGATTAAAACATCAGACGATACATGACACAGTGATAAGCAAAGAGAAACAAAGCACAAATTTGGCCATAGAACAACATTCCCCGACACCGACGTAAGGGTACTGCATGCATAAGGGTTTCACCGCCTCCTCTCCCACAGCTCAAGGCAGGCTGTGTCGATTGGTGGCCGCTCTATGTTGATCTGCACAGGCTAGCACGCTGGAACCATTAAAGCACAGGGGCAGGAAGACCCATGTATGGGAAGGGAGCGTGGGAACTTCCAGCATGTTCCCAATTTTTCGGGTTTTAATACTGTTGCAAGGCTTTGACGGTGTGCGTTAGTGGTGGGCTGGCGGTGATTATGAACATTGATCACCTCCTTTTGTTTATGGTGAAGCCTTTTAGTCACAGAGACCGTCCATTTATCGTAGGGGCAGCGCCTGGTGCCTGCCCTCGCCGTGAGATGGGAAGTATGAGCAGCCAAACTGTAGGGACAGCGCCTGGTGCCTGCCCTCGCCGCGTGCCATGACAATAGTACCATCGTGTGGGAATTTGTCAGCATGTTCTGGTATTATAGATCGAGCAATCGTCTTTGTATTCTACCGTGGGGTCGTGTTTGTGGGAGGATCAAAAATAGATCGTACATGTAGCACAGGTTTCAAGTAACCGCCTTGCGAACGCACAGTTAGCGCGGCTAGCGGTTACTTTTCTTGTCATAGTGCAATTATCTTTTATACGTTTTCTCGTTTCATGGTTCGGGTAGTTACCCGCCTCAATCAATCCCGGCCTACCGCCGTGGGCATTCTGTGAGAGGAGAACTTTACCTATGTCCGTTACTACCAGGGCAGTCACGCTGCCGGAGCGCGTCTCGTTCGCGCGCATTCCCGACATCCGCCCCATGCCCGGCCTGATCCAAATTCAGCTCGATTCTTTTGAATGGTTTAAGAAAGAAGGTCTGCGCGAACTCTTTGACGAAATTTCCCCTATTGAAGACTTTACCGGCAAAAATCTGAAACTCGAATTTATCGTTCCACCCGAGCCTTTCGGTAAGCCTAAATATAGCGAGGACGAGTGCCGCGACCGCGATGCCACCTACAACGCGCCGCTCACCGTCAAGGCCCGCCTCACCAATAAAGAAACCGGCGAAATCATCGAGAAGGATATCTTCATGGGGGATTTCCCTCTCATGACCAAACAGGGTACCTTCATCATCAATGGCGCCGAGCGCGTCGTGGTCAGCCAACTCGTCCGCTCCCCCGGCGTCTACTTTACCGCCGATGAAGATGCCACGACTGGCCGCAAGCTCTATGCCGCCAAACTCATCCCTGGTCGCGGCGCCTGGCTTGAGTTCGAGACCAGTAACAAAAATCTGCTCACCGTCAAAATCGACCGCAAGCGCAAGTTGCCGGTCACAACCCTCCTGCGCGCCATCGCCTCCCTCGCCAAAGAGCAGTGGTATGGCGAACAGTTGGACCTGACCACCGACCAGGGCATCCTCGCCGCTTTCCGCGACGTGGATACCGATCCTAACGTGCGCTTCATCCAGGCCACCCTGGATCGCGACCCCGTCAAACGCGAGGACGAGGCCCTGCTCGAACTCTATAAAAAGATGCGCCCTGGCGACCCGGCCACCATCGATAACGCCCGCTCGCTTGTTAAGAACATGTTCTTTAACAACCGCCGGTACGATCTCGGCAGCGTCGGGCGCTACAAGCTTAATCGCAAGCTCGATCTCTCCGTGCCGCAGAGCCACCGCATCCTCACCCAGGATGATCTGGTCAATATCATTCGTCGCCTGGTGCAGTTGAACAACGGCCATGGCCGCAAAGATGACATCGACCATCTCGGTAACCGTCGTGTGCGCTGCGTCGGCGAACTCATTCAGAGCCAGTTCCGTGTTGGCCTGTTGCGTATGGAGCGCGTCGTCAAAGAGCGTATGAGCATCCAGGAGCCAGGACAGGCCACACCCAACGCGCTCATCAATATCCGGCCCGTTGTCGCCGCCATGAAGGAATTCTTCGGTGGCAGCCAGCTCTCGCAGTTTATGGATCAGACCAACGCCCTGGCGGAAATCGGTCATAAGCGCCGTCTCTCCGCCCTCGGCCCCGGCGGTCTCTCGCGCGAGCGCGCAGGATTCGATGTCCGCGACGTGCATCGTTCGCACTATGGCCGCATCTGCCCTATCGAGACGCCTGAAGGCCCTAACATCGGCCTCATTGGTAACCTCGCCACCTATGGGCAGATCAACCCTTACGGCTTCATCGAAACGCCGTATCGCAAGGTCTATAAACGCCTGCGCGCCGATGACCCGGCATTAATCGGGCGCGAATTCCGTGGCGTCGTCGGTCACGAAAACGAAGATGTCAAAACTCCCGGCGGGGAAGTAATCATACCGGCGCGCACTCGCCCACGCATCGACGAGCGCCTGTTCGCTCGCCTGCAGGAAGCAGTTGGCAGCGCCGAAGTGCGTATCAAACCTTTCGTCACGCACGAAGTCGATTATCGCACTGCCGACGACGAAGAGAATTTCTGGATCGCCCAGGCCAACGCTAAATTGACCGATAACGGCGAATTCGTCGAGGAGCGTGTCCTGGCCCGTTACCAGGGCGACTTCGTCATGGACAGCGCCGACAAGATGGACTACATGGATGTCAGCCCACGCCAGACCGTCAGTGTTGCCACCGCGCTCATCCCGTTCCTGGAACACGACGACGTGAACCGCGCCTTGATGGGTGCTAATATGCAGCGCCAGGCAGTGCCGCTGCTGCGCCCGCAGTCGCCCATTTGTGGCACCGGTATCGAACGCCAGGTCGCCATCGACTCCGGCCAGGTCGCCGTCAGCGACGTCAACGGCGAAGTTGTCAGCGCCACCGCCCGCCAGATACAAATCGTCGACGAAGAGGGCGAATTGCATACCTACCGCCTGCGCAAATTCGTGCGTTCCAACGCCGGCACCTGCATCAACCAGCGCCCCATTGTGCGCAAGGGTGACTATGTGAGAGCCGGCGAGGTCATCGCCGATGGCTCATCCACAGAACTGGGTGAACTTGCCCTCGGCCAGAACATCCTCGTCGCATTCATGAGTTGGGAAGGTGGCAACTTCGAAGATGCCATTCTCATCAGCGAACGTATCGTGCGTGAAGACCTCTTCACCTCGATCCACATAGAAAAGTACGAAATCGACGCTCGCGACACCAAGCTCGGTCCTGAGGAAATCACCCGCGACATACCCAACGTCGGTGAAGAGGGACTGCGCAACCTGGACGAGCGTGGCATCATCTACGTCGGTGCCGAAGTCGGCCCACAGGACATCCTCGTCGGTAAGATCACGCCCAAGGGCGAGACTGAATTGACCGCCGAAGAAAAACTCCTGCGCGCCATCTTCGGTGAAAAAGCGCGCGAAGTCAAAGACACCTCGCTGCGTGTGCCACACGGCGAGCGCGGCAAAGTCGTAGAGGTCAAAGTCTTCTCGCGTGATGCCGGTGACGAACTACCGCCGGGCGTCAACCAGCTCGTGCGTGTCAGCATTGCCCAGAAGCGCAAGATCGGCGCTGGCGACAAAATGGCCGGTCGCCACGGTAACAAAGGCGTCATCTCGCGTGTATTGCCGATGGAAGATATGCCGTTCCTGCCCGATGGCACGCCGGTCGACATCATTCTCAACCCGTTGGGCGTGCCGCACCGCATGAACATCGGCCAGATCATGGAAACGCACCTGGGCTGGGCCGCTCACGAACTCGGTTTCAAGATCGCTACCCCCGTCTTCGACGGAGCCAGCGAAGAGGACATCGAAGAAGTGCTTGTGCGCGCCGGGCTGCCCGCCACCGGCAAAGTGCAACTCTATGATGGGCGCACAGGTGAGCCATTCGATAACCCGATCACCGTCGGCTACACCTACATGCTCAAACTGGCGCACCTGGTCGAAGACAAGGTGCATGCGCGCTCGACGGGCCCATACAGCCTCATCACCCAGCAGCCGCTCGGTGGTAAAGCCCAGTTCGGCGGCCAGCGCTTTGGCGAAATGGAAGTCTGGGCGTTGGAAGCCTATGGCGCGGCCAACATCCTGCAAGAAATCCTGACCGTCAAATCCGACGATGTCGTAGGTCGCGTCAAAACCTACGAAGCCATCGTCAAAGGCGAAAACATCATGGAGCCGGGCGTGCCCGAATCCTTTAAAGTCTTAGTAAAAGAGCTACAGAGTCTCGGCATTAACGTCGAAGTCCTTAACGAAGACGAGCAAAAAATCCAGTTCGTCGAAGATACCTCGAACGATGTCATGCCCGAACTCGGCATCAATCTATCCGGTTTCGAAGGAGATCAATAAAAAAGGAGTAACTGATGCTTGAAGTAAACGATTTTAACGCAATACGTATCAGCCTGGCCAGCCCGGATCAAATCCGCAGCTGGAGTTATGGCGAGGTAACGAAACCGGAAACCATCAACTACCGCACGCTCAAGCCGGAAAAAGATGGCCTGTTCTGCGAGCGCATATTCGGTCCCACCAAGGACTGGGAGTGCTACTGCGGCAAGTACAAGCGCGTGCGCTTCAAAGGCATCGTCTGCGACAAGTGTGGCGTAGAAGTTGCCCGCTCAAAGGTACGCCGTGAGCGCATGGGTCATATTGAACTCGCCTCCCCCGTCAGCCACATCTGGTACTTCAAGGGGACGCCGAGCCGCATCGGCCTCTTGCTCGACCTCTCGCCGCGCAACCTGGAGCGCATCCTCTACTTTGCGCTCTACGTCGTCACGCATATCGACGAAGAGGCCCGCCAGCAGGAATTGATGCGCCTGGACGAGGAACTGATGAACCTCGAACAGAACCTCGATGAGCAGGTCGTCGAGCGTGTCGATAGCCTCAAAGAGAAGCGCGAAGGCGATATTCTCGATGCCAGGAATCGCATCACCGATGCCCTCCACGAGATCGAAGCTCGTCGCGAGCAGGAACTGGAAGCCGCTCGCCAGGCCGAAAGCGATACACTGGCGCTCCTGCGCGAATATATGGGCCAGGAGGCCGACGACGATATCGTCTATGAGCCAACGGACCGCGTCATCGTCAAGGCCGGCGATGTCGTCACGCCCCGCGACCTGGAAATCCTGGAGCGTGTAGCCGAAACGTCGCGCAACGACATCGCCGAAAATGCCCGCCGCGAGCTCGAAGAGATGCGCGAGCAAGTAGACCAGGAGGCCGAGCGCGTCCGCCTCGACTACCAGGGGCAGATCGATACTGTGCAGACGCAACTCGAATCGCAGCGCACCGATAAGCGCCAGCGCCTCGAGCAATTACGCCGCGAGCTGGAAGGCCTGAAAAAGATGGACCTGCTCCAGGAGAATCGCTATCGCGAACTGCGCGATTCCTTTGGATCGCACGTCTTCCGCGCAGGCATGGGAGCCGAGGCTGTGCGCGAACTGATCGCCAGCATCGACCTGGACAAACTGGCCGCCGACTTGCGCCACGAGATCAGCTCAACCGTTGGTCAGCGCCGCAAAAAAGCCACCAAGCGCCTGAAAGTCGTCGAGGCTTTCCGCAAGTCCGGCACCTCGCCGGAGTGGATGATCCTGACGGTCTTACCGGTGCTGCCGCCCGACCTGCGCCCCATGGTGCAGCTTGACGGTGGTCGCTTCGCCACCTCCGACCTCAACGACCTGTACAGGCGCGTCATCAACCGCAACAACCGCTTAAAGAGGTTGCTTGAGCTCGGTGCGCCTGAGATCATTATCCGCAACGAGAAGCGCATGCTACAAGAGGCATGTGATGCGCTGATCGATAATGGCCGCCGCGGTCGTGCCGTCGCCGGTTCTGGCAACCACAAGCTCAAGAGTCTGTCCGACATGCTCAAGGGCAAGCAAGGCCGCTTCCGTCAGAACCTCCTCGGCAAGCGCGTCGACTACTCTGGCCGTTCAGTCATTGTGGTTGGGCCGGATCTGAAGTTGCACCAGTGCGGCCTGCCCAAGAAGATGGCCCTGGAACTCTTCAAGCCGTTCGTCATGCGCAAGCTGGTGGAGCAGAACTTCGCGCACAACATCAAGAGCGCCAAGCGTTTCGTTGAGCGTGTCAAGCCAGAGGTCTGGGACGTACTCGAAGAGGTTATCAAAGACCATCCCGTCCTGCTGAACCGCGCGCCAACCCTGCACCGCCTGGGCATTCAAGCGTTCGAAGCAGTGCTGGTCGAAGGTAGCGCCATCCAGCTGCACCCGCTCGTCTGTTCAGCTTTCAACGCTGATTTCGACGGTGACCAGATGGCCGTACACGTTCCGCTGTCCGACAAGGCTCAGGATGAGGCCCGCAGGTTCATGCTTTCGACACGCAACCTGCTCTCACCGGCAACCGGCGAACCCTCCATCGGCGCTAGCCAGGACATGGTGCTCGGCTGCTTCTACCTGACGCAGGACCGCCCTGGCAAGAAAGGCGAAGGACGTGTCTTCACTAACACAACTGAAGCCCTGCTGGCTTACCAACATGGCGTCATCGATCTGCAAGCCCTCATCAAGGTGCGCCTGGGCGAGGTAGATGTCTACGATGAGCCGCCACCGGCTAAGCCGACCATATCGGCCAACGGTAAACTCGTAACGACCACCGTCGGCCGTATCATCTTGAATGAGGCCCTGCCGGAGCGCCTGCGCTTCAAGAACTACGCCATGAAAAAGGAGAACTTGAGGCAGCTCATCGGTGAATGCTTCAAGGAGTATGGGCGCGTCAAAACCGCCGAACTGGCCGACGAGATCAAGCGCCTCGGTTTCTCCTATGCTACCAAGTGCGGGGTCACCATCGCCATCAGCGATGTCAAGGTGCCAACCGGTAAGCAAGAGGAACTGGCCAAGGCCGATGCGAAAATCGCCGAACTGGAAGAGCAGTATCGTGAAGGCCTCATCACCGACAACGAGAAATACCAGCAAACGGTCGATGCCTGGAACGAGGCAACCGAAAACGTGACGAAAATGGTTGAGGCAACCCTCGATCCCTACGGCTCGATCTATACCATCGCCAAATCGGGCGCAACCAAGGCGAAGTTTCAGCAGATCCGCCAGTTGTCAGGCATGCGCGGCTTGATGGCAAGTCCATCAGGTAAGATTATCGATATTCCGATCCGTGGCAACTTCCGCGAAGGCTTGAGCGTGCTCGAGTACTTCATCAGCAGTCACGGCGCTCGTAAAGGTCTGGCCGACACCGCGCTGCGTACCGCCGAATCCGGCTACCTGACGCGCCGCCTGATCGACGTGGCCCAGGACGTAATCGTTACAGAGGAAGATTGCGGCACTACCGAAGGCATCCTGATCACAGATGAGGACAGCAAAGAGATGATGCTGCCTGATATGCGTGATCGTCTGAAGGGGCGTGTGCTGCTCGAGGCCATCCCTGGCATTGACAACGTAGAATCCGGTGACGAGTTGACCGAAGAAATCGTTGAAGATATCATCAACGCCGGTATCAAAGCCGTGCGCGTGCGCTCGGTGCTTGGTTGCCTTGCTCGCAAGGGTGTCTGTCGCAAGTGCTATGGCCGCGACCTCGCCGCGAATTCGCTGGTCAGTCTTGGCGCGGCAGTCGGTATCATCGCCGCGCAGTCCATCGGCGAACCTGGCACACAGTTGACCATGCGTACCTTCCACACCGGTGGTATCGCGGGCGCGCAAGGTGACATCACCCAGGGCTTGCCGCGCGTCGAAGAACTGTTCGAGGCTCGCGTCCCCAAGGACAAGGCCGAAATCAGCGAAATCGACGGTGTGGTCGAGATCATCAAAGACGAGAATACGAACGCGCGCACAGTACGCGTCGTATCTACCAACGTCTTCTTCGACGAATATCCACTGCCCGCCGGCAGCGATATATTCGTCAAGGATAAGGATCATGTAGAAAAGGACCAGACAATCGCTCGCATGCCCGCCGAAGAAGGCAATCAGGGAGAAGAGGTGAAGGCTCGTACCGAGGGCGAGGTGATCATCAATGCCGAAGGCATGCTGGCCATCCGCTTCGAGGAGCGAGACGAGCGCTCGTACCCCATTCCGGCAGCGCGCAACATTACGGTGAACGCCGGCCAGAAGATTTATGCTGGCACGCCCATCACAGCCGGCCAGCGCGATCCGCAGGATGTGCTGAGGATCCAGGGCCCTGCTGCCGTCCAGATGTACTTGATCAAAGAAGTACAGCGCGTCTATCGTAATACCGGCGTGTATATTAACGACAAGCATATTGAGGTCATTGTTCGTCAGATGCTTCGTCGCGTGCGTGTAGAGGAAACCGGCGATACCGATATGTTGCCCAACGACCTGGTCGACCGCTTCGTCTACGCGGATACCAATGCGCGTGTGCTGGCGGAAGGTGGCGAGCCCGCCACCGCTCAGACCGTTCTGCTCGGTATTACGAAGGCTTCGCTCAATACCGACAGCTTCCTTGCCGCGGCATCTTTCATCGAAACGACGAAAGTGCTGACAGAGGCGGCAATTGAGGGACAGACAGATCATCTGACCGGCCTCAAGGAAAACGTGATCATCGGTAAGCTCATCCCGGCCGGTTCCGGCATCGCGCAGCGCCGCCGCGAGCAGATCGCTCGCCAGCAGGCAGCGGCTGCAAGACTGGCTGCGCAGGCTACCCCGGTCGCCAGTGTTGCAGCCGGTAGTAGCAATGGAGCCGGTACTCTTGGCCTGGCACTTGACAGCCTGCAAGATGAGTGATATCATAGGTTCCTGCAAACAAGTAATAATGGGCGCGGTTAAGCCGCGCCCTGTTCTAAGTATAGGGCGCAGCAATGCGCCCGGTTATAGTTCTAAATAATTAAGCATAGGGAGAAATTATCCATTGCCGACGATCAATCAATTGATCCGTAAGGGCCGCTCGCGAAAGAAGGAAAAGGTCAAGGCCCCGGCGCTCCTGTACTCATACAATGCGCTGAAAAATCGGACTTCGCGCCTGAAAGGCTCGCCTCAGAAACGCGGCGTTTGTACTCAGGTGCGTACCATGACGCCCAAAAAGCCGAACTCGGCAATGCGCAAAATTGCCCGCGTTCGCTTAAGTAACCAGATGGAAGTGACGGCCTACATTCCCGGTGAAGGGCACAATTTACAAGAACACTCCGTCGTACTCATCCGTGGTGGCCGCGTGAAGGATTTGCCTAGCGTCCGCTATCACATCGTCCGGGGTACCCTGGACAGCGATGGAGTCGCAAAACGCCGTCGTGGCCGCTCCAAGTATGGAGCTAAACGGCCAAAACCCGGACAGGCTGCCGCCGCTAAGGGCGGTAGGAAGTAAAATGTGGTAGGCGAAATACAGCGCCTAGCAGAACGATACCACCTGAACGCCTCAGGTACTACTTTTCGTCTGGCCTGACGTATAGCGTAGGCGCGATCTAGCGCCGTTGGACAGACGCATTTTCAGGTAGGTCGGCAAATCAGGATCATCGGGGAGGCGAAAGCCCAGCATTAATATTCGCCTCCTCTTGATGAGTGTCGAGTGTCCTCCTGTACATCGATCGTGCCTTCTTTTGAGTATCATAGAAGGCGCACCTGCACGCTGGATAGGCACTCGCGCCAGGCGTCCGCGTAGAGATTGTTGCGTGCCGGTTGACCACAGTATTGCCGGCCTCAGACAATCTGGCGACGCCTTTTGTGGTGTTTACGGACTGAGAGAGCTTGCGAGAGCAACAACTCAAGCAGTTAAGGAAGGCAGGCACACTTTGCCAAGACGTAAGAGAGTGGTGCGGCGGCCAGACGTGCCGGACGCAAAATTTAAAAGCCGGAACGTGTCCCGTTTCATTGGTAAGTTAATGTTGGATGGAAAACGCAGCCTTGCCGAGCGTATCCTGTATGATGCTTTCGATACGATTGAGGCGCGGCAGAAGCGTCCCCCGCTTGATGTTTTCGAGCAGGCGCTCAAAAATGCCACGCCTACCCTGGAAGTGAAGCCTCGTCGCGTCGGCGGCTCGACCTACCAGGTTCCCGTAGATATTCGTAGGGAGCGCGGCAACGCTCTCGCCATGCGCTGGCTCATTCGCTCAGCCCGGGCGCGCACCGGAAAAAGCATGGCGGAGAAACTGGCCAGCGAACTCATGGACGCTGCCGCCGGGCAAGGCGCGACTATTAAAAAGCGTGAGGAGACGCACAAAATGGCCGAAAGTAATAGAGCTTTCGCCCATTATCGTTGGTAACTATACATGTCAAGAGAATTTCCACTCGAAAAAACCAGAAATATTGGTATTATAGCTCATATTGATGCCGGCAAGACGACCACGACCGAGCGCATTCTCTTCTATACGAAGAAGATTCACCGCATGGGCGAGGTGCATGAGGGCGCTGCCACCATGGACTGGATGCCCCAGGAGCAGGAGCGCGGCATTACCATCACGTCCGCCGCTACAACTTGCTTCTGGCTCGATCATCGCATCAACATCATCGACACTCCCGGCCATGTCGATTTTACCGCCGAAGTCGAGCGCTCTCTACGTGTGCTGGATGGCGGCGTCGTGGTTTTTGACGCGGTCGCGGGCGTTGAGCCGCAATCTGAGACTGTGTGGCGCCAGGCCAATAAGTATAATGTCCCTCGTATCTGCTTCGTGAATAAAATGGACCGCGTTGGTGCCGATTTCTGGCGTACGGTGGAAATGATTCGCGAGCGCCTGGGCGCGGTACCTGTCCCCATCCAGATACCGGTGGGTCAAGAAAGCAGTTTTAAAGGTTTTATAGATCTCATTGAACAGCAGGCCGTTATCTTTACCGATGACCTGGGAACAAAGTCGGAGCATACACAGGTTCCGACAAGCATGGAGGCCGAGGTCGCGCAGCATCGCGAATTTCTGATCGAGCGTGTGGCCGAAACGGATGAGGACTTGACTCTCAAGTATCTTGAGGGTGAGTCGATTACAAAAGAGGAGCTAACCGCGGCATTACGTCGTGCCACCATCGCGGGCACTCTGGTGCCGGTGCTTTGTGGCTCCGCCTTGAAGAACAAGGGCGTGCAGGCGATGCTGGATGCCGTCATTGCCTATCTCCCCTCTCCTCTCGATATCCCTCCTCCTACCGGCATCGATCCCGATACCGGGCAGGTGGTCACTCGCCAGGTAAGCGATGATGCTCCCTTCAGCGCCCTCGCGTTCAAGATCGTCTCAGACCCGTTCGTTGGTCGCCTGGCCTACCTCCGTGTCTATTCCGGCACCTTGACAAAAGGCGCGGCCGTCCAGAATAGCACCAAGGATAAGACCGAGCGCATCGGGCGACTGCTGCGCATGCACGCTAATCACCGCGAGGATATCGATGAAATCCGCGCCGGTGATATCTGTGCCGCCGTCGGCCTCCGCAACACCTTTACCGGAGATACCTTGTGTGATGCGCAGGCCCCCATTATCCTGGAGGCGATCACGTTCCCCGAGCCGGTGATTGAAATCGCTATCGAACCAAAGACGCGCGCCGATCAGGATAAAATGGCGATTGCTTTGAATAAATTGGCGGAAGAGGACCCCACATTCCAGTTGCGTACCGATGTAGAGACCGGTCAGACGATCATCCGCGGCATGGGTGAACTGCACCTCGAAGTGATTGTGGACCGCCTGTTCCGCGAATTCAAGGTCGAGGCGAATGTGGGCCGCCCCCAGGTTGCCTATCGAGAAACCATTACGCGCGAAGCCCAGGCTCAAGGCAGATATGTTCGGCAGACGGGCGGCCATGGGCAATATGGTGATGTATGGATCCGCGTCGCTCCTAACGAGCGCGGCAAGGGCTTTGAGTTTATCAACGCCATTGTCGGCGGCGTGATTCCCAAGGAATATATCAAGCCCATTGAAAATGGTATTCGCGAGACATTGGAAAATGGTATAATTGCCGGGTATCCAATGATCGATGTGAAAGCCACACTTTACGATGGGTCATACCACGAGGTTGACTCAAGTGAAATGGCCTTCAAGACCGCCGCCTCGCTGGCGATCAAGGAGGCGGTTCGCAAGGCAGCTCCAATTCTACTCGAGCCGGTGATGTTGGTGGAGGTAACCACTTCAGAGGAATTTTACGGCGATGTGATCGGTGATCTCAATCGTCGCCGTGGAACTATCCTGGGTATGGATAATCGAGGATCAATGGTGGTGGTACGAGGCCACGTTCCCCTCGCCGAAATGTTCGGCTATGTGAATGACCTCCGTTCAATGACCAGCGGTCGCGCCAACTATTCGATGGAGTTTGCACACTACGACCCGGTGCCAAGAGGCATCGCCGATACAATCATCGCGAAAGCGACTCGCTAGAGCGTGCCGCAGTAACGCATGATGCAATGAAGTGGACGGTGCTGTAGGGGCCGCATTTATGGCGCCCCTTTCAGGGCCCAATACGCCCGGCCCTACCCGGTGCCGAAATCAGAGGGACGGCCTACCGGGTTTTGTACTGCTATCTTTTAAAGGTTACCCAGCATGACGACTGGATCAGGAGTAAAGACAAAGAGTGTGCTGTCGCAAAGGTGCAACCTCTGAGCACATATGCACTGAGCACAATGGAGGATGATGAACTCTTATGGCAAAGAAGAAATTTGAGCGAACGAAACCGCATGTGAACGTGGGGACGATCGGGCATATCGACCACGGCAAGACGACGTTGACGGCGGCGATCACCAAAGTGCTGGCCAAAGCCA